>Ga0102934_1000059_pt1 | contig 55368 bp, 59 predicted proteins | sample SalPonR2_A_D1_MG_FD_78175 | JGI IMG/M metagenome (GOLD analysis project Ga0102934, IMG submission 78175) | Salt pond soil microbial communities from South San Francisco under conditions of wetland restoration - Salt Pond MetaG R2_A_D1_MG | ecosystem: Environmental > Aquatic > Marine > Intertidal... | reverse complement strand
GAGGATGAAGAGGAGGAGGAGGAGGAGGAGGAGGAGGAGGAGGAGGAGGAGGAGGAGGAAGAAGATGAAGAGGAGGAGGAAGAGGAGGGATATTTGCGTTGCTCTTTCTGTCTCTCTTTCCTCGCTCGCCTCTCTTCTTCCTCTTTTTTCTTCGCATCTTCTCTATCTTTTTTTCTCCGCTTCTTCTCTACCATCTCCTCCTTCGTCAGCATGTGGAAGTCATCCATCTCGTTCAATTTACGCGCTAACCTTCCCAGTTCGGGATAGCTCTCATCCAATTTCGTCAGCCACCGCCACGCCATTTTCTTCCTTCCCGAGCGAGTCTTGCGCCAGACCGCAGAAAAGTTGGCGCGGCTCGCAAAATTTTGTGTCACCGCCACAGAATCTTCTAGGTTCAAGACCGCTGTGATGGAGCATGGATGTGTGTTACTGTGAGACCTCACATCCTAACCGCACGCAAGAGAAGCGCAAAATGCAAGCACCACACACATGGACACAGGCCAAAGGACGTTTCAAGCCAATCACACATACCGTGCCACCATCCGCCAGGAACGAAGACGGTCTCCCCGGGTTCTTGAATAAACTCGTGGAATACCAGGCCTTCCGTCGCTGGTAACGACCGCATGCGCGGCAAAATATCCACGAAGTAATTGATGGGCTCGTCATCTTCACCCTTACGGTAAAGGGCTTTGCCCTTGGCCAGGCTAGCAGATGTACGGGGGGGAAAGAGGACCCATCGCTTGCGTCCCGTCAGGACGGTGTTCCACGCCGAGGTGCCCAAGGGATCAATGTGCAAACTGGTGCCACTACGTCGGGGGCCTACCAAAAACCAACGATACGGAGGCCGACGCCGCTCCCCGACCAAGGAGAAAAAATCGTCCGGAAAGTAGGAAGGCACTTTATAATCATCGAGCAGGACTTTGGCTTCTTTGTTGTCATCGTAGGTTGAGTCGAAGATGTAGAGCGGTGAATCATCTTTCTGTTTTGCAAGATACTTGAAAAAATGTTTCAATCGCACTCGAACCGAACGCCCATCATCGTCCTCGCCGCATTTGAATGTGTACTTGCGAATGCGACGACGCAAGGCACTTTCCTTTGTCCAGTTTTCTGTGGCCTTCCAATGCTCGGCTTCCGGAATCCCTTGAATGATGACAGGCTTGCTCGCCTGCTCGTATTCCCGTATAAACGTCTCGAGGCTCAAGTCACGACAATGTACCCGGTCCACACCTCCTCTTCGATACTCTTTATCCTCGTTATCACGTTGTTTCGATGGCAAATGAGCCAGTGCCTCGAATTCACTTCTGCGATTATGCGCGAAGCCATCCCGCGCCCAGTCCTTAAGCCGTGGCCGATGCTTCCCTTTTGCCTCCTCAAGCCGACTCCGCCACCCCATGGAAGGCCCTCTGTAGTACTGTACGCAGGCGTCAAGATGTGAAAGAAATGACTAAGCGGGCCATATGATCGTGTGGCCGGGCATCGATCTGAGTTGCGTCATCGCGGAAGAGGCGGAGGGGGGAGGTCGGTCGCCTCCCCAGGTCACTGCGTAATTATTGCAGGGCGCTTGCTAAAAGAAGGCCAGAATTCCTCCTTGCTACAACGTTGACAAAATAATTCACTTTTCATACATCCACATCCACGGCACGACGGATAGCCCAAGGGGTGGTTTCTGAGAAATTGCCTCCGACTACTTGCCTCCTGCGCCACCCTCCTCAGCTTGTCTCATGCCCATCGCCGCATCGCAACTGAGCTTCTTTCTTGTCAGTAGCATATTGTTGAGTGTCGCCGCATTATCATGGAAGCGGAGACGAATGTACGTGCAGGAGTGTTGTCGATTTTCCATTAATTATCATTCGCCGCTGCAATCTTTTCATCCCTCACCTCCTTTCCCCTTTCGCCTTCCCACTCGGACTCATTCAAGCGGAAGCAAGTGGAGCGCTACCAACCTCATCCATCTTCGTGATTTCATAATGTAAGAGGTCTTGACAGACGAGGTAACGCCATCTCCTGACGGCTATACTGTTCTCCTGGGGCGTTTTACCTGGCAAGGCCGGGATGAGAAGGCGATTCTCAAGATGCGGCCAGAGCAGCTGCCAGCAAGGGACAACGCGGTCACAAGAGAGCATTCACACACCGGAAAAGGTATTTTGAAGAATGGTTTCTGGGTGAGCTGTAAACGACAGAGCCTGCACCGAGCGCTGAGTCACCTGAGCCTCCGCGTGCAGCTGGAAAGCGGGGCAGAGTACGGCTACTACTCAGGCAGCCTCTCCCCCCTGTCCATGGCATATCTGGGCATCCCTCTGACCTATCACATCGAAGTCATCGCCCCCGCCAGTCCCCGACAGATCGTCCGTGCCCACGTGGAAAAGCGGGTGCTGATCCGGGAGTCACCGGCCCTGTACCGCGTCGCCCTCGGTCCTCTGGCAGACGAGGTGCGGGGGGAGGGGCGTTCCCTCCAATGGGTGTACAACATCCTTGAGCACAAGAAGGAAGCGGAGCGCATTGTGTTTGAAGACCCTCCTGACCCCCTGGATTCGTCCAAGGGCTTCGTTCTGGTCCCGGACCCCAAGTGGAAAAGCCACCCTGACCCCTCCCGGACTCCCAAAGAGGAGTGGCGCCACCATCCGTCCACGTCTGGGCTTGCCTGTCTGGCCATCGTGCATGACCGCTCGATCGGCTCGCTCCGGGACTTGCGCCGAAGACACCTTCCACTTTTGCAGAGCCTGCTGGCTAAGGGATTGGCAGCGATCGAGGCCGTGTACGGGGTAGGGAAGGAAGAGGTGCGGGTCTTCGTGCACTACGTCCCCCAGTTCTTCCATTTCCACGGTACAAAAGTGTCGATGGTGGATAGGGCGTGCTAGGACGTGTCAAGTTTTTGCTGTCCCTGACTCGGCTCCTCTCTCCCGTCCCCCCCTCCCAGTGCATTTCTCCAGGTTGAACCTTGCCCACGGGATTGAGGTTGAACGCGCGCACCTCCTCTTGGATGTCATCGAGAAGATTGAAAGGGCCCCGGTCGGAGAGGAGTACTACGAAAATGCTTCCATCTCCTACACCGTGAAGAAGAGCGAGGAGCTTTACGGTCGACTGCAGAAAGCGGGAGCGTGGGCGCCGGTGTAAAAGAGCGTGTACAGTTGCTACTTAAGTGGGATGGCTGCCATGCTTGTGTGCTGGTAACCATTCAATCAGAGGGAAATTTAGCTCCATCATGCTTTTTTCTTCACGTTGGCATATCTCATTTTTCTTTCTGTTGTAGCTGTCTATGAATGTATTATGAACCACATCGAAGATTTTCTTACGGCTACAGTTCAGCTATTTATTTGACATCCTGCATGTACGCTAGTGTAAGATTTGTGACGGAAATGCGGGGAAAATAGTCAAGTCTCCCCCTACACCTGCCACGCAACTATATTCCTGACCCCCGTTCGAAGACCCGACTGTATACCTCAAGGACCCGATGGAGGTAGCACAGCTGTTTCGACGGCACCAGTGAACGCATGTACAGCCTCGTGCTTTCCGCCCCCATCTCTTGCAATTCCATGTGCGCTGTTGAATTCTTCGATGCGTCCAATCGCTCTTTCAAGAGTGCTTCCAGATCCGAAAGGTCGTCCTTCACAGGCAAGTAGTGCTTGTAAGGCTGGAGCAGCGGTCTGAAGAACTCCACGTATTGCGTCTCCTGCTTAACCACGGCCGAGTTGATGCTTAAGAGTGTCGCAAAGCGGCTGGACCATGAGTTACCGTCCACGTCGATCAAGACCTGGTAGCGAAACTGCTCTTGCACGCTTAAGAAGGGCGCGTAGCCATACCCGGCCGTTTCATACGCCACGGCGGTGTCTCGGGCGCAGTGCTTGCAGGCGGTGAATCGAGCGTCGAGCAAGCCGGGGTTCTCAAGGGAGACATTCACCAGAACCGCGCGCGGCAATGTCCAGCAGTTGGAGGCGTCGACGGCGGCCGCTCCCGTCGTGCTTCCCCGCCAGACCCCCTTGGGCAGCTTTTGCGACCAGGGATGGCTCTGCACCAGGGAGTGGAGGGTATGCATCTCTCTTTCTTCGCTCCAGACGGCTTGTCTGAGGTAGGGAATGGACACATCGTAGTGCCCGTCCGTGGTAGTGTATCCTAGAGGGGGCAGCAGGACCCCCTCATCGGATGGAAAGACAGCCCGCGGCAATGCTGGCATGTCCCCCGAATTGTACCAAAATTCAAAGTCGAACGGAAAATTTCCGAACAGTCTCTGAGCAAGCTGGATGTTTGCCAGCAAGTCTGCGATGCGCTGCCGGTCACGCTTTACTGGTAACATGCTAACTCGGCCGTTATCCGCTGAGACCGCCACTCGCATCCCCCCTGTTCCAGCTATGAAAGCGTCGACTCTTGACTGAGCTTTTCTTGAAAATGATCTCTTCGGATTCTTGTAGGTATGGAGCGCCTGATCCAAAACAGGGGTGTATTCAGGACAATACTCAGCGGCGCTCGTGGTACGGGATTGGAGACGCAAGGCGAATCGGCGAACAGCCAAGTGCTGATCGACGCGGCCACCAAATTGATACACTAGGGCAACCGAGCCAAGCGATGACACGACCAGGAGAAGGAGCCATTCACGACCTTGCCAGGCCGTCCAGCGGCAGGCTTGGGAAGAACTGCGCGAGCTTGGATACACGCGAGGTAGTGGTGAAGTCAAGCTCACCATGAGTTGTATTCCGGTCCACTTTGCTGGTCGTAATGATGCTCGCCAGTCACAAATGTGCTTCCCGAATAGTTGAGATATCAAAATCCTTCCATCACTGAATGTATGAGGAGGTATGTATGTTCACAAACGTAAGGTACCCATTTGCTTAAGCCTATCGCCGCACTACTTGCTCGTCAGCCCACATCCAGCTTCCAGAACTTTTAAGCCTTTAGTCCTGCCCCCCGATCAAAAAAGTCCCAGATGTCACTCCCCGTAAATATGTTTGAAGTCCTAAACCATACTTTTGTGCAAATGGAGGAACTGGGCGTGCCTTAGCAGCAGAGGAGAGATGGGCCGTCCCTGTCCTGATGGGAACCAACTTTCGGCGCGACTGAGCGATAGAAAACAATATACGACGATTGCCGCGGCCGGACCAACACCGCGATGCGGTCATATAGACTGTCGATTGCATCATTCTGTGAACATGGCCTTTCACGATTGAGCCTCATTGCCATCTTTTCATTCAATTCGTCGGTAGGGTCGTCGGGGAAGAAGACGTGGGCAAATGTATCAACCGCAAGGTGAGGCAAACCCTGCTTTTCATAGATTGCACATGTTCCCTTCCCAATTGATCTTCTTCTGCATACTTCTCTCAATATCAGGTGGTATGGAGATGAATGCTGTGGTGGCAGAGATTGGCGGGTATGCAGCGAGGTTGGGGTTTGCGGGCGAAGACTATCCGCGGTCGTATTTTCCATCCTGCGCCGGGTTTATCCCTCCAGACGACTCTACGACACGTGCAACAAATCCCAGCAGCTCCAAACAAAACAACAGCAAACAAATACAGCGCAAAGAGTACAAATTTGACCTGGGTCACAATGACTCGCGCATGAATGTTCATACTCCCCTCTCTGGAGGGCTCGTGGAGGACTGGGACATGGTGGAGCAAATATGGCAACACGCGAACAAGACTGCTCTAACCGTTGATTTGGCACAAACACCACTTCTTCTCATCGAACGAGCCTTCAACACGTCGAAACTTCGGCAAGAATACGCGGAATTAATGTTCGAGAAATTTCAGTCGCCTGCCCTCTTCCTTGCCAAGGACAGTGTATTAAGTTGCTTTGCCTGCGGCAAAACTTCGGGCTTGGTAGTGGATATCGGTGCTGAGACGACAACTGTGGGTCCTGTCCAAGATGGTTGGCTGGAGGCGAAAGGTCTGATGCGCTCCCATCTGGGCGGGAGGATGGTGGATCGGTACCTGCGGGCTTTCCTCGAGAGTGATGGTGTCACCATAGACCCCTTCCTGGGACAGCCCCCAGTGGCAGGAACGGGGGAGGGGATGAGCGCAAGTTACCGGGACTTTGCAACGTTGGAGGTGGTCCGCGGGCTGAAGGAAAGCGTCTGCCGCATGCCCGAGGCCTCGGTGACGCCAAAGGACCCCAAGGACTCGTCGGTCCCGAAAGCCAATTACGAGCTGCCAGACGGGACGGTGGTGTCGGCGGGATGGGAGAGATTCCAAGCAGCAGATATCTTGATGAACCCCGAGCCGGCTTGGGAGTTGATGCCGGAAGGGAGGGAAGAGGAAGACAGCATGCAGGTGGACGGAGAAGAGGGCGGGAAGGAGGGAGAGGGGGGCTGGAGCAGGGAGTCGTTGCCGCGCATGGCCGCAACGGCCGTCCGGCGCTGTGAAAAGGAACAACAGTCCCCCTTGCTGAGCAGTGTGGTCCTAGCCGGAGGTGGGGCGTGCCTGGAAGGGACCATGGAGAGGCTCAAAGTGGAGCTGGAAAATGCGATGTACGGCCCCGGACAAGCGGGGTCCACGCGAGTGAAGGTTTTGCAGGCAGGACCTCAGGAGAGAAAGATCTGCGCCTGGTTGGGCGGGTCGATCGTGGGCTCTCTGGGGACATTTCATGAGATGTGGGTGAGCAAGGCGGAGTACGGGGAGAGGGGTGCCCGGGTCGTGGACACTAAATGTCCCTGAGTGAGACAGGAGGGAAGGTTCGTGGAGGAAGGGAAGGAGGGGCTCTTACATCGATCACGCCTTTCATCGATTGCAAAGATGATTCTCCGTGCTTTTTCTTGCTTTTTATCAGGTACTTTGGACCTTGCTAGAGCCATTGCATTGCTCAAGCTCCATCAGCACCTCGCTCCCTTTGCCCTTTCCCTGACCCTCCACCGCCTTTACATATGCACAATTTTCACCCTGCGAATCTTACTTCCAGTCTTCAAACACACGTTTGTCCTCTCTTCCCCTCAGTCTTACTCCTTTCTCGTCTTCCCTACCAACCTGCCGTCTCCACTCGTTTCTTCCTCCCCCGCCCCTCCGTCTTTCACTCCTTGAGCGAGCAGGGCTGGTGAGCTTGAAAGGACCTCGGACGCACCGGATACGTCCGACTTTATCGGGTACCCAGCGCTCTTTCTGTCCCGTTGCCCGTGTTGCTGCTGCTCCCCGTCTTCGGCACCCGGAGGGTTTGCCTGCTCTTGTCCCTGGAACTTTCCCCCGGCGCCCGCCATCTCCAGTCGGTGCAGCCGACTCAACAACCCATACACCTGTCGCCGCCCGTCGAGTTTAATAGGGAGGAAAGGAATGCCAGCCAGGTCGGGCAGGAGAACCCACAGGAATACCCACATCTGGACGAGCGGCCAGATGGGGAGCACTTGGAAGATCACGTGGCCGAGCGCATAGACGATCCAGTACTGGAGCCAAGGCCTAGGACTATACGTGGGGGGGGACTGCGACCTTCCTCCAGTCTCCTTCTTGGTGCCCTTCGACCCCACGGGGCGCTTCCCACCCTCTTCACCCAAAGCGCGCGCGGAGGCCAGCACAGGGAAGAGCAAGGAGATGAAGAGGAGACCCCACCCTGCGAAGGGGGAGAAGGTGAGGACGGCGGCCGGGAGCACCAGGAAGAATTCGTCCACGTGCAGCGCAAGATTGTCGGCTGTTGGGTGACTGAGGAGGTGGGCGAAGACAGCCAGACTCAGGAGGCGCCGGACCAGCGCGTCGCGCCTGGATTGAAGGGCGAGGATCCCCCCCAGGTGGCGGCGAAGGAAGGGAAGGAGATGGTGCTTGAGCAGCGCGCCACCGCCTTGGGGGAGGTGGAGCCAGAGCAGGAAATAGAGGAAGCACTCGTGGCCCCAGGGCACCCACTTGGTCGTCCACCGAAGCCAGAGCTGGTCGAGTCCCTGCCCGGCCGCGACAATCGAAGCCGCGACGATCCAGTAGGACAAGCACTCCTTCAGGCGCTTTTCGTGCTTGTCGTCCCCGTGGCTATGGGACGGGGCACCGGTGGGAGCAAGGCGGGCGGCAGTGGAGGAGGCGCGAGACGTGGAGGGGAGGTCGGCGGGCTTGGCGTGCCTGGTGCCCGTGGAGCCAGGAAAGGACGCCTTCCTGGGTGGAAAAGACTCCAGGGCATGAAATGAGGCGAACGCCGGCAGGTACAGGAGTAAGACGTTAAAGACCAGCTTCTGTGACAGCAGGCTGGTCACGGCGGGGAACAGCCACTGCACGGCCAGACAAGCAACCACGAACAGGACGTGCGGAAAGGCCTCGGCAGCCCGACGTGAATATTGGTTGAGCTTGTTTCGGGCCTGATGGTAGCGACATTCGACCAATGCAACTTTACTGGCAATCGTTGCTCGGCATCTGTCCCATACTCGAAGACGACGGAGCAAACGGCGCAAGAGGAAGAAGCCGACCAGGGCGCCAAGGAATAATCCGTATCCGAGCAAGACTTCTGGTTCCTGCTCTTTCAAATGATTTATAAAAGCCTTGGCAAACCATTGCAAGTATGGGAGGGCAGATCTCCAAAGATGAAGGAGCAGTCGCAACACGGGACGACCCAGTAGAACACCCAAACGGTACCAGGCGTGGAGAGCCAGCCACGACGCACTTAAAGCCTCACGAAGGAGGATAATTGCCTTTTCCGAAAACGTCAGAAACAGATTTAAATTTGCGTTGAACCATGGCCATGTCCACCATTCATTTGAAGGAGGAGAGGAAATTGAGTGGCCGGATAGAGGAGTTGAGGAGTGGGGGGACGCGAATGCTTGAAGGTCGTTAGGATCAATCGAAGAGGGAAAGCTGGACGAAACCTGTGGGACCATCTTCACAGAGCACACTTGATTTACTTCTCTTCCATCTGGCGAAGCCGCTCTGTCAATTGGAGGGGAAAAAATAATCGAAATACCTCAATTGATATGTTTTAACCATGCAACCTTGGCATAATACACGAAGCGTAGGCCTGGAGCAAGTAAGCGAGTGAGCGAGTGAGGGATGATGACGATGACAATGTGATGGAATATGACCCCAATTGCGATGACGATGTGATTGAATAGTACCCCAACGGCGATGACGCTCTCCTCCGCAGGTACTTGACCTTCGGCCATGTATTGAGACATGCATGGTTCTACCTGGTCGCCCGCAGAGATGCTTTCAAAAGATTCTCGAAAGATCGGTTGATTAATTCGAACGGTATGCATGTGGGGTGAATAGAAGCACTTGTTCCGCCAGCGCACAGTCTTTCCCTGACGAGGTATCCTGTCCACAGATGAGGAAGTCCAAAACAACCTAATTTTATTCCGTCTTTGACCCATTTTCTTGAGACAGGAGTCAGATGCCGTACCGCAAGCTGGGGCGGACGTCATCTCATCGATGGGCAATGCTTCGGAACATGGTCACATCTCTTGTAGAGCATGAGCGCATTCGCACCACCACGGCTAAGGTAATTATCATGACAAAAGTGTCAAGCTGCAAGAATGCTCGTAACCTCAAACGGGACGTCTCTTTGAGCAATGAGAGAAGGCTTGCACAGTAAACTTTGATGTTGCGTGTTCCACGCATGATGTAGACTAAGAAGACCTGCACTCAAAACTTTGCATGCGCCACGCTTTACACAGGCGAAAGAACTACGGCGCGTAGCGGACCGCATGGTCACTTGGGCCAAGGTAAGCTTCGTCACGCCGGTCGTAGTATATCGTTGACGTATCCTCAGACACCTGTCTCTCTGTTTTGTTTCCCTCACTGGTAGGACGGGTCTCTGCACGCTAGGCGACAGGCCGCAATGGTCATACGGACCAAAGAACATTTGAAGAAACTCTTCGATGTCCTTGGTCCTCGCTATCTCACACGGGCTGGTGGTTACACGCGAGTCCTGAAATTGCAGAGGTTTAGACCTGGGGACGCGGCGGAGATGAGCCTGATTGAATTTGTCGGCCGTCCAGGAGAGTTGCGCCCGGCACGGCCACCCCAAACGGAAATCAAACTCTCCTCCTCTGGAAAAGCTTTGGGCAAAGAAGACGTCATATCATCTGTACCCCCTAGATCTTCATCTGCGTCGCTTTCGTAAGTCGCGGGGCTGTGAGAGACGGGAAGGGAGGACGACTACACCTGGAACGGGAAACCTCGACAGCCGAAAGTTAAATGTACACAAAAATTGGATAAAAGAAAAAAAGAGAAAAGGCTAATTATGAGAAGTGGTAATGACACCGCGTCTTGACCAACCGTGGGCGTAGGCTCTTAGACTCACTTACTCTGAAAACACTATGTAACTGGATTGAACGGATAGATTAGGAAGACATACAGGACTGCCCGTGTGGCGGCACTCAGTGTCTTGGCACGTACGGTAGAATATAGCTTGTTTCTTTACATGCTTAATACGGACGGAAAGTGGCGTCGGCATAGGCATCAGTAGCGCTTTCTAGTTTACATGCGAGTCAGGATGGGGAGCCCGTGGATGGTAACCGTGGTCGTGACCCTGATACCTGTCAAAAGTCTCGCGCGGAACTCGACGTTGTCCACGTCGCTTCTTCCCACACCCTCGCTATGACCGATGTCCACAACGAATAGCGGCACGTGTTCTCGATTGTGTCTCCAAATTTTTTCCTTCCTGTGTCCTGTGAATTGAGCCATCGCCAGGGAAAGCTCGCGACGTGCTTGATCTTGATCCTTAGGGGGCTTCTTCCCCGACTTTTCTGACCTTAATCTTCTCTTTCTAGCCCAAAAATTAGGTGCTACAGTACCCGCCACCTGCTCTACTGTAGCTTGAATACTTTCAGCACCACGGGGTCGGCACGTGAGGGCATCAGAAAGGGATTCAAGCGGGCGCGGCAGGAGGGAAACTCTCGCCTGTCAGGAGACCCGAGGTTGCCCATGGGAGTAGAGGAAAGGATGTTTGCCACCAAAAAGACACTCTCCATGCTCTTCCTTTGTACATTTTGTACCTTTCTGGCAGCCTTAGAGGTGAGAAATCTGGCGCCTTTGTGGTGGTTGTGTTTTTCTTTCTGTGCGAAGGTGCTACAAAGGGTTGTTGATCCGTTCCTCGCTTTTTCCCCCGTGTGCCCTTCGTGACGAAGAATGTACTCTCCCTTTCATGTCAAAGAAAATACATCATCGACTTGTCAACTTGTACCACTTGCACGTGCAGTACCATCGTGGTGGAGAGATGACCCTTGGTCTTCTTCAATGGGGCTCGGACCGCTTGTTACACTCGAAGGGCGAAGAGAACGAGGAGGCAGCGAAGCGGGTGCTGATGATATCGGGCGGTGCAGAGGGAGGGGAGGAAGAGGGAAGTGTGACCGGCGACACACAAGGCACGTGTGAGAACGGTACGTGTGGTCGCGGGTGTGACAGGCTTATGCTCGGACCTGCGCAATGTCCACCACCTCCGGCCCCGCCACCCTGACCCCTCCCCTCATCCATCCCAACTACGTTGCGGCGGCACAGCCATCATTTCCGCCCAGAAGAAACCCTCGCTATTCATCAATGTGGGCAGGGTGGCCATAAGGGTCCTGCAGATGCCCTTCCAGACGGTCCTCGCCCGCCTGCGGAAGCTTTTCTCCAAAGGAGAGCCCTCACCGGAATCGCCGTCCCGCCCTCCACACTCTAGGAGGGGGGTCTTCGACATGGAGAGCTTGACAGACGAGCAGCTTCAGTGGGTTGAGGAAGTTTATCAACGTGAGGAGACCGATGGGAGGAAGGGAGGGAGGGAGGGAGGAAAGGAGGGAGGGAGGGAGCCGGAGTAGGACAGGAAAGATGTCGCTTTGCTCTGCCCGGAAATGGCATTTTGAGCGGACAGGTCTGCTCAAAGTCGCCTACCTACCTCCTTCCCCCCTCGCTCTTTCTCTTCCTCCCTCCTACCTCCCTCCCTCTTCCCCTCCCTCAGCCTTGATCCACATGCCCGGGATCCCGGAGCGTGGCCTGGCTGTGCGGATGGCCGTCGACCGAGAGTGCGTGGCCCGGTACTTCGTGGCCGGCCAGTGGAAACCCTCCCTGCGGGGCAAGACCACGGTCGACCACGTGCTGCGCACCATCCAGTGGCGGGAGCGGGAGCGGGTGGCCCATCTGGGGCCCGAAGACGTGTTAGCCCAAGCCCGGGACGGCTACCTGTACGTGAATGGGACGGATCGGGTCGGCCGCCCCTTGATTTACTTCTCGCCCGCCTTCCAGGTGAGACAGAGAGAAGCTTGGAGGAGGCGTGGGGCGGGCGGGTGAATGCAGCATTCTACTCGTTGGATTTGAGGCTGGAGCGGCCGCCTCGAATTAATCCATCTCGCCTGCACTGATTCCCCCTCAGAGAACCTCCTCCTCTCCTACCATGCTTAGCCCACCTTTTCCTTGTTCCCTTCTTCCCCCTGTTCCGTAGCCCAACAGGCGTCCCGAGAAGGCCATCCAGTACTTGGTGTATACCCTGGAGCGGGCGCTGGATCTGTCCCGCCAAGACGGCGTGGAGGCCTATTCCTTCATCATCGACTGCAGTGGCTTCTCGCTCTCCAACATGCCGCCCATCAACATCATCAAACAAACCTTTACGCTTCTTCATCACCATTACCCCACGCGGGTGGGGTTCATCACGTTCTTGCACACAGGCTCCGCTTTCCAATTTCTCTGGAAAATGCTCACGCCTTTGGTCTCACCCATGACGCGCAACAAGATCCTCTTTGTTCCCACAGGGGAAGAGGAAAAGATTCTTTTGGAGCGTGTGGATCCTCAAGAATTGGACAGGAAGTATGGTGGTGCGAAAGATTTCACGTTTGAGGCGCATGACTACTTTGGAGTTAGCAAGGAGGAGGTTAGGAGGCTGACAAAGTGAAACGAGCGTTGAACGACGGGCAACCAAGAAAGAACGTAGACAAGGCAGCATTTAAAATGTATGAGCTGATAAATTACAGCACGTCGATGGAAGCTCTTCAATCTGTAGTTATAATCAGAAAGTGTTGGTATAAGTCGAGCGCCCACAGTGTCCGGGGCAATGAACAGGAGGCCGACAAGGGCACTCATCACTGTACATGATCATTGCGCCTGCCCGCGAGTAACGCTAATGAAAAGAAAAACCTTCACAGTCTGACCAACGAGGCATCAGTATGTGTAAGCTCACTGCTTTAAAAGGAAAAGGTTCAAAATAATCCTTGCAGGCGACATTGGGCAACCTCCCGCCTCTGCTCGCCGCAGGGTCCAGCCACATCATTGCTTGAACACGAAACATGCTCATGTCCATATTCCATTTTCCTCCGCCTTTAAAGCAGTCAAAAAATCTGTAGCGATCTGAACCTAGAATTGCGGTTGAGAAGACGGGCAGCAGTATTTTTTGTCTGTGGGAGTGAGAATCACTCTGTTTTCGTAACAGAATTACCTTTCACACCCGGACAAAGAAGATCAATACCAAGAGCTCTCCTGAGGGCCAGATTTCCAAGTTCGCTCCCTTCCCAAGAGACGTGGAGGTAGACATTGGCGTCGTGTGCGACGCGTAATGCGTTGTCTGCTCCTACTCTGTTTCTTCCCTCTCCACGCTACCATAGTAGAGACCTTCCCATGTGCTCCACGCAGAGTGGGAGCTCTTTCCTACTTCAATCGTCAACAGCGCCGCCTTCAGCGCCACGCAGACGACACCAGACACCCACCGGGTCTTGTTTCTATTTTGTACGCAAATCCTTCCCTTTTGAAAGAGCCTGCAGCCCCCCTTGAGTCATCGTCGCCCTGCTCATCAGCACGTGGAACCCCCCCCCCGTCCCTCTCCCCACCACGCGCGATCCAGCCATCGCCTCGACCGGTGTCAGATCCTAGCCCTCACGTCGCCACAAATGATACGCCCGTACCTCAAGCACCTCCTGTGCCACCGGCCTCCACAGCGGCTCCCTCTTCCCCGGCCCCCCGCGTCCACGACGACGAAACTGACCTGCCCACACACCCAAACGAGACCCACATTCTCATCCGGCGCATGAGCCTCAAGTACGGAGAGGGCCTGGCATTCATCCCCGGGTTTGGGTCCTTTTGATGGCTTCTATCACCCATCCCATCCCCTTGTCTCCTCTCGTCAGGGCCGACCTGGCTATCTCCCTTTCCTGTGAGAAGAGCCCCGTGGCGTGTAGTATTTGTGTGCTCCGGTCTCCCGTCCTCGTTCTTCGTGCTCACGAGCTCAATCTATTCCTCTCTCTTCCTGGGCCTTCCCGTTTTCTCCAGGGACGTCGCCTCCGTCTTCCACATCGGCGAGACCGTCTTCTCTTCCGAGTCCTACCCGCAACTCTATCGAACCTGGTCCCCCTACGAGGTGACGGACAACCTGAGCACGGACGGAGAGTTTTGCCTGGTCGCAGAGGAGGTCAGAAAGCTCCCGCCCAAGCGAGGGCGCCGGCCCAAGGCCTACAAGGAGCACACGAAGCAGGTGGTGGGTTTCCTCTTGGGCTCGGTCACGGAGAAGAAGAAGAAACAGGAAGGCTGTGCCTACCTGGCCTGGGTGGCCGTCAACGAAGTCTATCAGAGGTAAGATGCTTACGATTGAGAAGCGACCTTGTGGTACTGGCCTCCTCTCAGCGATTTTTTACCTCTTCCTTCCTCCCTCCCTCCCTCCCGCTTGCTCCCTTTCTGCTCCTTCTCTGTGCCCTCTTGCAGGCAAGGTATCGGGACCGCTTTGGTCGGGGCCATCGAGGCGCTCTTTCAGCGGGAAGGCATGGCCACTGTCGTCGCCGACACGCCGGAGAGCAACGTGCCGGCCCGTCGGTTTCTGGAAAAATTGGGCTTTGGCAATCCCATCTCGCATGTGTACATGTCTTTGAATATCGCGAACTCGAAGGGGAAGGACGGGGTCAAGGCCCCGCGTAAGAAGAAAGGGGCGCCGAAACAGAAGCCTGTGCGGGTCCGACAAATGGACATTGACGATTTGGGTGAGGGAGAGAGGGAGGACGTCGGGAAAGAGAGGAGAAATTATCGAAAAGGAACGGGGAAGCATGGCGTATGCAAGAAGTAGAAGAAGGAGATGATTTTCATTCGCATAGTCCTTTGAAGAAGAAGATTCTCACGTACTGCTTCCCACATTCCTCCCTCCAGCCAAGGTGTACGCCCTTGGCGAAGAAGTGTTCACACAAGAGCTTTACCCGAACCTCTACTCGATCTGGAGCGAGGCAGAGGTGGTCGAGCTCTTTGGTTCCGACAGCGACACGTGCTTTGTGTGCGAGGCCTCAGACAAAACGTTCATGGGCTTTGTGCTCGGCACGGAGATAGAGGTTGGTCTTGCTCTCTTTTGTTACACCACTCCGTGGGTCTGTCGGCTTCTCATTTTTCTCGGTGGAACTCGATCCATAATCGCGCCCCAGGATGTGACGCCAACAGGATGCGATTGGAATAGGCTCGTACCGGCTGATGCTCATGTTCTCTTCCCTCCCTATCTTCTGGCGGCGGCCATAGAAAAAGGGGAGCAGTTGGCGTTATGGCTACCTGCTCTGGCTCGCTGTCTCTCCCAAGGCGCAAGGGCTGGGCGTGGGTCGCCGGCTTTTGAAAGAGTTCCAGGACACAATGGAGGAGAATGGATGTCGCTTGCTGCTTTGCGGTAGGTGAATCATCCTACTACCGGATGGCTGCCCGAAATGATTGATGCTTTCTTCGCACGCACTCGTTCTGACAATTGAGCCGCCCAGGATAACTCGTCGATCTTGCGCTTTATCCCTCATTTGCTAGCAATGGACGCTCCATTCAGGCCTCTAAGCCTCATCTTTTTAATGTTATTTCTTATCTAATGACACCCACACCAGATACGCAAGCAGACAACTTAGCTGCCCGGGCGTTCTTTGAGAAATCGGGCTTTCAGGACTGGGAGGACCACGTCTACTACACCAAAGAAATGGACATGGAGAGCGAGGAGGAGAAACGCGCACTCGTGGACGAAACGGAAGGGGCAGAAGGCAAGAAAGTCAAGAAGACGAAGGGCATGCCGCAGCCGCGCCTAACGCGGCTGACAAAAACGAAGAGGGTGGGGCAGAAAACGGTGGGAGATAAAGTTAAGTGAGAAAAGTACTTAGCCAACGTTATGTCGGCGTCTGGGAATGAGCTACGGTAGGAAGAAGACTGGGCTAAATTATATTTTAGCACGTAATTGCGAATATATATTGAATACTTCTAAATCAGTAATAAATTGGTAAAAAGGATGCTGGTGGCAACTGTACATTCAAAAATGAAAATCGCAAGGTCATAGAAGTGCAATATACGGGGAAGTCTCGTCGAGATCTTCAAATTTTCTCTCGTTATTCTTGACGTTTCTCCTTGATGTCTTTTCTAAATCAGTGGGCCGAATGTCTTCTGGCTCTATTATTTCCTATGATCTCATCCTCTCAACACAAAGCCTTCGAAAAAAACTATCGACCACATTAAAACCTAGCACCAATAATGTCGTCGTCTCCATCTCTGGCGTGAAACCAACATGACCTTTTCACCCATTGGTCGGAAATTGCTTAGCTCTCAGCGCCTGGCTCCCGCCCTGTGTCTCCCTCCTGTCCCTTGTCCTCCGGCCCTTCTGTTGCCGCAGCATTTGGGCCTTCCTCCGCAGCTTTCGCCTCCAAGGGAGCCGGTGCCTGGGGCCCAAAGCGCATCGCACGTCGCAGCATCTTGTCGTGCTCCGTTTGGCCAACGGGCTTACCCGCCGCGCCAGCACCACTACCGGACACTGCAGTAGCTCCAGCTGCAGGAGCCTCTTCTGGTGTCGTCGAGGAGGCCGCGGGGTTCATTGCGGCGATCGATGCCGGTGCTGGAGATGTCCCGCTGGGATTCGCAGCTACGCCTGGAGCTGGCGCCGTCTTCCCTGCCGCCATGCCCGAGCTTGACGTGCTGAAAGAGAAAGGCGAGAACATGCTGGGTGTCGACGAGGTCGACGTAGCGCCAAAAGCTCCAAATGTGGCTCCTCCAGGACGGCCTCCTCCACCACCTCCGCCTCCGGCTCCTCCGAATCCGCTTCCCAAAGTCGCACCACTGCCGAAAGGCGGCGGCACAGCCCCAGAAGACGAAGTGCTGGCGTTTGCGTTGTCCGGTTTGGCACCGGTAGTGGTGGAGGCAGGGGCGGTTCCACCAAATCCAAAACTTGGGCGGACCGCACCTCCGAACGCAGGAGTAGTCGTCGTGCCGAATGATGCAAAAGGGCTTGGCTTGCTGCTCGTCGAGGTATCTGCAGCGCCTGCGCCGGATGCCGAACTGCTCGTCGTGGCAGCCGGTTGGACAGAAAACGTGGAAGGCTGCGAGGAGGCAGGCATGGTTGTGCTGCTCCCACTGCCGCTGCCAGGAGGCTTTGTTGGTGTGCTCCCCGGCATGAAAGTGCCCGCCCGAGGGTTAAGGCCCACCGTGGAACGGGAGGCCGGTGACCCGGGAATCCCAGCACGGGTGGAAGCGACTTCTTTATTGACTTCCATCGGCGAGGCCGACTGTGAAGGTGTGTCTTTGTCTTGAGTTGTTTGACGTTCCGGCTGCTGCTGCTGCTGATTGGAAGCAGCGGTCTGGTCTTGCTGACCTGAGGTGCCTGAGGGGTCAATTTTTGCTCGCTTTGGAACAGCAGCCTCGGCTGCTTCCCCTTGACCCCCTCCAGTCCCTGCTTCTTTCCCCTTTTGCGCTTCAGAAGACGTTGCAGGCGAGCCAATGCTCCGTTTCACTCCCGTGGTGGACTGGCGAATTTGTTGCTGCTGCTGCTTCTGCCCTGCCAATGTTTCACCAGTCCCTGTGACAGTGGCCGTCATAGCCGCAGCAGGCGCCTCATCCGTGCCTTGTGCATGCTGTTTCTGCTGGGTTGGGGACGTCGCCACCTTCGTTTGAATGGCAGGCGCTTTTCGTCCCCCTGTTGCCCCAGCGACTGCGGCTCCTGTTGTCCTTCCTCCTGTGCCACGACCTCCCGTCGGGGGACCGCGCCCTGTGGCCTTTCGACCGCTGACGCGTCCGCCTCCCCTCCCCGCCCCTCCAGCAGCAGCAGAACCTGCGCTCGTGCCACTTCCACCTGTAGTAGCTGCTCCTGCAGACTGAGAAGTAGCACTCGCCAGGGGGAGCGCCTTGGGAGCCGACATGACAACCATGATCTCTGCTTCCGGAATGGGCTCTTTGCCTTCCTGCGCGCGGCACTCATTTACTTCCGTCGCCAATTCTTTGTATTTTTCTTGCACCTCCTTGAGCTTTGTCTTGAACACCTCTTTCTGTAAAAATACACCGATTCGCCAAGGTGAGTGCGACATATGAAGAGCGTAGCTCGGTTTATCTGGTGGAATCTTTTTCTCTCCATTCCACCTCAATCCATCCCACCAAGTACGTACCATGTTCAAGGCAGAGCGCCCGGCTTCCTTCACCCGTTGTACTGTTCCCTTGGCAGCGTCAAGTTCTGCCTGCAATTTAGCTACCTCCTTCTGTTGCTCAGAAGGCTCCGTTGAAGGAGCAGGCACGTTTGCCGCAGCAGCTTTGGCCGCTGCCAAGGCTTGTTGCTGTTGCTGTTGCTGGGCCTGTTGCTTCAAGGAGGTAATTTCCGACTTCATCTGGGCGTCAGAGACACGAAGTCGCGCCGCTTCCTCCTCCAAAGCCTTGACTTTCGCCGCACTTGTCCCTCCTTCCCCGCGCGCTGACTCCACTTCTGCCTTCAAAGTAGCCATTTCTCCCTCAAGTCGAGTTTTCTCCGCGCTAAGTCCTTCGCTTTCCTGTTTCAGGGTGTTGATCTGACGCTTGGCGGCGTGAGTGACCCGCAAAGCGGCAGCCGCCTTGTTCTCCCCCTCCTGTGCCCGCCGTTCAAGATCAGTAACTTTCTTCTCTGCTTCCTCTGCTCGCTTGCCTTGCTCTAAGCCCTTGGCCTCAGCCTCCTTGATCCGGCGCTCCAGCTCCGGAATACGCGCCTTCTGCAATTCCTCCAGATCCGACGCCAATTTGCGATGTACCTCCGGGTCGATCTGGTGGAACCTCGTGACCATGGAGGACAGTCGCTCGCTGTACGCCGTCACCTCCTGCTGCAAACTATCCCGCTCTGCCATCAAAGCCTTGCGCTCCGCCTCCAGTTGCTGCTCCTTCTGTTGCGCGGGACCAGCGGCTTTCTGCAAGTCTACAACTTCTTTCTCAGCCGCGCGCAACCGTTTTTCCAGCCTGTCTTTCTCCTGACGAATGTGGGCCAAAGCATCCTTCAGCGTGCTAATTTCTTGAACTTGCACAAGCAAGGCCGCATGCTCCCGTTCACTCTCTGGCGTCGGCCGGGTTTTCCTCTCCTCGGCCAATTCCCGCCGAGATTGATCCAGCAATTTCTGCAGCTGCTGCGCGGTAGATTTGTACCGCACTGCTTCCATTTCCGCAGCCTCCTTTCCGGCCTCCATCAGCTCCTTCTGCGTGCGATGGTAGTGAGCTACGCCTTGCAAATCGATGATGGCCCGTCGAAGTTTATCCGCCTCGGCCATGGCGCTAGAACCGCCGCTAGCTTGTTCGCCACTGGATTCAGCGCTGCCTCCTGTGCCTGCCCCCACGCTGCCGTCCCTTGCGCCCAATGCATGCACCCGATCCTCCTGCAATTTTTTCAGGTGGTCCGCAAGAACTGAAAGCTGCGCGTGCATCACCTTGTTTTGCTCCTGTAATTCATCCGCCCGTTGCTTCTCTTTCCTGCTCGCCTCCCCCAGCCCCTCCAACTCCGTGGCGTACGCTCTCTCCTTCTCCAAAGCGGAGGCGTTCACCTGAGCCAAGCGGTCGTCGACCTCGGCCTTGCTGCCCCTCACGGTCTCGAGCTCCTTCCTCAACTCTGTCATCCCTGCCTCCGCTTCCGCATGCAGTTGTAACTCGCGCCGGTATTGCTCCTTGGCCATCTCCGCAGTCTCCGAGGCACGGTTGGCCTCTGCCAAGAGCTCTGCTTCCCGTCCCCGGGCATGCTCGGCGGCCTTGCGCGCTGCCTCCAGCTGCTCCAACATGTCTTGTTTCTCTTTCTTCGCAGCCTCGGCGGCTTGATTTTGCGCTTCTCGAAGCCCGTGATTCTCTTGCACGGCAGCCCGCGTCGTTTCCAGCCCTTCCTCCAACCTCTTGCGGAGGTTCTCCGCTTCCGCCCGCGCTTTCGCCACGCTTTCGCTCGCTTCCGTTTCCGACGCCTCCCACCGAGCCTGAAGCTCCCGCATCTGTCTCTCATGGGCCTCCGAGGCCGCTTTGAAAGTGTCTCGCTGCCCCTCCACCACCGCCAGTTTCGCCTTCACCTCCCCCATTTCCTGTGTCAAGCGCTCCAGCTCCATTTCTTTTTCCGACGCCTCACGGACGGCGATGGCCGACACGGTGCCCGACGTGGTCAGGGAGTCCAAGCGTTTCTGCGTCCCTTCTAATTGCCGGAGCAGGGAAGCGGCCTTCTCGTTCGCGGCGTTCAGCTGCACTTTCAACTCCAGGATCTCTCCACGTTGCTCGGATAGAACCTTCGCGTCCTCTTCAGACTTGGCCTTGGCGACTCTCACCTCGTTGGTCTGGGCTGTCATCTTGGCCTCGGCAGCGGCCCTCTCTTCGTGCAGGTCTTTGCGCATCGCCACCAGTTGCGCTTGCAAGGACTTGCGATCGTTTTCCAAATGCTCACGCTCCGCGTCCGTGCGGGCTGTCAGCGAGGCGCTCAGAGACTGCGAGGTCTCCAAGACCTTGGTCAACCGTTCCACTTCCGCACGCTTTTGAACCAAATCCTGCTCCAACCGTTTCTCTGCCCCCGCTGCTACTTCTTTCTCCACTGTCGCCTGCTGCAAGCTGATCCGGAAACGACGGGCTTCGTCGCGGGCCGCTTCCAAATCGTGTCCTTTCTCCGATAAGGCCTTTTCCAATGCGTGCTCCCGCGCCCGCAACGCCTGTACTTCGCTCATGAATGATTGTTGGTCCTCTCGGTTCTTGTCCAAGTCTTCCTGCGAACGCTTGTAGCGCTCTTGGTAGAAGGTGGCATCCGCCTTGCTCAAGGTCGCGTCCTGACGCGCCACCGACACGTCCGTTCGCAGACTCTCGCACACCTTGACCTGCTCATTGTACAGCTCCTCCAACCGGCCCAAACGGTCCATGGCATCACGGAGCTTGGTTTCCAATTCCACTTCCCGGGCGCTGGGTCCAGCCACCGCGCTCTTCGCCTCCGCCGTCGCTGGCAACTGGAGCTGATTCGGCTGCCGCTGCTCTGACTGCACCGAAGGCGGGGTTTCCCCCACAGCCAAGAGCCTGGACTCTGCTTTGACGAGGAGCAACCTGTACATGTCGCGTTCGCTGGCAATGGTCGCTACTGCTGCACGCATCGCCTCCCGATCTTCCCCCAACCGCTTCAGCTCCTTATGTGCGTTCCCCAACTCGTGTTGGACCGCGGCCGGGACCAATGCACGCTCTCCCTCCTGTTGGTGGGTAGCCTTTTCATCGGTCAGCTTCCTCACGACCGCCAACAGCTCGGCGTTGCGCGTCTGCAGCTCTTGCACGTCTTTGAATGTGAGGAGAGACTCGGCTAAGTTCCTGCTTGCGGCCTGGTTGGTCGAGGCGGGTAAGGCAGCGCGAGACTGCCGCTGCGATGAAGAGGACGCCAAGACGATCGCGCGCTCCGTACCCGCCTCTGCTGCCCTGGCCTTCATCCTTTCGTGGAGGAGAAGCTGGACCTGTCTAGACAGGTCTTCAACCTGTTGGTCGTGCCCGCGCTGCTTTGCGATCAATGTCTCCCGTTCCTCCCCCACTTGTTGCAGGCGCCTTTGCGTCGAAACTAAGTCCTGGGTGGCTTGCCCCAGCTGAGCCACCACTTTGTCGTACGATTTGGCGATCAAATCCCTCTCTCGACGTTCTTTCGCCAGGATGGGCGCCTTCTCCCCGATCTCCTTGGTCAGTTGCTGCGCGAAGAACTTGAAACGCTCCTTCTCCGAGCGTTCCTTGTGCAAGGCCGTCTCCAGGTCCGCCAACTGATTCAAGCGCTCCGTCAGGCTTACATCCTGCGTGAGGCTAGCCAATGCCCGTGCGGCCGCCGTCTGAGGGAGGGCGCTCGCTCCCACAGGCGCCTGCTTCTCCAAAGCAGCACGGGCCTTCCTCTCTGCGCGGAGCTCTTCCTCCAAGAGTGTGAGTCGCTCTTGATGCTCCTGTTTCAATTCTTCCACCAATTTTTCGTATTTTTCACGCTGCGCCTGCAAACGCTCTTTTTGCTGCTGCAACTGTCTTTCGTACGCCCCCTTGAGGGATTGCACTTCTTGCAGGAGGGCGTCTCGGGCTGTGAACGCCTCTTTCCGCTGCTCTTCTTGCAAACGCGCCACCCGACGTTGTGCTTCCAATTCGGCGTCAAACCTGGACTCGATCTCCGAGAACTGTTTGACCTGCGCTCGCACCTCCTCTTCTTTCTGCTTGAGGGCAGCGTTCCTGCTCCGCAAATGACCTTCCAGGCCCGTGACGCGCTCCTGCAGTTCTGACACGGAGGATTCTGCCCTGTTCAATTTGTTTTCCAGGTCTAGACGCAAGCTACTGGCTCGTTTCCGCTCGTCGTTGAGTTCCTCGAGCCTCAGGTTGACTTCTGCCTCTGCATCGCGCAGACGTACTTGGCACCCGTCCAGCTCCCGTCGCAAACGATCCACATCCACTCGTGTGGGCAAGACTTCGGTCTCGAGCGCTGTCTTTTCTGACGTCACTTGCCGCAAGCGTTCTTCAAGCTTTGTTACAGCTTCATCTTTCACATGCAAGAATGCTTTGTTGCTGTCTAGCTCTTTGTTCGCTCGCGCCAGTAACTCCGTCAAGCGCCGCACGTCATGCTCCTTGCCCTCGGCAGCCCGCTGCTGCTCCGCCACAGCACTCTCTCGAGCCGCGAGCGCTTGCTGTAATTCTGTTATTTTTGCCTTATCCTGGGCGCTTGTCTCTGTGCTTGATGTCAGCCGAGCTTGCAGCTCCTCGCCTTCCTTCTTACATCGGGCATGATCCTGCTGCAGCAGAATATACCTGCGTTCCAAGTCGTGATAGACCTCATCCTTACCTGCATCGTCCTCTCCAGGCGCGGACGACATGATTCACCCAAGTCAAGCGTAATTGACGCCTGTTAGCGTGGGAAAGCGAAAAAGGCATGTTCATGGAACCAGGAAGCCAGCGACCGGGTAATGGAAGGCATTTGATCGAGTCCACTCGACAAGACCCGACGCAAATATGCCACGAGCGCCTTCTAGCCACCGTTAACTACTTATAATGTGAGAGACTTAGGTATAACATGCAATCTTTGCGAATTCAGCAGCAGGAAACAGGGTCGTAGGGGGCAGGCAGGGAGAAAGCAACACGGAGAGCCTTCCGACACGATCGCCGGCGACAATCGGGAGGGGGGCCATTCTTGAACGAAAAACGCACTTTTTTTCGATGTTGCCGTGGCCTTTGAATATACAATTGTTCCCTCTTCCTAACAAATTCAAATTCTGGAATTCATGTAGCATTTTGCTATCCTTTAGCTTCTTTAACATTCAACTATGTATCGATGTACCAACCTCCCACCCCTTTTAATTAGCCCAATATACACGCGATGTCCTATCACAGCAGAGATGGGTTTCTTTACAAAAAGAGTAAGTGAAATGATAGCCATTTACATATTTTTCTTCTTGGAAGCCATATCGCAGCCATGCTTTGCAGAATTGTCGGGTAATGGGGTAGGTCTCCGTTGGTTCTTGGGGACCCCGGGCTTGCGCGAAGGCATCACAGGATAAGGCGAGAAAAGGGGGATACATCGTGTTTCTGTGAATGATTTATATTTGAATGAATACATGAGTGTGTGTTTCATGAGCAAGTGGCGATTTAATTCAGGGCCCATGGAGAAAACAAGAAATAAATTGACCTTACCTTGATACGGCGGAAGCCTCCCTGTGTGTGGCTTGTACGTGATTTTGGGCCGAGATTTCGCTTGCTCTGAGGTGGAGAGTAACGCACAGCCAGAGATCTTTAAGGCGGGCTTATTTGGCGCCATTTTGGCAGAAGACAGCAAATGCCTTTCCTCACAACTTCCCAATCTGTTGATTGATGTACATAGACCCAAAGGACGCGAGGCAGAGACCGGTGCTTGCTGTGGAAAAAGGAATCGTGTAAAAAAAGTCGACCATATGAGTTCATTTCCGACGGGGTCGGATGACGGGGTCGGATGAAGAAAGAGCAAACAAGCCCGATCTCCACGTCTTCGCACCTTTTTGCTGCCAACATTCGATGAGGTCTGTTCTCTTGTGGACAACGCTCCCTTCGAGGTCGTCAGACGAGACGTCCCATGTATCTTGGTTGCACGAGTAGTACTACTTTTCAGCAATGGCTCTCTTTCTGTCGCAGGAATTCCTGAAGTCTGGCTCTTCTCGCTCGCGTGAGGGACCGTCTCGCTTCTCTCCTGGGTGGATACCATTGCAGGTTCACACTGCTCGGAAGTGGAATCAGCATCCCCTTGTGCGTCCATAAAAGAATTCGAGGATTTATCACTGACACCTGCTTGGGAATCCTCCGTCGGAAATTGGCGTTTCCTCCCCACGAAGCGTTCAGGCCCTTGCTCTAGCTCTACTTCCCAGGTCACAGCGTTGCTGGGCCGATCGATAAGGTCAGGCATATCGACACTTACATCGACCTCGTCATCTTTGCTTTTTCTCTGAGCTTTTCCATTCGCAATCGTCTTTTTGTCATTATTACTAGATCCTTCTCCTCGCTCTTGGGTCGGGCACTGCCCTTGTTGCTGCTGCTGCTGCTCAACCGCGATTAAGCGGGCACGGAGTTCATCCGCTTTTCCCTTGCAGGTCAAACCATGAGCCTTGCACAATTTTTGCAGCTCGCGATAGCTCAAAGTGGCGTATGTATTCATCAGTTTTGGGCGATTTCGTGCTTTACGATGAGCTTTGTTTTGAAGCTTCTAGGGGGTTAGAATTAAGGAGGAGCACTGAGATAAAAGTGTAAGTTATGGACAACGACAGGCGAATAACTACGTGTAAATATGCCTGGAGAATAATATAATCGTAATTGTTACCCATTGGTGCAATCTGTGCTTCATCTATTTCCCCTCGTACACATGGAAATATGTTACTGGCACTTCGACAAGGCGGTACGAGGTACCGTTCTATTTCTGCTATCACTACGTCGTTTTTCGGATGGATTTCAACGAAGCAACTGTCTTCCGCGCGAGCCTGATACAAGCTTGAATAAAATGGTGCTCTAAATATTTTACATCCCTGAGAAAACCTCTTCAATTGCTTTTTGTGTGCTCATCCTGGCGCGCTGGCTCCTCCTCGTCGTGCCTGGAAAGGGGCGTTCCGATCCTCCCCGGTGGCCCATTTTGGGTCGATCACAGGCACGGGCACCACGAAACAGAAATCCTAACCTATCTCAGGTATCACATAATTCCAATCTTTGACCCAATTTGTAGCATATTTTATGTGAGTGTTTAGCATTTACCCGTATTTTGTGCACAAAGGGAGTGATTGCACTGTCCTCGGTGACAAGTATACAATATAGATGATGCTTAAGGAAGCTCCAAATTGTTTTGAGTCCTTAAACTCGATTCAGTGACCTAATGATAATAGGGTAAACTTACCGAGATGAATACATGTGAGTAAATTGATAGTTCTGGAGGGAAAAAATGCTTAGTTTCGATCTTTTATCAATAAAATGGCTACCTTGTCGTTCATAAAGGTCGCTGGTTCGCTCGCGTGACAGTATCTGTTAGCGTTATCTACGATTTCCACGGCGAGGCGTTTATTTCACGGCATGCAGCACATCCCCGCAATGTCTTGTTCAGACGTGAGGCACGCATCTGTGTCTCAACTGGTCTGTGAGTATGTCCTTTTTGCCCGTCGGTCATCGACGTGGTGCTTATATGTGGGATGGTCTACCGCTTTCATTGGTGCATCCGGGTGGTATTTCTTCTTCCACCGCCTCAGTCCACAGACAGCAAGGCATTTCACGTGTCCAACCTAAGACGCCGCTCATCAATTAAACAGGAAAACATATAACAATAATTGTCTCTTCCAGTCTCTGTCCTCAACCTTCGACTGTAAGACGGTAGAAGCAGAAGGGGGCAAAACTGGGAGGATATGGACGATGTGGACGACGCAGACTTGAGTTTAAAGGGCGTCGACATTCTTGAAGTAGAGACGGCGCAATTCAAGGTATTTCTTGAATCTTTGGTGTGTATTTTCTAATATGATATCATATGCTTTTCCTTGCTCGTCTCTTTCCCTGCTTCTCGAAAGACGGGAGTCGTGCTAATGTTCAGCATGAACTTGGAATAGCAGGGCCGCTTATCCTCGACTTATTTGCACTTTATTCACCTTTTAAATGCCAAGGATGCACTTGTCCGCCAGCTTCACGTACTTTTGAACAACGAAACTGCCGATCCCTCGCTTGTTGAGTATATATGTGTAATGGTTTTGGGGAACCGGAGGAAGATGGGGGAAGTACGTTCTGCTATCGAAGACTTGCTGGGTGCAACAATGACTGCACCGCTTCAACAATGGCTGTGTGAATACGTGCGCGATCTCTGTGAGACTCACGAGAGCCTGCAACACGAGGAAGAGCGAGTACATGCGGAGCTGGAAATAGTAGGAGGGAAGGTGATGGAGCAGGAGGAGGGGCGTTTGAGGCAAGAAGTGGGGGGGAAAGAGCGGGAAGCGGGGCTTGAAGCGTCTGATAGACGGGAGGGAGCAGTGGGATATGTGATGGAGGAAGAACGGGAAGAGGAAGGAAGGCCAGGTAGCGGGAAGCAACGCGTGGAGGGAGAAGTAGCCGTCGGGACTGGAAGTAGGGGGGGAAACACGGGTGACATGCCGGGGAGGGCTCTAGGGGCGGGACGTCTGTTCACGTCTGCCCTGCACCAGTCAGTTCGGAGAAGGGATTCCATGGTTTCTGAGCCGTTGAAGCTAGGGGGGGTCGTACCGCACACGAGGCGGGATATGGCAGCAATCGGTCGAGGAAGGGGAAGCAGGGGGAGTCCGGTGGAGAGGGAAACTAAGGGGAGACAAGTCACGGAAGGCAAGCGGCGGGTCCAGTATCACCACCAACGCCCGCCCGCCTCTCCCCGGTTAGGGCTTCCTCGAGACGTTCGGGTGGTGCAGGAGATTTCTCTTTCTGGCCCGGCAACCCCCGCTCAAGCCGTCCTTGCACCGACTCGTCCGTCGTCCTTGTTTCCGCCCCCACGGACTACCCCGCTGACCACCTTCACAATCACCTTGGGTGGCCAGAAGCCTACGTCTCGGCTCTCTCGAGGGTCATCCCCACGGGCAGGCACGGGTGGGGATGTGAAAGCGCGTGCGGGGGGCTTGCGGGCCATGACCGTCTCCTCGAAATTTGTGGAGCATGCAAAGGCGAGCAAGTTGGGCGCTAGAATCCAAGGAACCACTCAACTCTCCCCTCTAGCCCCGCCGTACCAACCGGGTGCCAGTCGGGGGGAATATGGGCCTATACAAGGGGGGAAGGGGGGGCGGCGAGGGAGCACGTTCCGACAGGTTCCTTACTCCCTTGCCGGGCCAAGCACCTCGCTCCCTCGCCCTGCTCCCACCACAGCCTCTCTCGCATGGGACAAGCGGGGGTCTGGGCAGTTCTCCATCGGACCAGGGAGCAGCATGTCGGGTCCTGCACGGTTATCAGCCTGGGAGCCGCCCACTGCGATCTCTGCGTCTTCTCCCTCGAACCGCTCCTTGATTCGAAACCCTGCTACTGGTCGCCTCACCCACCACAAAGTGTGGGTGAATCCGGGGCTTTTGGGGGAGGCTCACAAGGCAGTGGAGCCATCTGCTGGCAGTCAGACCTAGCAGGCAAGGAAAAATACGCCAAAGCGCGTGCGAGAAATTTCCATGCAAATATTTGCTTCATATCTTGAGCCTCCTAATTTTTTGACTTATTCCACCTCACCCTACCCCCACCTCGTTTCTTCACTCGTCTCTTGTCAACCCCATTTCCCCCTCCCCTTCGCCCCCGTATTCACGTCTAGACGGTAGGCAAGGGCCGAAATTTGGGCCTTTTGGGCTCCACGCCACCGTTTCTGGCCTGCAAATCTCTCTGATACTCGCTAAAATCGCCCTCGAACCAGACCACGTTCCCGTCATCCTCGAAGGCCAGGATGTGGGTGGCAACCCGATCCAGGAAATACCGGTCATGGGAAATGATGACGGCACACCCTGCGTAGGCTTCGATCGCGTCCTCCAAGGCCCGCAAGGTATCGACATCCAAATCATTGGTGGGCTCGTCCAAGAGGAGGAGATTTCCTCCTTGCTTCAAGGTTTGCGCCAGACACAGACGGTTTCGCTCCCCCCCCGACAAAACACCGACGGGTTTCTGTTGATCCGCTCCTTTGAAGTTAAACCAACCCAAATACGCCCGACTGTTCACCACCCGTTTCCCCAATTCGATCTGCTCCGCCCCATCCGCGACCGTGTCGTACACTGTCTTGGTCGGGTCCGCCACCGCCTCTCGGTTCTGGTCCACGTACATGACCTTCACGGTGTCGCCCAGGCTCAACGCGCCTTGGTCCGGCGCCTCCAAGCCCGCGATCAGCTTGAAAAGGGTCGATTTCCCCACGCCGTTCGCGCCGATCACGCCCACCACCCCTCCCCGCGGCAAGGAGAAAGAGACCTTGTCCCACAAGAGTCGGTCCCCGTACCACTTACCCAGGTTCTCAGCCTCCACCACCTTGGCCGCCAGGGGCGGGCCCGGGGGGATGTAGATGTTGGTAGGGCCCGACCGGGAGTTCTCCCGTGCTTCCTCATCGGCCTGCACCATCTGCTCGTAGCTGGTAATGCGAGCTTTCGCCTTGGTCTGGCGGGCCTTGGGGGACATGCGCATCCATTCCAACTCCCTCGACAGCGCCTTGGCGCGCTTGTTGTCCTCCCTCGCCTCCTGCTCCAGCCTCTTCGCCTTCCGTTCCAGCCAGCCCGAGTAGTTCCCTTCGAAAGGAATCCCTTCCCCGCGGTCCAGCTCCAGGATCCACCCGGCCACATTGTCCAGAAAGTACCGATCGTGCGTGATGGCCACCACGGTGCCCTTGTAGTCGTGCAGGAAATCCTCCAGCCAGGCCACTGATTCCGCGTCCAGGTGGTTCGTAGGTTCGTCCAGAAGGAGAAGGTCGGGTCTGGTCAGCAGCAGCCGGCATAAAGCTACCCGGCGCCGTTCCCCCCCGGATAAATTGGCCACTATGGCTTCTTGAGGCGGGCACCGCAGCGCGTCCATGGCTCTCTCCAACGTCCGGTCCAATTCCCATCCATTCTTCGCCTCGATCTCGCTTTGAAGCTCGTCCATCCTTGTGTTGAGTGTCTCCTGCTCGTTCGACGTCAGATCTGGCTTGCCCAGGGATGCGCTGACAGTCTCATACTCCTTCAAAAGTCCTCTCGTCTCTGCCACTGCCTTTTCCAGCTCGTCGCCCACAGTAGGTCCTTCCAGTTCCGGTTCTTGGGGAAGGTATCCTAGCTTTGCCCAGCGAGCGGGCCGTGCCTCTCCATTGAAATCGTCGTCCACACCAGCCATGATCTTAATGAGTGTCGATTTCCCTGCGCCGTTCCCGCCCAACACTCCAATTTTAACCCCCGGGTAGAAAGACAGGGATATATCTTTCAACACAGGCTTGGATCCATCACCTTTACCAAATGTTTTGCTCATTCGATGCATCTGATAAATGTACTCGCGCTTATTGGTGTCTATCACACTGTTGCCACCACCACCTCCACCGCCTTTTCCTTTGCCGCCACCGCCTTTGCTAGCTTTCTTGCCACCTTTTTGCTGCTTTTTCAGGTTGGCCGCATTCAAAGGGCCCATTCTTAGGGGATTAAGGCGTGTCTTGATACCGTAGAGAAGGTAAAAAGGGTTACGTGAGAGCGAAGCCTTGAAGTGGCTCTCTCCTACATTAAAGGCAACTGAGTTTGTTCGACCAGACACCTTCGACGATGGGGCGCAAGGTAATGGAGCATGCCTAGTAAGCTTTCACATGCTTCATTAAGCTGCATCTCAACGTACCTTTGCAGACAAGGGGTGGCTTCCCACTTCCTGCTTCCAGGTTGACGGCCATGTGGAAAACTGAAAGTTGGGCGCCGGGCCGATAAAAAAAGCCGTCGCGTCCAAGACCATGAGGCCTAAAACAAGAGCCCACGAACAACGCATATTCCTGAATATAATGCGGTCATATGATGAGGGCGGTCAAATGAAGGCTTGGCAACTGGAATATAAAAATGCTCGTCGATGATGGAAGGGGTGCGAGTATCCTGGCGGTGGGGCGGGGAGGGACCAACGACTCTAACGGCGACACATAATCTGTCGATCCAGGTCTTACAGCTTCATTTTTTCAGCATGAAGTACTTCATTTTTTTGAAAGCAAGCGGCATGTCCTTGATGCGCCTGCTCCATTTATTCACTGATTTTTGCAAAGTTTTTTTCCAAGAAAAATGAATTTTACCTATGTGACAGTGTAACCTAAGAGCACCAAAAAATGACCGGAGATGCCTTACTTCATAAGTTGAAAAGTTGCGGCCTCAACGCAGAATTTCGATTTGTAGTGCATTTCTGTTCTGTCACAGGAGATGGGAGAGTGGCCGTAAATTAGGGCACAACGAGCTTCGTCGCTCACCCCCTTACTGGAGCAGAGGAACGTATAATTCTTATCTTGAAGCTTTTTTTTCTTTTCTTCATTCTATCTTCTTTAGTTGTCTACCTGGATATTTTTCTCCTCCTTCGCAGGCTTTGTTTGACCTCCTCGGCCTCGACTGGTTTGTCCCGGGGGGTCTTAATGAAGTAGAGGGTCGCCAAGAAACAGAAGCCCAGAAGCATGTACACAAAGATGTTGTTTGTGTAAAAAATGGAGAAAAATATGAGGTACCTGATTTGTACGCCGAAAAAATGGTATATGTTGCTGAAACGTGCGTAGCCGGCAAAGGCAGACGTGGAGAATTCGACGACAGGAAAAGTACACAGAAGGATGAGAATCAAATTGAACAAGAAGGAGTTCATGTAGGTCCCATTTATCTTCATCGGGTGTAGCTCCACGCACAGGAACCGCACTCCAAGCTTGAAGTTGCCTGCTACTACGCAAAAGAGTAGATAGAGGACAAAAATCGCCACGGAAACGACCCCGAATAAGGGAAACCATTCGTCAAACTGGATGAAGTACTGGTTCAAAAATTGCGACAGGGGCGGGAAGAAGAACATGTAAACAATCACGTGGAGCACCCACATAACTGTCAGGATGGAGGCGAGCATCCCGAGCAGGAGCATGCCGATGGGCCACAGAGGATTGTACTTGCCCATATCCTTCGCGGCCCGAAACTTCTCATAGTCACTTTCCAGCATGTACACCATTTGTTTGAATTTGAGGAGAGTGTTGCGCTCGCTCCGTTCTGCAACCGTGCGGGCCAAAAAGTTGCCGCCTTTGGAACGCCGGTCCTTCCGCTCGGACTGGACAAGATGGCCTACCTACGACCCAGCCAGAGGGAGGAACGGGAGGGGATGACGGGTAAGTCCGCGAAATTTACGACCAGACGCTTAACCCGGCACGCCCTAGAGCGACTTGCGTAGTGTTCACTGTACTTTTCCGTGTAAAAAAGCTTTAAACGGGCCAACTACTGCTCCTGTCTTCCTCCCTCCTCTCCCGTTTCTCCCATCCCCTGGTCTCTCCGTTGCCTACCTCGATCAAGTCCGCGACCCGCGCTTGCAGGAGCAGCTGCTCGTGCGCCAATTCTTCCGCCGGCATGGGCTTGGGCCTGGTCGTGAAGGCTGTGATCAGATCCATGGGCAAGGCCGCTAACCCCACCCCTCCGAATATGGCGAACAGGAACCAGCCGACGAAGGACACCAAGGCGATCATGTAGACGATGAAAGTGGACTGGAAGGAAATCCTGGTCCGGAAACTGTCCTTCATCAAGGCCCCTGCCAGGGCGATTTCGCTCGAGTCCAGCGTGGCGTTGCGGGGGGTCCCGAGGGAATGGACGGTGAGGTCGACCATGCTGGCGGGGACCTCGAGCACAGGGAGGCGAACACGACCAATCTAGAGAGAGGCCACGAGGACAAAGGGGAGGAAAGCAGGGGAGAAGCCGTAAGGGGCGTCACATTCTGATCTTTTAAATACGCAGGCAAAAGGGAGCGGGAAAGGGAGGCTTCGGCCAGAGCATGGCACGTACGAAGAAATAACAGAGGCCCACCACCAGGGCCGATGCGAACAGGCAGACAGCTGTGTATTTAACAGCGCCACAGAAGGCTTGTCCTTTGCCCTCTGTCAGGCCGTCGTCATCCTGGGCATGAGAAACGCGTAGGCTAGTGTCAAAGTGCATCGATCCAAGACAAGCCGGCCATCGAAGTCTCCCAACCATCCCTCAAGCAGCCTGGATCGCATGATATCCCATTTCTTCGCTTCGTCGGCCCCGACGGGGATCGGGGCATTAAGCAAGCTTCCACATACCTCGTAGTAAAAAATGGCGAAGGGCAGGATGGCCACGCAGAGGACGGTGATGAGCACGTACATGATCTGCCAAAAAAGACTCATGTCCAGCCCGCCACAGCTCTGAACCCAGCCTTGCGTACAGCCAATATTGCTGCTGTTGTTTGCCACGTCTAGAGGAACAGCGAGAACGCAGGCCTCGGCGAGGAGCAGGCCCAAAATCTTTTGACCCGTGATGGTGATGGAATGAGAAGCGTCAAGCCAGGAGTCGATGTGATGTGCAAAAGTGATAATGGAAACGGATCATAGTACGTAACACGATCATCACACATGAAAGGAGCAACTTAATATAAGGAGAAGTGCATAACACATCTCCAGAATGTCGTAAAGCTTACGGGCAAAACCGAGTCCCAGAGGTCTGGCACTGCTACAGCCCAGCTGGTTCAGTCCCAAAAAATGGCACTTACCACGAGAGCCTTTGGGAAGTACGCTTCGTTTTTGTCATCTGGGTGGGACCAATGCACGAGCATGTAGACGTTTATGGCAAGCAAAACGACAATCATTACACCAATGCATAGCAGCAGAAACCAGGAGACACCCATGGTGCTCGACTGAGGAAGCTTGACCGTCTCCTATCTAGCGAATGTGGCACGGTAGAGGACGATCCTTCTGTTGAACGTTGAGACGGGCAAAAAAATATTTGAAATGATGTTAATGTCTTAAATTGATTTTTGCAAGACTAGAGGCCTGCAGCTACGAACAGAAGCGTCACGAAAAGGCATGGCACCTAACGCCAAGTCTCATAAGAGATGGCATCGGGCAGCATTAGCATAGTATCACGGGCCACCTCCCCCGGAAAGTCGAGAATTTCGAAGAATCAGGCAGCCATTATCTGCTTTAACTATACGCGAACTAGTGCGCTGTTCTCACGTACGGTACCTTTAGGCTCGGACGAGTACTTTCTCCAGCATGTCCCGGCTGCAGGTCGTCGGCCGTTGAGGGCCCATATGAGAATGTGATGGAACAGATACCCACGTTGTCCACCGTCCTGTGCCTTGCAGGCGGCCCTGTGAGGCTGATACAGGACAATTCCCATTGAACGATGGCGTAGAAGGAGGTTCTGTACACCAACAATTTGGAACAATTGTTACGGTGGGCGCCGCAGCGATCTAGATTTCACAGGGCCAACCTCCAATTGAGTAGGAGGGTGGACGGGCGAGCGTGCGCATCATCAGTAGCCGTCGACTTTCTTCCACACGTCGGCCCCTATCTCAGAAACTATCACCATCACATGCGTAAAATTTTGTAGGAGCCATGTCAGCTGTAATATCTTCCAGCAAGGACAAGGTCGGGGTCGTTGTAACTTCAGTGCTGCAGGGTTTGGACGAGCAAATTGCAGATTACTTGACCAGCGTGCTTGAGGACGACCCGTTGCAAAAGGTGAGGCAAAGGGATAAATGATGCCATGGCAAAAATAAAATTCTAAAGCAGATGGACTCCCTATGTTGCTATCAATGTGTGGAATACACTGGCGTAGGGTTGGGGCTCCCAACGACGCACAAAGCGGCTTCTAGCCCGGGCCGTTGCGTGATGCCTGACATAAGCTTATCTTCACTTCCGTCCCTCGCTTTACAGCCAGATGATTTGGAGGCTTCCGTTGGACCTTTCCTCTTGAGTATGGAATTTGCTAAGGACGATGCGGAGGTTTCCTCGCTTTGTCTTAGGCTTTCAAGTGCTTTGTCGCAGGCTTTTGGGGATGGTAAAGTGGATAGTTTAAGTCAGGGAAATCAGAGGGATGGGGAGGAAAGGCATTAGATGCACTGCCCTAAGAATCAAAAGGAGATTCAAATTGTAATGTCTTTCGTTGCAATATTACCGTAAAGACGCAGGCCATCAACGCGCCGCCTCCTTCCGCGGAAAGGACGATGTCCCGGCCTTACTCTCTGCGCCTCTCTCGTTCAAAGAGAACACGAGCGCCGCAGATGACAAGCTGATGGATCTCATGTGGGGCAAAGACAAGGTTCGACAAGCGCGGAATGAGCAGGTGAGGTGTCATTAAGCGAGAAAAAGATCACTATTTGGGCACCTCTGCCCCAAAAGAAAGACTTCTCAGCTTGTGATTGAAAATGCTGGGAAGGCAAGTTTTGAAATCTTATTGAGAATTGGAAAGCCTTGTCCGTAAAAATTGCATGCCCGCACACCTTTTTCATTTACCTTTCCCTTTCCTTCCCAATTTTGCGACTAGTTTTTCAACACATCGAGCATTAGTAAGCGGCAGGAGCGGAAGCAACGCCGCCTGTTGGAGGCGGATGAGTCGTCCGATGAGGAAGAGGAGCAGGTCTCGATGATGATCTTACCGGACTACAGCAGTGGATCGGGGGAAAAGGATATAAACGTGCTTGGCTTTGTGTTGAGGTGAGTGACGGCATTGCCCCGTGATCAGAAGCCTTCGAGCGCCATCGGAGTCACCACGCTTTCCATATCGCTCTCATGCGTCTCTCGGCAGATTTGCAGGACAAGAGCTGCTATCAAACGCCGACCTTCGCATGGCCTATGGACGCAGGTAAGGCGCGCTAATTAAAGGGGACAAGTGCCTAAGCAAAAAAAATCGTCTTCCAGGGAAAGCTCTGGGAGCATCTGTGCGTCGCTGGCGTGCCTCTAAAGCTTTCACTATGCATGACACTATTTTCTCCAGATACGGTCTTATCGGTGCGAACGGGATCGGAAAAACGACGTTGTTGAAGCACATTGCTGCCTTTGAGATCGAAGGCTTCCCGCGGCACCACCGGGTCCTGCATGTCAAGCAGGAGGTTCGCTCAAGCGGGAAGACAGTTTTAGAGACGGTGCTCCAGAGCGACGTGGAGCGAGAGGCGCTGATGGAGGAAGAGAAGGAAATCTTGAAGAGGCAGCAGCAAAAGGATCAGGAGGGGGGAGGAGGGGCATCCTCAGGTAGGAAGGGAGCACAGGTCGACGTGGATGTGTTTCTTCCTTTCTTTCCCGTGCCTTTCTTATTTCTGACGCGGGACGGATGTCGAGCTTGAATATTTGTATGTACTGAACACGCGATAGAGATATATGTGTATGTATGCAATGACCGCTTTTGGCATCTATCGACAGAGGAGGTGGAAGCCGACTCCAAGCGGTTGACGGAGATCTACGAAAGGCTCAACATCATCGGTTCCAACTCGGCGGAGGCTAGGTGAGTCCAGAAAGGAAGAAAAGACTGAAGAGAAAAAGGAGGAGAAAGACAAATGGCTGCTCAGAAAGACAAATGGACTCGCATTTAGGACTGCTCTGTCCTTCGCGCCTTATTGCTGTTTTCTCCTCTCCCCTCATCCGCACGCATCCACCTCTCGCCGTCTGCCTTCTTTGTCTTACTCTCACAATTTAGGGCTGCCGCCATCCTGAATGGTCTCCAGTTCAGCCTGGAAATGCAAGCATCCTCGACTTGCGATTTGAGCGGGGGGTGGCGGATGCGGGTAGCCCTGGCCTCGGCCCTCTTTATCGAGCCAGACCTCCTGCTCCTGGACGAGCCGACCAACCACCTCGACCTCGAAGCCGTCCTGTGGTTGCAAGAATACCTCAAGACATACAAGCACACGGTGCTGCTTGTCTCGCACGACCGGGCGTTTTTGAACGAAGTGACCACGGACATTGTCGAATTCAAGAACAAAACGCTCACGTACTACCGCGGCAACTACGACACTTTCGAAGCGGTCCGGTCGGAAAAGGCGAAGAATCAACGGAGGCTTTATGAGGCAAACATGGCAAAGCGCGCGCACATGCAGGATTTCATCGATAAATTTAGGTACGGGGTATCAACGAATTCACATGAAACCGAGGGTCCGGCCCAAGCTCTCCAATCTATTTCCCTCTCAACCCTCCCTCCGCCCCCGTGCCTTCTGCAGGTACAACGCGAACCGTGCTGCGCTTGTCCAATCTCGGATCAAAGCCCTGGAAAAGCTCGAGGTGGTGGACCCACCGGAGGACGACACCCAGTTCCGATTCCACCTCCCGATCCCCGAGCCCCTTGGCCGCCCCGTCATCAACATCGAGAGCGTCTCTTTCGGGTATCCAAAGCGAGGGCCTGGATCCGTCGAGGACGAAGGGGACGGGAAGAGGAAGAAAAAGGAGAAACAGGCAGGCGAGGAGGAAGCGGAGGATCAACACTCGGAAAATGACAAGGCCGAGCCGGTGGTGCCCAAGGTACCTGCCGAGATAGGAAAGGTCCTGTTTGAAAACGTGGATTTCGGCGTCGACCTTGAGACAAGAATAGGTGAGGATGAAGTCAGGGAGGGGCGGAGGGACCAGTGCAATCATGATTATGAGCCACGTTTGCGTCCCTCTCGATGCCGCGCCCTCCTTTTCCGCATGTCCCCTGCCCATGGTCCATGACATTGGCCCGTGCATCTCGTTCCCTCTATCCAGGTGTGGTGGGAGCCAACGGGGCGGGGAAATCCACGCTTTTGAATCTGATACTGGACAAGCTCCGACCCACAGAGGGGCACATATTCCGACACCACAACCTTCGTCTGGCGTCCTTCACCCAGCACCATGGGGATCAGTTTGATCTGCGCCTGTCCGCCGTGGAAAATTTTGAATCCATGTTTCCCAAATCAGACACGCAGGTTAGTCCACATGAAAAAGACATGAGACGCTCCAGAAGTCGGTCACCCGTAGCACCCTACATCGCAGACCCAATATTTGCGTCGTGACTTCCTACGTGAGCCCAGACACGTGGGCTCAGACACTTTCATATGAGACGAATATAACGATGTATGGCAACATATGACTGATTGGAGCCGGATGTCACATTTACTTTCAAATTTTCCATTTTGATAGGAACTGAGAAGTTTAGTGGGTAAATTTGGGCTGTCGGGGAATGACGCCATTAAGCCCATGCGCTTTTTGTCCGGGGGACAAAAATCGAGAGCAGGTTCGGTGCAAGAAGGGGGAGGGTTGAGATGCACGACAGCATGAGAGGGAGGCGAGACAGACCGACGATAGAAGGGGAGATGGATGAGACATGACAGAATGAGACTGCGCTATAACTCGTTGCTCGTATACTCCTTCCTATACGGGGCATTGCGTCGTACACTAATGTTGGATGGTGAAGAGGAGGAAGAGACGGGTTTGTAGGGCCGTTTGGGTCCCTTCTCACACAACTGCTTCATCGTAACCACAGCCTTTGCCTTGCTAGCACATCGGAAACCTCATATCGTCATCTTGGACGAGCCCACGAATCACCTGGACATGGACACCATCCAAGCACTCATTGAAGCGGTAAGTAGCTCAGTTAGTCGTGGTATGTATGCAATTGCATTCTGATCCAGTACGTACGCTATCCCAACACAGTTGAAAGAATTCCGTGGAGGACTGCTCGTAGTGTCCCATGACCAGCATTTCATCGAGCAAGTAACTTCTGATATATATGTTTGTGGTAATAATGCGATAAAGCGCTTCAATGGTACTTTTGATGAGTATAAGAAGGTGGCACTTTCCAAGGTGGTCGGAGGCAGTAAGAAGTGAAATAGATTTTCTAAGTCAGAAAAGACTGCATTCCAGTAGTCCCCACAAAGTTGATCTAGGTCATAAATGTGACAAATAGGCAAGAGTCTTTCGCGATAGGGCTTTTGATCTATGGGAATAAAATCTGACTTGGTATGAAACCATGGCAGGGATATGAGAGCTCAGAGTTGCCTGTCTTTCGTTGTATTTTAATGTTGGACAGAGGGAGGAGGTTAAAGCAGTATGGTGGAAGAAGAGAGGACACGTTTAATGTCACGCGCACCGCGTTCGGGATGAAGCTAACCACCACACGGCAGAAAACTAATCAAGCTGAGTTTTGCCGACTTGTTTAGCCTCCAGATGCCACCCCTGGTCTTTTTAAAGAGCCTTGTGCATGGTCGGACATGTCCCTTGTTCTCCACATCGCCGTCGGCAAGAACAACACCGACCAGGCGGCGTATTCCACGAGCATTCCCCGCACGCTAGACGCCACATTCTTTCGATATTCCTCCAGGCGGGAAACAGGCACTATTTCCATCGTGGGATGAACCAATGTGTTTTTCTACGAGAGGAAGGAGGGGTGTATGCAAGCTTGCCCGGGCCGCCACGCTCCGGGTCTTGTTTAGCATCATCTTTATCGCTACCCTTCATGAAACGAGGTGAATCGCACATTCTTATTCCCACTTTCGTAAATCCTCACGGTGACATAAATCGGACAGCGTGAACAATCGTCATGGATGCTACGGACACAACAGAGGGAAACTCCCTGGTGGGGCCGCGTGGCCATTACGGGGCAGTTGAACTCGGTCATCATGAGCACCTGCACGATGAGGCTGATGATACCGCGTCCATCAATATTTTCCGTCATGAGCAGCCTCGGAATGTGCGCACAGCCCGCGGCAAAGTCGGTATCGTGGTAGCAGTTGTGATTGCAGTGGTCTTGGCGGCCTTGGCTGTTTCTGCTCCATCGCGAACGGCAAAGATGCCTCCCCCCCTCAAGACGCCGGGCCCGGAGGCTTCCGCTGAGGACCCTTTCCTCGCGGCGACCCCCGGGAACGACGTGGCTGGTCCTGCTCCCAAAGACCCGGTGGGGTGGCAGGACATGGTGCCCAAGAACGTGCTGAACAAGACACACGGTCACACGGACTCTGCCTCCCACCCACCGGCCGAAGCCAACCACACCCAGGCCCACGACCATCACGGCCACAATAGCACGAGCAGCATGCACAGCAAGGGCAACAGCACCAGTAGCCAACCCATGCCGGCCAAAAAGGGAGACGTCGCGCGCAATTGTAGCCAGGAGGAATGTACGGATTACAGCGGCTGTGACCCTGCTTCCTTTCCATTCGTGTGCGTCGAAGGCTTTGCCAAGGGCGGATGTGCCAAAACCCAGAAAGCCTGGGAGAACCCCGGATGCGGCGATTTTTGCACGCTCGCTCACTGCGTGGAACATGCCCCGGGGTGCGGGGACTGCTCGGAAAGCGACTGCCACCGGCTCCAAGTCGTGTGTGGAGTCCAGCGCCACTATGCCTGTGTGGAGGGTGCGAGTGCCGGGGGCTGCTCGGACGAGGCCGACTACTGGCCCCAAGGTATTTTCAACGGGATCTGCAAGAAATGCTGCGACCTCAAGACCTGCGGGATGCATTGAAGCCGCGCGCCGGAAAGTCGGCAGGGTGACACCGGAAATTGAGCGTTTCGGTGCGTAATTTATTACAGGCGGAATCTAGAAAATTTCCTGGGGCCTTTACTACAACATGAGCCTGCTCTAGGGTACAAAGCGGGCGAGTCGTGTCGTTTGAAGAGGCGTAGTAGTTGCTAGATGAGGATAGAGAGGGAGACATGCGGTGTGGGGGGCAGTGCCGTCCCTATTTCGACCGTGCTTGCCTAGGTACTGCTGTGGGACGGAGGACGGAACTGACGTCACATTTTTTCTGCGTCGACGAGTAGCAGATGCCGGGGTGGTGGTATGGGAGGAGAGGGGAGTGAGAGATGGGGGGCAAGGGAGAGAGAGGGTATTGTGTGGGTGGGGATCAGGATCTGTTGTGGGAGCTGGGCGGTTATTCTGTTCAGACGCAGCCATGCAGTCTGTAGACATGTAGAAGGCAGGGAGAGGCATAGAGAGACTTGTGGTCAAACAAGTCGCCCAAAGAATTGGTTAATTTTGTGACGTTTGATGAATCCGACCCCTGGTGCGTGGAAGCCAGTTTTTGCTTAGACAAGATGCAACGAGGGTGCATACGGAATGCTTTCGTGACATTGAAGAGGCCAAACATTTTTTTTTGTGAAAAGAAAATTCGAAGGGATAGTGTGACGGGCATTTCTTACAAAGCTAGGTGAGCTTGGAAAAGATGAGGACTGAGGAAAATTATGCGTCGAAGACACAGTCGCACAGGGTAAGGGGAGAAGGGGTATCAGACATTCATTCAATAGTCGGTTCGCCACAGGTATCTTTTTCCTTCTCGCATCCAGTCGGCATTCAAACGCCCTTCTCACACTTCGTGGCCTTGTTGTATCCTCTCTTACGATTTCCTCCCATTGTGTGCTCTGAAAAGACGCGCTAAAACTTTCATTTTTTACACTGAAACAACTGTATTGGCATGGTGCGACGCGAAATAGGATACTCAGCTGCACAATTATTTCTGTTTCCCTCAAACCTTGTTGTTCCTCTCTCCAGAAATTGCCGCAATATTCGTTGCTCATTTTTCTCTATGTAATCACAGCATCTAACTTCAGCAGGCAACGACCCGATGGGCAAATTGAAATGGATGCGTCTCAAGACACGATCGGTCACATTGTCCTCTTTCAATCACAGCACTCTCCCCCAAAGCCTATTTCCAACGCTTCCCTTACAGACATTCAGCTTGCCTCTCAGGGGCGAGCATTCTGTGAAGCTATTTTCTTCTCTCGCATCGCCCCTTCGTCGAAGCTCACCGTGAGCCTACCATTCCATGGCCGACAGCCTCACCAAAGTTGAACTGGCTCTCCCTCTTTTTCTCATTTCTACCCCCTCAAGATACCTCCTCATGACCCCGGTATAGACCCTACCTAAAGAAGGACCATGGCTGAGGACACGTCGCGGCTAGTACTCCAGACACAGGTTCAATTCGTCGATGCTCAGCAGGATGTCGCCGGTGCCCATAATGAGCCGTTTCTTGTCTGTCGAATATTCTATCTCAGGCTCCGGTAAACACAGATTTGCCCGCACTTCCAACTTGGCGTGGCCCTCCGTGCCATCGAGGGGAAGGCGCCGGCGGAGGGTCACTCCGTCCTTCAAATTCAGAGGTTGTATTCTGTAACACGGAACAGGGGGGGGGGAGCAAGGTTAGACAGCGCGCACGAGTGTCTTTCTTCCCATCGCTCCATCTTTTATATCCCTACTTTCAGACGTGAACCTCGACTACCCCACCTGAATTCAAACCTACCTCTCAGTCCTAAATCCCAAGCGGGCGTAGGAACGCCACGTGCCCGTGTCAATACCGGCGCGGAACTTCAAGCGCGTGGCGATGTCGTCTTGGTCCCCCAAAGTAACCAGCCAGGTCTTCGAAAACTGGAGCTCGCGACCTTTCACAGTCAGTCGCCCTCCAATGATCCGGTCCTCCCAGGAGGATTTGAACTGCCACACACCAATCTGAAGTGATGGGAACAGCGGAGCGGATTAACACCTCACTTTACCCGGAATCGCAGTGCCAGGAAACACGTTCTCCCCCACGTCTCCCTCTTAGCAAACCCAGCGACGTACCTGTGTGTTGTAGTCCGCGCCCAGCTCGATCACGGTTTTAAACGGGTAAAAGCGTTTCCGCAACTTCAACGTGGTCAACGGCTCCACCTTGACCCGAAACCTTGGAATTAAATCCGTCCAAGGCCGGCGGTCAGACGACTCGAACTCCCTCTCTGCCGCTGCGGCTTCTGCGCGTGCGCCTTCCCTTCCCCCTAACCCATTTCCGTCGAAGAGCGGATCGAAGTCGCCCGTCCCCGCGGACCCCAGGGCGTCCTCATCGTCCACCCCGTTCCTCCCCCTCGTTCGGACGGGGAAATGCCATTGCTTCCAAAACACGTTGCCACCGATACCTCCCCCACTCGCTCCCTCCCGGTCGCCTCCCTCCTCGGCCCTGTTCCTGGGCCCGCCCTTCGCTGGGGTATGCCGGCGGTCGAAAATACCGTGACCGTACCTGTGAGTGGCAGCCCGGGCAGGGGAACAGAGAGATGGGATGAACGCATGAAAATGAAAATGAACAACGAACAACGTTTGACCACCGAGGATGGTATCCGGCCAACGCACACCATCCTTTTCTCGCAACCGCCACATGCCACGTTTCCCTCACCGGCCGCTCCTTCCCCCCTTCAGAGAGAGAGATCAAACATGTCGCGTTCCAATCATTCCAAGCGATCCAAACCTCCAACGTCTCATTTTTCTCGCCCAATCTATCCATTGAAAGACTTACCGAGCCCCCATTGGTGGTGGCGGGGGAGGCGGTTCACCGAAAGGCCGATTGAATCGTGCGGCATCAGCGGCACGAAGCAAAGACAGGAGGCACAGAACCGAGCTGACGAATACCAAAGAGCATAGCAGACCAAGAGATGCCGCGTTGCTTCCACCTCCTTCTATTCTTCGCGTGGCTTCGTGGAAGCGAGCATGTCTTGGTGTCTTTGACAAGGGCTGGTGTGCGTGGCCCTTTCCTCCTCCTCTTCGCGTTCGCTGGGAGCGCATTTTTTATCCACGCCTCCGCGACCGACGACAGACTGCCCTCAAGGTACACAATGAGAAAATAAATTGCGCACCCTGCTCTTGCCCTGTGTGAATGACATGTGGTCGTGTCAATTTATAAGCGAGGAGTGGTGTCATCGGATTAGGAAAGGGGGGAGGGCTCGCTCCCTCTTCCTCCCGGGAGGCACCATGTGCCCATCGCGGGTACATCTAGGGATAAAAGATAAAATTGAGCACACCTGCAAGATGAGATTGTGCGTGGTTGTAGGTGTGAAATACTACATGCCGGTCTGGAGAGGTGCACGTGACAAGGGGCCAGGATTTGTGGTTTGGAATGCGAATTGTTGACACGGGGCTCTCTCGCTCCTCGCTGCTTTTTTCAACGAGAAATTTGATCCTCCCAAACCACACTACAGGTGGACGGCCTCGAAGAGACAAACACATCACAGAATCGCGAAAAGAATCATGCGATTGAAAAATGACCGTTTTCTATAACTCAGAGGTTTTGGGTATCGTATCGACACGCATGGTAAGCCACTACACGCTATGAAAGCCTTCGATCCAGAAAATGGCACTTTAAAGCCAATGCAATACTGACCCCTTTGATGAAGTAATCCCGATGTACTGACCCGTTTAAAAAGTATAACAAGAGACACTACCATCTATGACAGCGCTCCAGAAATTCATGACATTAAATTCTCACCCAATCAGATGTATCTGACAAACCTCCCCTGTAGAGTTTCGCTTTTAGATGCACGTAATCCATTTCGCTCTAACGGGCAAGCTGTCACTTACTCTATTATCTTTGCGTATATATATTTATTTTCTCTTCAGGATCAATTCTCTTACCTGTATCATCTTACTCGGTAAAACAGTGCTTTATTGGATGTCAATAGTAAGCCCTAGCGCACAAATAATAGCGGGCAGCGGAGTGACCAAACATCATCTTCGATTATTGCCTCCATCCACAATTTAAACATCTATGAGGGAAGGTCTTGAGAGACTGTTTAATGAAAATGTAAGAGTACGCTTTGTTATTTGGGGTTGAAAGCTACTCATGTTCACGAGCATCGCAATACGGTGATTTGTTGCCCCATCCTGGAGCATTTCCGCGATACTATTTTGCATGTTAGAAATTGTTGTTTTATTCCATAGCCATGCATGCGATAGTGTATAGGTGCATGACCCTATTTCCCCATGAAAAAGAACATATTTTTGACTTGGGTCGTGACGTCACAACGAATGTCGCCCCATATCACTTTCCGACTGTTGGCTTGCGCCTCTGAGCCGTAGGTTGTTTCCTGTGCATGAACTTAAGAAGGGCGAGACAGACATAGTACCTATGGATTAATGCCTTGCATTATAATAAGTATGCCGACAGTACCGGGACATCTCAGGAAAGAAAATGTATTCATTGCGGACGCGAGCCCGTCCGTTGCTTGCACGCACAGGCGGAGGGGTCTTGTGTCGTCGCGCAGGGACCGCACAGGGGCAGGAAACGGACTTTGACATGAAAATGCTCCATTTTCATCCACCAGAACCTGCGTATGTTTCAGTGCAGTGCAATTTACATCACGTGACCGCGTGTCGGGCTATAGAATGCTTTCTTTGTGCCTTCGCTCAAGGTTCATGATAGCTGCGAACTCAAGACCCTTTCCGTACCTTATCCCTCCGTCTTCCCCTTCCAACACAATTAAAATTAGGTTTTGCGTCTCCTATTAAGAATTTGATAATATGCCACCTAAGGCGAAGGAAGAGAAGAAAGCAGTTGTGCGATTCGGTCGTGTCCGCAGCAACCTAAAAATGGGATTGGTGGGATTGCCAAACGTGGGGAAGTCGAGCCTTTTTAATTTATTGTGCAATGCCTCCGCGGCAGCCAGCAATTTCGCTTTCTGGTGCGTTACAACTATATCTGAACGATGCATTACCTCGTGGCTTAATTCTGGACCCTTGCTTCAGACCTCACGCGGATTTCTCTGTCTCCTCCATCCCAACCTGTAGCACCATCGACCCCAACGAGTCACGTTGTGTCGTGCCTGACCAGCGCTTTGACTACTTGTGCGACTTGCACAAACCTGCCAGCAAGATCCCTGCCTATCTGCATGTGACAGACATTGCTGGGCTCATCAAAGGTGCCAGCGAGGGGGCGGGCCTGGGGAACGCCTTCCTGAGCCACATCGCCGCTGTCGACGGGATCTTCCACCTGGTGCGGGGCTTCGAGAACGACGAGATCATGCACGTGGACGACTCAGTCGACCCCGTCCGTGATTTGGAGACCATCACCAGCGAGCTGTGCATGAAGGATTTGGACACGATCGACCGGGCCATCGAGAACGAGAAAAAGGAGCACAAACGCACCAAGGTGAGGTCAAGGTCCCCTGTCCCGTTCGTACAGGTTTCCTTTTCGATAGAAGCCCAAAGCACTGGTCATGTCTTCTGGAAGTTTCGACTAAATTGAAAGGACCAACCATTCCCACTGTGGCATTCCTTCCATTGTCTTCGTGAGGAGGCGACCGACCAAGCCAACGCCATGTGTCTCACCCGCCCAACCCCCTGCTTTCTTCTCGACGGCACAGATGACCAAGGAAATGGAGGCCTACATGGCGCTGTTGGAGAAAATCAAGGCCATGCTGGAGGCCAATCAGCCGGTCAGGACCGGGACTTGGACGGCGGCGGAGGTAGAGAGTGTGAACGAGCGGTTGAAAGAGCTCATCACCACCAAGCCGATGATCTATTTGGTCAACTTGAGCATGGAGCAGTTCGTCAAGAAGCGGAGCCGGTGTCTCCCCTTGGTCCAAAAGTGGGTGGACGAGCACGGCGGGGGAACGATCATTCCCTTCTCGGTAGAGTTCGAGCAGAAACGATGGGATTTGCGGGAAGACCCTGCGGCCTTGGAGACCTTTATGGCGGACGCGGAGGGGGCCAAGAGCGCCCTGCCGCGGATGGTAAAAATCGGGTACAAGCAGCTCCATTTGATCTACTTCTTCACGGCCGGGGAGCAGGAGGTCCGGTGCTGGACGATCCAAGAGGGCAATTTGGCGCCCCAAGCAGCCGGGGCCATCCACACGGACTTTGAAAGGGGGTTCATTAAAGCGGAAGTGGTGTCCTACGAGGACTACAAGGCTTATAACAACGGGAAAGCGAGCATGGTGGACGTGAAGGCGGCCGGCAAGTATCGGATCGAAGGGAAGTCCTACGTGGTGCAAGACGGGGATATCATCCATTTTCAATTCAACGTGACGGCGGACAAGAAGAAGAAGTAAAAGGGGCCAGGCAGATCGTCGGTCTGGGGGCTGGAAGAGGGGTGGCGGGGTCAGAGAGCAAGGGGGGAGGTCCCAGTAGTAGGGAGTGGGGAGCGGGATGGGATTCGTGGAAGGGGGAGGACTGCGCAACGAGGAGACGGAACGAAAATGAAAAGAAATGGACCAGGAATGCGGGAGCAATATCGTGTGTGACTCCTCCTGTCGCTACCTATCTACATGACTACATTACTTTGATCCCTTTTTTCCTCACGCCCACGGCCGACACCACACCTCCTTCGACGACCAAGCCCTAGACGAAGTCCTCCCCCGCTCACAATTCAATCATTGGCGGGCCAGTCCTGGCAGCACACGTTGCCTGGGGTATACCATGCCTCTCTCATCCATCGCAAACCTTGTAGACAGCCCCACCGCTCGCTTCTCCTCTCACCATTCCTCCACCACGACGCCCCGCGATTCCCAAGCTTGCCGGACCAATGCTCCGTTTGCAAGGCGCAAATCTACGCGCAACCGACGCAAGGCCTCAGGGGGCGCACTATGAGAGAGCGATGCCTCCAATCCCAGCACCGAAGGAATATCTCGGCCGAGCCGCTTCCCCATTTGCCATACGGCCGCCTCCTCGTCCACCCACTCTTTCCCTTCCTCGCTCCCCTCCCGCCCCCGGGCGTTCATGACCTTTTCCTTCGCCCCTGCCCACTTGAGCACGGCCTTCTCCGAAAGCCAACGACAGCCCTCCAAGCTAAGCTCCTCCAGGTAATGCCAGGACGCGCCGATGTGGGCGAGCACCTCCTTGGCAGTCATGGTCACGTCGGCATTGAAGCAGCGAGAGAGGGTGAGGCTCTTGACCGTGGAGAGCCGCCCGCCCACCTCCCCCAAACACGACGGGGTCAGGCACGGGCTTCTCAGGTACAAGGACTCCAACGCCACACACCCCTCCAGCCGAGGTTCGACCCGGGCACATTCCCATGAAAATTGCGCGAACGCGTTCCCCAAACGAGGGGACAGCGCTTTAATCAAGCCTTCGTCGGTGTAGTCGCCCACCAAAGCCAGACAAAGGGCGCTCGGCTGGCACAACAATGGCAGGGCCGCGTCCGTGACCGCCTCGGCGAGGGAGGCCGCGAGGGAGATATGGGCCAAGCACATGGGGGGAAGGAGGCTAAACATGGTCCGTATTGACGCTGCTACTGACGTCTCCGAAATGCCTTCCAGTCCCCCACGATACGTCAACCTCCCCTCTCCCTCCCCTTCCCCCTCATTCCCCCTCTCTTCCACGCGTCCATCCGCACTCCCGTCGGATACCGTCCTCGTGCTCGCGACTAGGAAGGATTCAGTCTTCTGCTTGTCCTCAGAGTGGATGGCTAAATCTGCCATTTGGGCCGTCATCGGGTCGGAGCACGCCGCGGTAGCTGCCCCGTACAACGCGAGGTCCGCGCCGATTTGCCGACAACAAAGCTCCGTCAATGTCACTACACCATTAGACTTCTCGTCCACCCTTCGGTCGGCGCACAAGCTGCCGCTCTCCGAACTTCCCCCTACCCGCTGCCACCACTCGCACAAGCCCCGGTCTCTCCTGGCTCCCCCTGTAGCCTTCCTTGTCTCCGCCCCCTCCCTCCTTCCCGTCCTTCCCGTGACCTTATACACCCATGCAGCGGACCCAGCGGTCGACGGTTCTCTTAAATAGGACTCGATAAAGCGGGCGGCCTCCAGAGGATTCAGCCGCGGCCCCCCCGACCCAGACTGACTCCATCGGTACCCCGCGTGCATGTGATGTTGATGCCGAAGCCGGAATCTTTGAGCCCAGCCACCATTTGCATTGCAATTGGCTGCACTTTCCTTTCTCGTTGCAGCGGTGGCTGCCGTGGCTGTGGTGTTGCCCGACCGTCGTAGTTGATAGTGGGCTTCAGCTAGCATCTGAAGCCATTTGTGTGCTTGGTCCTTTTTGGAATATCCGTCCCTAGATTGCTTCCCCTTTTTCCGGCTTCCCGCCATGGTGGCCACTCCTGTTTATCGTAAATTGATATGATAGGAGTCTTAATCGAATGTGAAGCAGCGCCACTGCGTTCATGCTGTCCATGGATGCATCGGACGGGCACGCCATAGAAGCACACAATATAAAGCAGAGAAGAGCCAACACGGCCCGACACATTTTTGTGTGAAGAAAATTAGCACTGAACATGAGACTATGAGCCCCGGAAATATCGATGCACCCCGCAGCCTGTCAACCTCCATATACCTCTTTTGCAGGGTGATCATGCCCTACGGGAGAAATGAAGGCGAGTTGTAAGCGAGTGTCGTACGTGAGAGAGACGTCTCCCTCTGGCGTTAGAATGGGCCAACAAGGACGGCTGATCCCTCCACTCCTACCACACCAACACCCTCTCCCAGGGCGCTGGACGACAGCAAGCTAACTGATTGTGGTTGTCATGGCAGGCACACCGGCTGAGGGATGTGAGTCAAAGCAAAGACGGTCTCCAATTGGTGCAGATAGGGTCAAGCCTTTCCTGCAGCTGGCAAGCGTGTCGGGAGGGGGGTTGCTCACTGGGAGGGACCAGGTACGTCCCACGCGTAGCCATTCAAGCCCCGCAATTGAGTCATGCAGATAAATTTAGCTGGATACTTCTGTTACGGGACGGTTCTTCTCTTTTTGTCTCAATGTTCTATTTTTTCCCAAGCTGCCGTTAACCCGATAGAACAACCTGACGCCTACCTTTCGTGCTTCGGCTGATGAGGCATTTTTGAAAAGTCGAAGTATCGCTTTCTACCACTATGTCATTGATGTGTATTATAAGCTTCTTGGGTGCATTTTAAAGCGCTTGAGGAAATTTGTGTGCCTGACATAGTGCCTGACCTGTCTGTCACTTTTTTTCTTGTCACGATCCGGCGGTCAGGATGCTGGGCTTCCCGGGGTCCCCCAAGACGAAAAAGAGGCATTCCCTCCCCGCGATTTCCCTCAAGAGCATCGACAATTCACCAGAAGCGCGGCTGCTTTCTATAATGCGACAACCTACACAGCTGGCCCATCTGCTGGGTCAGACAATCGCTTGCGCCGCCGAAGCGAGACAGGGCAAGCAATCCTCGTACCCGCCGTCATGTGCGGGTTTTTAGGGCCCTTATGTTGGGTATTTGGACGTCAAGGCTGGTCATTCTCGTACGCGCTATGGTCGTCGACCCTGGTTATCTACGCCGTCTATGGATTGCGGGAGCGTTTGCGTCGAGCTGCCAGGATGGAGGCCACGCGAATCGCTTCTCGCAAGCGGATCCTACAGGAAGACGAAACAGCGGAGTGGCTCAACATCATCCTTTTTCGCGTCTGGCAATTCCACGAGCCTCTGCTGTCTGCAAATCTCCGACAAGATTTCTTGCAGAAGCTGGATGCAGTGCGTCCTTCCCGGGTCTTGGCGTTTGAGATTCCCCTCTTTACGCTGGGGAAGAAATCCCCTTTCATGAGCTCGGCGCGGATCATCACCAAAACCCCGTTTTCGGATAGCAAAGTCCCAGAGGACAGGATTGTCATGCATTTGACCATGGGATTTCAGGCGCCTGGCTTGGAGATCGTCATTTTGGCAAAGACCAGCTATGGGTAAGAAAAGATGCGCGAAAAGGAGAACCACAAAGATGTAGACGTCGTACGGCAGATGAGACGAATACTAGTGTTGATCGTCTAGAACCAATTATCGTACACAATATGAAACCAAATCTGTTTTTCCTTTTCCTACCCCGCTCCCATCCCATTCGCAGGACCATTCCCATCAAAATCAAAGACTTCTACTTGCAAGGACGCATGCGGTGCGAGATGGACCTTATCCCCAAGTACCCACACATTCAGACCGCTTCATTTACATTTTTGGAGACGCCCGTGTGCGAGTTTGACATCCAGCCCATGGGCGTGAGCCTCATGGAGGTCCCTTACTTGGCGGCCATCGTCCAAGCCCAGATCGTCCACGGGATCAACGAGCATCTCCTGGACCCCGCCAAAGTTGTCTTCAATCTGATTGAGACCCAGTCGGAGGCAACTTCCATCGAGGCTGCGGACGGTATCATGCTTGTGACACTTTTGGAGGTCGAATTGCCCCAGGGCGGACGTGTGTTTGGAAGCAGCGCGCATCCCAAAGAAAAAAATTCCTTGGCCGCAAGTGCATACAATGTCAAATTGCAGGTAGGAGATGACGTTATGTACACAAAGAATGTTCGGGAGGAGGAGGGTGCGCCCGAAGAATCCTGGGCCGGAAGAATGCGTATGCTCGGCGCCCCATCCACCACTGCCTTCAATTCAATGGGCAGCGGCCCCGCCCTCACCAGTCCCCGCCGGCCGGATCGCCTCAGCAAGGCTCTAAGTCGGAGGCTCCATTTGAATCATCGCGAGATCCGCCAACCCCGGCTCGTGTTTGGTGGCGAGACGTTTGCGTTTTTGATGGGCGGCAATGTCGGGGCGGTGGACACGGTGCAACTGACCCTGAATCAAAAACGGACCCAAACCTCGCGGACCATCTGCTCGCTTACCGTGCCGTTGGAAGAGGCATTGAATCCCAGAGCCCCGGCAGGCGGCTTGCAGGTCCAGGTTCCCTTGTTGGACGGACAAGCGGATGGCCGGGGGGAGATCACCCTGGGGCTACGTTACATGCGATTACCGGAGATTGTGCTCGAGCAAACCATGCCAACAGTCATCCACCGCGTCAACGAGCGGACCTTAAGCCCCGTGAATATGGATGCCGACTCCCTGGGGCTGCTCAAAGACACCGACCACCCGCACGCGGGCTCCCTCGTCATCATCCTGCACAAGGCAGAAGAGTTGCCCTCCGTCGATGTCCTCGGGGTCCAGGACTGCTATGCCGTCATCTTTGCCGGGGAACGCGAGATCTTCCGCACCAAAAAATCGCCCACCAAAACTTTGTCGCCGGAGTGGGAGCAAAGTCGGGAATTCAGCACCTTTGACGTGCGTCGGATACGCTTGAAGGTGGCGATATTCGACACGGGCCGCAATGGCGGGGAAAAAGGGGCAATGGCGGAAGCAGACTTGGACTTGTGCAGTCTTTTCACCACCGAGGAGGCCATTCATTTCGGCCGTCGGGCCTCGCGTATCCACAAACGCTACCTGCGCCTCCACAGACCCAGCGGGGGTTCCAAGCCTAGCAAGGGACACGGAGGGCTGGGCGGCAAGGATGCCAACGAGCTCAAGCATACGCGCAAGGCCTACGATGCGGGGGGAGGAGGTCAGGAACGCGGTAAATCTTCCGGCTTTGTGTGCGTGTCCCTGCTGTTTCGACCGCTACCAGCACAGGCGGTGGCCCCGGAGTTGCTCTTTCATGGCACCCTGGAGAGTCACGACACATACACATTGGACAGGCCGCAGGCCGATCCCTACCAGGAAACGGCCGCAGAGAGTTCGAAAACTCGCAAGACGAGGCGAGGAAAAGCAGGAGCGTGGCCGTCCACGTCGAAGTCCAAAACCGCGCGAGCCACCGTGCGCTCGCCCACGGGGGTGGCGGAGGACGGCGTGGGAAGCGATCCAGACGAGCATTTGCAAGGGGAAGACCGTCCACCTAGAACGTCCAGGACCGGCATTTCGCGCTTCTTTCAGACTCGCCGATGTCGCGCGAAGACTCCCTCAGAGAAACAATCAATCACTGGCAAGCCTCACCCGCTGTCATCGACTATAAGTGTGCTCTTTGAGGAGGAAGGATCGAACGAGTAACCGTTGGCGAGCGCGGATGAAAACGCAGCATGCTTAGACATGTTGATGGCCAAGCTTTTCTGCATGTGTCACGACGAGGGGGGGAAAGCCGAATCACCCACAGGGAGGGACAAACGGATACGTCTCAAGAAAGGCTCAAATACACCTTACAGACAGAAGGGGGCATTTTGCTGTCGTGAACTTCTATCTCAAAGACAGCATCGAGCCGGAGAAACAAGGAGTTACATCCGGTGGAAGACAGTATTTGCGCAGAGAGAAGAGCCTCCTTTTGCGTCTATTTCATCCGAGACCGCTGGGTAGAGGGCTCAAATCGCATCATCAATGGTAATCAATTTCGGACAATGCACCGAGTCAACTTTTCAATTGTCACAATACTGATGTTACTTCTTTTTCTTTGCCTGCTGAGCGCGCTTTCCTTCACCTTTTTTCGTTGGAGGATTTCCACGCGCGTGCATCCGCAAAAGACGGTTCTCGCGCCATATGTCCATATCAGTCTTGTAACCGAACCACTCCCTGTGTGCGATTCTGTTGATCGTTGCCGGGAAGTATGTGACCAATTTGTCGCCGATGAGGGGTTTTCGGAGGATTTTGTTCCCCGTTTTGCCAGTATTTAATTGTGGGAGGTGTCCGAAAATCCGACGCGACGCCTCTTTCAAGTAAGCCACCTCGGCCGCCCCCAGAACAATTTTACCCATTTTGCCACCAGTGCTCATGGTTACCGCACAAATTTCCTGTTCAGATAGATTCACGTTGAATTCAAGGAGCACAGACAGGCCACTGGTTGATTTCTGATTGATTTGTTTGAGGCGACTCCTCCCAAGGCCCTCCCTCAGCTCCAGGCGTGATAGTGCTAAAATCACACGTCTCAATTCCCTGCGTGTACGAGAGTAATAGGGACAAAGCGCTGAGTTTCTCAAATCCTTCAAAAGATGAAGCCGGGGTATCACGAGGGAAGACAAGAGCGTCCTAGTAATCATGGGTGTGGGTGCACTCACGGGGGCGGGAGAGCGACGCTCCTAGACTCTAGGAGGGAACCAAGAGGTTCGATGGGGAAAGCCAGCTCAGGAACCCTCCGAAACAGAGAAGTTTCTGTTTTTCAAACAACTCCTAGCTTCTAATTTTCTCGGTTGATTTTTGACACAACAAGGTTGATATGTGGAATAAATCGTAACTCGTTTTGGCTCGCTTCTCGGATTTTTTATCACAGTGTTGCGCTTATTAAAAAACATGTTAACCTCCCCTCCAAAGCCTCTAATGCAGATTTTTTCAACGACAGGCCTCAAATGAAAGAAAAACCAATGTCCGTGGCGCTTCTTGCCACGTTGCTGATTTCTGTGCCTCTCACAGCTAGTTTCCAGCCTCCCTTTGCTGCACGTCCGCCCCCCGTCCACTCATTCCACAGCCCCGTTAGTACGACCCGCGCTTTACCAGGTAGACGACTCCCATTACACCCGACAAGTGTGAGGCACGCACGTGAGAAATCTAAGGAGCTCTCCAATACCGACGGCGACGATGGTAGTTCTACCCTGGAGGAGCGAGGTCTCCGGTCCTACGTCACTGGCTTAGCCTGGTTAGGTTTCGTGGGCTACGCTTTCTTGTGTGCGCCGGGAATGGACGAGGCAGCGAAAGTTTTGGATGCCCAGCTTCTCAAGGTAAGGAAAAACATGTAGTTGTCGTGGGTTGTCGCACACGAGGTGCTCCAAATGGAGCCTGGGCCTTGTCTCAGTCCCAGTGTGGCTGTTCAACCTCTCAGAACAGCTAAGGAATCGGCTGGAATGGCAGCACGCGGCCCCCTCCATTGCGTTCCCGTCCCAGTCAGACGTTCATCAGGTGCCCCCATTCTGTCTGAGCATTGCCGAAGCCTTTCATTCCCCTTTTCAAACACTACCAGGACATCATCGCAGATCCTTTCTCCCCGGCAGTGCCCAGCATCTTCGTCGCCATCTTCAACGCCCTAGGCCTCATGCCATTCGTATACACCTCCCTCCTCCTCCCGGGCTCTCGCGATCAAATCCCGCCCGCCTGGCCCTTTACCCTCGCTTCCTTCGCCCTGGGGTTCTTTGCCCTGGGCCCCTACCTCGCCCTCCGCCGCTACCGACCCTTTCCCGACACCGCCTATGCCTCCCCGTGGCTGACGCGCGTCATGGAGAGCAAAGTCCCTGCCCTCCTCGCCTTCCTTGCCTCCCTGTACCTGGTCTGGCTGACCGTGGACGGCGTCGTAAGCACGGGCGGGCGAGAAGCTTACCTCTCTCTCTTCTACTCCCAGACACTGCCGCACGTCTCCTCGTTGGATCTGGGCCTCCTCTCCCTTTTTGTCGTCGACCCCCTCCGGGAAGACATGGTCCGCCGGCAGTGGTACAGCCCGGGGAGACTGCTGGCCTTCGTGGCCCTACCCGTGGTGGGACCCTGCCTGTACCTGCTCCTGCGACCGACGCTAAAAGGCGAGGCAGGAGCGGAAGGTTGACTTTGGGGGGGGAAAGGGCGGGATAAAGAACGCAAAAATCATGTTTTGCCGAGGGACATCGGGAGAAGCCCGAGTCTTGCTTGTGCTGCCACTATCATTGCCTGGTTGTACGTCTCTTTTGTGCTTTTAAACCGCCTGCCAATCAGCGTGCATCTCCTTCTCCTTCCTTCCACCCCTGCCTCCCACCTCCCGCCCTCCCTCCCTCCCTCCTAAAGCACCATAGGTGTGCTCACGCACACGCCGCTTCCTGCGCTTTTGTTTTTACCCAAAAATGTCCGCATCATCAATGCACAAATATCCAACAACTGCAAGCTCTCACTGGCCCCATCGATGATCAGCTTCTCTGCCCGCGCCAGTCCCGCCATCACCACCGCCTTCTTCGCGTCCTCCACCCCTTCCTCCGCCACCACCAGGTCGAAGAGGCGGTGCAGCACGGCCATGGTGGGGTAGCCAGCCATTTCCACCTCGTCACATTGCGCCTTCAAATTGTCGAAGGACTGCGTGCTGATTGCTTCCCAGAGACTCTGAACCAGGCCGTCGGGCACCCCCCCGCTCATCTCCCGCACCGCGTCCGGCGTAATGGAGGAGCTCCCCCCGTAGAATTGATGCGCGCTTTGCAGCGTCGTCACGGCCTTGCGCATGTCTCTGTCAAGAAATGAACCGACGGGGAGGAACCAAGGGGAATCCACCAGAGAGGGAAGAGGGTGAGGGAGGCAGGCAGGGAGGGAAGGAGGGAGAGGGAAAGAAAGTCAGCACGCACCCGTCGGCGACCGTTAATATGGCATCCATCATTTCCTGTGTCACCGAGGCGCCTTCTGCGGCCCCAATGGCACGCAGCCGGGCCTCCATGACCTCCCGAGACAGGGGACGGAAACGGAATTTGGCGCATCGGGAGGCCAGGGGCTCGATGATACGCGTCACGTAGTTGCATACCAGGCAGAAGCGAGTGATTTTTGAGTACGTCTGCGTGGCATAGGCGACGAGGGGATGATTGGCATGGCACATGAACGACGGAGAGCGCGCGCCTTGCAGGGCCCCTCTCTGCTCCCTCCCTCCCCTCCCCCTTCCCTTCCTCTTCATGCATTACCTCCATCGTCCGTCGCAAGGCCGCCTGGGCCTCGGTGGTCATGGTGTCGGCCTCGTCCAGGATGATGATCTTGAAGGGGGGGCACGGGTAGCCAGCTGTTTTCTCCAAGCCGGTCACCGTGAACTGAGCGAACTGCTTGACTTTCTCTCGCACAACCTTGATCCCTCGTTCGTCCGAGGCATTCAGTTCCAGTATGCGTGATCGGTATTCAGGGCCAAACAAAGAGCGTGCCACTGCCAGGATCGTCGAGGTTTTGCCCGTCCCCGGAGGACCGTAGAACAACAGGTGTGGCAAAGTACCGGTTTGAATCGCATTTTTAAGGGTTTTAACCACTTCGTCTTGGTATGAAATGTCGTCCACGCCTTGAGGTCGATATTTCTCCACCCATGGTTGCACCTGATGCGTGTAATGAAGATAAAACAG
>Ga0102934_1000058_pt1 | contig 56182 bp, 50 predicted proteins | sample SalPonR2_A_D1_MG_FD_78175 | JGI IMG/M metagenome (GOLD analysis project Ga0102934, IMG submission 78175) | Salt pond soil microbial communities from South San Francisco under conditions of wetland restoration - Salt Pond MetaG R2_A_D1_MG | ecosystem: Environmental > Aquatic > Marine > Intertidal... | reverse complement strand
GTTCCATGAACGGCGCCAGGCACAAGTAGACGAAGGTGCACTTGGGGCACTGGCCGCACCAGCGCTCGACGCGGGGTCCGTCGAGATGGAAATTCCGGTTGCAGGAGGAAAAGCGGTCGTGCCACTGCTCGAGGCTGGCAAAGTCACGGCAGATCGCCAGCTCGCGATCACGCCGCAGCAGGGAAAACACGCGCAGCGAGCGGTGGACATAGCGTCCCAGCCAGTCATCGAGCAGGACCTCGAACTCGAACGACTTGGAGTACTGATGGTTGACATCGCGGCCCTGCTCGTCGGTCCGGCTGGCCTGACTGGCCGAGCGCTCATTGGCGAACGCCACCCGATCGTAGTCCAGCAGCAGGGCCGCCAGAGTCAGAATGGCCGCGTTGATGGCGGTCACCGGCACATGGCCATTCAGGGCCCCGGCCCGGTTGAGCCCGGTCAGCTCGGACGCCAGGCTGCGCTGGATGATCCAGTGCTGACCGGGCAGCTTGTCGCCAAGGGCCCTGATCAAGGGCGCCGAGCCGATCTGGATCGAATCCGGACACTCGCCGTGATCGCGCAGCCGCTCCCAGGCCACCAGGGAATCCTTGCCGCCGCCCATCGGCACCAGGGTGCGACGCTGCAGTCCGAATTCAGCCGGCTCCGGGGCGGCCTGCCGCCTGCCCGGAAATGCCGGAAACGCATCAGGATCGAGCTGGTTTTCGAAGGCAAACTCGGCCAGCCCCCGGCGATAGATCCGGGTCAGGGCATCGGCCTGCCAGGCATCCGGACAGCGCTTGGAGAAATCGAACCGATTCGGGCAGGCGGCCTTCCAGTAGCTGACGCCGGCGACCCAGTGGACCAGATCCAGGGCGGCCTCGATCGCTTCGGTTCGGTCCGGACGGTCGGCAAAGGGGGCGCCGGGCAGGACCAGGCGCTCGGTCAGTTCGAGTTGGTCGAGGCGGTAGACCAGTTCGACCTGCCCGGTCTCACGATCCAGTCGGCGATCGACGAAGTGAAAGGTCCGGGCGGTTGCTGCGGCAGATTGCCGTTGGCTCGGGCCGGGTTCAGGACGAGCCATGGGCGCTTTCGGCCTTGGCGTCGAGTTCGGCGCGCCGCGGCCAGGCCCGCAGGACGGCATGAATCAGGGTGGCCAGGGGAATCGCGAAGAACACACCCCAGAAGCCCCAGACCCCACCGAAGACCAGCACCGCCACAATGATCGCCACCGGATGCAGGTTCACTACTTCGGAGAACAGGATCGGCACGAGCACGTTGCCGTCCAGGGCCTGGATGATGGCGTAGGCAATCAGCACGTACCAGAACTGCGCCTCCAGCCCGAAAGCGATCAGTGCGACCACGGCCACCGGCAGCGTAGCGACCGCCGCGCCGATGTAGGGAATCAGTACCGAGAAGCCGACCATCATCGACAGCAGCATGGCAAACGGCAGACCCAGCCAGATGAAAACGACATAGGTCACCGACCAGACGATCAGGATCTCGAGTACCTTGCCGCGCACGTAGTTGCCGATCTGGGCATCGACTTCCCGCCAGACGCTGGTGACCAGATCGCGGTCCTTGGGCATGTAGGCCGACATCCAGGCAATCAGGGGCTTCTTGTCCTTCAGGAAGAAGAACACCAGCACCGGCATCAGAACCACGAAGATCAACAGGCTGGCCAGGCCGATCACACCGGAAAAAGAGACGAGCGTCGCGCCGTAGTTGACCAGCTCTGTGCCCATGTTGTCGACCATCTGGGAGAGCTGCTCTTCGGAAATCAGCGACAACTCACGATCGACGCTGTCCGGGGGCAGGCGATCGGCGGGATTCGCGCTTTCGAGCTCAGCAGGATCGACCGCCGCGACCGAAGGGTCCGGCAGGTCGCTACCTGCGGGAGCGACGATCTGGGGATAGCGCTCCGGCAGCGTCGACAGCCAGGCCTGGGCCTCCCGGATGTAGCTGGGGATCTGCTGAACAATGGCAGCTAACTGGCGGGTCAGCATCGGCAGCAGGCCGAACAGGAGGAACAGCAGGCCGGTCATGAATCCGCTGAATACCGTGATGACCGCAATCAGACGCGGCAGGCCGAAGCGCTCCAGCCGCTGGACTGCGCCCTCCAGCAGGTAGGCAATGATCAGGCTCGCAACCACAGGGGCCAGCATCCGGCCGAAGATCACTACCGCCACCAATCCGGCCAGCAGCGATAGCGCCAGGATCACGACCTGCGGGTCGGAAAAATGACGCTGATACCACTGATTGATGCGAGAGAACATGCTTTTGGATTATACGGAGGCAGACCCGATCGGCGAAGCTTTTCGAAAGAGGAGTACAGAACTTGTGGCGCCAGGTATAGACAGGCTGTCGCAAACGCACGCCTCGGGTCAGCCACCGCTCTGGCGATCGCTGCCCCCGCCCGGTGAGCCTTTCCCCGTGGAAGGTCACCGGGCCCTTACGCCCTGTACTTTAGGAGTGTTGCTGCGCGGGGAAGATCAAAAATCGAACTCGATCAAGGCCTGTACTTCCACGTCCTGCTCCAGGCGATCGGAAACGATTCCAAGCGCGTTACCGCCGAAAGCGAACTCGGGCGGCGCGTATGAGGCGCTCAGACGAAGGGTTGTGACCGGACCGACCGCTTTCATCACACCGGCAAGAAAGGCGTGATCGGACAGCTCGGACTCGAGCGCATCAGCCAGGATCGACGAGGTCGGAAGCGGCTGTGTCCTGGTCTGATAGTCGATGTAGAAAGCCAGATCGTGGTCGTTGCTCCACTGCCAGCCAAGGCTGTAGACGACCAGATCGTCCCAGGCAAAGCGAGGACTGGTGCTGTCGCCGAGCAACGCCGTAAAGCGGGCCGGCAGGGTTCGGCTCGGAAAGGCACCGACCTCGCTGTAAAAAATCTGCTCGATCCCGACTCGCAGCGAGCTGCGCTCGGTCGCATGGAATTGCGCACCGACCTGAACGCGCGATGGGATGTCGAGTTCGGCCACAGTGCCGTAGAGCCCGCGAATGGTTGCAAACTCTGCCATGTCGATACGCGATTGAGCAGAGGCTTCGAAGGTCCATTGGGGCGTCAGACTGCTGGCCAGCCCAACTCGCAGACCGGCGCCATGGGTGACTTCCGGCCGGCCGTTGAACAGACCGTAGTCCTGGTTGAACGGACTGTATTCGAGCGCCGAGGCGTTATCGGCCTCGATCAGGTTCAGAACGCTGGAGCCGTAGCTCTGGCTGGCCAGAACGGCGGCAATCGTCAGATCACTCGATTCATTGAGTCGGGTGGTCAGGCCGGGCATCAACAGGGACTGCTGGAAGGTCTGCCCCTGTGAGCTGAATCCGCGCGGTGCCGGTGTCAGCGACAGTGCCATCTGGCTGGTACCCAGCCCGAGAATCGCAGGCGTACTCGGTGGAGTCACCAGGGCGCGGGCAAAATCGGGGGCAATCAACTCTTCATCAAGCGCCATCCAGTCCGATCGCGGGTCCGGGGCCAGGTTCATCCGATCCAGACTCGGCGTGATGCGGTGGAGCAGCAGCGCATCCCACTGGCCCGACATGAATGCCGCCGGACGCGCGTTGCCTCCGGGGCTATCCGCCGCCACAGGAGCAGCGGCCAGTAGGGCCGCGACCGCTGCAATCAGATGACGACGAATGAACATGACTGGCATCGCAATAGGTTGAAATCGATAACGTAGAATTCTAGCGCGCCAGTTGGCAGAAATACAACGAATTTCCATCAAGGTGGGCAAAAATCGACAAAACTACGGGTCATTGCGCGGCAATAACGTGATGCAGGTCTCTGATTGTTGCAGAATTACAACAATAGCGAGATCGGACTGGCCGATCAGGCCAGTCGCTCACACAGCGCGTCGGCAAAGCTCCGGGTCGTTCCCTCGCCGCCCAGATCGGGCGTGGTCCGATCGCCCTGCTCGATCGTCTCGGCAATGGCACCCCGCAGCCTCGTGGCCTTGTCGCACTGGTCGAGATGATCCAGCATCTGGGCCGCGGCCAGCAGCAGGGCGCAGGGATTGGCAATCCCCTTGCCGGCAATGTCCGGCGCTGAACCGTGGACGGCCTCGAACATCGCCACATCGGTGCCGATATTCGCGCCGGGTGCCAGACCCAGGCCTCCGACCAGGCCGGCGCAGAGGTCCGAGAGAATGTCGCCGAACAGGTTCGTGGTCACGATGACATCGAACTGCTCCGGGCGCATGACCAGCTGCATACAGGCGTTGTCGACGATCAGATCATTGAACTCGATCTCCGGATACTCCCGCGAGACATCGCGGGCCACCTCGAGAAACATGCCGGTGACATCCTTGAGGATATTGGCCTTGTGCACGGCGGTCACTTTCTTGCGCCCGACACGGCGCGCCATTTCAAAGGCAAAACGCACCACGCGCTCGCAGCCCTTGCGGGTCACCACCATCTTCGACTCGGCGCGCGAACCGTCCGGCGCAGTGAAGGCGCCCTCACCCAGGTAGGCACCCTCGGTATTCTCGCGCACGGTGATCAGATCGATATCTTCATAGCGTGAGCGCGTGCCCTTGAAGCTGATCGCGGGGCGGACGTTGGCGAATAGATCGAAATGCTTGCGCAGCGTGACGTTCAGTGACTTGAAACCACCGCCCACCGGCGTGGTCAGGGGCGATTTGAGGGCGATCCTGTTGGTCGCGATCGAGTCCAGCGTGGCCTGCGGCAGCAGGTCGCCGGTTTCGTCCTGGGCCGCAAGACCGGCCAGCTGGAAATCGTATTCCAGACCGGCGCCGAGGGTATCGAGCACGCGCAGGGTGGCTTCCATGATCTCGGGGCCGATGCCGTCGCCCCGAATAACGGTGATTCTCTGAGTCAAGTCAGACGTCCTTGGGAATTGCTGAATGAATGGTGTGCCTGCTGAGCCGAATTATACTGACAACAGCGCTCGGCAACCGAGCTTCGGCCGATGGACAATGGATGTCGACAGCCCACCAGATGAAGGCCCGGATCAGGCGCCCAGCAGGCGGTCGAGCCGGCCGTCCCGGTCGAGTGCCTGCAGATCATCAAAACCGCCGACGTGCGTCTCGCCGATGAAGATCTGCGGAACCGTGCGGCGGCCACTGCGCTCGATCATTTCGTCACGCCGCTGCGGCTCGGCCAACAACGAGACTTCCTGCCAGTCGACGCCCTTCGATTTCAACAGACGCTGGGCTGCCACGCAGTAGGGGCAGGTTCCTTTCACATACATCATGATTTCCGGTGTGCTCATCAGAGCGGCTCCTCGGTGGTTTGAATCGGTCGAGTTCAAGAGATAGGGGCGACGCGCCCGGAAATACAGGCCCGAGGCGACAGGAATTCGTGCTTCAGATGCACCATTCGGGCTTCGGATGGCCGCCGAGGCGACAGGCCTGTCGAACGGGATTCTCACTGAACAAGCGATACAGGTCTCGACTCGACAGGCCGGGATCATTGCGGAAGGTTCTGAATTCGGCCATCAGCACGCGCATCAGGGGCGGGGTGCCGTAGCGCGCGTGGTAGGCGCGAACGAAATCGATCACCCACCAGTGCGCATCGGTCAGCGTCAGGCCGTCCGATCGAGCCATCTCGACGGCCAGTGATCGACTCCAGTCGTCCGGATCGAGCAGATGCCCGTCCTGATCCAGGGCGATGGCCCGCCCGTCGTGATCGATCGCCCGCTCGGTCATGACAGATCGAGCCTGTCCGCGGGCAAGGGGATCGATCCGGCCTCGTCGCCTTCAGTATATTTCACGCCCAGTGCCGCCTCGTCCGGATCGGGGTCGAGACCGAGCACCTCGAGGTCGGCCAGTTCAAAATCCAGCAGCTGCTGCCAGGCCCGCCGCTGGTCCGGAAAGTCCAGCAGCGAGTGCCAGGCAGATGCCTCGAAGCGAACATGAAGGGCCATCTCCAGGCTCGCGGCCGCCAGGATCACCTCGAGGCTTTCCTGCCAGCCCAATTCAGATTGGGCCCGGGTCAGGCGGATCAGCAACGGCTGATCATCCGAGACGGCCGTGTTCCCGGTCCGCCAGCAATCCAGCCAGTGAGCCCAGAACTGGACCAGGCTGGAGGGTCTGGCAGCTCCCGCCGGCTCGCTGCGCCTGCGGCGCTGCCAGGCAGTCGTGCAGTAGACCAGATCAATGTCCGACTGACCGGCCAGTCTGACCCAGGGAGAGGCGTCGGATTCGATCAGCTCGATCGCATCGGCGTGGAAAAACACCAGCAGCGGTCGCCGCAGGTCCTCGACCGCGACCCCGTCGATTCCGCATTCATTTAACTGCGTCTTTGCACGCACCATGATGACGCTGTTGTATGGTGTGATTCTGCGGTCCAACGTCAATTTGCGAACCTCGTGCGCCAAAATCGGTCTGAATCAATCATGCGAATCGCGAAAAAATTCCTGATCCTGAACCTGCTTTGCTGGACCGGCATCCTAGCAGCTCAGAACCCTTCCAGCCTGCCCGATATGGGCGGCACCAGTACCCGTGTCGTTCCGATCGAGCAGGAATTGACCTTTGCCCGCGATTTCGAGCGTTTCATGCGGGCCAACAACATGCTGATCGAAGACCCCCTGATCCGCGACTACTTCGAGGACATGGGTTTCCGCCTCGTCGCCCAGTCCGATCGCCAGGGCGGCAGCTTTCATTTCTTCCTCCTGCGCGAGAACAGCATCAATGCCTTCGCCAGCGTGGCCGGGGTCATCGGCCTGCATTCGGGACTGATTCTGCTGGCAGAGGACGAAAACGAAGTGGCCGGTGTGGTCGCCCATGAAATCGCCCACGTCACCCAGGACCACCTGGCGCGTGGCGTCGAGAACCAGCAGCAGATCTCGCTGCCGGCCATGATCGCGACACTCGGTCTGGCCATCGCCGCCAGTGCCGCCGGCAATCCCGACGCAGGGCAGGCGCTGATTCTGGGCGGTATGGGCCTGTCCCAGCAGATGATGATCAATCACACCCGTCAGGCTGAAATGGAAGCTGACCGGATCGGCATTTCATTGCTCGGACGGGCGGGCTTCGATCCCGAAGGAATGACCCGGTTCTTCGAGCGCATGAATATTCGCAGTCGCGCCATGGGTCAGGGGCCACCCGAGTACCTTCGCACCCACCCCCTGTCGATCAACCGGGTGGCCGAGGCGCGCAGTCGTGCCCAGGACGTCGTCAATCCACGTGCACGCCTCGATCCCTCGGAAGAATTCCATTTCGTCCAGTCGCGGCTGCGCGTGCTGATGAGCAATCGCATGGACCACACCATCCGCTGGTTCGAAGCCCGGCTGGACAACGGCAGCCGGCCACCGCTGGCGATGCACTACGGCATGGCCCTGGCCCTGAGCAGGGAGGCGCGCATGGATGAGGCGATGGCGCACCTGGACATCCTGATGGAGCAGGCGCCGGAGCGCCAGATCATCCGCTTGCTCGAGGCCGAGATCCTGTTGGCAGCGGGTCAGACGGAACGCTCACTGGACATCCTCGAGGCGCTTTATCATCAGTTTCCCGGGTCGCGCAAGGTGACCAGCCAGTACGCAGAAACGCTGATGCATGGCGACACCTCGGCCCATGCCGCCCAGGCCAGCGCGATTCTCCGGCCCTATCTTCGCCGTCATCCGACCGATCTGAGAATGACCCAGCTCTACGCCCAGGCCGCAGACCGGTCCGGAGACGTGATCCGGGCCGCCGAGGCCGTCGCCGACAGCTACTACCTGCGCGGCGGCGTCCAGGAAGCCATCGATCAGCTCGAGCGCGTACGCGAGCGCGACGACCTGGACTACTACGAACGGGCAAGGATCGGCGCGCGCCTGCGCGAACTGCGCTCGGAACAGCTGCGGATGGTTTCCAGCCCCTGACGCCCGATCCTGCCCATCGCCCGGCGAGCGCCTTCCGGCCTGGCTTTCTTGTAGAGTAGAACCATCCAACGCCAAAAGACGGAGGGGATTGTGGGCAGCGTAGAGACCAGGGAAAGCACCGACCGAAAGATCACCGATGAGCGGGACATCCAGGTTCGCCAGCAGGCAGTGACGATCGAGGAGTGGAACGAACCGACTCTCGATGTGCCGGAACTCCTTCTGAATCGCGAATTGAGCTTGTTGGCCTTTACCCGCCGGGTGCTGGAGCTTGCTCGCGACGAAAACGTCCCGCTGCTGGAGCGGCTGCGCTTTCTCTGCATTTCCTGCACCAACCTCGACGAATTCTTCGAGGTCCGGGTCGCAGCGGTGCGGCAACGCCTGCAGCATGGGGTCAATCTGCCCGGCCCTGACGGCATGAGCCCCACGGCCACGCTCGATGCGATCCGTGAAGCCGTCCTCGAACTGGTGAGTGAACAGTATCGGGTACTGAACCAGGAGCTCACCCCGGCCCTGGCCAGCGAGGGCATTCACATCCTGCGCCGTTCGGAGTGGAGCAAGAAGCAGAAGCGCTGGCTGCAGCAGCATTTCAGTCAGGAGATCCTGCCGGTGCTCAGCCCGCTGGGCCTCGACCCGGCCCACCCCTTTCCGCGCATCCTCAACAAGAGTCTCAACTTTGCCGTGGCGCTGGAAGGACGCGACGCCTTCGGCCGCGACAGCGGGATGGCCCTGGTGCGCGCGCCGCGCTCGCTGCCGCGCATCATCCGCGTCCCGAAAAGCTATTCTCGTGGCCCGAACGATTTCGTGTTCCTGTCCTCCGTACTGCATGCCTTCATCGACGAACTCTTCCCCGGGATGAAGGCCCAGGGTTGCTATCAGTTCCGAGTCACGCGAAACAGCGAACTGTTCGTCGACGAGGAAGAAATCGAGGACCTGGCGCATGCCCTGGAAGGCGAGCTGATGGAACGCGGCTTTGCCGAGGCGATGCGACTGGAAGTGGCCAACAACTGTCCCGAGGACATCGCACGCTATCTGGCCAGCAAGTTCGGCATCGACGATCGCGATATGTATCGTTGCGAAGGACCGGTCAACCTCAACCGGATGAGTGCGATCTGTGACCTGGTCGATCGTCCCGATCTGATGTATCCGAGCTTTCAGGCCAACACCCCCAAGGCGCTCCAACCCACCACCAATCTGTTTGCCGCCATCCGCCGGCGCGACTGGCTGCTGCACCATCCCTACGACAGCTTTCAGCCGGTGGTCGACCTGATGCGGCAGGCAGCCAGTGACCCGGACGTCCTGGCGATCAAGCAGACCCTGTATCGGACCGGTGTGGATTCTGCTCTCGTCGGCCTGCTGATCGAAGCGGCCCGGGCCGGCAAGGACGTGACCGTGATCGTCGAGCTGCGCGCCCGATTCGACGAAGAAGCCAATATCACCCTGGCCACGCGCCTGCAGGAAGCCGGTGTCCAGGTGGTCTACGGTGTGGTCGGCCACAAGACTCACGCCAAGATGATGATGATCGTGCGCCGAGAACGCGGGCGTCTCCATCGCTATGTCCATCTGGGCACCGGGAATTACCATCAGGGCACCGCCAAGGCCTACACCGACTGGAGCCTGATGACCGCCGATCCCGCACTGACCGACGATGTCCACCGGATCTTCCAGCAGCTCTCCGGACTGGGTCGCGTGCAGAAGCTCGAGCGGGTCGTGCAGTCGCCCTTCGGGCTGCATGAATTCATCCTGAAAAGGATCCGGCGCGAAATCAAGCACGCCCGCGACGGGAAACCGGCCGCGCTGTCTGCCAAGATGAACTCGCTGACCGAACGCTCGGTCATCGAGGCCCTCTACGAGGCTTCGCGCGCCGGAGTGGAAGTCCGGCTCGTGGTACGCGGGACCTGCTGCCTTCGGCCCGGCATACCCGGCCTGTCGGACAATATCCGGGTTCGATCGATCCTCGGCCGATTCCTGGAACACAGTCGCGTTTATCACTTTCACAACAACGGCGAGACCGAGACCTGGGCCTCCAGCGCGGACTGGATGGAACGCAATCTGTTCCAGCGCGTTGAAGTCTGCTTTCCCATCGCCGAACCACGCTTCGCCGAGCGTGTTCTGCATGAGAGCGTCACGCTGGCGTTCGAAGACAACATCCAGGCCTGGGAACTGCATGCTGACGGCAGCTACCGGCTGCGGTATCCCGCCGACGGAGAACAACGCCTGTCAGCCCAGGAGTACCTGATGGAACAGGCCAGCCGTGGCGGAACCTGAGCTCTACGCCGGCATCGATCTGGGCTCGAACAGTTTCCACATGATCGTCGCTCGACTCGAGCACGGTCAGTTTCGAATCATCGACCGGATCAAGGACATGGTCCGTCTGGGTGGCGGACTCAATGAGGACGGCCGTCTCGACGAGGCCACGCGACGTCGGGCGGTGGCCGCATTGGCCCGTTTCGGCGAGCGGATCCGCAATATTCCCGAACACCAGGTGCGGGCCGTCGGCACGCAGACCTTCCGTAGGCTCAGTCAGCCGGCAGCTTTTCTGGTCGTGGCAGAGACTGCGCTGGGCTGCCCGATCGACATCGTCAGCGGACGTGAGGAGGCTCGACTGATCTGGCTGGGCGTCAGCCAGGGCGTGGCGCCCGCCGAAGGCTCACGCCTGGTCATCGATATCGGCGGCGGCTCGACAGAACTCGTTGCCGGTAATTCATTGCTGCCCAATCTGGCAGAAAGCCTGCCGCTGGGCTGTGTCAGCATGACCCGCTGGGGATTTCCGGGCGGCAGACTGTCCGAACAGCGCTATCAGCGGGTTGTCGAACGCTGCCGGGCCGAGCTGGAATCCTGGCGATCGCAGTTCCGCAAACACGGCTGGGATCAGGCGATCGGCACTTCGGGAACCATCCGGGCCATCGCCGACATGATCGAAGCTCGCGAACCGGGTCAGGACGGCCAGATATTCCGATCGGCACTGGAACCACTCAGGAAGTCCCTGCTCGCCTACTCCAACAGCAATGATTTCGATCTGGCTGGTCTGTCGGCAAGGCGTCGTCCGGTGATCATCGGTGGATTGGCCGTGCTCGATGCGGTGATGGAGGCCCTCGACATCGATGCCCTGAGAATCTCTCCCTTCGCCCTGCGCGAAGGCGTGCTCCAGGATCTCATGGGCCGCCTCGGGCAGCAGGATCCCAGAGATGCCACGGTCCAGGGGATGATGGCTCGCTATCAGGTCGATCGGGCGCAGGCCGAGCGGGTCACGGATTGGGCATCGGCAGCCTTTGAACAGGTCCGGGCCTGCTGGTCGATGAAGGCGATTCATGGCGAGCTTCTGCACTGGGTCGGCCAGCTGCACGAAATCGGGCTGGGCATTGCTCACGACGGGCATCAGCGCCACACGGCCTATATTCTGCAGCACGCCGACATGCCCGGTTTCAGCCGTCAGGAACAGGAATTCATGTCGGTCGTCGCCGGCCTGCAGAGACGGCGTATTCTCGTCGAAGAGATCGATCGTCTGCCGACCCGGCTCCACCAAGTGGCCCGTCAGAGCATCGCCTTGCTGCGTCTTGCCGTGACCATCTGCCGGGCCAGATCAGAAACCGAATTCGGCGATTTTTCCCTGTCTGCCGAGGGTGATCGGCTCAGCCTGGGGCTCGATGCAGGCTGGCTCTCCGCGCGGCCACTGGTCCGCTATGATCTGGACATCGAGCAGCAGGAACTGAAGAAGCTCGGTCTGGATCTGGACGTCGAATCGCTGTCGCACTCACCGGCATGAGCACTGAATGCGATTCAGGGCAGGCGCAGGGAGATGGGCGTGCTCAGCGACTGGCCGATCGCGCCAAGCTGATCCGGGCACTGCGCGATTTTCTCGACCGGCGCGGTCTGATCGAAGTCCAGACCCCGCTGATCACCGCTTCTGGCGTCACCGATGTGCACATCGAAAGTCTTCGCCTGGCTGACGGATTGGGCTGGCTGCGAACCTCTCCTGAGTATGCTCACAAGCGGCTGCTGGTCGAGGGGCTCGGCGATCTCTACGAACTCGGGCCGGTGTTTCGTGCCGAGGAGGCCGGACGAATGCATCGTGTCGAGTTCACACTACTGGAATGGTACCGAGGCGGCAGCGACTGGCGCACGCTCGCCCGGGAAACGCTCGAGTTGTGTCAGTCTGCCCTCGACAGACTGGGTCAGCCTGGCCTTGACGAGCGCTGGCGGGACTGGTCGATGTGTTTTCTCGATTCGGATCTGCCGGACCCCTTGACGGCCAGCGATGAACAAATTCGAAGCATCACCGCAGATCTGCCCACCGACTGTGATCGCGACATGCGCCTGGACTGGCTGTTCTCGACCCGGGTTCAGGCGACCTTTCCGAGGCATGTGCTGACCCTGGTTCATGGCTATCCGGCCAGTCAGGCAGCACTGGCCAGTCTCGATCCGGAAGACCCGAGAAAAGCTCAGCGTTTCGAACTGTTCGCCGGACCGATCGAACTCGCCAATGGTTATCAGGAACTGACCGACTGGAAAGAGCAGCTTGCTCGATTCGAAAGAGATAATCAGAAACGCCGCAAGCTCGGTCGGCCCGAAATGCCGATCGATCGAGCCTTCATCGATGCGCTCAAGGTCGGTCTTGCGAATTGCGCAGGCGTAGCACTGGGCGTCGATCGCCTTGCCATGGTCGCTCTCGGGCAGAGCGATATCGCGCAGGTCAGGGCATTCTGAGGCGGGTTCGGTCGAAGCCGCTGCGGGACATCTCATCAGGTACCAGATGCCCCGCCCTGGAACATGCTGGAGAGTCACGTCCTATGGATCGGGACCCTATTCCAGTTCGGTGACAGCTTGATGACCCGGCCTGACAGCAGCGGCCCGGTCACGCTGGATCAGGGAGGCCTGGATGCGGCGGACCACGAACCAGGCGCGTTGCAGAAGACTGAGTTGATTCGGATAGTACAGGCGCCTGACATCCTGCAGGGGTATGACCTGGAGCTGGTCGTTGGCGTCCATGAGCAACAGCGAACCGTCACCACCGGCCATCGAATGGAAAATCGAGTCCCGGAACTCGGGTGGAAGCGGATCGTCGAGCTGAGTCGGATCGGATTCGGCGCCGCGCAGACCAACCGGATAACCCAGCGCTATCCGACCCTCGCCGTGTTCGACCGCCGCCACGCTCAGGGGCCGGGTCTGGATCAGAACGCGGGCAGGGTCGACCGGTGACGCTGCCATGACCAGCTCCCTTCTCGCGGTTGGACGGCCATCCTCGACAACCACGAATTCATTGACCTGGCGCGGCCAGAGCGGCAACAGAACGTGTCGAGCAGGCAGCAGTGAAAGTAGTAGAATGGCGAACGAAATGATAGCTGAGACAACGATCTGTTGTAGCCAGTACATTGCAGGGCTGGTCGACATGGCGGGAATATAGCACGTCGCTTCGAACTGCCGAACCAGGCCATGGCACGGACATCGGGGGATGTGGAAGCGCAGACATTCAACAACGAAGAACAAGGGCGAGCTTTATCCGCTGGAGCATGCGTGTATGAATGATTCAATCAAGATTCGTCCGGCACGAAACGCCGAAATCCCCACGCTGGCCAAGCTGATTCTCAATCAGCTGCCGGACATGATGGCTGGCAAGAAGCGCCCCGACAATATCGAGTCCCAGCTGGCCCGATTGATTCCTGACCAATCACTGATCATTGCCACGACAGGAAACCGGCTGGCAGGGCTGACTGCGGTCGACCTCGATCGCTGCCAGGTGATGGCCTGTTATCTCGACCCCGAAACCGCCTCGCCTGAAACGCCGCGACAGCTGTTTCGGGCGGCGGAGAAACTGGCCATGTCCTTTGGCGCAAGAACGCTTTACTGCACCGCCAAGAAGCAGGTCAGCGGCTTCATGACGGCGATGGGCTATCAACTGGAGGAGGGTCCCGAAGCCGGCCCCGGACGAATGGCCAAGGACCTGTTGGCCAAAGCCAAGCCAGAACTGAAGACGCTGCTGGCCCAACTCGATGCACTCGGCCTGCCCAAAGACTATGGGCTGCGGCATCGGATGCGGCTGATTCCCGAAGCATCGACCCTGATCCCGGTCGGGCGCGACATCTTTGATCGCGACCAGCGCCTGACACCGGCTGCTGCCACAGCCTGGAACCGCATGAAGACGGCTGCTGCCGGGCGGGCGATCGAACTGCAGCTGGTCTCGGCCTTCCGGACGGTGACCTATCAGTCCAATCTGGTTCAGCGAAAGCTGGACGAAGGCCAGAGCGTTCAGAGGATCCTCTCCACCTCAGCGGCACCGGGCTACAGCGAGCATCACAGCGGTCGAGCCGTCGATGTGACTACACCGGGACAGAAGCCGCTCGATGAGGACTTTTCGAAATCCAAGGCCTACGAGTGGCTGAAGTCGAACGCAGGAATCTACGGATTCAAGGAAAGCTATCCGCGCAACAATCGGCACGGTATCCAATGGGAACCCTGGCACTGGTGCTATCACCACCGCCCGGGGACCTGATCAGGACTTCTTGATCGCCTGATAGGCCTCCAGGGCCCGCTCCCGGGTAGCCTTCAGGTCAACGCCCGGGTCCGCATACCCCCTGCCCTCACTGACGGCAACCTCGGGTTGATGAACTCGGGCGCCCGAAATTCCTTGCAGTTCGGGCACCCATTGCCTGACATAGTCGCCCCGGGGATCGAATTTCTCGCCCTGGAGGACGGGGTTGAACACTCTGAAATATGGAGCGGCATCAGCGCCGCAGCCGGCAGTCCATTGCCAGCCCTGGGAATTGTTGGCCAGGTCCGCGTCGACCAGGCAGTCCCAGAACCAGCGGGCCCCCTCCTGCCAGGGAATCAGGAGATTCTTGGTCAGATAGGAGGCAACGATCATTCGAACGCGATTATGCATCCAGCCGCTGTGCCACAGCTCGCGCATGCCGGCATCGACCATCGGCACGCCGGTCCGACCCCGCTGCCAGGCCTTGAGATCCTCACTGTAGTCATCGGGCGAGCGCCACGGAAAGGCCGCGTACTGTGACTTGAGCGGCTGATCGGGGATATGCGGGAAGTGGAACAGCAGATAGGTCGAGAACTCCCGCCAGACAATTTCCCGCAGGTAAGCCAGTCGCCCTTCGCCGTCCGGGAGCTCACCGGCCTCGTTCAGAGCCAGTGCGACCTGGCGTGGTGAGATCTCGCCGTAATGCAGATGGGGCGAAAGACGAGAGGTCCCATGCCGATCCGGTCGATCCCTGAGCGTGTTGTAGTCGCGGACTGCATCATCGAGGAAATGATCCAGGCGCCGTCGTGCCGCGAGCTCCCCGGGCTGCCAGCGCTCAGCGAAGCCATCGGCCCAGTCCCGGTCCGGCAGCAGGCCGAGATCATCGAGGGCTTCACTTGCCGGCCAGCGCTCGGGCGCACTCAGCTCGCGCGGCTCCGGGCAGCGCTGCGGCGTTCGCCAGCGCTTCTGGACCTGCTTCCAGTAGGGCGTGAAGACCAGATACGGCGAGTCATCGTCCTTGAGGATTTCCCAGGGCTCGAAGAGCATACGGGCGTTGAAGCTCTTTGCCTCGATTCCTGCATCGATCAGCGCCTGCTTGATCGCTCGGTCGCGTTCGATCACAAGCGGTTCGTAGAGGCGATTCCAGAGCACTGCGTCTGCACCACAGGCCCGGACCATTCGCTTGAGGTGCTCGTCTGAGCGGCCCTGCGCCAGGATCAGCCGGCTGCGTCGATCTTCGATGCGCTGCGACAGCTCGGCCAGTGAATGATGAAGCCACCAGCGCGCGGCGGCGCCGGGCGACCAGGGTGCCTCGGACTCGGGATCCAGAATATAAGCGACTACGACCCGGTCATAGTGATCGCGGGCGTAATCCAGGGCGGGATTATCGGCCAGCCGAAGATCCCGACGAAGCCATACGATGGCGGTGCTAGTCATATCCGAACCATCGTTTTTCGGCCGTCAACAGGACGTGATCGCGTCCTATCGATCCGCGGCCCGATCGGGTAGCATTGAACGCTTTCCCAAGTCAATCGCACGGAGACGCTTGCCATCATGAACACTGACCTTCTGAAGACCCTCGCCGCTCATTTCGACCAGGACGCCATCGGCAAACTGGGACAACAGATCGGCGCGCCCCAGGACCAGACCCACAGCGCAATCAATGCCGCCCTGCCCGTTCTCGTCGGAATGCTGGCCAAGAACAATGAGAGCAACGAGGGGCACCAGGCCCTGGCCCGGGCGGTCGAAAAGGATCATGACGGTTCGATCCTCAATCAGCTCAGCGGCTTCTTTTCCGATGGCAGCACCGGCACCGGGGAGAAAATCCTCGGCCACATCTTCGGATCGAACCAGGCACCGGCCGAAGCCGGCCTGGCCGAGCAGACCGGGCTGCAGAATGATCAGATCCACAAGATGATGGCCATGCTCGCCCCGGTGGTCATGGGAGCCCTTGGGCAGCAGGCGCGCGCTTCGAGCGGCAGCACGGCTGGCAGCATCGGGGATCTGCTGCAGGGCTCGATGGGCGATCTCCTGAAGGGCAACAGTGGTCAGGCCGGCGCCAACGTCCTGGGCCAGCTTCTCGGCGGCAAGGGTGGTGATCTCGGAAGCATCGCGCAGGCCGGCAGCAGCCTGCTCGGCAGCTTTTTCAAGCGCTAGTGGGCCTCCGGTTGATTTTCAACCCGCGCTTGCGCGGCGCTGCATCCTGACCGCATCGGAACGGCGACTCTCGAGTTCTTCCAGATAACCTGGTTCGATGCCGGTCACATAGCGCCCGCTGAAACACGAGCTGTCGAAGCCATCGAGTTTCTTGTTCTTGCCGCGCACTGCGCGCTCTAGCGCATCGAGATCCTGATAGATCAAGCGATCGGCCCCGATCGCTTCACACACTTCCTCCTCGGTTCGACCGGCAGCGATCAGCTCGCTCGCTGCCGGCATATCGATTCCGTAGACATTCGGATAGCGTACCGGCGGTGAGGCTGATGCCAGGTAGACCCGCCGGGCCCCGGCTTCGCGCGCCATCTGGATAATCTGGCGTGAGGTCGTTCCCCGCACGATGGAGTCATCGACGAGCAGGATGTTCTTCCTCTTGAACTCCAGCGGAATCGTATTGAGCTTGCGACGGACCGAGCGGGCTCGGGCTTCCTGACCAGGCATGATGAAGGTTCTGCCGATATAGCGATTCTTGATCAGGCCCTCACGGTATTTCACGCCCAGCATGTGGGCCAGGGGCAGACAGGCCGTGCGGCTGGTGTCGGGCACCGGAATGACAACATCGATGTCGTGGTCTGGCCAGACCCGAAGAATCTTCTCGGCCAGCGCTTCGCCCATGCGCAGTCTCGCCTTGTAGACCGACAGATCATCGATCATGGAATCGGGCCTGGCAAAGTAGACGTACTCGAACAGGCAGGGTGTGAGTGATCTCGCTTCGGGGCTGGCATGCCGATGGAGCTGCCCTTCCAGGTCAATCAGAACGGCTTCGCCCGGTCCGAGATCGGAAATCAATTTGAAGCCCAGAATATCGAGCACGACAGATTCCGAGGCGATGATGTATTCAGCCCCATCCGCGGTATCTCGCCGTCCCAGGACGGCCGGTCTTATCCCGTTCGGGTCGCGAAAGCCGAGCAGGCCGACACCGGCGATCAGAGTGACCGCCGCGTAACCGCCTCGACAGCGGCGGTGAACGCCATCAACCGCAGCGAAGATCTGATCGGGCCTCGGCGACCCGCCCTCGAAGTTGACCATTTCGTGGGCCAGACAATTGAGCAGGACCTCGGAGTCGGACTCGGTGTTGATATGACGGCGGTCCTGGGCAAACAACTCGGCGCTCAGTTCCTCCGAGTTGATCAAGTTGCCGTTGTGACCCAGGGCCAGACCGTGTGGTGAATTCACGTACATCGGCTGCGCCTCGTCGGGTCGATCACAGCCAGCCGTCGGATAGCGAACATGCGCAATACCGACATCGCCGGTGAGACCGGCCATGGAGTCTTCCCCGAACACATCGCTGACCAGACCCATTCCTCGAGCAGAGCGCATTCGACCATGATCGAGCGTGGTCATGCCGGCGGCGTCCTGACCTCGATGCTGCAGAATGGTCATCGCGTCATACAAGCGAGCGGCGACGGGCGCTCTTCCGAAAATACCAACGATTCCGCACATAGCGATGCTCTCTTCTAGGGTTCGGCCCGGGTTTCCTCGGGGAGTTCGGACGTGGAATCCGTCATGGCAGGACGCCCGAGTGCCGGGGCGTCGGCTTCATCGAGGGTCGGAGCCGACTCGGGAATCTGAGACTGCAGGGATTCCGGAAACTGGCGGACGGCCCAGACCGCCGTTCGTTCGAATTGGGGAAGCAGCTGTGAGCCCTGCCACCAGGGGTCGTTCGGGAACGGTGTGAATCGCGCCACGATGACTGCGGCCAGGACGATGGCAGCCCCCCGAAGCAGACCGAACAGCGCGCCGAGAAGTCGATCCGTCCCGCTCAATCCGGTACTGGAGACAAGCTTCCCCAGCAGAAAATTGCACAGACCACCGACCACCAGAACAGTCACGAAGACACCGACGAAAGCGACGATCAGCCGCACCGAGGGCATCTCGATCCAGGGTGACATCTCCAGCGCCAGCGGTCCTGATGCCCGCAGCGCAAGATAACCGGCAGCGATCCAGACCAGCAGGGAAAAAGCCTCGCGCACGAAGCCGCGGAACAGGCTGACCAACATGGAGATCAGTCCAATGGCCAGGATGGCCACATCGGCCCCGTTCATGGATGGGAAACCACCAGCCCGTCAATACCATCGTCCTGGGTCAGGCGCTCGAGACGCGTTACGGCATCGGCCCGAGACCCCAAAGGCCCGACCCTGACCCGCCAGATCGTCCGCGAGCCGGCCCGGTCCTGATGGATGAAGGCTTCATAGCCGCGATTTCCAAGCTGATCGAGAAGGCGCAATGCATTGTCGCGGCTGGCGAAGGAGCCAACCTGAACCGCGAAACCGGAATCTGTCACCGTGATCGGCGCTGCACCACCCGTCGATCCGACAATCACCGGGCTGACGCCCGAGACGGTCTGACTGATCTGGTTCAATGCCCGCTCTGCATCGTCTCGCTGCAGATAGGGTCCGGTGCGGACTCGATGCAGTTCCGACGGACCCCGCACTACGATATCGATGCTGGCCACATGACCAAGCCGAGTCAGCTGATCCACCAGGCCTTCGGCATTGTCCCGACTGCCGAAGCTGGCGACCTGCACTTCGAAACCGTCGCTTTCGACCGCTTCGGTTGAGGCCTCGTCCGGCTCCTCATCGACTGGGGCTGGGGTGACAGGTGATGCCGCAGGTGGATCACGGGGCTCGATCGAATCCGGCTCGACCCGAGCAGGGTCTGTCGGTGGCGTTTCGCGTTCGCCTGGGGCCGAGGTCGAGGCCTGATCGACATCGTCGGCGTCCGCTTCGCTCGCCTGCGGCACACCCTCGCTGACCGAATCCGCCGCAGGGCCACGGCCGATATCCGGACGGATCCTGGGCGGCTCGATGGGAGATTCCTGCTCATTCACGGCGCTTTCGCGATCGGTCTGTGCGGTGGGGCGTGACTGGTCGGGATCGAGCGGCAGACGACGAATCGGCGCTCGATCGCCGGGCGCACTGGGAAGTTCGATGTTCAATTCGCGGCTGACCGGGTCATTTTCGGGCCCATCGAAAAGCATGGGGACAAAAATGACCGCCAGGGCAATCAGGATCGATGCGCCAATCAGACGCTGCTTGAGCACTTTGTCCATGACACCGACGTTCAGTGGGATTCAAAAAGCGGCCAGGCCTCGGCCACGGTACGGAACGAACCGAACACAACGACTCGACCCTGCGTGCCGGCCATCAGCCGAGCCTTCTCGACCGCCTGCGCCACTGATTCTAACGTGTCGACGCTCCCCGTGACAGGCGCTTTGCTCAAACGCTGCGCGATTTCAGCCGGGGCAAGCGCGCGATCGCTGCTGACCGGGGCCAGCAGCCAGTGATCGAAGCTGTCGCGCAGCGCGCTCCCCATCCCGGTGACGTCCTTCTCGGCCAGCGCCGCAAACACCGCGATCGTGGGTGATCTGGGCGACGAATTCAGGTAGTCGGCAAGCGCACGCGCCGCAGCCGGATTATGGGCAACGTCGAGCACCACCTCCGGCGCCTCGTCCACCAACTGCAGCCGCCCGGCGACCCGGGCCCGGATCAGCCCCTGGGCAATGGCAGCGGCATCGATCGGGATTCTCGGGCCCAGCAGGATGGCAGCCAGCGCGGCCGCAGCTGCGTTCGACTGCTGCCATCGACCGGGCATGGTCGGCAACGGCAGGGTCAGCTCCCGATCCGACCAGTACAACGAGAAGTTGTTTTCGTGGCGACGCGATCGGAATTCACGCCCGCTGCGCCAGAGCTCGGCCCCGCTGGCCTCCAGAATCCCGTCCAGCCCCTCGGGCGGCCGGGGTTCGGCAAGCACGAGCGGGCGACCAGGGCGGGCGATCCCGGCTTTTTCGCGACCGATATCGAGGCGCGTTGGCCCGAGCCATTCGGTGTGATCGAGACCGATCGAGGTGATCACGGCCACGTCCGCATCGATCAGGTTGACCGCGTCCAGTCGCCCGCCCAGCCCCACCTCGAGAATCCAGAGATCGAGTCCGGCATCCGATGCCAGCACCCAGCCGGCCAGCGTGATGTGTTCGAAATAGGTCAGGAAGACATCTTCGCGACTCTGTTCGACAACCTCGAGCGCATCGGCGACGGCCCGTGCCGGGGCCTGCCGACCGTCGATCCTGAAACGCTCGGTGAAATCGACCAGATGGGGCGAGGTATAGGCGAAGGTCGAAAGACCCGCCGACAGCGCCATCGCTTCCAGATACGCAACCACCGACCCCTTGCCGTTGGTCCCGCCTACGGTAATCACAGGAGGGCGCGTGTTCGGGATCGGCAGTCGCCGGTAGACCTGGCCCAGGCGATCGAGCCCCAGCTCGATACGCGATTCCGGAGCGCGCTGTTCCAGGCGTTTCAGCCAGGCAGCGAGAGCGCGGTCAGTCACTCAGGTTTCTGCAGTCGCGTCCGAATCATCGGCATCGGACAGTGTCGGCTCCGGATCGGGCTCGAGAAGTTCACCTTCCTGAACCGCCAGGCGCTGGCTGAGCATCATGCTGAGCAGGGCATGGGTGCGCTGCCTGAGCTCCCGCCGATCGACGATCTGATCGATCGCACCCTTTTCCAGCAGGAATTCGGAGCGCTGGAAGCCCTCGGGAAGCGTCTCGCGGACCGTCTGCTCGATGACCCGGGGACCGGCGAATCCGATCAGGGCGTTGGGCTCGGCGAGATTGACATCACCCAGCATGCCCAGGCTGGCCGACACCCCCCCCGTGGTCGGATGGGTCAGCACGCTGATATAGGGCAGACCGCGTTCGGCCATCCGCGCCAGGCCAGCCGATGTCCGCGCCATCTGCATCAGGGAGTACAGCCCTTCCTGCATGCGCGCACCACCCGAGGCGGAAAAACACACCAGGGGCAGATTCTCTTCGAGGCAGGCTTCGACCGCAATCATGAACCGCTCGCCGACCACCGAACCCATCGAGCCGCCCATGAATCGGAAATCGAAGGCGCAGCTGACCAGATCCAGACCGAGTAACCGCCCTTTCAGAACGATCAGTGCATCGCTTTCCCGAGTTGCTTTCTGGGCCGCGCTCAACCGGTCCCGGTAGCGTTTGGAGTCGCGAAAGCGAAGCGGGTCGACGGGCCGAAGATTTGCGCCAAGCTCGGTCTGCTCGCCCTCATCGAGAAAGGCCTTGAGCCGGGCTCTGCCGGACAGACTCATGTGAAAATCGCACTTCGGGCAGACCTGCAGATTGCGCTCGAGCTCTGGCTGATACAGCACTGCATCGCAGGACTTGCACTTGGTCCAGAGGCCGTCAGGCACCTTGCGCGTCTTTCCGCCCTCGGTGCGAATGCGCACCGGCATCAATTTCTGGAACCAGCTCATCAGACGGCTGCCGTCCGGGCTTCACCCGCGGTCCTGCGTGCGTCCATGGCCGCGCGAACCGGCCCGAGGTAATCGCGCACCACCTGGATCGACTGCTCGACCGATTCACAGCGATCAAGACGGTCGACCAGCGCCGATCCGATCACCACCGCATCGGCCACTTCGGCGACTGCCGCGGCCTGAGCGGGCTCGCGAATGCCGAAGCCGACAGCAACCGGCAGGTCGACTCTGGCACGAACTCTCTCGACCATCGGCGCCAGACTGGCGATGTCCAGGCTGGCCGCACCGGTCACGCCCTTGATCGATACGTAGTAGACGAAACCACCGGCCAGGCGGGCGGCATGATCGAGACGCTGCTCGTTGGTCGTTGGTGCGATCAGGAAGATTTGATGCAGGCCCTGCCTTTCGAGCAGACCGCGCAGGTCGTCAGCCTCGTCGGCCGGACAGTCGACGATCAGCAGCGCATCAACGCCGGCCTGCGCCGCTTCCGATGCAAAGCGCTCGGCACCGCGACGTTCGATCGGGTTGGTATAGCCCATGAGAATCAGCGGCGTGGTGCTGTCGGTCTGGCGGAATTCGCGCACCATCTCGAGCACATCGTCGAGATGCGTGCCCTGCTCCAGCGCCCTGGCACAGGCGTTCTGGATCACCGGCCCATCGGCCATGACGTCGGAAAACGGCATGCCGAGTTCAACCAGATCGGCACCTGCAGCCACTGCCGCATGGAGGATCTCGACGCTGGCATCCGGGCGCGGGTGACCCGCGGTCACGTATGGCACCAGCGCACATCGTCCGCTGGCCTTCAACTCCGCAAAACGTTGATCGATGCGATTCAAAACTCGATGCCCTCCAGGTCCGCAACGGTGTGAATGTCCTTGTCGCCCCGCCCGGACAGATTGATCAGGATCAGCTCGTCCTTCGGCAATTCTGCCGCCAGCTTCATGCCATAGGCGATGGCATGGGCGGTCTCGAGCGCCGGCATGATGCCCTCGGTCCGGGTCAGAAGATGGAAGGCCTCCAGCGCCTCGTCATCGGTAATGCCGACATAGCGGGCGCGTCCGATGTCCTTCAACCAGGCGTGCTCCGGCCCGACACCCGGATAATCCAGTCCGGCGGAGACCGAGTGGGTATGGCGAATCTGGCCATCGTCGTCGTCCAGAAGATAGGTTCGGCTTCCATGCAGGACACCCACGCGTCCCGCACAAAGACTCGCGGCATGTTCTTCGCCCGACAGACCCCGGCCCGCTGCCTCCACGCCGTACATGGCGACATCGCCATCGTTGATAAAGGGGTGGAACAGGCCGATGGCATTCGAGCCACCGCCAACGCAGGCGACCAGGGCAGCAGGGAGCTTGCCGTATTCTTCGATCATCTGGGCGCGGGCTTCGCGCCCCACGACCGCATTGAAGTCTCGCACCATGGCCGGATAGGGATGCGGGCCTGCGACAGTTCCGAGAATGTAGAAGGTATCGTCAACGTTCGTCACCCAGTCACGCATGGCTTCGTTCAGGGCATCCTTCAACGTCCGCGAACCGGCCGTCACGCTGACCACTTCGGCCCCGTGCAGCTTCATGCGATACACATTGATGGCCTGCCGACGGACGTCGTCTGCGCCCATGTAGACCACACACTCCATGCCCAGGCGAGCTGCAACGGTTGCCGAAGCCACCCCGTGCTGCCCGGCGCCGGTTTCGGCAATGACGCGCTTCTTGCCCATGGCGCGTGCCAGCAGGCCCTGGCCGACAGTATTGTTGATCTTGTGGGCACCGGTGTGGTTGAGGTCTTCGCGCTTGAGAATGATGCGCGCCCCGCCGACCTTGTCGCTCAGACGCTCAGCAGCATATAGCGGAGACGGTCGACCGACGAAGTGCGCCAGATCATGATCGAGCTCGGCCAGAAAAGCCGGGTCGGAGAGATACTTTCGCCAGGCCTGATCCAGCTCTTCCAGCGCCGGCATCAGCGTCTCCGAAACGAAACGCCCGCCAAATACGCCAAAATGCCCGCTCAGGTCGGGAACCTGATTTTCGGGAGCCAGTTTCAAAGCTGGATCAGCCATCTCTGTTTACCTCGTTTACTGAGTTGATGAAGCGTTGCACAAGACTATCACTCTTGACCCCCGGGCGGCATTCCACGCCGCTGGAAACGTCGACCGCGGCGGGCTGGGCGATGCGGCAGGCCTCGATCACATTCTCCGGGGTCAGGCCACCGGCAAGGATCAGGGGACGCGGCAGCTCCGGGATCCCTGACCAGTCGAAGGTCTCCCCGCTGCCGCCCATGGCCTGACCGGCATGGGTGTCCAGGAGGATGGCATCGGCGCCGGCATAGCGCCCGAAGGTATCTGCATTGCTGCTGCTCAGAGCCAGCGCCTTGATCCAGGGCCGGTCGAAGCCGGCACAGAAATCGGCCGGCTCGGATCCATGGAACTGAAGCACATCGATCGGGACCTGATCGAGAACACTCCGGACCTGCTGCGGATCGGGATCCATGAACAGAGCAACGCGTGTGAGGAAGGGCGGTAGTGCCCGAACCAGCGCCAGGGCCTGATCGATCGTGACCTGCCGCGAGCTGCGTTCGACAAACACCAGTCCGATGGCGTCTGCACCGTAGCGCGCGACCGCCAGCGCGTCGTCGACGCGTGTCACACCGCAGATCTTGGTCCGGATCATCTTGATGCGTCGGCCAATCCGGTTGCGGGCGGTCCCTGGAAGGTGACCTCTGCACTGACCGGCAGCGACGGGAAATCGGGATAACTGGGATACATGAAGGTCAGTCCGTGTGCAGGCGCGGTGACACCGGCTAGTTTTCGTTCTCGAGCCTCGAGCAGCTCGTCGATCCAGTCGACCGAACGGAGACCCCGACCGATCGACACGAGAGAGCCAGCGATATTTCTGACCATATGGTAGACGAAGGCATTGGCTTCGATGTCGATCCGGATTTCACTTCCGTGACGATGGACGCCGACCTCGTGCACGGTCTTGACCGGGGACTTCGCCTGGCAATGGCGGGCCCGGAAGCTGGAGAAATCGTGTTCTCCCAGTAGCGCCTGGGCGGCGACGTGCATTTGCTCTGCATCGAGCGGCTGCCGAATCCAGGCGACACGCTGCCGGTCGATGGCCGGACGCACCCAGCGATTCAGGATTCGATAGCGGTAGCGCCGGCGAGCGGCAGAGAATCGCGCATGGAAGGCATCTGAAACCGGCCGCACCCAGAGCAGTGTGGCTGAGCGGTGCAGCACGGTGTTGGTGCCGAGCACCCAATCCCTTTCTCCACGTTCAGCTTGGCTGTCAAAATGAATCACCTGGCAGCGACCATGGACGCCGGTATCGGTTCGGCCGGCGCAGTGCACGACCACAGGGTGGTTAGCGACCCGACTCAGCGCGGATTCAACACACTCCTGTACGGTCGGCGACTGGCGCTGGCGCTGCCAGCCATAGAACTGCGTCCCATCGTACTCAACCCCGGCGGCCAGGCGCATGGCATATCAACGATTCAGATGCGACCCAGCAGTTCCTGCGCCCGAGCCCGCTTGGCTCTCGATCCACCGCTGACGATTTCGTCGAGCAGGGTCCGGGCCGATTCGGGATCATCCATGGACAGATAGGCCTGAGCCAGATCCAGTTTGACGTCCGCATCATCGTCGCTGAGCTCCGGCTCACCTCCATCCGCATCCCCCTGTTCGGGCTCGTCGGAATCGAGGATCGATGCGGCCTCATCATCGGCCATCAGTTCATCGTCATCACTGTCGACGACCTCATCCCCATCGGCCAGGAAGGCTTCCAGCTCTCGATCACCGACGTCCTCGAAGTCCAGATCACTGTTCGAGACCAGATCCAGGGTGTCGTCGGCGCGAATCGTCGCGCTGGCCGAGTCATCGTCCTCTTCGTCATCTTCGGCATCAGTGCTCAGTGCCGCCAGCTCATCCGGATCCATTCGAACGGTATCGTTGGAGGCAGACTCGCCGGACAGATCGAGTGTATCGGCCGGGCTTGCCTCCTCATCATCGCTCTCCAGATCCTCTTCACTGCTGAACTCGAAATCCAGATCCAGGTCCTCAGGCGAGGCACTGTCCGGCACCGGCGACTCGGAATCGGTTTCCGACGCTGGCGATTCATCGTCATCCAGATCCCAGGTGTCGAATTCACGATCGACGCGCTCGGACTCACTGCCATCGGCTGGCTTCTCGCCCTCGTCAAGACGATTGGATAGCGCCGCAAGATCAAAACCAGAATCCGAGTCATCAAGGGATTCAGACTTGACCTCTCTCGATGCGTCAGCCCGATCGCCTGGCTTCTGTTCGGTTTCTTCGCTGGCTTCATCGAAAAGCGCGTCGGTTTCGTCTGATCCGTCCGCCAGGTCGAGGGTCGCTTCGATTTCCTCGTTATCGGGAGGATCGAACTCTGCGCCGGAGTCGCTTTCCGGCCGGTCAAGGATACCCAGCATCTCGCGAGTCCGATCATCCAGGCCGTCCATCGTGTCGTCAGCACCGGTATCAGAAGCTTCGCGAGGGGTCAACAGTGGATGATCCGGCGCGTTCATCACCGCCAGATTCAGTGCGTCCTGCCAGCGCGGGTCCTCGTCATCCTGGACCTCCGCATACATCTCGTCCAGGGCTTCGGAGAAGCGGTCCTCATCATCGGTCATGGCCAGACCATTCAGCAGCGCCAGATGAGCGTCAAGATTGCCCGGATCCTCAGCGACCCGCCTGCGCAGATCGTCGAGACCGAGGGTCGGCTCCAGCTGGGGCTTGTCTTCCGGGCGTCTGCGCAGCATGTTCCAGACGAACAGTCCGATACCGACGACGAGAATCAGGGCACCGCCAATCAATGCCCAGAGCCAGGAAGACAGACCGCCATCCCGATCCGAGCCGACCACGGTGATCGGTCTGGTAGCCTCGGGCTCGATCACGTCCCGGGACTCGCCGGTCGCCTCATCGGCGAGCATGGTTTCGGTTGACTCGGTCCCATCGACCGACTCTTCCAGGGTGTCGTCGATCAGAGTCGAATCGTCGTCTGCCGTCGCTGCCATCGGGTCTTCCTCGGCGACGCCCAGTTCGTCTTCGAGGTCGCGGAAGTAAGCGTCGACTTCATCGCCTGCACCATCAACCGGTTCATCGGTCGTCGCCTCGGCCAGTGCGGCCTCCTGCTGAGCGGCCAGCTCTTCGGCAATGGCACGCTCTTCGCGCGCAGCTCTCAGGCGCGATTCGAGCGTCGCGAGTTCTTCGTTGGCGACTGCCAGACCTGCCATGTCGCGAGCTTCGATCGCATCACGAATATCCTCGACCTGTCGATAAAGTTCGTCGTTTTCGAGTCCCTCGGCATAGAACTGGTCTTCCAGCTCGGTCAGTCGACGATTGGCTTCCTCGATTTCCGAATCCGACACCGCGGGCACGTCTTCGACCGTCTCGCCCTCCGGCGGAACGACTTCGAGACGGTAGTTGCCGTCGTCGATATCCTGGACCGGCTCGGGTTCAATGTCGTCCATGACTTCCGGAACCGCCTCGTCACTGATGACCGGGACTGCTTCGGTCGCTGTCATGGGCTGCCAGGCCATCATCTGCGCCTGCATGCGGCGATCGGCCTCACTGGTGTCGATGTCGGCGATATCGTCGCTGCTGGGCATGTTCAGAATCGCATTGCGGCGAAGCTGGTTGACGTTGCCATCGATGAAGGCCTGGGGGTTCTGGTCGAGAATCGCCAGCATGACCTGATTCATGGTCAGGCCGGTGCTTGGACGCCAGGCCGAAGCAATGCTCCAGAGCGTCTGCCCTGGCGCGACCGGGCCGACCGTTCGGGCAGTTCTCGACGGTGTCGACGCTGCCATCGGCTCCGGTTCGGACCGTGGTGCGACCTGCTCCGGAACAGCTTGTGGTGAGGGCTCGGCCGGAGCCGGCTCGGGCGCCTGCCGCGGTGCAGGGCGCGACGTGGCCGGCGCTGGCTGCTCCTGGACAGCCGGCGGGATCTGTCTCGGTTCCGGAGTTTCGGCCCGGGTCGAGGCGGGGGCAGATTCGTCGATCCGGCGAATCGGCGGCGCCACGGGCAGCGTCGGCGGATCGAGGAACAAGGTGTATTCGCGCAGCACCCGACCGCTTGACCAACGCGCATCGATCAGAACCTGGACCACCGGGTCGGTCACTTCCCGGCTCGAGCGAATGCGAACCAGCGGGGGGTCGATGCGACGATCAACGTTCACTTCGAGCCCGAGACCCAGCGCATTCGCTGGAACACCCAGACGATCGTAATCCTGCGGCGAAGCCGAAGCGACCGTCAGCGAGTCGATGGCATCCCCCTCGGGTTCGACCAGTCGGACACTCACATCGAGGGGCTGGCCCAGATAGGAATCGACGCGTGCCTCGCCCAGACCCAGGGCGCGCAGGCCATCGGTGGGGAAGAGAGCCACGGCAGCGAGCAGCAGGCTCACCGAAATAATCTTAATCATTGATGATCGCATCGACCCGGACACCCTCTCTGACTAATAACTTTTTGCGATAATTCAAGCGAGTATACCAATCTCTTCAGGGAATTAGAAACCACCCCGTAACGACCCGGTCTGACGCATTCCCGGACCAGGAATTCAATGACCGTTCACCGGCCTGCCGATCAGATGCTCTGCAATCTGAATGGCATTGAGTGCCGCACCCTTGCGAATATTGTCAGAAACTACCCACAAATCAATCCCTTGGGGATGGCTCAAGTCGCGGCGCAGACGAGCGATCCAGACCTCATCCGACCCCGTGGCATGCTCCAGCGGCGTGGCCAGGGATCGTTCATCCAGCAGCTTCACACCCGGTGCCTGCTCCAGCAGGGCACGGACTTCTTCAATCTCGATCGGCCTGGTGGTCTCCAGATGTATCGCCTCTCCATGCCCGACGAAGACCGGCACCCTCACCGCCGTCGCATTGACCGAGATGGAATCGGTTCCGAGAATACGGCGCGTTTCGTTGTGCATCTTCATTTCTTCGCGGGTGAAGCCGTTGGGCTCGAACCGGTCGATGGCCGGAATGAGATTGAAGGCGATCGGTGCGGCGAAGACTTCGGGTTCAGGCGCCCTGAAATTGAAGCGGTCTGCGGCCTGTCGGCCCAGCTCCTCCATCGCCCGCCTGCCCGCACCCGACACCGATTGATAGGTTGCCACATTGACCCGCGACACGCCGACCGCCCGGTGGATCGGGGCGATCGCCAGGAGCATCTGGATGGTCGAACAATTCGGGTTTGCGATGATGCCCTTTCCTGGCCAGCCGTCCAGGGTCTCGACATTGACTTCGGGCACCACCAGAGGCACTTTGGCCTGCAGGCGAAAATGAGAGGTGTTGTCGATCACGGTACAGCCTGCCTTGGCCGCGCGCGGTGCGTGCTTGGCCGACACCGGCCCGCCCGCAGAAAAAAAAGCAAAATCAAACCCTTCGAAATCGAAAGTGGAGAGATCGTCAACCACGAGTGAGCGCGTGCCGAAACTGACCTCGCGACCCACCGAACGCTTGCTGGCCAGTGCCACTACCTCACCGCAGGGAAACTCGCGCTCATGCAGCAGTTCAAGCAGGGCTTCACCCACCATTCCCGTGGCGCCAATCACGGCAACGCGGCAGGTCTTTTCGCTCGAGCTCATAGTTCATCCCGCTGCATGTTTAAGAAGAACTGCAGACTAACTGATCTGGACGGGTCGGTCATCCCGGAATCAAGGGTGTCTGGCTTGCCACATCGCCGCACTGGGCGCGATGCAGCAGATAGTGATCAAGCAGGGTCAGGGCCAGCATCGCCTCGACGATCGGAATGGCACGGATACCAACGCAGGGATCGTGCCGTCCCGTGGTGATGATCTCGGTCGGCTCGCCGTCGGCATCGACGGTGCGGCCCGGCAGGCGCAGCGATGAGGTCGGCTTGAACGCCACGGCGACTTCGACCGGCTGACCGGTCGAAATACCGCCGAGCACGCCGCCGGCATGATTGGACAGGAAGCCCTCCGGCGTGATCTCGTCGCGATGCTCGGTGCCCTTCTGAGCGACCGATCTGAAGCCGGCGCCGATCTCGACCCCCTTGACCGCGTTGATGCTCATCATCGCCGCGGCCAGATCGACATCGAGCTTGCCGTAGACCGGCGCACCCAGACCCACCGGCACGCCGGTCGCACGCGCCTTGACCAGGGCACCGACCGAGTCGCCAGACTTCCACAGCCGCTTCATGAAGTCTTCCAGCTGCGGCACTTTTTCAGCGTCCGGACAGAAGAACGGATTGGTATCGATGATCGCCTGATCGAAATTCTCGTCGCAGACCTGGTCCCCGATCTGCGCCATCCAGCCAACGATCTCGACGCCCAGTTTCTGCTTGAGATACTTCTTGGCGAGCGCCGCTGCCGCAACCCGCATGGCCGTTTCCCGAGCCGAGGAGCGACCGCCGCCGCGATAATCGCGAATGCCGTATTTGTGGTGGTAGGTGTAATCGGCGTGGCCGGGGCGAAACTGGGAAGCGATCTTCGTGTAATCCCTTGAACGGGCATCGGTGTTGTAGATCAACAGCGCGATCGGAGTACCCGTGGTGCGGCCTTCGAACAATCCAGACAGGATCTGGACGTCCTCTTCTTCCTTGCGTTGCGAGGTGTGGCGGCTCTGGCCGGTCGCCCGTCGCATCAACTCGACGCGGATTTCTTCGGCCGTGATCTCCAGCCCCGGGGGAAAACCATCGATCACGCAGCCGATCGCAGGCCCATGGCTTTCGCCGAAAGTGGTCACGGTGACGACCCGTCCGAATGAATTCGTTGCTGCGCTCATGCTTTGATCGACCTCGCCGGGACTTACAGATTGGTGTAGTTCGGGCCCGAGCCGCCTTCCGGCGTGACCCAGTTGATGACCTGATAGGGATCGGCGATATCGCAGGTCTTGCAGTGAACACAATTGGCCGCGTTGATCTGGATCCGCTTGCCGGCCTCGTCTTCGACCACTTCATAGACATTGGCCGGGCAGAATTTCGTGCAGGGGTTGCCGTATTCCTCTTCGCAGCGTGTAAAGCAGATATCCGGCTCGACAATCTTGAGGTGGATCGGCTGATCCTCGTCGTGCGCAGTGGCCGCAAAATAGACCGAAGCCAGTCGATCTCGCGGCGCCAGATCGCGCTCTACCCAGTCGTAATCGAAGCCGCCCTTGTCCAGACGACGGTATTGCTCATGGTCGGCGTGGTTGCGGAGGGTGCGTGGTAGTTTTCCGGCCGTCACTGTCTCGATGGCAGCAGTCGTCAGCCCTCGCCAGAGCCCCTTGTTGAAGCCGGGCCGGATATTGCGGACCTTCTTCAGTTCGGCCACCACTTCGGAATTCCGCAGCCTGGCGTCGAAGCCTTCACTGCTCAGGCGATCGGCCAGATGCTCGGCGGCCAGCATGCCCGACTTCATCGCCTGGTGGGTACCCTTGATCTTGGGCACGTTGACCAGGCCGGCGGAATCGCCGATCAGCAGGGCACCCGGCATCTCGACGCGGGGCAGTGATTGATAGCCGCCCTCGGAAATGGCACGCGCGCCCGCCGACAGGATTTCGCCGCCGTCGAGGAGCTCGTGCATCATCGGGTGGTGCTTGAACTGCTGAAAGGCCTCGAAGGGCATGAACCCCGGATCCTGATAATCCAGGGCGCAGACAAATCCGACCGCAACCCGATTCTTGTCAAGGTGATAGACGAAGCTGCCGCCATAGATTTCGTTGGGCAGGGGCCAGCCGATCGTGTGCTGGATCAGACCCGGCTCGACGCGTCCTTCCGGGAGCTGCCAGAGTTCCTTCATGCCGATGCCGAAGGTCTGCGGATCACAGTCGGCGGCCAGATCGAACTTCCTGATCGCTCGCTTGGTCAGGTGACCGCGGCAGCCTTCGCCCAGAACCGTCACCGCCGCGCGAATCTCGATACCCTGGACGTAGCTGTCCTTTTTCTCGCCCTGGCGGTCGATGCCCATATCGCCGATCAGCACGCCCTGAATCGATCCATCCTCGGCCCAGGACAGGTCGTCGGCCGCGAAACCGGGGAACAGGTCGACCCCCAAGGCCTCGGCCCGCGGCGCAAGCCAGGCGCACATCGCGCCCAGCGAGACGATGAAATTGCCGTGGTTGTTCTGCTGCGGCGGGGTCGGCATCTTCTTCCTGCCGGTGCGCGTAAGCAGCATGAATTCATCCCGGCCAGCCGGAACGCAGATCGGCGGCGGATCATCGCGCCAGCCCTCGATCAGGCGATCGAGGGGCCCGGGCTCGATCACCGCCCCGGAAAGGATATGGGCACCGATCTCGGATGCCTTTTCGATCACGCAGACGTTGAGATCGTTGTTGAGTTGCTTCAGACGGATCGCGCAGGACAGGCCGGCCGGACCTGCACCGACGACCACCACATCGTATTCCATTACTTCACGTTCGGACATGATTGAGCTGTTCGTTCTGGCCTCGATGCTTCGAGGCGTGGGAGGAAGGGCCGCAAGGATACCGTTCAGTGTCCCTTTGCACCAGCGCCGAGCCAGTCGAGAAGCGGCGTCTCGATCGCATCGAGCATTCTCGGCTGGGCCGCCTCGGTCGGGTGAATACCGTCTTCCATGATCATACCGGGTTCATCGAAGATATCCTCGAGAAAGAACGGCAGCAATGCGATGGCATGCTCGGCGGCCAGCTCGGGATAGAGGCCCTCGAAGCGTCGCAGATAGATCGGCCCGAGGCTGGCCGGCAAACGCACCTGCATCAATGCCACCTCGGCCCCGGCGACCTCCGATTTCCCGATGATCGATGCGAGATTGTCTCGCACCTGAGCAGGGCTGAGCGCACGCAGACCGTCGTTGCCGCCGAGAATGATCAGGACGTGGCTGGGGGCATGATCGTCGATCAGCGAGGCGGCTCTGAACGCCGCACCGGCCGTCGTCTCGCCGGAAATGGCCGCATTGATCACCTGCCAGTCCGCACCGAGACGCTGGGACAGCAGGTACGCCCATCCCGCTTCACGCGGCATGTTGTAGGCATCTGACAGACTATCGCCGATAATCAGAAGTCGCTGGTTCGCCGCCTGCGCGAGCTGCAGCGGCATCATCAGGGCAATAACAAGCCAGAACAGGCCGGCATTGAGCCGGCAGTACAGGGTATTGGAGCGATATCTACGCATGAGTCATCAACATTCGCCAGATCAATTGTTGCTTTGTGATCACGTCGGTTACACGGTTCAGGCGCCCAGCGGGCGTCTCGATATTCTCAACGATATCAGCCTCGACCTGAACGCAGGCGAAACGCTGGCGATCGTCGGCGCCTCGGGTTCGGGAAAAACCACCCTGCTCGGATTGCTGGCCGGGCTGGAATTGCCGACCCAGGGCCGAATTGAACTGGCCGGAGAAGACCTGAGTCGGCTGGATGAGAATGCGCGAGCCCGACTGCGGCGACGGCGCGTAGGCTTCGTATTCCAGTCCTTTCACCTGCTTCCGAGTCTGACCGCGCTGGAAAACGTTCTGCTGGCCCTCGAGATCGGTGGATTCTCCGAGGCTCGAGACCGGGCGACCGGGGCGCTCGAGGATGTCGGTCTGGGCCATCGTCTCGACCACTATCCGCGGCAGATGTCGGGCGGTGAACAGCAGCGCGTCGCGATTGCCAGGGCTTTCGCCGGCGACCCCGGCATCCTGTTTGCCGATGAGCCGACCGGTAATCTCGACCGCCGCACCGGTGAGGTCATTGCCGATCTTCTGTTCAAGATCAACGAGGACCATGGCACGGCGCTGGTGCTGGTCACACACGATCCGCGCCTGGCTCAGCGCTGCGCGCGCATCGAAGAGATCGAGGACGGGCGACTTCTTGCCAAGCAACCCGAGGCCACTGGCGCGCCTTGCGAACCCTCATCTCGCCTCGCGGATCGTCCGGACGGATGAACAGCTTCGCGCTCTCCCATCGGCTGCTGCTGCGCCAGGGGCGCTCCGGAAGCCTGGGGCTGCTGGTGGCCGGTCTGCTTGTCGCGACAGCAGCTCTGGTCGCGGTCAGCGTCTTTACCGATCGGGTCGGGCGCGCTCTGGAGCGACAGGCCGGTGAAGCCCTGGCCGCAGACATCGCCGTCAATTCCAGGGCACCGATCCCCGAGCGATTCGATCTCGAAGCACAGCGGCTGGGGCTCGAGACGGCCCGCCTGATCACGCTCAATACCGCACTGTTCGTGGGCGAGGCCTCCCTGCTGGTCGAGGTCAAGGGCGTCTCGCCGGGCTACCCGTTGCGCGGGCGCCTTGAAACCGCTCCGACCAGTTCGGCTGACGGTCAGGCGACCTCGGACATTCCGGCCATCGGCGAGGCCTGGCTGGAACCGCGCGGCCTGCGCCAGCTGGACGCGGAAGTCGGGGATGTGGCGCTGTTCGGTGTCCACGAGTTGCCGATCACCCGGGCGCTGACATTCGAACCCGACCGCAGCGGCGGCCCCTTCCTGCTGTCTCCCCGCCTGATGGTGCATATCGATGACCTGCGCTCGAGCGAGCTGCTGGGACCGGGAACCCGGGCCCGCTACCGCCTGCTGGCCGCCGGCGATGAGCAGACCGTCGCGGCCTTCAGTGACTGGCTGCAGGGCGAGATCGACTCCGCCAACCAGGCCATCGTCACCGCGGCCGATGCCGACGATCAGACCGGCGCGGCACTGACTCAGGCGCGCCGCTTTCTCGGTGTGGCCGCGCTGACGACGCTGATCCTGTCGGCCGTGGGCGTTCTGCTCTCGGCGCTGCGCTTTGCTCGCTCTCAGCGCGACCTGGTCGCCCTGCTCAAGTCCTTCGGCGCGACCGGCTCGGAAGTCATGAGCGCTTTGACGCTGATGCTCCTGTGGCTGGTTGCCATTGCCGTGCTTCTCGGCGGTCTGGCCGGCCTTGTCGCGCAGGCCGCGATCGCACAGGTCCTCGTCGATGGACAGCAGGCAGCACTGCCGCCACCCAGACTCTGGCCGGTGCTGAGCTCGGCTCTGTTCACGCTGCTGATGGCCGTCGGTTTCGCCTTGCCTCCTCTGATCAACCTGCGCCAGGTACCGCCAATGCGGATCCTGAATCAATCGCTGGACCAGACCGTTGGGTTGAGCTGGATCCTGTGGCTGCTTCCGATCGCCTGCGCAATGGCCATTCCGGTCATCCAGCTTGGCAACCTCCAGCTGGCGGCCATCGTCCTGGGCGGCAGTCTTGCGCTGGCCGGGCTCCTCGCACTGGCCGGCTGGATCGCGATGCGCGCCAGTGGCGCGCTGGCCTCGCGGGCCCGTGCCTCATGGCGCTTCGGCCTGGCCGGTCTGCGCCGCAGGCGCGCGGCCGGCGTGATCCAGATCACCGCCCTCGGGCTGGGTCTGATGGCCCTGCTTCTGCTGATGATCGTGCGCACCGAGCTCCTCGGGCAGTGGCGCGGCAGTCTGCCGGAATCCACGCCGGACCATTTCGCCGTCAACATCCAGCCCGACCAGGTCGAACGGGTCGAGCGGGCCCTGCTCGAGGCCGGCGCCCAGCGTCTGCAGATCAGGCCCATGGCCAATGTCAACCTGGTCGACTCCACCGGGCGCCTCGACAATGACCGCTTCGGTCGTCAGGTCAACGTGTCCTGGATCGACCAGCTGCCGCCGGCCAATCGGATTGCCGAAGGCGAATTCTTTTCTGCCGATGCCACCGGTGAGGTGTCGCTGGCAGAGCGCTGGGCGGAGCGCACCGGCGCTCGCCTCGGAGACACTCTGACCTTCGAATCCGGTGCCCAGCAGTTCACCGCCACCGTGACCAGCATTCGCGACGTGGAATGGGATTCTTTCAACGTCAACTTCTTCATCCTGATGAGCCCGGATGCCGGTCAGAAACTGCCGCACCAGAATATCGCCAGTTTCTACCTGGCCGACGGTGACGTGGGTGTACTTCGCGAGATCAGTCGCAGCTTCCCCAACGTATCGGTGATCGACGTCGGCGCCCTGCTCGATCGGGTCAGCGACATCATCGACCGGGTCAGCTCGGCGGCCCAGGTGGTGTTTGTCTTTACCCTTCTGGCTGGTCTGGTGGTCCTGCTGGCAGCCCTCGAGGCCACTCGAGATGAGCGCCGGCATGAGTCGGCCCTGATCCGCACTCTTGGCGCGGACAACGCCCTGATTCGTCAGGGATTGCTGATCGAATACGGCATCATGGCGCTGATTGCGGCCTTCCTGGCCACGGTGGGTGCAGCATTGGTCGGCTGGCTGCTGGCCCGCGAGCTGTTCGATTTCAGCTATCAGCCCTCCGCCCTGCTCTTTGTCAGCGGCTTCCTGTCGGCCTTCGCTCTGGTCGTCGGCAGCGGCTGGCTGGGCAATCGCTCGGTCCTGGCGACGCCGCCTGTCCGCATCCTGCGCACGGGCAAGGCATGAGCCGGACTGGCCCTGCAATGGTGGACACGTCGCCGAAGGCGCCGACACCCTCGGACGATGATCCCCACGCCCAGCTGATTCTGACCGGCGATCCCTGGCGGGTCATGTGGGAGATGAGCTGGCCGGCAGTTGCCGTGATGATGCTGTTCGGCCTCAATGCGGTCGCGGATGCGGTCTTCATCGGCCAACTGCTGGGCGAACAGGCGCTGGCCGGCACTGTGCTGGCCTACCCGATCACGCAGCTGACCCTGGGCCTGGGATCCCTGGCCGGCGTCGGCGGCGGTGTGGCCCTGTCGATCGCGATCGGGCGCGGTGAACGCGATCTGATGCGATGCCTGCCCGGAACCTGCGTGGCGATCGCTGGCGTGCTGTCGCTGGGCTATGCGTTGCTCGGTGCAGGCCTGGCCGAGACCCTGGTGCGCGGGATGGGTGCCGATGGCGAACTGGTGCCGATTGCGGCCAGTTATCTCAGCGCCTCAGCGCTGGGTGGTTTCGGCGCCATCGCGGGCATGACCCTGAACATGCTGCTCAGAGGCGAAGGCAAGATGAAGCTGGCCGCCGCCTACATGGGTATCGGACTGCTGGTCAACATCATCCTGACGCCGGTCATGATCGGTGTGTTCGATCTGGGTGTCGCCGGTGCCGCCTGGGCAACCAATATCGGCGGTCTGATCGGCGGACTGCTGGTCTGGCGCCGGTTTGTCCGAGGCCAAGCGAGCTATCCGGTCAATCCACGCTACATCGGGCTCAACCAGGTGCTGGTCCGGCGAATCATCCGGTTAGGGACACCGGCCACGATCATGAGCTCCATGGGTCTGGTTCAGGCGGTCGTGGTGTTCAACATGCTCTCACGCGTCGGCAGCGAGGCCGATATCGCCTTCTTCGGCGCTGCCTGGCGGGTGCTGATCTTCCTGCTGACCCCCTTGTTCGGCCTGATGCGCGCCTTCCAGCCCGTCGCGGGCATCAACTACGGTGCCGGTCAATGGGATCGCGTCCGAGCGAGCTACTGGACCTTCGTGATCGCCGGCGTACTGATGGTGCTGCCGATCTGGCTGCTGATGACGATCTTTCCCGGCCAGACGCTGCTCCTGATGCTGCCCGAGGCGGGCTTCAGCGGCACCGATCTGTATCATTTCCGGGTGCTGATGCTGGTTCTGCCCGTGCTACCCATCGTGTTCACGGCCCTGGCGCTCCTGCCCGCTATCGAACAACCCGGCAAGGCCACGCTGGTCTCGGTTTCGCGCCAGCTCCTGCTCTACGTGCCCGTCATGCTGATCCTGCCGCGTCTGATCGGCGTGCCAGGCATCTACTACGGAGCAACAGCCATCGATTTCCTCTGCACGCTGTGGCTGTTGCTGATCGTGATTCACGCCTTCCGAAGCCCCGACGGCGCTGCAGTTCGGGAGCGAGTTGCCTGACTGGAGGGTCGTGACCGGCAATGCCGGTCGTGCAAAAGACACTTGGGCAATGCCGCCTGGCCCGTTAGCGATCGCGAATGACATCGAATCGGGTGATGTAGCGAGCATCGTCCTCCGGCTTGCGTCTTCCGGGCTCACTCTCGCTTAGCTTGCCGATCACCTTGACGTCTTCGGCCTTCGACTTTCGAAACACCAGCAGCACTCGCCGCTCTGCATTCAGTGGCTTGTCGCTGATCAGAGTCAGCCAGGGGTTGTCGTCGGATTCGGCCACCGTGACCGTCTGATGCTCCCAGACCGGATCGCTGAGATAACTCATGGCCCCGGTGTAGAGCGTCGAGTGCCCGCGTCGATCAATGGTGAAATCCAGAGACAGTTTCGAGCACATCTCCTCTGCCCGGCGCAAAGTCTCGTCAGTAAACGTATTGAAAGGATCCTTTGATTCCGTCATAGTCTTGCTCCGGACTTCCGACATCGTTGGAGTATACGCCCGCAGACCCTGAGGAGAATATTGATTCGCCGCTCACAATAAATCGGGAGACTGCGACCATTCAAAACGCAGCGATCGATCATGACTTTCAGAATGACTCTCGGCAACAAATATCTTCTCGGACTGATGCTTTCATCCTTCGTCTTGCTGGGAGGCATGGCCCCGGTCGTCGCACAGACCGAAGCTGGCGGCTCAGCGCCGGATTTTCGACTGCAGGACCAGAACGGTGAGTGGCATGCGCTGGATGACTTCAACGGCCAGTGGCTGGTGGTCTACTTCTATCCGCGAGCCGACACACCGGGCTGCACGACCCAGGGCTGCAGCTTCCGGGACAATATCTACGCATTTCGGGGAGTCGGGGCCGAAGTGGTTGGTATCAGCACCGATCCGGTCGATCGTCAAAAGGCATTCAGCGACAAATATTCCCTGCCGTTTGCCATCCTCTCCGACGAGTCGGGCGAGGTTGCCCGAGATTACGGCGTCCTGATCGAGCAAGGGTCAGTCAACTTCGCCCGGCGCGAGACCTTCCTGATTTCCCCGGACGGGCAGATTGCCCGGCACTACGAGAGCGTCAACCCCGACACCCACACCGAAGAGGTTCTGGACGATCTCCTGGCGCTGGCCGAGGATGCCGATCCCTCATGATTTTCGGCGCTGAAGCAGGCTTGGGCTCGACATCACGGCCAGCCAATCCCGACATCGCCGTGATTGCGCCTGAAGGGGTCATCAATCAATGAAGACCGCACTGAAAGTCCTGGCCGCGTTCGTCGTGGTCATCATCATCACGATCGGATGCATCGCCCGTGGAGGAAGCACCATGGACAACTTTTCCGAAACCGCCTACGAGGCGGCACTCGACCGCTTTCCGGGCTCGTCGGAATCCATCGACGCCGGCCTGGATGCCTTCGTCGCGGGCTACGGCAATCTGGCCCACGAGAATCTTCGGGCCCGCATTTCGGAGCTCTACGCTGAACAGCTTTATTTCAATGACACGATTCATACCTTCACCAGCCGAGACGACCTGGTCAACTACCTGGGAAAGACCGGTGACGCTCTCGACGAAAGCGTTGTCGAAGTCAAGCAGGTGATGCGGGACGGCAACGATGTCTTCGTTCGCTGGTCCATGGATTTCAAGCTTCGCGCGGTCGGCCGCGAAATTCACTCACGCTCGATCGGCATGACGCATCTGCGCTTCAACGAGCGCGGCCAGGTGCTGGTCCACCAGGACTTCTGGGACAGTGGTCATGCACTCTACGCCAAGCTGCCGATCGTCGGATTTTTCATTCGTCGCGCCCATTCTCAGATGTAGCGCGCCAGGCCCCCCGTTCATCACCTCGACAGCACATCGAGGACGGGCTGCTGCTTCAGCGTTTGCGCTTGCCCCGCTTGTCCTGGACTGACCGGGAACGGCTGGCAGCCGGAGGAGCAGGTGCGGCCTGATCGGCCCCGTTCGATCCGAGCATGCGAAGGAGGACGCGGCGTTCGGGATCAGCGCTGAACAGGCCTCGAAGCGCACCTACCACGTGGATCGAGACCAGCGCCAGCAGCAGCCAAGCGCCCAGATAATGCCCCCAGTGCAGCCAGCCGGCCAGATTGGCCAGTGCAATCGATTGCCCGGCCAGGCCGGGTCCGAAGACGAAAGGATCGAGCAGCCAGACCGACAGCCCCAGCAATGGCAGTCCGATCATCAGCCCGTAGAAGCCGGCATGAACGACCCGGACCAGGACCCTTTCCCAGCCTCGATAGACCGACGGCACTCCAGGCATTCGCCCCTGCAACCGCCAGCGCAGGCGGATGGCTACAGCTATCAGCAGCAGCAGGCCTGTCGCCAGATGCCCCATCATCAGTGCGTCACGCAGTTCATCACTGAGCGGCAGCGACCCCATGTACAGCCCGACCAGCACCATACCGATCAGGCCAGCGGCCATCAGCCAGTGCAGGATCTGAATCGATCTCGGATAACAGGTCATGGTTGCTCGCGGGTCAGGCAACAGTCAGGTCTCGCTTGGCACATCGAGCACCGCTTATCCCAGTTCAGAAGGCTGGACAACGATCCGTGTCCAGCTCGCATTCGGTGACATTACTCTGGTCAGCGCAGACCGACGCCATCACATGCCCGGGAAGCCACCGCCGCCGGGCATCCGCTTCATCAGCTTGGCCATCGCGCCCTTGTTGCCAACCTTTTTCATCATCTTCTGCATCTGTTTGTGCTGCTTGATCAGGCGATTGACATCCTGAATCTGCAGCCCTGCACCGGCGGCGATGCGGCGCTTCCGCGAGCCCCGGATGATATCGGGGTAGCGCCGCTCATTGGGCGTCATCGAGTTGACGATTGCAATCATCCGGCGTGTCTGACGATCGTCCATCTGGGCCTTGGCTGCTTCCGGAAGCCTGTTCATGCCGGGCAGTTTGTCCATCATCGAGCCCAGCCCGCCCATGTTCTGCATCTGGACCAGCTGATCTCGCAGGTCGTCCATACCGAAGCGTCTCGAGCCCTTGCCGATCTTGCCGGCCAGCTTTCTGGCCTGGTTCTGGTCGACCTTGCGCTCGACTTCCTCGACCAGGCTAAGGACATCGCCCATGCCCAGAATCCGCGATGCCAGCCGGTCGGGGTAGAAAGGCTCGAGACCGTCGAGCTTCTCGCCGGTGCCCAGGAACTTGATCGGAGCGCCAGTGATCTGGCGAACCGAAAGCGCCGCACCCCCACGCGCATCGCCGTCGGTCTTGGTCAGCACAACACCGCTGAGCGGCAGCGCTTCATTGAAGGCCCGGGCCGTATTGGCGGCATCCTGACCGGTCATCGAATCGACCACGAACAGCACTTCGGTCGGCTGAGTGGCGGCATGGACGCGCTTGATCTCGTCCATCATCGCTTCATCGACGGCCAGGCGGCCGGCGGTATCGATGATCAGCACCTCGGCGAAGCGGGTTCTGGCCTGTTTTAGTGCTTCTTCGGCGATCGCGGTAGCGTCATCCGTACGATCAGAACGATAGAAATCGGCCTCGACCTGGGAGGCCAGGGTCTCGAGCTGATCGATCGCGGCCGGGCGATAGATATCGCAGCTGGCCAGCAGGACACGCTTGTTGTGGCGCTCCTTGAGTAGCTTGGCGAGCTTGCCGGCAGTGGTCGTCTTGCCCGCGCCCTGCAGCCCGGCGAGGAGAATCACCGCCGGCGGGGCCACATCCAGCCGGAGCTCGGCCTGATCGCCACCGAGCACCCGCTTGAGCTCCTCGTGCACGACCTTGACCAGCGCCTGGCCGGGCTTGAGGCTGCCGACCACTTCCTGACCGACGGCGCGGTCGGTGGCCTGCTTGATGAAATCCTTGACCACCGGAAGTGCCACGTCGGCCTCCAGCAGCGCAACGCGGACTTCCCGCATGGCCTCGCGGATATTGTCTTCGGTCAGTTTTCCCCGGCTCCTGAGGCGTTCCAGGGATCCGGTCAATCGTTGGCTCAGTTGGTCAAACATGTCTTCTTAGGGAACCTCTGAATAATTATGCTCGGGCGCGACAGGTCTTTGCGGGAGTCTCTGGCTTGGCTTGGGCGAGCGCAGTTTGGTCATTCCAAATAAGCGAGTCCAAACGAGGCGGAGGCCCCGCAAAGGCCTGTCCCTACTGGGTTTCGCCGGAAAAGCCGCATCTCGCGCGGATTGTCATGACAATCGCCACTCGGCCGTAGCGACGGCTACTGTCACTCGTGTCGAGCCACACGATCTGCGGCTTTTCCGACTGAAACGCGCTCCAAGCATAATTGTTCAGAGGTTCCCTAAGCAATCAACATCAAATGTTGGGCTGAATCAATCGAATCATTATACTGGCCGAATGTCCAGGACCAAAGCGGCGATACGCTTTTCATGCCAGACCAGCTATTGATCGAACTGCCGACCATTCTTGCCTATCTGGGCGCGGGCCTGTGCCTTGCCCTGGGCTTCGTCAAGGCGCGGCCGGATCTCCGGGTCGCCGGCATGACCCTGGCCGGGCTCGCGCTGCTCGGTCATGCGCTGGCGCTCTGGTTGACGGTCAGGGTCAGCGGCGGCTGGGATCTGAACTTCATCTACACCCTCTCTTTCTCAGCCTGGATCGTCGCCCTGGTCCTGCTGCTGACCGGGCTACGCCGCGGCTTGCTGGAGGCGGGCATTCTTGTCTTTCCCGGCGCCGCATGCTGCGTTGCGCTGGCCCGAATGGTACCGATCGAAGCACTGGTGCTCAGCGACCCCTCAGTGGAGCTCGAGCTGCACGTATTCAGCTCGCTGCTGGCCTACTGCCTGCTGAGCCTGGCGGCGCTCAACGCCATGGTCCTGGCGGTCCAGGATGTCCTGCTGCGGCACCCCAGCTCTATTCGGCAGCTGGAAATGCTGCCGCCGCTCAACGTGCTCGAGAAACTGATGTTCCGACTGGTCGCAGCCGGACTTCTGGTGCTGACGATCAGCCTGATCACCGGCTTTGTTTTCGTCGATGACCTGATGGCGCAGCATCTGGCGCACAAGACCGTTCTGTCGATCATCTCCTGGATCCTCTTCGCCCTGCTGCTGCTGGGCCGCTGGCGCTACGGCCTGCGTGGCCGCCAGGCAGTCTTCTTCACGCTCACCGCAATGTTCGTGCTGGTGCTCGGCTATTTCGGTAGCAAGCTGGTGCTGGAAATTCTGCTTGACCGAAGCTGGTCGGCTCCTGGTGCGGGTGTTCTCGACGTCCTGGCGGCTGCCGATGGCTCGGCTTCATGACCGAGCTTCCGCTATCGACCCTGTTCGGCCTGCTTGGTGTTCTGATCGTACTGTCAGCCTGTTTCTCCAGCTCTGAAACCGGTCTGGTCGCGCTCAATCGCTACCGCCTGCGTCATCAGGCCGATCGCGGCCATCGCGGCGCTCGCCTGGCCCAGGCCCTGCTTGGCCAACCTGACCGGATGTTCGGGCTGATCCTGCTCGGCAACAATCTGGTCAATATCCTGGCCGCCTCGATCAGCACGGTCATTGCCATTCGCCTGTTTGGCGAGGCCGGCATCTGGATTTCCACCCTGGTGCTGACCGCCGTTATTCTGATCTTTGCCGAACTCGCGCCCAAGACCCTTGCCGCGATGTTCCCCGAGCGAGTGGCCTACCCGGCCTCGTTCGTGCTCACACCACTGCTCAAGCTGATTTATCCGATCGTCTGGCTGATCAATCTGGCCGCCTCGATGATCCTTCGCCCGTTTGGCATCAAGCGAGCCACCAGCGCGTCCGATGCCCTCAGTCGCGAAGAGCTTCGGACCCTGGTCAAGGAAGGCGGACGACATATTTCACTCGATCACCAGCAGATGCTGATCAACATCCTGGATCTGGAGCACGGACGAATCGATGACGTGATGGTTCCGCGCCAGGACATCATCGGACTGGACCTTGATGCCGACTGGGATGAAATCATCCAGACCCTGACGCAGAGTCTGTTCACCCGCCTGCCGGTCTGGCGCGGAGACCTCGACAACACCATCGGCCTGCTGCATATCCGTACGGTGGTCACCCAGCTGGCCCGCAACGAGCTGGATATGAACGCCCTGTTGCGCGCCATTCGGAAACCGTATTTCGTTCCCGAGGGAACCGCGCTGACGCAGCAGCTGCTGGAATTCCAGAGCCGGGAACGACGCATGGGGCTGGTCGTCGATGAGTACGGCGATATCCAGGGCCTGGTGACGCTCGACGACATCCTGGAGGAAATCGTCGGCGAATACACCAGCGAGGGCGGCAGCCGGCAGCGGCGCATTCGACAGCAGGAAGACGGCAGCTGGATCATCGACGGCTCAGCGACCGTTCGCATGCTCAATCGTCGCCTCGACTGGGACCTGCCCACCACCGGTCCGAACACCGTCAACGGTCTGCTGCTCGAAACCCTGGAATCGATCCCCGACGGCAGAACCAGCCTGCGCATCGGCGACCATATCTTCACCATCATGGATCTGGCCGACAAGCGCATCCGCAAGGTCCAGGTCGAGAGGGTCAGCAGTGCCGGAGGCTGACCCCGGGTAACCCCCCTCGCCTCGGGCCACCGGCCCGTCAGCGCGTCGCAGCCTCGAGCTGGCTCAACAGCTGCGGCCAGTCCACCAATCGTCGGTGACCGATGATATCCAGGTGCGGCAGGCCGCGGCCCTCGACGATGTAGAAACCGCCTGATTCGTGCTCGGCCACACCGTCGATATAGCAGATGTTGTTGCTCAGGCGACAAGCCAGACCGGCGCGGCGGTAGGGGAAATCCTCGAACACGCTCAGCACCGTGTTACCAATCAGCGCCCCACCGAGACCGCCGCCCAGATTGGACAGATTGTCGACCGCACGCTGGCTGATGCGCCGGCGCGACACATCATCGTGGGTGAACAGGCGGCTATCCATCGCCACCGGCCGCCAGTCCAGTAGACGCAGGTCGCGCATCCACCCAGACACCTCACCCTCCATGCGTCCGAAATTGAAAGCGCCGGTCAGCTCGAGCAGGTCGAGGCGATTGATCTCAACCTGAGCGGCCAGCGCTGGCAGGGTGCCGAATGGCCGCTCCACCACCAGCTCGGAGAGTTGAATCTGCCCGGAAAAGGCGTTGACGTTGATTCCGCCGGTGACATTGAGGCGATCATCGCGAAGCTCGACGCCGGGAAAGAACCCGGACAGTTCCCCACCGAATTCCGGCCAGCCCAGGGTCGTTGTCAGTTGCTCAAGCGACAGAGGCTCGATGTTTGCATCCAGGGTGACGCGGCGCGCTTCAGGATCCGGCTCGAGTTCAAGGCGATCGATGACGACCGCACCGTCGAGCAGAGGCAGCCGCAGCGGTTCCTGGAGAATCCAGGCCTCATCCCTTTCAGCAACGCGTACCCGAGCGGCGCCGAAGGGAAGGCCATAGACCATCAGGCTTTCGAGGTCCATCGCCAGTTGAATGCCCGAAGCCTCCTGTTGAATGCGAGCCAGGGTGGTGCCGATATCGAAACGTCCTCGAGGATCGCTGAGCTCGAAGGCTTCGAGCACCGCATCCAGCGCGGTCAGTTCACCGTCGACCAGTCGCGCACTGGCCGCAAGACTGCCGCTGGCCTCCAGTCCGGAGAATCCGGCAGATGCGGCCAGGCCATCCACCCAGCGAGGCCAGGCCTGTTGCAGATCGGCTTCGAGCTCGAAGAGTTCGGCCTCGGTGACCTGCCAGCGCTCATCGCTGTAGCCGAGACTGACCATGGCCCGCAGCCTGGCCACCCCGGGATGGTCGTAGCTCAGGCTCGGGACATGGAGGACGTCGGGAGCGTCCTGTTCGAGCTGAAGGGCTATCTCGATCGGCGTTTCCGGCGCTGGCAGATAAAGAGGCCCGATGAGCAGCTCGCCGGCTTTCTGGGTCAGCTTCATTTCCAGCTGCCGCTCATCGCCCACGATGCGTCCGTTGATCGATCCGGCAAGTTCCAGCCCGTCGCCTGCGACCTGTCCCTCCCGGCCATCGAAACCACCCCCCTGAATCTTCCATTCGCCGGACAGTTCGGAAGTCGCCAGCGTGACCCGGGCGGTGATCTGGCCATAGAGGACATCGAGATCGGCCCCGGTCGAGACGAAGGGGAGAAGCAGACTCGCGTCGAAGGCATCCAGCTCGATCGTCAGACCTTCGAGGCGGCCTTCCTGGAGCAGCCAGTGACCGGACACGGTCAGCGCATCGTCATCAAGACCAAACCGAAGACGGTCCGAATCCTGCGTCAACTGCACTTCGGCACGGCCCGCCTGTCCTTCCGGCATCTCCCAGTTCAACTCTCCCGCCGGACAAAGCGTGAGCGTCGGCGGGCCCGATGGCGCCTTGTCGGCGGAATCGGCATCACTGGGCGACGGACAATCGATGTGCAGTCGGGAAAGGAGAATGCCGGAATCCGCGTCGCCGCGAATTCGCACATTCGACAGTAAAGCGGTCCATCCGGGACCTTCGGCCGATGCAGGTCGATAGCGTAACTCGGCCGACTGCCAGCTCAACGGCCCCGCTCGACCGGGGCCGCTCTCGACGATCAGCTCAGAGGCCTGAACCGGGCTGGCACAGAGCAGCCCGAGTGCCATCACGGAGCAGAACCGGCTATAGTGAATCAATGCAGATTTCATTCGAACCCAGATCGACTGACTCGTATCGCGTCCTTGTGGTTGATGACCACTCGATCAACCGGGAATTCCTCAGATCGGCACTTGCTCTCGAGTCGTTCGATGTGGAAGAAGCCAGCTCGGGCCCCGAGGCAGTGGATCGCTGTCGTCAGGTCGAGTATGACCTGATCCTGATGGACCTGCACATGCCCGGCCAGGATGGCATCGAAACCGCAACGGCCATCCAGGCCCTCGGAACGGGCTCTGCAGCAGCGACTGTGGTCTTTCTGACTGCCGATACTCGCGAGCAGGTTCACGTTCAGCTCAGAGAAGCAGGCTTTGTCCACGTGCTGAACAAACCCGTCAATGTAGATGACCTGATCCGTCGCCTCAAGGCCTGGCAGATTCTGGACACGAACCGCCCTGACCCACTGTACGGGTCCGAATCGCGGCTGCTGATCGACGACGCCGCGGGACTGGCAAGCTGCAATGGCCAGCCCGAACTGCTGGCCAGGATGAAGCAGATGTTTGCAGAAGAAATGGACAGGCGCCTGGATGATCTGGAGCAGCGTCTCAAGACAGGCGATAGGGCAGGCGCTGAAGCCATCCTGCACCAGTGGACCGGTGCCGTGGCCTATGCAGGTGCCGGCAGACTGGCCAGACGCATTCAGTCCCTTCGAGCGGCGCTCTGCGATCAAGGCACCGCAAACAGCAATCACGCCACCCTGGCCGATGCCTACCTGAAGTTCCTGCGCTGCGCTCGAGCCACTCGTGCAGCACTACTGCATGAGGCCATGAGCCCGACCTGAGCCAGGGCGCGCCTCGGTCATCAAACGCTTCATTTCCCGTACCGCGGCCGGCAGGCCGACCATGACGGCGCGGGACACTATGGAATGACCGATATTGAGTTCGGCAATTCCGCCGAGTTCGGCGACCGCCTGGACGTTTCGGTAATTCAGGCCATGCCCGGCATTGACGACCAGCCCCAGCGATTGGCCGTGCTCCACCGACTGCGCGATACGAGCCAGTTCGCGCTGCTGCCCGTCGCCTTCGGAATCAGCATAGCGGCCGGTATGCAGTTCAACCACCGGTGCGCCACAGGCCAGAGCGGCTTCGAGCTGCTTCGGCTCCGGATCGATGAACAGGCTGACCCGGATGTCGGCCGCTGCGAGACGCTGACAGGCCGCTTGAACCCGTTCTACGGATGATGCGACATCCAGCCCGCCTTCTGTCGTGAGTTCTTCGCGCCGCTCGGGCACCAGGCAGACGTCACTGGGCGCGATCCGCTCGGCAAGGGCCAGCATGTCATCGGTCACCGCCAGTTCCAGATTCATCCGGGTGGTGAGCAGTTCGGCCAGCAGCTCGACGTCGCGATCCTGGATATGCCGGCGATCCTCTCGAAGATGGATGGTGATGGCATCCGCGCCGGCCTGCTCGGCCAGCGCCGCTGCCTGAATCACCGATGGTTCTCGGCCGAGACGGGCCTGTCGGAGGGTGGCCACATGGTCGATATTGACGCCCAGCAGTAGTCTGTTCATATCTTGCTTCCAGAAAGTTGTGCAGATACCCGGCGAGTATGCCGCTGGCCGAGCAGTTCCCTTGTCTTCAGGGTTCTGCCGGCCAGCTGATGATCGATCAGACAACGGGTCAGCGCCCGGGCTTCCCGACGCATCCTGGCATCAGCCGGCGCCTCGATCCTGCCGGCGAGATAAAGCGCGGTGCTCCCCGCGATGACACCGGTCTTTTCCGAATCGGCTGCGATCAATCCCGTCTCCGGTGCCACATGATACAGGCCGTCTGCCACGACGGGCTCATCGCTGCCGCCACAGCGGGTCAGATCCGGCATGACCCCGAGCACCGAAAGCATCGCCATTTCAGCCCGCCGAAGCGCTTCGGCCTGACGATCCTGATCGGCCAGTGCCGGCAGGCTGGCGGAATAGACATCGAACAGCTCGGGCACGGGATCATCCCGTCCGAACAGGGTCATGAGCAGTTCATTGAGGTACAGGCCGCACCACAAGGCCCGGCCTTTCAGCGCAACGCCGATTGCCGAGGCCTCCAGGCCGGTCAGGGTGCCAAGCTCGGAGCGACGAGTCCAGGAGCAGTGCAGTGCAGTGAAGGGCTCGGTCAGACCGCGAGATTTCGAGCTCGGCCTTCGAGCCCCCTTGGCCACCAGTCCCAGCCGACCATGGTCACGGCTGAAGACTTCGAGCAGCAGGCTCGACTCCCGCCAGGGCCGTCGATGCAGAATCCAGCAGGGCTGCAGATCGACGCGCATCAGCGCGCATAACCCAGCTCATCGAGCAGCCCCTCGTCGTCGATCCAGCCCTTGCGGGTACGGACGTGAAGATTGAGGTGAACACGCTCCTGGAGCAGCTCGGCTATGCCGGCGCGAGCTCGACTTCCTACGCGCTTGAGAACCTGGCCCTGGCGTCCGATGACCATACCCTTGTGCCGTTCCTCCGTCACCACGATCAGGGCATCGATCTCGATCCGCCGGCCGGTTCGCTCGAAACGTTCGATCACCACGCTCAGACCGTAGGGGATCTCCTGATGCAGCATCAGCATCAGCTGTTCACGGATCATCTCGGCGGCGAGAAAACGCTCCGACCGATCGGTGAACTGATCCTCATCGTAAAGCGCTTCGCCTTCCGGCAGGACCGCGAACACTTCGCTCAGCACGTCCTCGATACCGTCATTGCGCAGGGCAGAAACATAGACCACGGCATCGAATCCAGCGCGCGAGGTCCATTCTCGGGTCAGCTCGAGCAGCGCCGCCCGATCCTTGAGAAGATCGATCTTGTTGATGATCAGAAGATGCGGGCCCTCGTGGCGGGCAACCTGAGCCAGTGCAAGCTCATCCTCTTCATTCTGATGACTTGCATCGAGTACGAGCGCCAGCACATCGACGCCCTGGCTGGACTCGGCCGCGATCCGGTTGAGGCGCCGATTCAGGGCATGGTCCCGGCGACGGTGCAGGCCCGGCGTGTCAACGAACACCGCCTGGCCGCGATGGTCGGTGTGGATGCCCAGAATGCGATGGCGGGTCGTCTGTGGTTTGTGCGTCACGATGGCAACCGGGGCATCAACGATCCGGTTGATCAGCGTCGACTTGCCGACATTGGGTCGACCGATAAGTGCCACATAGCCTGCTCTTGTGCTCACTGCAAGCCTCGATCTTTCGAAGATGAGGGGCCGGTCCTGTTCTGCGATTCCAGCCTCCGGGTTTCGGGACGTTCAAAATATTCCATCAGGCGCTCATACATGAGTCTGGCGGCGGCCTGCTCCGCTTTACGGCGGCTTCCGGCCTCGGCATGAACAGGGTCGGCCAGATCACCCACCCGGCACTCGACCTCGAATCGCTTGATGTGATCAGCCCCACTTTCGGCCAGAATCTCGTAGACGGGCAATTCGTGTCCGCGGCCCTGAAGAAGTTCCTGCAGGCGCGTCTTGGGATCCTTGAGGTCGTCCGGATCTGGCAGTGATCGCTCGCGCCGATCGATCAGGTCATGAATGACGCGCCGCGCCTCCTCGAAACCGCCATCGAGCAGAATCGCCCCGAAGATCGACTCGATGGCATCGGCAAGAATCGATTCACGCAGGAATCCACCGCTTTTCCTTTCCCCCATGCCGAGTCGGAGGTGCTGCCCGATGTCGAGTTCTCTCGCCAGCTCGGCCAGGGTACGGTCGCGGACCAGACGCGATCGCAGGCGACTCAGATCACCTTCGGAGGCCTCGGGACGGCGTTCGAACAGCAGCTCTGCGACCACGAAATTCAGCAGGCCGTCGCCGAGGAACTCAAGGCGCTCGTAATGGCTCGAGCCGAAGCTGCGGTGGGTCAGGGCCTGCTGCAGCAGCCCCGGATCGGAGAACCGATAGTCGATGCCGGAGATACGATTGACAGGAGTCACCATTCAACACTGGGCCCGGGGCCGAATTTGGGCTGCGCAATCGGTCAATTGGCCCGAAGCGGTTCCTCGGTCCTGAAGGAGAGAACGGCGTCGATATTGGCAATCAGATGGGTTTCAACCTTGTAGTCGACAACCAGAGAACGCTCGCGGTTACCCTGTTGGACCGAGATATGTTCGGCGTCCACGTAGTCGACATAGCTGACCTGGAGTCGGGTCATCAAATCTCGCCTGAGCGTGTTAGGTGGCGTATTCGCTGAAGCGGGCATCTGAGCAAGGGCCTTGACCTCGCTGGCCACCGACATGTGATTCAGATAGATCGGCACCAGCTTGATGCCGATGTAGACAAAAAACAGAACAAAGGAAAGGACGATGATGAACCCGATCAGGGTCATCCCGCGCTGGTCGCGGCTGAAGCGATTTCGATCCGAATATGTCATCTGGCGTCATGCCTCCCTGTCAACAGAATGCAGTCTGAATCGGGGGCACGCAGGTCCACCCGCCATCATTACTGAATCTTATCACCGATTCGCTCGAACACCACACAGCCGCGGCTGCAGTCCCAGTGCATCCAGATTCGGGAAGCACGGCCGACCAGATTCTCTTCCGGCACGAAGCCCCAGCTGCGGGAGTCCTGCGACATGTCGCGATTATCACCCATGACGAAATAATGTCCGTCCGGCACGATCCAGCTCTGTGAGCGGCGCTGTGGGCTGGTGGCATTGATCAGGATGCTGTGTTCGGTGTCATCGAGGACCTCGGTCCGACGAAGCATTCGCGTTCCCGGCCGATTTCTGTTGACGCCCTCGCCAGCCCACAACCCGCCGTCCTCCTGGATCATGGGTTCACCGTTGACATAGAGCACCTTGCCCCTGTAGGTCACCGAATCGCCGGGCAGACCCACAACGCGTTTGATGTAATTGGTGCGGCCGTCCACCGGATAGCGGAACACGATGACATCGCCACGCTCCGGTTCGCCGACATCCAGAAATCGGTTATTGAGGACCGGCAGGCGCAATCCGTAGGCAAATTTATTGACCACGATGAAGTCGCCGATCAGCAGCGTGGGAACCATCGACGAGGAGGGGATCTTGAACGGCTCGAACAGAAATGATCTGAATACGAGCACCAGCAAAAGAATGGGAAAGAAGGACCCGATCGTCTCGACCGGCCTGGCGGCTCCTTTCGGTGGCTCGCCCCTGCCGCGACGGCGGCGCAGGACAAAGCGATCGAGCGCCCAGAGGACGCCGGTGGCAAGGGTAAGAAGGGTCAGTATGAGGGCGTAATCCATGGCGTCAGGTCTGATTCTTGATTTCTATTTGTCGTTATCGGTTCGAAGCACGGCAAGAAAGGCCTCCTGCGGGATCTCGACCCGGCCGACCTGCTTCATGCGTCGTTTGCCCGCTTTCTGTTTCTCCAGAAGTTTCCGCTTTCGCGTCACATCACCGCCGTAACACTTGGCGGTGACGTTCTTACGGTAGGCCTTGACAGTCGAGCGCGCGATGACATGCGAGCCGATAGCTGCCTGAATCGCGATATCGAACATCTGGCGCGGGATCAGCTCGCGCATCCGCTCGGCCAGTTCGCGACCGCGGCGATCGGCAAACTCGCGGTGCACGATGACGCTCAGGGCATCGACCCGCTCACCGTTGATCAGGAGATCCAGGCGCACGAACGGGCCGGCCTGGTGACGGTCGAAATCGTACTCGAATGAGGCAAATCCCCGGCTGCAGGACTTCAGGCGATCGAAGAAGTCCATGACGACTTCGGACATCGGGAGCTCGTAGGTCAACTGGACCTGACCGCCGAGGAACCGCATGTCCTTCTGGGCGCCGCGCTTCTCTTCGCAAAGACCGATCACCGCACCGACGTACTCCTGGGGCAGGAGAATGTTGGCGATGATGATCGGCTCTCGAATCTCGGCGATCTTGTTGATCGGCGGCATGCCGGCGGGATTGTCCAGGGGCAGGATTTCGCCGTCGGTCATCTCGAGCTCGTAGACAACGGTCGGTGCGGTGGTGATCAGCTCAAGGTCGTACTCGCGCTCGAGTCGCTCCTGCACGATTTCCATGTGCAGCATGCCGAGGAAACCGCAGCGAAAACCGAAGCCCAGCGCGACCGAAGTCTCCGGCTCGAACTGCAGGGCGGAGTCATTGAGCTGCAGCTTGTCGAGCGCTTCGCGCAGATCGGGATAATCACTGGAATCGACCGGAAAGATGCCGGCAAAGACCTGCGGTTGCAGCGGCTGGAATCCGGGCAGCGGCTCGTCAGCCGGATTCCGGGCATGGGTGATCGTATCGCCGACCGGCGCGCCGTGGACTTCCTTGATACCCGCCGCGATGAAACCGACCTGGCCGCACTCGAGCACCTGGCTTGGCGTGCGCTTGGGGGTAAAAATACCGATCTGATCGGCACCGTGCTCTTCTCCGGTCGACATGATTCGGATCTTGTCGCCTTTCTTGAGCTGCCCCTGCTTGATCCGGACCAGTGAATTGACGCCGAGGTAATTGTCGAACCAGGAATCCACGATCAGGGCCTTGAGCGGCTCCGAGCTCTTGTCCGGCGGCGGCGGAATGCGCTTGACCAGCGCCTCGAGCACATCGCGAACACCTTCTCCGGTCTTTGCGCTGACCGCGATCGCGTCCTGGGCGTCGATTCCGATGATGTCTTCGATCTGATGCTTGACCCGGTCCGGATCGGCGGCCGGCAGATCGATCTTGTTGATCACAGGAATGACTTCGAGCCCCTGCTCCACGGCCGTGTAGCAGTTGGCGACACTCTGGGCCTCGACACCTTGAGCGGCATCGACCACCAGCAGGGCGCCTTCGCAGGCCGCCAGCGATCGCGACACCTCATAGGAGAAATCCACGTGGCCGGGCGTGTCGATGAAATTGAGCTGATAAGTCTGGCCATCATCGGCGGTGTATTTGAGCGTCACGCTCTGAGCCTTGATAGTGATGCCCCGCTCGCGCTCGATATCCATCGAGTCGAGCACCTGAGCGGCCATTTCGCGCTCGGTCAGACCCCCGCAGATCTGGATGAATCGATCGGCCAGGGTGGACTTGCCGTGATCGACATGAGCGATGATTGAAAAGTTGCGGATGAGGCGGGTATCTGACATCGATTGAACGCTCGGGGGTGGGCTCGAAGGACAACTCGCCTCGAAGGATGACAGTCCCGCCGAATGCGGGCGCTGCCCAGCGCGGATTATACCGGGCCGACGCTCGCGCTGTCGGCCCGGCTGGTCTCTTGCTCCTTATTCCTCGAACGACTCGGGTCGATAGGCCACGAAGGTCGTGTTGCCGTTGGGCAGATGCAGCAGCAGCGCCACCGTGCGCGACTCATCAAGGGATTCGACGATCTCCTCGAAGTCGCTGATCGAATCGACCGATTGATTGTTGATCATCAGAATGACCTGGCCGGGTCGAACACCGGAACGGTAGGCATTGTCGCTCTCGACCTGGCTGATCAAGACACCCCCGTCGGGGTTCCCGATGCGCCGCCTCATTTCATCCTCGAGCGGCTCGATCGACAGCCCCAGCGCGTTGGAGGGAGGAGAAATGTTGGCATCCCGGCCATCGTCAGTCATATCGCCTTCCTCGCGCTCGTCCAGTTCCACACTGAGGGTGATGTCCTCACCCCAGCGAGAGATATCGACATCCACCTCGGTGCCCGGCCGAACCATACCGACCAGCGGCGGCAGATCCGTGTGGACCTCGAGGGTCTCGCCGTTGAAGCGCAGGATGACATCACCCACTTCGATGCCGGCGCGATCCGCCGGGCTTCCGGGTTCGACCCGGGTCACCAGGGCACCCGCCGGACGGTCGAGTTCGAAGGCGTCGGCCTGATCACGGGAAACGCTCTGGATATTGACGCCGAGAAAGCCTCTGGAGACGCGCCCGAACTCGAGGAGCTGCTCGATCGACGAGGCGGCGACTTCAATAGGAATGGAGAACGACAGGCCGATATTGCCGCCGTTCGAACTGAGGATCCAGGAATTGATACCCACCACCGTCCCGTCGGTCCGAATCAGGGGGCCGCCTGAATTGCCGCGATTGATCGCAACATCGGACTGGATGAAGGGAACATACTGCTGAGTGAACTGAGAACGCCCCTTGGCGCTGACGATCCCGGCGGTCACGGACTGTTCATACTGAAACGGCGAGCCGATCGCAATCACCCACTCGCCCGGCTTGAGGCTGTCGGTATCCCCGAACTCCAGGGTGGGGAGATCGCCCTCGGCCTCGATCCGCAGAACGGCAATATCGGTTTCAGCATCGGAACCGACCAGTTCGGCGCGATATTCGCGACGATCGGCAAGGCGCACCGTGATCTCGTTGGCTTCGTCGATGACGTGGTGGTTAGTCACGATCAGGCCATCTGCTGACATGATGAATCCGGAGCCACCGCCCTGCCGGTCCGGTCGACCGCGTCCCTGGCCCGGATTGCGGAACAGCTCATCGAAGATATCAGGCAAGCCCTCCGGCATCTGACCACGCTGCGGCGCGGCTGGCTGATTGTCGGTTCGTGTTCCATAGCGAACTGTCTGAATGTTGACGACCGCCGGAATGGATTGTTCTACGACATCGGTAAAATCGGTCGGCGCAGCGGCAAACGATGCGGGTGCAGCAAGCAGCGCAGCGATTCCGAGAGCAAGCATTGTTCGAAACATTTCGTATTAACTCCTGAAGACGTGACGAAACCACTGGTTTCGAGACAAACTGGAATCGGAGGGTCGCACTTTCAAGCGCCTTCCTGACATGCATCACAAGACACTGCTTCAATCACAGGGTTCCCCTCATGATGCGCTTTTCGCCATGAAATCCATGTGGTCAAGGCACCCAGGACAAGCCCGCCCAGCAGCGCTGAGGAATCCGAATCCCAGTGGCTCGGCCCGATTACCTGTCCAATGATCGCACCCAGCAGAAATCCGATCAGGGGCCAGCCATAGGTTGCGATCGCGCCCGGCAACAGTTCGGCAGGCGATATGCCGACGCGGACTCGCTGCCCCGCTCGCCAGGCCTGATGACTCGCCAACTCGAGCACGGTCGACCGGCGACTGAACAGCTGTGAGAAGACGCCGGCACCGCAACCCTCACCGCGCAGACAGCGTTCGCACTGATCGAGTCGATCAAAGCGCAGACGCACACGACCATTGCCTGTGGACAGCACTGTGGCCGGCTGCCAGATGCGCTCCATCAGCGTGAATCAGGAGGCTCGGTTCCGCCCTGCAGCCATTGCCCCACCAGTCGGACCGTGGCCTTGGGTACCTCGCCAACAATCGTGATCTGGTAATCATCCAGCCTGCCCGTGTAGACGTGAACCGACCCCAGGGATTCCAGCCGTGTTCCGCGCTGGCCCTGGTCATCTTCCTCGATGTAGACCGAGAAACTCGCCAATCCATCGCTGTAGAGCAGGTGCTTGAATTCCGATCCGTTTTCGGATTCACCCTGGCCCTGACGCGCCAGATGGAAATGAGCGGGAACGATCGGCGGCGTCCATCGAGAAAGCCCCACGGATTCGCTGTCGAAAGCCGTCAGGTTTTCGAAGGTCGGTACGTTCTGAAGCATGCGCCTCTCGATGACCACCCCCGACTTGAGCTGAGATTCCAGTTCGTGATCGTGGATGGGTGCGCCCAGCTCGACCTCGACGAAAGTCAGTTGCTGCACCGGACTGCCGTCCTGATCGAGCAGAGCGGATCGAAGCAACATGCCGGTTTGCTGCTCCAGCCAGAAACGATAGCCGTAGCGAAATTCATCGCGCGGAAGAATTTCGACGACTCGCGTCTGGTGTCCGGCCACGCGCTCCTGATCTCGCACATGCATGGCGTAGGCCTCACTGGCCATGTTCAGGCGTCGAAGCGGCAGATTCGGCAGCAGGCGGGCTGTCAGCTGACTCTGGACCACGACTTCCCCTTCTCCGCCAAGGAGGCTTCTGACCTGATTGCCATCGCGGAGGATTTCACGCGGCTCGCCGCTGAGCGAAAACAGCCGTTCGCGAACACCCGATTCGTCGGACCGATGAATGATTTTCAGAGTGTCGAAGCGATCACCCTGCCAGTGCACCAGGGTGCCCCGATAGTCCAGCGATTCGACAGCGTGAGCCATGCGATCGAGCCACCGCTCGACTTCCGCGCGATCATCGGCGCACAGCGTGTCGGCCGCGATCAGCGGGATGAAGATCATCAAGCTGCGGCCCAGCCAGCTCGAGAAATCCATCAATCAGCGACCCTGAGGCTGGCGTTCAATGCC
>Ga0102934_1000057_pt1 | contig 56367 bp, 37 predicted proteins | sample SalPonR2_A_D1_MG_FD_78175 | JGI IMG/M metagenome (GOLD analysis project Ga0102934, IMG submission 78175) | Salt pond soil microbial communities from South San Francisco under conditions of wetland restoration - Salt Pond MetaG R2_A_D1_MG | ecosystem: Environmental > Aquatic > Marine > Intertidal... | reverse complement strand
CTGCTGCTACCCGTGCTGTACCGATTCGCACTGCTCTCGTCCTTGATAAATTTTAAGGGAGCTAGGTCTGCCAGGGGCAATCCCGTGGGAGAGTATCGCGCTCCGCCGAAGTAAGCTGCAGAGAATGGCGTAGCGGTCGAGGCCGGGAGGAACGGGAGGGCGGGCGGCGCGACCACCTCAACACCTCCTTGGTTATTGCCCACGGCACTGTGCCCGCCTCGTGAGACTGCCATGACCGACCGATGCAACGCATAATCGTCCCCAAAGGCCGCACCGCCGGCAGATGGCCCCGCAACCGCATCGATGGGGATGCGAGAGACTTCAGCACGGGAACGTTGAGAGTAGTGGAGCGGGTCATCAGGGTGTGAATGCTGATTAAGTTGCTGTTGGTGAAGGACAGCATCTGCGAAAGGACTGTTGTTGCTGGTGTTGCTCAACGATGGCGAGGGAGATCGTGAAAAAAATTGTTGTTGTGTATGGAGCTGATGCTTGCTATTCCATCGTTTTGAGGATCCCTCCATTCCTTACGAACAGCGATACGGGGGAATCTTACGAACCGATGGCCGAATTATAGACTGGAGAGAGAGACAGCACTCGGAGAGGAGTATTGCCTTAAGAGTAAGAAAGCCAAATCTGGGCAATCACAGGCACAAACGGTGCACGACCAATAAGTCCCCCATCTTGGCCCCGTGCAAGTATCTGGCTCTATTTTCTCACTGATTTGGTGGTTGTTTACAGGCTGCGGATCGGCTCCGGTCCGAGCAAATATCAACAAATAAGTATGCACACACTTAGACGCGATGTCCACACTGCGTCCAAAGTCTTGAAGCTGAACGCTTGCCTATCGTCTTTGTCTGTGATTTGACAAAAAACTGTGTGGGTTAAGGCAGAGAAGATGAGACCGTATTCGAACATGATCCGTTTCCATATATCGCGCCCCCCCGGCCCCCTGCTGTTCACCCCTCCTTTCACACTTCAATTAACTGCATAAATATTGCATATACTACATACTGCACGAGTAAAGCGACTACCACCGTCGGATATTTCGTATCTCGACACTCCAGACAACGAAGTCCTTCGGCCCGTCTCCCGTACATTCTACATTGCAATATGCACTCCATTACTAGAATCAAAAGACTGTGATTCGCACTGCTTCGCTAGATGTGCATACTTTATGAAAAAGCCGCTCTTCAGCCTTAAAAATTCTCAATTCTTGTCAAGCACAAGACACCTACTAAACGAGGATGCGGCTCCCTGAATTCCTTTTGGCACTTCAGCACACACAGCGACCATCAGTGAAACTCACAAAAAGCTATGATATCAGACTCTACATTGTTTTTCACATGCTAATGCCGTTTACAAAAATCATTGGCTTTCGTACAAGAATAAAATCCAAGCAGGGAGCCCCGTCCAGCGAAGGCATTCAAGCTCAGGCGACTCTTCCTCCACTGCCTTAAGAGATCACACATGTTCGCCTCAAAACAAACCCCTTATGCCCTAAAAGAAAGCACGTTCTACAATTAAGAAAATCAAACTACACTTACACTGTCTCTTCTGACGTCTTGAGGGCGCCGAGCACGAGCTTTAAGCTGGGCGTGCTAGGTGGCCGCAGGCTCCTCAAAACGTGAGCAGAGAATGGTGGACTCACAAGAGACCAGCCATCTTCCTTTTGCCCCTGATATTACCTATGTAAAGTTCGTTTATCTGTGAAAGATGAGACCTGAACGAGAACTTGTGCTCGAAAGACTTTGTGATATGCGTATAACGACATGAACCCAAGGCTTGCTTGAGAGGATCCGCCTCCTCGCTCGCTCGTCTCAAGGAAGAGAAAACGCGTGTTGAATTCCTTTGCACAACACCAATAAAAAAATCAAGCCACCACTGAGACACCTCTCCATTTCAATCCGATTGACATCGAGACCCATGCCACAAAATCCAAACGTGGAGCCCTCGTAGCGATGGCCCTTCAGCCGCCGTATTCCGCTGCAGAGCCGTGAAGGTTGATGAGCTTCGACAGGCCCTCGCCATCAGCCTCGGCCACAGTCTGCGTTCAAAATTTAAATTCTTAAACCGCTGACGCTCGGCACGCCCCCCCGCGGCTTTGTTCGCGTCAGGAACCCGGCAAGGTTTTGCTTTTTCCGAAGGGAAAATGTGGCGCGTGCTTGCATCGCCTCTATCATTTTCAGAAGGCCAGTACCTTCTCAGGAAAAAGACCCTTGAATGGTCAGGGAGGATTTAGCGTTTAGGCTCTGCATACCAGCTCACACTCAATTCTCACCCCTCTAGGCCTGAAGTTCCATCTCCCAGGCCGACACTATGACAATGAAATTCTTGAAGTTGTGCACGAGCAAGATTAAATCAGAACCTTCGAAATTTCAAGCTCTCCATCGGGGTCTTGTTCAATCGTTTGGAAGCACAAAAACGGCGCCCTTAGATCCTCAAATCGAAAGTAACACTTGGTGCAAGCAAGCCGACCCGGAGATGGCCATTTGGGCCGCCCCCATAATTCATGATGTACGTAGGACATCGATGAAGCTTCATGATGTTGATACAAATACAGGACACTTATATGGATTTCAACTTTCCTTCCATCCTCAAGATCCTAGAATTGTACCATTGCCGCGTTCATGATCCTCGAGTCTACAACCGGTATGCTCCCGACGCTGTTTTTGACGATCCTGCCGGAATACTGCGAGGAAGACCAGCCATTCGAGTGGCCATGGAAGCATTGGTAGGACACATTTCTTCCTTAAATGTGGAAATGACATCGCGATTGAAGTTGTGAATCAGCGCCATCCTCTTGTTTCTTGGCTCGCCAATGATGCAATAGTCTGAAAAGAATAATTGCGATAGCCATATCTATGCGTCTCACTCGTTGAAGTTAGGCTTTCAGCGGGGAGCATGGTAACCGAAAGATACATGTGAGAGCAGCAATACCATTTCAGGGACACTGCTCCGGATTCATAATCCCATCAAGCAGGCGCGGAGGACTGTGTCGATGTTTACTTGTCATGCTCAGGATACTTTTAGGAGGGATAAAGCACAGACATTGTCGCACATTTATTTAAGAAAAATGATTATCGCTTTCACACACGCACAATCAGCCTAAGATTTTCCGCACCGGGGAACCCAAAGACGTCCATATCACTTATCATGCTCCCTTGGTTGGAGGGGAACGCAACGGGTTTCGAAATGGCGACGAGCACAAAGGACAGGAGCAGGTAAAGAATAGGCAAGCTGACGTAACAAAAGATCTCCTGGGACAGAATTTTTCTAAATGGTGCATGTTTCCTTCTCAACTTAGGTCGGCCCGCAGGCCCGCATTGCCCTTGTGCAAACCTACGTTTGGCGGCAAGACATTCTGCCCCTTTCATTATCTCCTGGTGTGCTTTTGGGACAGGGCAACTCGACTTCTGTCGAACTGCCGACAGTCGTTTTTCTGACTTTTGATGCCAAGACCCACCTCATCACCCGGCATGAAGATCGATGGTGGGGAAAAGATACTACTACATCGTCCCCACACCTGCGCCCCGTGCACAGCATAATCAAACAGCTGAACGGGAGAGCTTGGGAAGTGTGGGGTGCACGGTGCTACGGTAATATCCGTCATAACGAAGAAAGAAAATAGTCTGATATGGGCCACTGGTTCACGCTGGTAACAGCTCGCTAGTTGTGGAGCCGATAACAGTCCGAGGCATGTAGAAATCTTTGTTCGACAGCTTCAAATCAATAGTGCCTGATCCGTCTACTGCATCATTTTCACGTGCACAATAATCCTGCTGACGAGAAATGCTTGCGAGGACTGTCTTGACGAAAAGTAAAAGGTCGGCCTTAAAATCCACCTTTCCCTTGTTGAGCCGACTTGGGCCCACTCCATCTCCTCTCTGAGCTCTGGGCGGGGGTCGTGCCGAGATATAGCAGCCTACATTCATTGAACGCACCATTCAACCTGGCAGTCAAGGCTCGCGATGGACACATTGAGATTTCACCGTATGGTATGCTTTCAGTGGTGTGCAGAGGCAGTCGGGATTTAAGGTTATTCTTGTTGCCCGCCCTGTGATAAGATTCCCTGCGTGCGATCAAGATTCGCACGTACGCTGGATCCCCACACTGTCGAGGCTGCGCGGGAGGACGGTGCAGAGGAGACCACCGCTAGCGTTTACTCTTTTCTTCTCACTTACACACGCCCCAATCTGCCACACAGGCGGAAGCTTTACGTAATAGGTACACTCATAGCTTTCGCGAGGAAGGAGGAGGCCTGCGTCTCAGAGCTGCCGCGCTTGGGACAACACACACACCAGCGGTGGCGCCTCATTTCCAACAAGGGGCCCCGGACGGTCGCGCCGGTGAAGGAGGATACAGTAACCTTTGAGGATAGAGCATTGGATAAGAGCCGTGGCAGAGCGCCCCCCGTGGCGCAGCGCATCGGGTGCTCTTTGTGAGGAAGAGGTACGCTTCTGTACCCAAAATTGGAGGGCAAAACCTTTTCTGAAGTCATGAAGAACGGCATAGACCTGAAGCGGACGTGTATTGTGATGTCAATGTTTGTCTAGACAAATACAAGTGATGAAACAGAAATTGGAATCGATTTGAAAGCGACCTAAGGACATTGTTATAAACGTGGAACAGAGGGCGGAGCTATCTCAAAGACTCCGACGAGCCCGCTCTTTGTCCCGGTGAGGCGCTTTTTGGACCTTTCAAGCCCCCCTCTGTGCCCCTTTCCATTCCTCTCTTCCGTAGGGCATAGAAAGTTAGGAGGCCGTGGCACAAGGGATGGACGAGTTGATGACAGGCAGCAAAAGACGACGGCATGCTTCTTCAGCGCGACATCAGCAACTTAATCATCTAGCGGATGGGACAGAGGGAGGGGCGGGCCCCCACCAATACAGGGGGGCTTCCGAGAACGCCTCTGTGACGTCCGAAAGCAGCAAAGCGAAGAAGCGCTTCGTGTGGCCTGACGACTTGCACCGGGACTTCGTAGCCGCCATCTTCGACGTGGGCCTGAAATGTGCTTCTCCCAAGACGATCATGGAAATGATGAGCAACACGAAAGAGTTAACCCCGGATCACATTAAGAGCCACTTGCAAAAGTATCGCTTGCACAGGGAGCGAGCCCGAGAGGAATTTTTGCAGCACTTCGGAAAGAACCCTTTCGTCGCAGGGGCAGCAGGGACAGGACTCGTGTGTGCGAAGGGCGAAGCGGGTGGAGTATCGAGGGACGGCTCCGCATCCTCCTTGGATAGCGTGAACGGAATCGGTGGAAGGGCGGAAATGGACCACCAGGGCGAGGAAGACGCGTTCCGAGGACAATTGAACCTCATCCGAGATTGTATACAAATGCAAGCCGGCTTCCAATCCGTTCTCCGTCAAGCCTTGATGCAGCAGACTCAATTACAGCAGCAGCTACAGGCCCATCTACAAGCTTTGGGTTTTGACGGACCGTCCGCCCGAATGGCCGCCGCAGCGGGAGCGCGGGAGGCGTTGGGAAGTGCGGCGGTGCCGTCATCCCCCTCTGCAGGGCCTCTGTCGATACCGGTGACGGCGGAAGGGAAGGCGGGCGGCAGCGACGAAGCTCAGTACCACTATCAATACGAAGGGCACTCCCAGGGGCAGCCGCACTCGCCTGCGCAGGCTCACGTTAACCAACAGCAGCAGGCGCAAGTGAGGCGCCCGAACACTGGGAGCGGAGGACACATGTCGCTCCCAGGCGGTGGGAAACGGTCGGCAGAGGAGCTGATGCAGGAGGAAATGCGCGAGCATATGGACATGCACCGGCAGTTGGTGCTGCGAAAAAATGCGCAAATATCGCAGTACGAGGACGGGGCAAAAATGGCGGCAGCGGCAGCGGCAGCCGTCCAAGGATTGTCGGGGGGACCGGTGTCTGGCGCTGGGCTACCCGCGTCGTACTTGGGCGTTTCTGGGGGCGGTGGCAACGGTATGGCCCATCCAGGGATGACGGAAAACGTCCCTGTCGCCCCCCACCTTCCCGCTAGCGCCAGCGTGGCCTCTTCAGGCATGGGGCTTGCTGGTCCGACACCTGTGGCGCCGGGGGGAATGATCACGGGAGGACATCCTGGCTTGGACCTGGAAGTAGATCTAGCCTCCTTCCGGTGGAACGAGGACGAGGATAACCTGTTTAGTTTTTTGATGGACCATCCCGTGGGATGATTTGTAGAGCCGAAGGGCATGGGGGTGGCATACATACATGTCGTGGTGGGGAGATTGAGGAGATAAATGCTGCGTCAAATTTATACTTTTCTATGTGCCGCGATGGCGTGTAACTGGAAAATGCAAAATACCATGCCCGTTATGGAAAGAAAGCGAGCAATGGGAGGTAAAGTGAAAGACAAGGAAGAATAGCTCCGCATGACAGTGAGTGGACGGCGACGTCGATGCCAATGATTGTGCGTGGTTTGGGACGGGAGGAGGAAGAACGCCTGTGAGAGGATGAAATTATTTCTTTGGGATGAAGGGTTCTCCTTGATATAGACGCGCCCCTCTGAAAGACGCGTGATGAAAACGCAGCAACAATGGACATAGTTAAGGCATGGGTCCTAGTAAGAACAGCGCATGGGCTAGCCGTGAGGTAAGATGGATTCTCAGTGCATCTGAGGGATGTCTCGTGGCAAGTAAAAGACGAAGTGAAAAGTGCATTTGAAACGATACTCTGTGAGGCAGCCCCACCCTGGCCACGGTGGAGACGTTAAGAGTCGGAGCAAAGCGGCTGAGAAACGATGAATAAATTGAAATGAATGGAGGGTAGCGGCGGAACAGAACAGAGTAAGTTTGGGAGAGGATGAAAGGACCACGAACCTTAGCCCGGTAGACTCACCCCGATAAACACCACCCTTAATTAATATCTGTGTTTGAAAAACCACGAATTAGGTAGCTGGAAGCGTACTCTTGGTTGTCGGTCGCTTCAATTTTGTGAAATAAATAAAGCAGCAACATAGCTCTTATCTTGCAAATAGACTCTGCTCAAGCTTCCTTCGCCATTTCGTTGACAGTTCGCAATGATTTATTTATGTACTTTACACGCTGCCGCCTATGTTTCCAGTGAAACCTCTTTCAAACGCGATCATCACACGCATTGCAAAATCTGCAGGACGCGGTTGGCAAAGCATCGGGCCATGCTTCGAGGAACCAGCGGCCAGGGGAAATGGAATGTCAAACACAAAGCCCCGTCCACGGTCCCACACGAAAGCTGGTACAAACTCCCAGTCAGGCTGTGGCTGGTCGCGTAGTAGATGCCGCGCAGACGCATCGGTCCATAGGTAGCAGTAGGGACAGCAGACGGCGTAGATGCCTCTATGACGCGCATGCGCTCACCACTTTCTCTGTCTTCCCCATTTTGGCACCTTGCATGCACGCTAGCACTACCGTCGCTGTTTGGGCCCTCTGCCAGGACACGTGACCGGCCGGTCCCGTCGAAGATTCCCATATTGGACACGCCGCAGGTGTAGGCACGCCCGAAGGTTTGCGGGTTCTCCGCCTCCTTCTCTACCACGTCGTTCAGTTCTATCGTCTGCATGCCCCAGTCAAAGAGCTGGACCGACTCGGCCACGAACCCTGCCTCGATAAAATCCACAAGCTCCCTCCGACACCGTTTCGTCAACGCCCAAAAATCTCTTTTTCCCTCCCAAACACCATCCTCCGTGCCGTCGTTAGCTTCTTCTGACCCACCTGTTCGCTTCGGGCGCAAGGATAGGGTCGAACCCCGTTGTTCCGGCAAACGAACCATGAAATCCATCGCCCCGGCCGCGGAGGCAACCGCATGTTCGGCCCACATCTTCTCTTCCTCTCCGCCTCCCTCCCTTCCCTCGTCCTTCCTGCTTCGCCCAAAAGCCCGCATATTCAGCGATAGCAACAAGCGATAGTTGTGATACGCCCCCTCTCTGCCCTTCTGCTGCTTGTGGCCCCTCTCAGGTCTTCCTCCCCCCCCGTCCTGGCCGTGAGCAAAGTCGCTCGTCGCATACAACATGGCGGCGCAGAGAGCGGCAGTGACCGTGACGCCGCGTGACTTGCAGGCGGCCCTCAGCATCGACAAGGAGTCCGAGTCCAAATTACGGAATTCGCATATTGTCCTCCGTGTGGCCGCAGGGAGAAACGGGGGAGGTCTCTCCGGTGGCCCTTCTGGATCCGCCGTCGGCCGTGGTGTGTACGAGGGCGGAGGAAAGCGGGGAAAGAGCGTGGTGGGCAAGATGCCAAAGAGAGCTTCACGGGCAGCGTAGAGGAGAGTGGTGAGACTCAAAGTCCCTCGCGTGGGACCAAGCACAGCCTCTTCAATGGAAGGGGGGAAGGCCTGGGGGATGACGAAGGGAGCCGGCCTCCCGGGAGTTGGCTGACGGTCCAGGCACGATGAGTGGATGTGCTCAACCGTGTCAAGGAGCTCGTGAATGAGGGTGTTGCAGGACGTCTGATCGCTGATGGCGTGGTTGAAGAGGAAGAGCAAGGCGATCCGGCCCTCCCTCCGCGCCCCCATAGGGCGCAAGACTTTCAGCCGCCACAAGGGCCCCCGGCTTGTGTCCATGTCCGTTTCGTCCAGGGCGCGTTGGAAGTGGTGGGCGAAAAAGAAACGATCGTCCTCCCACTCGAAGGGCGGGGGGTGCGAGCCGCTGGGCTGGAGGGAAACATCTACTGCGTCGCCGCCCGTGGGAACATCGACGTACGATAAGGCATTGTTCACGACCTCACCGTCGGTCATGGCACACGGCCACCACGCCAACGGGTCTACTTCTTTTCCTCCACGCCGAACTCCCTTTATAGGCGCTCCATCAATCTTCCTCGTGCCTCGTATACACGCTCGCAGCTTCGGATGACGCTGGACCAATGCGGACAGTGCCCGCTTCACGAGGTGAGGTTCCAATAAATCCTTCCCATCATCCACTACCGCTGCACAAACATGCGGAATAGACAGACGCTGGGGGCCTGCTGCCGCTTTACGTGCCAACAGGGTCTCAAAGCTGCCCAGCCGCCGCCACGACTTGCGATGCCCCTCTTGAAACTGTTCGGAAATCGGGGGAGAGACAGTCGTAGGCTTCGAATCAGCTGACAACGTGTTCATGGCCAGCAATGGAAAAAAAGGCATACATCTTGTGAATGGAAGTTGCGACTGCCAAGATGCTGGACCGGCATATTGAAAGGCACTACTGTAGGTGTGGACCTGAAAAAGGAAGAATAGCGGCAGGAAGACCTGATAATTGAAGGCATGATGGTGCATGTTGACTCCTGCTAAAAGTCGGCATTCAGGCTGCCTGAGTATGCATAACAACGATCAAGTCGGTGAGTACTCATAATAAAGCTCGTTTCGGAAGCCGTCGAAGTACGTCCCGTAGGATCTGCCTCAAATGACATCAAGCGGCGATCTGAAGCACGAGATGGGGGTGGGGAGGTTATTACGTCGAGTCGGGGGGTACAATTACCTTTTCTCTCGCGAAACCATTTTAAGGAGCCCTATTGCGCTCAGATATTGCATCAGAAGCTAATCTTACCAATAAAAGATACCTTGAGGATCGCGTGTCGCATAAAGAAGTTGGGAGCACAAAGGGGTGGTGTCACACGTGCACTTCAGACTTCAGCGGGATGATGCAGCGCTGTTCGGGAGTTATCTGTGATTAATTTTTATAAAGCCTTTGAAGGTTGGATCTACACATGTACTAGACGGCCAAGTAGAGGCAGAAGATATTCGTGAGAAGGCGAGATAGTCATGTGGATGCAGGATAAGCCTAAGTAGATGGACACAGAAGCCATCCTTGATGTTGGACTGGAGTCTTCGCATGCTCAAATTACCTTGTATCGTCAAACGTACATGGACCAGTGATGAATGCACATCTATTTGGTGGCACAATAGAAGAAGGCCTACCTAGTCAATCATTTACACAGGCACAGTCGGCACTTTCACTATGACCGTCTCACTACCATCATGTCGTGGTCATGCTCTAAGCGACCTTGCTGCGTTTGGTCTTCGCATTCAAGATGCTCTTGCCTTCTTGTACAACCTTCTCTGCTGATTGTATTCCACTCCATCGTTTTTTCACATTTCTGAGGCCGTCATCACGGCTCTCAATCAAAAAAAGCTGTTCCTGGTCACCAGCGGACCTTTTCTCCCCCCTTGAATTTCCTGGGGCCAAAGACGTAGTCAGAGCTTTATCTTGGCTACTTATTATTCCTCTGCTCAAGCATATTTGAAACAAAGAGCGCACGTCTTGGTACTCCCTACCATCTAAGGGAATCCCCAAGTTCTCCACCGCGGAGAGTCCCGACACGCGCCACCACATGGAGAGGCGCTCGTCTCCGTTTTCCCGGGTAAGAAGAGCCGTCAGTAAAGGTTGCAGTGCGCGGAGGTAAGGAGCAGGGGTTTTGAGCAAAGCTGGCGGACCTGGCTCAGCCGAAGACATGGAAGAGCGTCGGCTGATATCACAGGCCCCTCTGCTGCAGCCTCCCAGACTGGTCAGGACGCGGTCGACCATGCGACTGACGTCTCCGACTAAGTGGGCTCGGCACGGGTGTATGCAAATAGGATGGTTTTCTAGGATAGACACTCCTTCTTTGTTTGCCAGCACTCCTCTTTTCGATACTGCCGCTACGCCTGGGTTGTCCTCTGCCTGTGCCGCAACCGATGACGGTGCATGGGCCTCAGCACCTTTGACGAATCCGGATTCCGTCCGTGTGGACAACGGCCACCACTTCGCTAAACTTCCACAGATGCCTGCGAGAGAGATGAGCTCCCAAGAAACGGGTGGAGGCGCTAGACAAGGGGAGAGCCAAGTCTTTCCCCCGGCACGAGCACCGGACCTGACCTCCCTGCCCCTGTACGCCACTGCCCTTTCACAAGACGGGGATCCACACAGACACGTGCGCAAAAGTGATGGCTCGTCACGCGAGGACGTGATCTCCTCCACCATTTTCAGGAGCCGCTCGCTGGCTACACTCACGTACGTATCCAGCAGCGTCCTCCGCCTTTCCCGCTGGTGCATCCCCTCCCCTCTCCTTGACGTTTGCACGAAGGTGTTGACCGCACGCAAGTAAACGTGGGCCAGAACCATGTGGGCAAGGTAATTCTGCTTCGACGGCCTGTTTGCATCCCAACCATTCGCTCCGCTGGTCCCGTCTGCATCGTGAGGGCGCAGGTCTTTCCCCTTCGGACCCAACACAGGATCGAGGACGGACAAGACCGCTCGCAGTTGCCTCACCGGGTCCTCCTCCAGGAGGATGCTCAGACTTTCCCTGTCCTCCACGTCCGCCTCTCGCTCGCCGGCCTCTACAAAGCCCCCCCGGCACCTCTGCAGGCAGGTGCTCAGGAGGTTCTGCCAGTGCTGCACCAGGATCCCCCCCCCCATCCCTTGTCCGGGTATCCAGGCATCCTGAAAAACAACATGGGCAAAGGGAGACGTGGCGAAGTGGCTGAGCATGGTGAGGACCATGCATGCCTGTCGCAGCGTAGTCTCGGCCGCTGGGCCCCTCTTTCCGACCGTGCCCACCTCGCTCACGAGGCGCAGCAGCGCCAGACGGTACAAATGAAGGAAAGGGCGCGGGCTGCGAGGATCCCCCCCCTGGGATTTTCCCTCGGAGCTCGTCAAGCGCCGGAGTGCTCCCGCCAGGAAGAGGATGAGCTGAGGGAGGGGTGAGAGCGGCAGGGACGAGGTATGGGGGGTGTTCCAAGGCAAAGGTCGAAAAAGAAGCGCCTTGAGACCAATCAAGACGAAGCCAAGCGTCACAGGCGAGGTCGCATGATGCCCACAACTCGCAGCCTTTCCTGCCTGCGAATCTCCCACGGCCCCGGCGGCCTCGCACGAGGGCCCCAAAACTGTCGACGGCACGGGGACAGGGGGTGGGGCTGGATCGTACGTACAAGCGAGTACCGAGGACCAAAGCCGGGTCTGAACAAGGAGGTCGGAGGCCCCGTACAGCTCAAGAGCCTCGTCCGCGAGAGTATGACATAGGGAGAGTGGAAGGCCCTTGCCAACACCGTTTTCTCCGGGCGTGCTTTGAGGAAGCAGAATCTCAAAGGCTTCATCCACCCAGTTTCCCGCGACGGCGACACTCATCTCTTGGGGAATTCGGCGCTCTACTCTGTTACTATCCGCCGATGGCAGCGACGCTGACAGCAATGTTGGCAGGGCTCCAGGAACGAAAGCTGGGAGCAGGCTTCGAAGCATGTGCCCCCACGCGGCTTTGATGGCACGTTCCGGCAAAGGCGGGGGGCCAGCTATCGAGCCAGCGGCCTCTACCGACCCGGGAGACGGCGACGGCGAAGAGAGGAGGGAGAGGGACGCGGGGCCTTGGGAAGGTGGCCGTCCTGATTCTATTGAAGGCCCCTTCTCGTCTTGATGGAGGTCTGAAAATGTTAAATAACACCTGCTGATCGACTCGTGCTGTGCCAAGACTCGAATCGCAAGGATCAGGAGGTGAAGCTGCGTCTCGCCCTCTAAGGGTGGTATCTGCTGCCGATCCGGCATCGTCCAACTGCCCTGTGGAAGGAGGGATTCAGGAAGCGCGCCCGGAACAAGAAATGACAAACAACGCAAGCCATCCTCGAATCGGTGGCGGGCAGGGTCATTTCCATGGTCGTTATGGCGAGTCGCTAGCATGTTCAAGAGCACCCCCCGCACGCTCCCATCCCGCCTGCTGCCCACGCTTTGCAATGCCTCTTCTGTACGGCCCCATTTTAGTGCTCCCCACAGATACACTTGCCATTCCTTTTTGCTCAGAATGGCTAGCATCAGCCGTGAAGCCCGACTGTCTTGCTCACCCTGATAGGCGTTTCCACTCGGCGCACTCGCAAAATAGTGCACCAAGGGCTTGCACAAAACTCGCAGAAGCTGCCTAAGGAAAGCCTCCTTTCCCGACTTATTTCTTTGCACCCGCCGCACGATTATGTCCCAGTCACGGGCCACAGACAGGACGTAGGACGAGGTCCAGATTTCCAGAGCCACCCGCCTCACGACATGGCCTTGCTGAAGTTCGGTCTCGGCGCACAGACCCGCCCCGTGGGTGCTGGGACCTCTGATAGCTCGATTGAGGATCTCCAGTACCTTCCGCATAACTCTGCCGTCTGAGAGACCCGCTGGACCGAGAAGAGGGAGCATGCTCTCCACCACCCGCACTGCCAGTGGTAAGTCGTGCCGTTGCAGCCATTCAAGTCTCTTCTCATCGAAATTGCTCCGCACAAAACTGCAATACGTCGCGTCGCTTGGAGGCGGCCCTGAGACTGGATCCCGGACAAGCAGAGCTTGGGGCGCCGTGGACCGAGCTTGTGCCAAAGCTGTGACCGCCATCCCGATTTCCTCCGTGTTCAAAGCCTCGGCGGTGGGGCTACTGGAACGACTCCCACCTTTCAAGACACGAAGAAGGATGGCTTTCAGAAGTCCTCGCACGTGACCGGCCACCCTTGCATTCGGAGCGAGGCGGGGTAGCAGTTTAATAGAGGTTTGCAAGGATCGTGCGGGCACCAGAGCTGCCCACTTTCCGAAGCCCCCTGCAACACCGAGACGCAGGACAGTCAGGATCTTGAGCAAGACTTCTTCCGAGAGATGGGACATATCGCAGGCTTGATGCGCCAGCGTGTCGAAGGCAGTGAAAGAGATGTCCGCGAGGGCTATCAGATGGACATGGTAGGCACCTTGGTTTTCCTTGGTGACCAGTTGTTGCTGCGCTCCCTCCAAGATGTCCAACAGTACGCCAAGTACTCGTTCATCGGCACGATTGTTCTTGGCCAGCTGCGCACAGCAGCGTTTGTCGTTCAAGAGCACGGTCAATAGAGGCAGAGCTGCCGCCACTTGATCGGTGAAGTCGATCGGAGAGTGAACAGCGGGAAGCAATCCCCGAGTGATATGACCGACAACAGAAGGCCCTTGAGACGGAATTAAGCATTGCAAATCCTCGGGCGTCTCCTCCTCATGGGCAACCGCTTCCACGGCATTGTACAAGTACGCATACGCGTCGCGACACCGGTGGCTCCCGTGATCTCTTATCCCCTCCCCTTGGCCCTCCCCCGTACCTCCCAACAGGTCCTTCAAACATGCCGCCACACTGGGCCACGGCGGGGGACGAGGACAATCTGGCCGCGCTTTCATCGCGTCCATCCCCTGTAAACACGTGTGCGTCGTGGAAGTGATTATTTTCAGCATCCTGAGGGCTCAAGCGGCGGGCGTATGGCTTCTAATTGGCCGATAAATATGGTAAGGACGGCTGCAGGCGATGACGCTTTCTCCGAGTGTCTTTGGCGAGACATGGATCAAATAATGCGCAGCAAGCCTCACCACCCGCCCTCTTTCACTCAGAGGGGGATTCTTCTTTTAGTGGAGGATTAGAGGAATTGCTGCGAAGATTTGATGTGTTGGAGATTGCTTGCTAAGAGATCGCATCGACCGGTCATTGACTTCTCCGCGGCGCACGTTTTGTGTCCCATCATCAGTAAGCACCATCACGGGCACAACCACCACAGGTGCTACTCGATACGCCGACGGGAATAAAGTGATGTTGGAAAGCATACAACATAATCGAGAGCAAAAAAATGAGTCAAGGTGAGTGCGGCATCAGTCTTCGGCAGATGTCGCTTTAGCCCTGATCCCCTCCTCCCGCTAACACACAGCTTGGAAGCCCGCATTAAATATGTCGGCTACTCGAGCGAAAAACAGCTTGGCGCTATCATGGCATTGGTAGATCGAGATTTGTCGGAGCCATACTCCATTTTTACGTACAGATATTTTCTCTGCGGTTGGCCAGACCTGTGCTTTCTTGCGTACATCGACGACGACGCCTCATCAAAAGCTGTTGCAGGTGACCAATATTCTTTGAAAAAAGCTTCCGCAGAGAGCATGGATAGGGATGAATATAACGAACACCGGAAACTGGTGGGTGTCATTGTGGGCAAAGCAGATAACGAGGGAAGTCAGGACTCAAAGGGTTTGTGTGGGTACATTGCCATGCTGGCTGTTGAGACCTCATACCGAAGGGCAGGCATCGGTGCGTATCTTTAACGCCGTATGTTTTTTTGGGGGTGTGTGCTTTGTATGGAAAGGAGTTTCGTCTTTCGACCAACATATCTTGCGTATAATAGGGCGTCACCTTTTCTTGAGCAATTTTCGGGCAAGCAATTTCGTGGCAGATGCTCACAATAAACATGCTTTATCAAATCTTATAACCTCTATCCTTCCTTACTTGATACTAGGTCGGAAGCTCGTTAGCAGGGCAGTGGCACGCATGGTAGAAATCGGCTGTCAAGAGGTAGCGCTTGAAGCGGAAGTTACCAATATTGGGGCCCTGCACTTGTACGAACGGCAAGGGTTTGCAAGAGAAGAGCGTTTATTGAAATACTACTTGAATGGCGTGGATGCATTTCGTCTGAAATTGTGGTTGAAAATGGAAGATGATTTCATAATGCCGCACGATGGTCGTCAATCAATGCATGAGAGTGGACAGTGCTGCGGTGGAAAGAATGACCAGCATAACGAGCAAAGACATCCTCATGGAGACAAAAAAGCTGTCTTAGCACATGGTATTGAAGCTAACGACTCTCCTACGGGGCCGCCGAATTGTTCCGGCGGACGCGAGGAGGATATTGACGGAAATATTATGGTAACGAGGCAGAATTTGACATCACTCAGCCTAGAGGGCCGGCATGTACACCCTCAAAGATCGGATGCAGTAGAACCATCAACAGTGCAGGAGAGATAAAAAAATGTATTGAAATGCGAAAAATTGTACAATGTAACATAACAGATGAGCTGATTCCTGAAGGATGTTAAAATGGTCAGAGACATGATTGGTTTTACTTATCTTTTTCGTTATCAGCCGTGCGCGCCGATAAGTAAGTATCGACTCTTCTTATGACAAATATAGAATCTCGTCGAAAGCGAAATTTCTCGGTATAGACGATGAGAGTGCTGTTAGACTGCCAGGGCATGTCGGCCGGCCTCTCAGGAAACGTTCGGCTCTCAAACGGATATTTGAATTTCAAAAGCGTCCCCAGAGTTTACCTCCAAAAGCGCACATTATGCCTCTAAAAGGCAGGCCGAGCCGATGAAGTGGTGCACAAATGATTTCCGTCCATGATTCAATCAAATGAAATAACCTTTCGTGACTCTTTGCTCGTCTTACTGAGAATTTATCCTCCATGAAGGTCTTTCGTACCGCAATGTCGTCAGTCGTCGGACATGACGGAGCCCTACTCTTAGGACCCCCTGTCAGGTCTTTTACTGACACATCCATTTTCACCTCTTATCAATAATAAAAGCAGATATGCCGTATTTAAAAAGCAACTGGTCATCCATGCCACCCTTGGAAGAATTTGGGCGTTTTGCTTTTGGTGAGATTTTTACCATCCCTGAGATGACCTTGACACAGACGGACCCTACGGCACGGGCGTGCTACTTGCACGTGGCCTTAGAACATCAGGCCCGCGTTCAGGAATTAGATCTTATCTGTGCAGCACCAACAATAGTTGTAAACCTTATGAGGGGAAAATCCACGACGGGAATGAGCTATACATACCTGACCACTCTCAAGGGCCAAACTTCGGAGGAGTATCCTGGCCTCTTTGCCTTTCGCATAGATGCATCGCTCCTTTCCCATGTCGAGGTATGGCAACTTCAAATTAAATTTTTATTCCCACGTGTTGGGGAAAAATCGTTATTGATCAAAAAGGTGAGCGTTATTGTGGAGGATCAGGCGAAGAAACGGGGAGAGCTGAACATGAAAGCCGAGACGGGTGCGGGCAAGCGAGGCGTTTTGGATAGGACCAATTCCACGGCAATCCAGAACTATAATCCACAGCAACAACGGCAGTATTATCCTCCGCCTGTGCCTCCGCAACCATTTAACGCGGAGAGCGCTGTAATGGTAGGTCTCGTAGTAGTCGATCAGGTTTTGGGTGTCATGACCAAAGAAATTCAGGACAACCTGGAATCGACCTGCCGCGGTGTGGAAAAGCGTCTGCTAGCGGATTTGAAAAGACTGGAGGGGAAAATGCGACGAATTGAGGAAGTCTATGATGATATTGCGGCGGACATCCGGCTAACGTCACTACAGTCCGCTCTTGAGGAAGCGCGAATGGCACAAGGCTTGGCCGCGAATGATCCAGAAAAGAAGTCGGCCACAGATGCGGATGGTGGAAACGAGGATCAGGAAGAGGGTGATCCAGGCGGGGTATGGGGAACAGGGGCATTGCAGCAAGACATATACTACGGCATAGGCGTGGGTGTGTGAGGGCGGCGATGTTGGGAGCTTCGCAAAGGGGGCGTTAGCTACAACAGATGCATTGAAAGCTGGCATATTTAGGCCGCAGTCAGATTGCGAAGCATAACAGATCCCAAAAGAAACACGAAGCACGACCAAAGTGATCATACCTTCTACCATCTGTACACTACTTAGTACTGTTAAAGCCACACATCAACAAGCGCTCTTCGCATCCTCATTTTCCTCTCCCTGTACAATCTCCATCCTCATCGTTGACTCGACCTGCATTACTTCGTTAGCAAGGCCATCCAATTGCTCCTGTAGGCGAGTTACCCTTCCAACCCCTTGTCCTTCACCTTCGTTTCCCTCTTGCTCCTCGTCTTCGTCCTCGTCCTCCTCCAGGTCAGCAAGCAGCAAAAAATTTGATTCAGACGTCACACACGCTATCCCCCGGCAGCCTGTGACGGCAAGTGCAAGCTTTCTGGGCGCAACTGCAGCCACTTGCCGAGTCCTTACATTAGAAACCATCTCCCACGGGAGCAAGCTTCGCGCACCTTGGCCGTCGAGGAGACAGGCTCGAGCCCCGCCCTCCTTGTCCACCGGATTCAGATGAGTGAGGAGACTGGTCAATGGAAGTTTCCAGAGCTCCGCTGGAGTTCGAATCTCGAAAGGCTGCACGTTTTCTCTGACCAGAAGCACAATTGACTCAGGATTGGAGGAGGGGATGTGAGGTCGACTTCCATAGAGGGCAGCTTGTTGAAACGAGAAGCCGGCAGGCGCGTCAAGAGAGAGGCCCGTGACCTCGACATGAGGTATTCCATTCGGTGTTTCCGCGCCTAACCGCATGCGCGAAGCTAAGGCGCCGACTTCAATAGAAAGGACAATGGTCCTGGCACCCCCTGAGCTCACGGCGGCCATGAGGATGCGAGACGGGTCAGACCGGGCCGGGGCGTACAGGCTGGGTGGTGATGCTAGGGGCCCCTGGGACAAGAGGAGCACATAAGGGGAAGACAGGCGGTCTGTAATTGCCTCCATGGGCCGTCTGAACACGGCTTCGAAACGAGCTAAGACCCACTTGACCTGCGTGCGGAGGGAGACGGACGCCAAGCCTTTCGCCCCCTCCTTTGCCCCCCCGTCCACGGCATCGCACGATCCTGGTGACCGGGCAGGTGCCGATGTGGTCATAATTCGGGACGGAGGCATTGGTAAGGGCTGGTCCTTGAAGTACGAAGAAATGTGCACGGCGATGACTGCTTCTGTGTTGCCCGTCGGCCCTGCGGCCCTCTTCTCACCCGGAGCATCTTCGGAATCGGTCGGTGCTGACGCTGCAACAGGCTTGCGAAGGAAAGAAAGGAGCATTCGTGTGTGCTTGGTGGAATGGCGGAACGTCAAACGCTTGCTAGCGGCGGGAGGCTCCTCTGTCCCCGTCGGCGGCAAGTGCTGCATAGTGTCCAGGAGCCACAGCACAAAGACTTTAATGTTTTGCCGGGCCCTCTGCACCTCTCGCAACGTCTCTTCCGCTTTTACACTTAGGTCCCCCGCGGCCTTGATCAGCGCTGACAGTGCACTCGTAGACAGTCCAAGCGCTTGGTAGTCAGGCCCCGAGCGCGCGAGCCCCCGGAGTTTGACAGCACGGAAAGCAATCATCTCCCCCACGCGGGCCACTTGCTCGCGGAGAAGACCCTCCACGCCGGCGATCTTGTCATCCATGGTCTTCAAAAGACGAAACATGTTTTGCTGTTGTGGCTCCGAGCCGTTTTGACTCAGGTACTGACTTAGGGCAGGACAGGCGACCCCGGATAGGACAAAGGAAAGGAGCGCCTCTCGGGCTGAGGCCTCGCAAGCGTAATCGCGCAAAAGACCGTTCAAAAGCTCCAGCTTGATATCGAGGGTACGAACGCTTTCGTTCCACTGTCGCTCTGCCATGTCCAGGGCTTCTAAAAGGTGACTGACGAGGCCGGACACAGCCGCCAACTCCACCGTCAAGGGCCTGAGCTGATGCCGATGGGTCCAGAGTACCGCCGTGGGCACCACCAGCGTGGAGACGCCGCCGCGCGAGCCTTCGCCTGCTGCAATTGTGAACACCATCGCACTGAGATCACGCGAGGCGGCCAGTGATTGCACGCTTAGGGCCGGCGGGGAAAGCGTGGGCGATGCCGCGCGCGGAAGGAATGACTGGGAGGGGTGATCCAACAGTATGGAAGGAGGGGAGCTGGCTGGCTTCGCAGGCGACGGAGTGGGCTGTACGTTTGTACGAGCTTGGCGAATGGAAGCCGGGGACGTTACTTCAATATGTCTGCCGTTTTCGTCGGCGAGTGAAGGTGCCGGGGTCGGAGGGAAAAAGTCACGCAACCTCAAGCTCACCACAGGGAGAAGGCCCGATGAAAACACCAATATATGACCGCCTTGGAAACAAGCCACAAGCACATCTAGGGACGCGACACCAGCTGCCAACTTTGCCTCGATGCTGTCTTGCTTGACGTGCCTGGGCACTGCAAAACTGCCACTTTGCAATCCTAGAGGGGGCAGCTCCTCCCAAAAAACGGCATCCCGGTCTAAATAGTACTTGCCTGCGGCCTGTGTTAGATTTTTCTCCCAGTCCTCCGATGACATGGTCGCAGGCTCTCGTTGCTGTGTGAACCATTGCAAAGCCTCCACCCCCTGCTGAACTGTTGAAGCGGGACGCGCGCCGAGTGGTTGTCTGGCACGCTCGCCTTTTTCCACGTCCAAAAAAGAAATGGCCCCTTGCGCATGACCCAAAGCCAGCACATTGCCATCCGGACTCCAAGACATTGCTGTGACGCGCTTTTCATCCTGAAGAGTGGCTGCGGGCAGCGTATTCAATCTTTGCCACGATATGGTGCGGAGCACTACCACGGACCCGTCCGTCCTAAGCAAAGCGAGTAGATCCATTTTCGGACACAACTCCACTTTACTTACTGCGATTGACTTCTCGTGCAGAACACTAAAAGCTTGGCTGTGGAATGTCGGAGGCTGCATCCTTGCACTCTTCATGCCTTCATGCTGCGACTGCATAGTGCTGGTGCTGGAGATGTGACTGCCACAGGTAGCCGACACAGACGACGCACTCACCACGCAGAAAAAGTTCGTTCACACGCCCGAGTAGACCGCATTCGACTGCGACACCTCCCACTGCCCCACCTGTCCATCATTGTGCAATACTGCCCAAGTGAGTTTGTGTATCATGCCTGCCTGCTTTGTGGGTTTTTTGTTTTCCTTCAGTTCTTGGCGAGCCCCGAAGAGGAGCGAGCGAGAATCATAAGGCGAGCGACACCACTCGTTGGCGTGCCATCGTAGGCGGCATTCGAAGGGTACACAACAGCGTGCAGGACCACAATTTGCGTTACATGTGGGCTAGATGCGATTCAAGGCGTGTGGATGGTTATATTTGAGCGGTCAAGTGCTCGTGTGTTGCGGGAAGCTAGGACTTGTGCGTCCTCGCCTGCGAATACACTTTCAGGGGTGAGAAAATGCGGTGCCCGCGGGCCAGCAACCAAGCTTTTGTTTTTGACGAGCGATTTCACCCTCCTTAGTGCTCGTTCATACCTTGTGCGAGATTTATGTGCTCCTTGTTGTGTCTGGCTTTGAAAAGGGGAAAAGGGATGGGTCAGGCATGTGGGCCCAGCCATGTCGGTTGCGAGCAAGGTCGTGGAACCTGCTGAAGGAGGTGGTGACGAATGGGGGTCGAGTTGATGCCTCCCTTCTCTTTCTCAGTGATGTCCGTACATATGGTCGCAATGACGTGGAATTCCCTTCTCCTGTTGTTGTTATTGGTATACCCGGTCTATTCATCATACGTGCCCCGCATGGCGCTGCATCGCTTTCCCCCTTATTGATTCTTTACCATATATACACCCCTCTTGCACAATATTGTTACAGACTTTTAAAAGACATTGCTATGAACCATGCCCGGGCCGCTTTTGAAAGCGGAGGAGAGGGTTACAACGCTTCAGCGGGGACTGAAAAGTTCGAAAAGGAATTGCGTCCGGCTCCGCCGGGCGGAGCTCCCTCACCCCCGCCTGTGGCAGAGCAACGTCGGCGCGTTCGGTCAGCAATAGAAGAGACACAGGCACTGCGTGTTGGCGACACTTGGTATCCTATTGCTTCGTCGTGGTGGCAGCGTTGGAAACGTTACGTGGAATACGACGGGGAAGACTCCACGAGTGGCGGTCACCAAGCTTTGCACCCGGGCAGGATTGATAATACGGACCTCGTTCACAAGGATCGTAAGCGACGGTGGTGTGAGAGGAACGAAAGCGTGCACAAACCCGCCGGGTGCGAGGAGGAGGACGAGACCCGGGAAGGCTTTGAAAAGGTGTTGGAACTACGGAAAGGAGTGCTGCAAAACGTGGACTTCGCCTTGCTCCCGGCCACTGCCTACAAGCTTTTGAAAGAGTGGTATTCTGGAGGGCCGGATCTTCCCCGCTCTGTCATCACTATCGGTCGTGGCTCCGTCGCCGAGAACCGTGTCAGCTTGTTTCCCTACGTCGTGGAGGTGACGTCGGGAGATTCCACTTATGACTGTGGGACTGCCAGGGAGCGACACTGTGGGCAGATGGTGGTAGAATCGGCCACCCCCGCGTCTCAATTCGTGCAGGACGTCTGTCAATTAGTAGGAATCGACATAAAGTTTGCAGAGCTGTACTCGGTGCCCATGGTGGGGCAGGATGTAGAGGCTGAGAGCACAGAGGAGGCAGAGGGGGGGAAGGAGCCAATGGGGCCATGCAAGCACCCACCAAACGAGAGGGTTTTGGGAAGTTTCAACACGCTTGACTTGATCGGGTGTGCCTCCAAAGGGAACAAGACAAGCCATGGCAATAAATTGGACGTACCCTCGGATCGAGACGGCGCTGACGAACTCGTCCGTCCTCAGATTCCTGCGAAGACAAGCTCCTCCGCCGATAGCCACAATGGGGCGGTGCCTGAAATGAAGCACATTTCGAAAATGTATTCAAAGGAACAAACCGTAGAAGATATATTCTACGGAGAAACAGCGGCCTGTGTCTTTGTGGAAACTTTGGCCTGGCGCTTTGCGCTGAAGAAGGGCGACGCCCTGGATGCTCACGACCGAGAAAGGTGGTTCGACTCGGTGGTGGTGGAGCGTCTCGAAACCAACGGCCAAGGTGTCCCCCGCGTGAGGATCCATTTTCGATGTTGGGAGGACAGGTGGGACACGGAAAAGGAGGTGACAAGCCGGGCACTCCTGCCTCTCCACACCAAGTCGCCGGACTGGCGGCAATTTTACGTGGGCATGCCTGTGGAGCTTCGCCACCACAACCTGTGGTTTCAGGCGACCGTGATGCAGGTGGATGAGGAAGAGCGGAAGATTTTGGTCCGACGCAAATCTGGAGAGGTGTCTGAGGTGTGGAAAGCCTTCGCGAGCGAGGACGTGTGTCGCCCCGGCGTGCACTTGCCCGAGGCGGCTCCCCGCTCGGCCCCCTCTGCCGATGCCTCGCCTACTCCTGGCAGCCGCCCGTCTTCATCCACAGCGCCTTCTCCGTCTGCGTCTTCCGCTTTCGGCGCGGGGACGGGCCGCGTGCTGGGGACGGGCGTGGCGGTGGGCGAGAGGGCTTCTGGCAACCCCTCCGGTCGCCCGGGCAATGGGTATGTGCCGGGCTCAGGGACAAGGACCGAGAGCTCTTTGCCGGGGGTGGTGGGCCTGAGCAACTTGGGCAACACGTGTTTTATGAACTCCATGCTCCAGTGCCTGAGCCACACGGGCGTGCTCACGGACTTCTTCCTGTCGGGGAAGCATGAGGGGCAAATCAACGAGGACAACCCCCTGGGAAAGCAAGGCGTCTTGGCCCGCACATACGCGAAGCTTTTGAAGGACATGTGGTCGGGCCGCTTCACCTTCATATACCCGACGGAGTTTAAACGCGTCATTTCCCAGTACGCCCCGCAATTCGCCGGCTACCAACAGCACGATTCGCAAGAACTCATGAATTTTCTCCTTGATGGTTTGCACGAAGACCTGAATCGCGTCTGGCAGAAGCCTTATATGGCCGTACGTGATTATGCCGGGGAGCCGGACGCCCAGTTTGCCGGCGAGTGCTGGGCGAGGCACTTGGCGCGGAACGACTCGGTGGTCATCGACCACTGCCAGGGCCAGTACAAATCACACCTGACCTGTCCCCGGTGCGGGCACGAATCCATCACGTTCGATCCTTACATGAGCCTGACGCTTCCTCTGCCCGTCACCTCCATGATCAGGGTCGCCTTCACCTTCCACGCCTGGCCTTTGGGTAAACACCGGCCCCTCTACGTCGCAGCCTCCCTCCCCGCCACGGCCACGGCAAACGAGCTGAAGCAATGGATCGCGAAGAACCTATGCGCGGCCTATGCCTGTCGAGATCCCCGGGCGGCATCGCCGGGACGGTCCAAGCACGAGATATTGGCCGAGGAGGAGGAAGAGGAGGACGGGCTGCCGTACAAATCGCGCCTGCCGGACGAGAGGAAGCACATGGGAGAGGGCCTTTCCATGAGCTTGCGGGAGGAGAAAGGGGAGGAGGTCGGGCTGGGAGGACAGTTCCCGTTCGCGATCAGCCTCGCCGACGTGCTGGATCGCCGAATCGTTGGGGAATTCAAAGACACGGACAGGGTGGACGAGCTGGCGCGGACCACCGTGACCCTTCACGCTTTCCAGTTGCAGCATGCTCCGGCCGCTCCCCCTCCACCCCGTGCTTCCACCAACTCGTGGCTTTCCGGCAAACGCGAGGCTTCTCCTTCCCCCCCTCGACTCTGCGGGCGGAAATCCCCTGCACCCGCGCCGGGCTTGGTGCGAAAAGAGGACTTTAGGAAGGGAGAAGAAGTCTTCGTCGTGGCCACGTGCGTCTTCGGGAGGGCGCGTCCCACCACCACCTTTGCCTTTGCATCCAAAACCTACGAACGCTTCGGCCCTCTCCTTCGCTTCACGCTGTCAAGCCTCCAGGCCACCACAAGGGATGTACACGCACGGGTGTGGGCGGCGACTGAGAGGTTCTTGAGGGAGGAAGCGGACGCAGAAGCGATGGAGGAGGAGGAAGAGAAGGAGGGGAGAAGGGAGGAAGAACGGGCAGCGGTAGCTCGGCGGCTCCCTTATCGGTTGTATCTGGCCAAAGCGGCCGGGGATGTGGTAGGGGAAGAAGTACTGGACGATGGGAGTCCCTTTGACGTGCAGGCGCTGAAGGGTCGGGTGCTGATGGCGGCCTTCGAGGCCTCCATGTTCGAGAAATGGGTGGTGAAGGAGGAAGCGGACCGCACCGACCCGCATGCTTCCGTGCAGCGGCATCGCCTGGATGGGAGGACGGGGGAAGAAAGGGCGAGAAAGCCCATCTACCTCAAGCAATGCCTTGAGAAGTTCTCAGAGCGGGAGCAACTGGCGGAGACGGACCCCTGGTACTGCCCCAAGTGCAAGGATCATGTTTCAGCGTTCAAGAAGATGGACGTGTGGTCGCTGCCCGACGTCCTAATTCTCCATTTAAAGCGTTTTTCCTATGTGCAGGGACTGTATTCGGGCCCCACGCGGGAGAAAATTGAAGATCTGGTGCATTTCCCGGTGGAGGGACTTGACATGAGGGACGTGATGCGCGGGCATGTGGACGAGGATGCCCCGCCCCTCTACGACCTTTACGCCGTTTCCGAGCACTCAGGTGGCTTGGGTGGAGGACATTATACGGCGGTGGCCAAAAATTTCAGGGACCACCGATGGTATACTTTCAACGACTCGCTTGTCTCACCCGTGAACGAGAAGGATGTGGAGTCGACTCTGGTCACTTCGCGCGCATACGTTCTGTTCTACAAACGGAGGCGTGGCTCACTCAAGTGGGCAGGCGCCAGGCTGCCATCCAGCTAAAAGTCAGAGATCTCATAGCACATTAATCAGTGTAGCGGTAATAGAAGAGTCCGCAGGGTTGTAATACCCGTTGGGGGTCAAAGTCATGTAGCACAAATACGGACGGTTGTCTTCAAATGTGACCCCGGGTGGCTCATCCACTTTGCCACTCGGGAAAATGAGCCTGTCAATGGCTTGAAGAAATAATGCAAGGTTGACGACATCCTGAAGATGACCCGCTCCTTTACTTGCTTTGAATTTTACGGATCGTGAGGGTTGTCCGGTTACTCAACATGTAACCTCCCCGATTTCGTCATAAGAATGCGGCGAGGTTGGCACCGCCTCCGTCGCTCCATACGCCCACAAATGTTCTTCTACTGGGTCAGAGTGACATTTCCAACGTTCCACTTGCGTGATCGTGGTCATGAACGCGTTGGGGGGATGGACATTTTGCTAGGACTGCATTTACCTCAATACCACGCGTCAGCGAGAGAGCGATAGCTCAAGCAGCAGCACTGGGGTGTATGAGAGAGAAATGATAGGCCCTCCATTCTCTACGCCATTCCACTTAACCAAGTCCAATGCATGCCGCAGGGCGCAAAGACACTTTCTTCAACTAAGGATGGCTGAAGATGAGAGGAGCACCCTTCTTCCCCCTTTGCCTCGTCATCCCGTCGCCTTGACTTCACTCAAAAGCCCGCTCTGTCCCTATGCAGTCGACCTTGAGGTAAGTCCTCCTGCGCGGAGGCGCCGACCGCCAAATGAATTCGTCTCGAAAAGACCGCCACTTCTTCCTTCTCGGAGGCACAATCAATCAGAGGAACCACAGCCGCAAGCACAGAGCCTGTTGTCAATATCCGTTGCACCCGGGGAGAATAGTCAAGGGCTGGCGTCAAGCAGACAGACAGTGCAAGCCGTGGGCCGAAATAAAAATAACGCAGTAGGTGGAGATGGCACCGTTTCGAAGCCCGATTCCAATCCTGGTGCGGGGCAAAGCGAGAAGCCCATTGATGAGGACTCCCTCATCTTGACTATTAAATCGGCCATTTTTCTTCGCCCTGATAGTCTCAAAAACACTGGCTACTGGACTCTTAACGTTCTCACTGCAGGTTTACTTGGTTTGCTCTGTCGGTGGTACCCAACGCTGCTCAGACAACTTCGATACGCGACGGTCGATGCCCTTGACCCCCGTGCCGAGCTGGTCCTGATCACCTCGCTCGACGACTTCGAGTCCTACACGGCCATACTGGCCTTGGACCTGACTGATTTGACGCAAGGATGGCAACCTGTGGGGCAAGTGCGCCGACGGGTGACGCGGCGGCACCGTGGGGACCAGCGGGCGGGCCAGCAGGGCGTGGAAGCCTCCCCCCGAATGTTCTTTTGGCGGCACGAGCGGTTCTGGTTCCACCCGAGAGAATCTCAAGGGCAGAGCAGGGGCGCCGGACCATGGCTTCGGCGGGCGTTTGACTTGAGCCGGTCCTATCGAGAGATGCACCGAATAAGCGCGGAGCGGTTGGAGGAGAGCCTTGTCGATGACGTGGCCCTAGATGCCGCCTTTGCCCGTCTGCTCACCTACGGCGAGAACCAGCTGGACGTGAATATCCCGCCCTTTCCTTCCTTGATCTTGCAGGAACTTCTCAAACCTTTTTTCGCCTTTCAGCTTTTCTCCATCATCATCTGGATCTTGCAGGAGTATTACATCTACATGTACGTGGTGGTCGCCCTCTCGGTCATCTCCATTATCCAAAGTGCCTACGCCGAGTACCAGAACCTGAAAGCCTTGGAGCGCCTGGCCAAAGCGGACGGGATCATCAATAAGATCCGACTCTATGCCTCTGGGCGCGGGATGCACGCTTCTCGCCGCAGCGACGAGGACTTGCTGCCCAGTAGGAGCCCGTGTGCGGCCCATGCCGGCGGGAAACTTTTCGCCTGCCTGACGGCAGACCCTGTGGCCACCTCTTCTTTGCAGCCGGGAGACGTCGTGCACATATCCACGAACATGATCTTACCTTGCGACGTCCTGCTCTTGGCAGGGAGCGTGGTCATGAGCGAGGCCATGCTGACGGGTGAGAGCGCCCCTGTGCTCAAGTCTGCCCTCCCTCTCGACGCCCCCGACACCGGTTTCAAGCCTGACTCGGACCGCGACCGCCGCTACATTCTCTTCGGTGGGACCAAGGTGCTGCAGGCCAAGTGTGGAAATGTACCCCCGGTCCCCTCGGAAGACCTCGCAGCGGACGGAGTCCGTTGCCTCTGGGACTTCGGCGTGCCAGGGCCCGCCGCCTCGGACCATCACTCCCACCACCACCACCGTCACGCCGGGTCGATCACCTTCGAGGAAATGCCTGCCATGGGCTTGGTTCTCCGCACAGGCTTTTCCACCGCGCGGGGACAGTTGATCCGCGCCATCCTCTTCCCCAAACCCTCCAAATTTAACTTCGAGAGACAAACCTTTCTCTTCATGCGGATCCTTCTCCTTGTGCTCGGCGTTGGAATCGCCTTCCAGGTGGCCATTTATCGGAGGAACAGAGTCGACGCGTTTAAGACTTTTCTCGACTCCCTCAACCTGGTGACGGTCGCCGTCCCGCCTGCCCTCCCTCTGGCGTTGAGCGTGGGTGTAAGCGTAGCCCTGGCCCGCCTGAAATCGTACGGAATTTTCTGCTCCGACTCCAGCCGCATCTCTGCGGCCGGGCGCGTGAATTGTTTGTGTTTCGACAAGACGGGAACCCTCACGACCGATGGACTCACACTTAAGGGCGTCGTCTGCGTCCAACAACAACAGCAGCAGCAGTACCAGTCGGGTGATGGTAACGCCGACAGAAGCGACATCCGCTCGGTCCTCGGCACTAAGGTGCTGGGCGGCGACTTGGTGACCGACGTCACGAAATTGCACGCGGTGGCACTGGAGGAAGGAGTGCGGAAAGCCATCAGTCGAAACAATTCGAGTACTTGCCTGTCTTCAAAAGCAGATGAGAATGCGGTGAAAGGCACAGGAGCCGCTCCGCCCCTCTCATTATCTTCGGCCGCAATGGCCCTTCCAACTGCTGCCACGAATCTGTTCAACGAAGCGGCAGAACCTGCAAACAACCACAAGTTAATGCTCAGCTACGTGATGGCTGCCTGCCACTCCATCTCCATCCTCGACCAGACCGACGACGCGACGGCCCTTGTCTTGCGTCTAAACAGTGAGATCATCGCAGATCCATCCTCCTTGCCCGAACGCCGACAGGCACTGGAGAGAATACTGGAGGAGCGCGGCCTCTTGTCGACCGTGGAGGAACTCGTGCTCGATCCAGACCATGACGAAAGTATCCTGATCAAGGTGGAGGTGGAGGAGGAGCAGGAGGACGGTCACGAGGAAGAGGGAGGGGTAGCAAGCGGTCATCGCCGCGGTCTGGGACGAGGCTCTTCCTCAGGCGGTGGTGTCAGCGGAAGCGGTGCAGGCAGCAGCGGTCGACCTTATCATCCGGTGAATGAAGAGAAAGAGGAGGAGCCGTTGCTCGACCTTCCCATCGCGGCGTACAGCGACAACGTCTCCGACAAGACCCAGCATCTGGTGGGAGACTCTTTGGAAATTTTGTGTTTTCAAGAATCTGGCTGGAGATATTGTGTGCGCCCATCGGAGCCTCCGAATCTCTCGGAGCTACTTCGCACGATGGGACCAGGGGCGCTGAAGCGGCTTTTCCGGGACGGGGCATTTGATGATTTCAATATTTGGCGGCACCCCCGCCTGGCCAGCTATGTGGATACGGTTCTCCTTCCTCCGAAAAGTCTCAAACAAACGCGTCATTCCTCCGCTCTGGCCATGGTACGACGCTTCGATTTCGACTCGGACCTTCGCCGAATGGCGGCAATCGTCCGCACATTGCCTAACCTGGAGCCGACCGGTCTGAGCAGTGCCGGCAACACTCGCAAGCGTGGAGGAAGCGCCAGCAGGTTCCGATATGACCAGGCCGGTCAGCATTTTTTGCTGGTCAAAGGCGCTCCCGAAAGTATAAGAGACATTTGTAACCCTGCGACGTTACCTCACGATTTGGAGGCGCAATTGCAGCGCTTGACCCTGTCTGGATACCGAGTGCTGGCTTGTGGGACGCGGGCATTGGAACATTTGTCGGAGGCGGAGTTGTTGAGAGGCACACGTGAGGAACTTGAGAAAAACCTGACCTTCGTCGGCCTGCTTGTCATGGAGAATGCCTTGAAAGAGGAGACCACGGGATATCTGCGCGATTACGCCCGGGCCGGGCTGCGTCAGATCATGGTGACTGGTGACAACCCCTTGACCGCCTTAGCTGTATCCAAGATGGCGGGTAGTGCATTTTTGTGTGCCTGGCGCCACCCACTGCTGGTAGACCTGGGCTCGGGAGCAGGGACACGGGATCCGCTATTGGCAGTAGTGGACGTTCTTGACCCCACCCTCCAATGGGACCTTCAGGAATATTTGCAGGCATATCTTGGCTCGGCCCTCCTAACTCTAAATGCAACCAAGGCGGCAGAAATTGGAAAAGGGATGATCGATGACAGGGATAGCGGAGGAAGCTCTCGGGACAGTAGTAGCCAAGGGGACGATCGTCCGAGGAATAGCAAGGATAGAATTCCCTCGACGACACCAGCGTTGGCCTTGGCGGGTAACGGGGGGAGGAAGCCACCACCAGCCCTCGCTGCCGTGGACCTTGTTTGTACGGGACGGGCATTTGCCGCGTTGCTCGCGCAGCACGCACCTTTGCGGGAGGAAAGAGACTGTGACGGGGAAGCCTGGACTCCTCTAGAGGTTGTGCTTCTCAAGTGCAACGTCTTCGCCCGCATGTCCCCCCACAATAAGCAGGAGCTAATGCGCTCGCTGCAGGAGCTTGACTACGTCGTGTGTATGACTGGGGACGGTGCGAACGACTCAGGCGCTTTGAAAGCTGCGGATATCGGCATTTCTATTGCGTCTGCGAAGAATGTGTTGCTCAGTGAACCGGGGACTGCGCAAAAGAAGGGGAAAGCAGCCCCAGGAGACAGTAGTGCTCGGGTATTGGATGGAACTATGGCCAAAGGAAAGGCTGATGAAGCTTCGGAAGACGAGGAGCGACAGGACGATGATAATCCAGAAAATGCGAAAATTGCCACGGAGATCAGTACTGCAGAGGCGGCCGTGACTGCGGCGCCATCAATTGCAGCTCCTTTTGCGACGGGCTTGCACCATATCGGAGCGGTATGTACAGTCGTTACCGAGGGACGAGGTACATTGGCTACTTCGTTCAGCATGTTCAAATACATGTTCTTGTATGGCATCATTCAGGTAAGGCTATCCGGTAATTTCTTAATCAGCGGCCCGGGAAAGGGATTTGTGATGCAAGCGATGGTTTCGAAGAAATGAGCAAGATGTGTAACCCCCACTTCACGGTACTTCAACCTTCCCATTCCCGTTCTAGTTCTGCGGCGTCCTTATCCTTTACGCCTACCTTCTCGAGCTTTCTTCCATGCAATACCTTTATGCGGATCTGTTTGTCGTGCTTCCCTTCGTCACCTTTATGCCCTCGATGGAAGCGACGCCCAGGCTGACACGAGGGACGCCTGAAACGAATCTGGTGTCTCTCTCTGTCATGCGATCCATATTCGGACACTCGGCATTGATAATTTTCTTTCAGCTTTTCCAGCAATGGTTGCTGCTTCGACAGGATTGGTATCATCCTCCGGATTACAATGCTCCAGGATTTGATCGGCAGGTGTGTAAATACACTCCAGCCCGCGGCAATCTAGACAAGAATGGACCGAGATGTGAATGGAAGGGCGCCCCAGGAAATTTTAGACTTGACGATACTTTGAGGCAGCATTCCACTCATTTTCTACTACCCGTACTTTTACATGTATATTTCAATCCATCCACAGGTGACCATTTCGAGCTCCAGCAAGTTCCTCTTTTCCAACTTTATGTACATCTTCCTCGCCATCGCATTTTGTCAGACTTATGGTCTTTTCCGCGTCCCACTGTACAAAAACCTCATTCTTTCGGCTTTAGTTGTTGTCGAGGTGACGGTTTCCATATTCCTCGTTGTCTTAGACTTGCCGATTTTTGACCACATCTTTCAAGTCCAGGGCGCGGAGCTTGTCCCTGCGTATCGACATAAGTTGGTGGGTTGGGGCTTAATTAGCGGCTTATCTTTTATCCTGTATGAACGTTACTTGGTCCCGCACAAGTCGCTGGATGAGGATCCTGTGGCTGCAGCGCCGCCTCGCCGCATTGTCACAGCTAAATATGGGCCATTTAGGCGAGACGGCGGGAGATGTGGGGTTGGGGGGATTGCGGAAGTGCAGGGGGAGGATGCGGCAGCTGTCTTGATGGATGAACCAGTGGATATGGTAGAGGAGAAAGAGGGGTGGTTCTGGCGCGCTTTCAATGGAGAAATCAAATGCTTCCCGAAATTTTGGCATCGCACGCCGCTGTTCCACCGCTTTAATGTCAAATATGATTAATGATCGCAGCTTCCAAAAGCGAGGGGAGGCAAAAGGTCGATTTGGATCCTACGAAACAATAACTTGCAAACCCGAAATGTCAAACAGGCATGAAGGCGATAGGTGCGGTCAGAAAGGCGACTTGAGAAGGGAAGTCGCAAGAAAAAAGCACGTAACTGTTGTACATATTTGAAGCATAGCTTCCCTTTATGGCGGAGCACTAAATGTCATTTTTTACGAGTTGTAATGCCGTTCGGTCGGGCATCGTGACGTGTCATCGAGAATGTTATTGAAGCCCTAAACGTCACACCACGATGACTGAGTTTTCAATCCCTCATCTCCTATCAAGCAATACTCTTTCCGCCACGTGTTCCCCCTATTGCCGCCATTGCTTGTCGCACCCTTTAAAGGCCGTCGTCGTTGTGGCGATGCCATGATGGGCGTTAGAGTTGTCATCGAAGTAATCGAGGAAGAAAGTGGGTCGAAATGACCCAGGTCTGCACGGCCTTCCTCCTCATCCGTGTTCATGAAGTAGGGGCCTTGAGCAGATCCCTCCAATGAAAGGGCACGCTTTCGAACCAGGTCTTGCTGCACCCAGGGGGGGTCCAGCCAGTACACCAGCAAGGCGACCCCGAACACGGACATTGCCATCAACAAACCTTCGGCATCGGTTACCTCCACAGAGGCATGGAAAAACTCGCACCCTAAGAGCATTACGCTTAGACCCAACCCGAGACACGCCCCGGGCCGCCCTAGGGGTGAGCGAAAGCCACTATCCGACGAAGCCCACTGTCGGGAAAGATAGGCCACAAATTGTAATATGTACGCAACGAGTCCGCCGACAACTGCCACGTTAATGAGTACGCTTACAGCCTTGGAACCCGACATCGTACCAACTGCGCAGGCCAGGAGGCTCAGGCCTATAAGCGAGGAGCCGGCCAGCGCGACATGGGGAGTGCCGTAGCGTGGATGGATGACACCCAGACATGTCGGCAATATCCCGTCACTGGCGAGCACTGCGATCGTCTCCCCCGCGTAGAGGACGAAGCAATTGAAGGAGACGATCAAGCCTAAGCTAATGAGAAGGGAGACACCGTGGAGAACGTACTGGTTCTCTGTGAGGGCCTTAAAGCCGTCTAACAAAGGAGCCTTCGAATCTGCGAGTGAGACGACTCCGGGAAATACGGAGCTGTTGAGCACAAGAGTCAGGGTAGCGACTGCAGCCAGGGTGGCCATGGAGGCGATGATGACCTTCGGCATGACCTGTGCGGGGTTGGACATGCTTCCCGCCATCAAGGGCACGTTTTCAATGCCTAGATACCACCATAGGGAGTAAGGAAGGGCGATCCACATGCTGGCCAGGTCGTCGAAGAAAACTCCCTTCTGTTCCAGGCCGGGCAGGGAGTGCGTTTGGAGGTCGACGGCCACCAGGGAGGGCATGTAGAAGGACGCAAGCACCATAATGCTCACCACCGTGCTCGCGACCTGCGGGGAAATTGGAGAGAGAAGAAACCAGAGGCCACGGGCCGCAAAATTAACAGAGGCATTGTGCAATTCGATCTTGGAGAGCAAGACATGTAATCACCTGAAGGTTGATGCTCATTTCCATCCCGACAATGTTAAGCAGTGTGAAGACAGAGTAAGTGAGGATCCATACACCCACTTCCAGGACCAATTTTGGCCCCCAAATGTTTGTCCAGGAGTGACTTAGATAAGAGGCGACAGCGAAGACGCACAAGGACCCCGTGGGGATAATCTTGAGCAGTTCAGCAACCCCACATACGTAAGCTCCCAGACGGCCCAAGGGGCTTTCTCCCACGAAAGTATGGCTTCCACCGATCTTCAACGTGTGTGCGGACATCTCTGCAATGCAAAGAGAGAGCGTCATGTAGAGGATCGTGCTGATAGCCAGACCCAAAAGCGCTCCCGCCAAGCCTCCCAGTAAGGTACTGTTCCATCCCACAAAGTTTCCGCCGATGGCAGAGCCCACCGCAATGCCCCTGGTGATGTGATTTGAGTTGGAAAAAAGAGGATGCCCTGTGATTAGAAACCCATATTTTTCCCTCTCTAACCACAGGAATGCGATAGAAATTCGTAATTTTCAACCTAAACGCAAATTCATAAAACGCCTCCTCCCTCGAAAGAAAGTATGGGCGTTTGTCAAGTAAACACTTGTTGTAGACATCTTCCTTCAATATTCTCTCAGTAATCGACATATTGTGTATTCGTCTACGTATATTGATCGCTTCACTTCCATGCGCCCAGATAAAGTACATTAACTTACCATAAATGCACGAAGGTCAACTTCGACTCTCGAGGCATTGCGAGTATTGGGAAAAGTACGGGTACAGGGTGGCCTTTCCCCGAGGTATCGTGACCGTCGTTACCGCCACTCAAAATGCATATGATTGAGAGTTGTCAGTTTGTTCCGGTGCCTGATCTGTCGGGTCGGAGATATTTAGGGCTTGTGTTGGAGCTTGGTGGGTAAAATACTGCAATGGGCCCGCAGCTGTATGCGTGAAGCAGCCAGGATGTAATTTCTCTTCTTCCACGCGGCAGCGGGATACAGGCACCGCGTCGTCTCACCTGTTAAAAAAGAAACAATGAACTTAAAACCAATCATAGCGTGGCAGTGCGTAGCGTGGGCGTACTGTCCTGCACAGGGGCGCGCGGTAGGCCGAGAGCAGGGCGTGATGCAGGGCAATCAGGAGGAGAGGCTCGCCTCCTCGCCCTCCGAGCCTTCTCCCTCGACGTCACTCCTGTTCCATGTTGAGGACGCTGCCTTGCCAAGTCTTGGCACGAGCCCGTGCACTATGCTGACCCACACGGGCCAGGGGTTGTCATTGTGGAAGTCAGAATTGTCTCTTGACGAGTGCGGGGGGAGGGGGGAATCTGGGGTCCCCCTGGTACCGTATCCATTCTCGATCATCACGCTCTTGAGTTTTCTCGACCCGACTCAGCACCACGCCACCTTTTTGCCTTTGCAATGTTCTGTGATTTTCGTTTGCGCATGGGTAGATTTGTGCGAAAAAAGAGGGCTCACCGACTTATTGTACTACTTGCACTGAAAGGTCGCAGCAGTTGCGTCGCATTTCTTGCAGGGAGGACAACCTTCCAGGCTGTAGGTGGCTTCCGTTCGCATACTGTTGGCGTAGTTTACTGTGTACGAGGCACGACGAGGAGGCACATAAGGGGACTTCTCATCTGTCATACAGTTGCGGAGTAAAGTGTTCACAGGTACGCAAAGATGTATTGTTCTTGCCGGAGGAAAAAGTTCGTATGGGCAAAGCGCTGCCGTACTTCAGCTACCCGTGGACGTGGTACCACTCTGAACGCTCGAGAGCCGATGACTTGCTAGGCTGCCTAGCCCTGATGCAGGCGACGATAGCTAGTCTACATGCTATGGTCCCATTTTCATTGGCTCAGGGCTGCTGTCCTGAGGGCTTCATCATCTCTGTAAAAATCTCCTGACCACCTCACATAATCCACTCTCTCCCAGGGCGATTTTTGGCCTTATGCTGTTCCCTTCGACGGTGACCACGGCTTTGAATGGTCGCCTGCAGCTTCAGCTTTGGGGTTTGGCCTGGCGCAGGCTCCCACGTCACACGCGTCAATGTTTGGAGGCCTCACCATCCTTCACCTCTCGCCCTCAAGAGCGCTCGTTCGCAGCTTTTGCAGCACTCCCTCGTCTGACCAGCCCGCACGCTCGAGCCTCATTGCGCTCACGTCCACCTGCCAGTGTAGTTTCCTCCTTACCTTCGTCCTCGTTGCGAAGTCCTTTTCCCGGCGGAGCTTACGGTCTGACTCAGAGGCATCCCCGCCGCGGGATCATCTTCCGCTTTATGGAACACCAGAAGCTCAAGTCCTTGGAGATGGAGGCCAACCAAGGCGCCATGGACGCAAATAAACAGTACCGGTTCCTGAAAGAGCTGGGAAAGAGCTACCCAGAGGCGGTGATTACTAGGTATGAGGGGGGAAGGTTTGCGGTGAACGAGGGCGTGACAAAAGAGTACCTGAAGGCTTTGGCCAAGGTGGGGAAACTGGACAGCATGCCCCTGCGTCCGCTCTTGCAGCCAATGGTTGCCGGGGGCACTGAGGGAGGGGGAAGGGTTGCAGCCGGCGTGGAGGGAGGGCGGGAGGCTTTGGGAGCGGCGGCTGGGGTTGGAGGACCGGCGACGTCCGTAGGGGCAGGGTCGAGCATGGCGCCCGCAGCGTCAGCTTTAGGAGGCTACGATCCAAGCCAACCCCTGTACGTGACCATGGTAGAGCCAGGCTTCAAGCAACAGTTGTGGCGGACGTTCCGGTTTACTTTGTTCGTATTTCTGGTTATCTCGGGTCTCTCGGCCATGATCGACGACAAAGGCATCTCCAGCAAGCTCATGATGTCCACCAACCTGCACATGGCTGAGTCCTCCGACAAGCGCTTCTCGGACGTGATGGGCGTGGACGAGGCCAAGCAAGAGCTGGAGGAAATCGTGCTCTACCTGAAAGACCCGTCCCGGTTCACCCGCCTGGGCGGGAAGCTCCCGAAAGGATTGTTGTTGCTCGGCCCCCCGGGAACAGGGAAGACGCTATTGGCCAGGGCCATTGCGGGGGAGGCAGGAGTGCCTTTTTTCTATGCTTCGGGCTCGGAATTCGAGGAGATGTACGTGGGGGTGGGGGCACGGCGGGTCAGGGACCTGTTCGAGGCGGCCAAGAAGCGCGCGCCTTGCATCATCTTCGTGGACGAGATCGATGCGATCGGAGGGGCCCGACACTTGAAGGATCAGCAGGCGATGAAAATGACGCTGAATCAGCTGCTGGTGGAGCTCGATGGCTTCGAGCAGAACAAGGGCGTGATTATCATCGGCGCCACCAATTTTCCCCAGTCCCTGGACGAAGCCTTGCTGCGCCCGGGTCGCTTCGACAAGCACGTGCAGGTCCCCCTCCCGGATATCCTGGGCCGAAAGCAAATTCTCGAGTTGTACGTGAAGAAAATCCCCACCGATTCGGACGTAAACATGGATGTCTTGGCTAGGGGCACCCCGGGAATGAGTGGCGCAGAGCTCTCCAACCTGATCAACGAGGCCGCGTTGAAAGCCTCCATCGACGGCTTGAAGGCCATCAACATGGCTACCTTCGAGTGGGCCAAGGACAAAATCATGATGGGCTCAGAACGCCGCTCGGCGGTTATTTCCAAGGAAACGGCCACGGTGACGGCCTACCACGAAGGGGGGCACGCGCTAGTGGCCCTCAAGACAGGGGGGGCGGACCCGGTGTACAAGGCGACCATCATGCCGCGGGGACAGGCTCTGGGGATGGTGACGCAACTGCCAGATGGCGACCAGACGAGCATGAGTAAGAAGCAGATCATGGCGCGGTTGGACGTGTGCATGGGGGGGCGGGTGGCGGAGGAGCTGATCTTCGGCGCGGAGAATGTGACCAGCGGGGCAAGCTCGGATATTCAGCAGGCCACGCGGTTGGCCCGGGCGATGGTGACGCAATGGGGGATGAGCGAGGCAGTGGGTCTGGTCTTTCACGCGAAGGATGGGGGCGAGCAGAGTCCTGAGACGCGGGCCGCCATCGACAGAGAGGTGAAGGCCATTCTGGACGCCTCGCACCTCCGAGCCAAGGAGCTCCTTGTGAAACACAAGGGCGACCTGGACCTGCTCGCCAAGGCGCTCTTGGATCACGAGACGCTAACTGGTCCTGAGATTGTTGACCTTTTGGCGGGAAAGAAATTGAGCAAGCCCAAGGTCGCGCCGCGCGCCACTATGGCCCCTCCTAGCCCGGCAGCGACGCCATCGCCGGGGTCACCAGCAGGGGCAACGAAGCCAGGAATATTGAAAGGGGGGAGGATCGGGGCGTGACAAGGGAGACAGGGAGAGGGTATGAAGGACGGATACGCTGCCTGACTTCAATGGCGGTGGAAAGTGAAGAGGGTCCCATGCGGGGGACTCGTGTGAATAAATTTCTCAGGCAGATTTATGTATGCATTGGGTAAGAATACCGAATAGCAGGAATGAAAGTTTTTATAAAAGTGATGGTATATTACGGTGTCAGTCGCGGGGCAAATTGTAGCGTGTATTCTATCGAACGATTTTGCTCGAGGCTATTATCACGGGCAAAGAAAGGCAAGCGCGGGCTCCGCGAGCAAAGAAGCGGCAGTCTTGTTTTTCAAATTAGCGGAAATGGTTCGCACGCTCCTGTCCTAGGATTGCGATGACTCGATGCATAAACAAATTTGTTCAAAAATAACTCACCTCTTTTGATCCGAGCACAAACTGATCCGCCTGGCCATTCATTTGTCTCGCTGTGTGAGGCAGCAAGGCCACAGGACGCACCATGCAGCAATAGAAAGTATAGTTTGATCCGATGTTCCTCTGTTGAAAGCAAAAAAAAGTTAATGCATTCAAGAAGTCTCGAGCACATCTTAGAACCGGCATTTGCTTGGGAATATAACGATCGTATCCCTACTTGAAGACAAGTCGGCGATCGTCATCGAAATGGAAGTTGCGTTTGGCTCTTGTGGCTGCACGACGATTAGTACCAAGCGTGAGCCCATCTCCGCTCTTGTTAACAACACTGACGATAGGAAATGTTTGGACATGATTCAACCAACTGAAGCGGAGACCACTGGACCGAAAGCCCAGAGAAAATCGGACTCAGGCTACTCGAGTTACCGGCTGGACTGGTCACTGCGAGAGCATCCCAAGACAAAGGAAATGCTGCAAATGAGGGTCAAGATTGCACACGTAATCCACGCCCTTGAAAACCTACGGTATGTGCTATTGTAATTTACGCTTGTCTCCTTGTTCGCCTTCCTTAAAGAGGAACCACGACATCGATAAGTTGTCAACAAGATTTCATTTCGGAACGATCATTTTTCAGGCTTGAGTACCTGTATTCATCTCTCGGTGGCCTACCTTTACCAACCGCCCATCAACTTGAAGCCGTTGTGCGTCTTCGTCCCAGTTCGTTGAACGCCTGCCCAGGCGGAGTAATACCTACTTGGTCACAGCTGCAAACCTCTGTAAGTTAATCATCCGCTATAGTGTCACTCTAACAAAAAACCTAACGGCATGCTGTGATCCTCAGCTGCCACACCGTTCTACTCTCCTTTACTGTGTGTTATTCTGTCCTCTGTTCTATTTATCTATTTTTCTGTCGTAATGTGCTCTTTTCATACCCCATTTTAGACCTTCGGTCAAGTATTTTTAGAAAAGCTTGAGAAGGTCTGTATAGAAACAGGGCTCTCTTTCGATGTATACGCGCAAACCATGGTGGCAGGAATAGCCAATGACGACAAGGATGAGGAGCAAAACGGGTGGTCGAATTCGTCAGAGAGGGTCTCTCATCACATTGTATCTCAATTCAATTGTGGTCAGCCCATCACGGAGATAGCAAGACGGCATAGTATCGACGAAGCGCGTGTCTTGGCGATTCTATTGCAGGCTGAAGATAAGGGAAGTTCTGTAAATTGGACGCGCATGTCCGTCTCCTCCTGCTTAAAAGATTCTGTGATGATCGCAGCAGAGGTGGCACGGCACATGGAAAAGGCGGCTGCGGCATGCCCGCGGTTGCATCTAGGAGCAGAACTCGGCGGAATAGAGCCCTTCTCTAAGAATTTCCCTTTGCCTGTCTTGATGCAACTCTTGCCTGACTGGCGCCCGGCCGACGTTCTGGCAGGTATATGTGTGTTGCGGCAGACGCGTTCGAAGACGCGGTCCCCTTGTAAGCAGCGGACCAGGCTCGCCAAATGCCTGCAGGCGGACAAGGATCTCAACAAGGAAATGGAGGCAAGAGGCTCCACAGCCAGCATGTCCATGTCAGAGGACGTGCATGCTCTCAGCGCATGGGCAAATTGCGGGATGATCAGCGACGAGAGCAATCGTCCAAATGTGGCAGCGTGCGCTAGCGTGGAAGACACTGGCAAGTCCGTAGACCGCCCGGAGGAGCAGGAAGAAGCGTGCCCGCCTCTTCCAGAGCGTGGACAGGCCCAACGACGGCAGTGCAATCCTTACCACGACAACAATCGGCATCCAGCCGATGCTAACGGTTCTGCAGCCGCGGCCATGCTAGCATCCCCCCATCCTGAGCCGGCGACGTCACACGCAGCAGTGTCGCCTGCCGCTCCCAACGCCTGCATCCTCGCCATGCTGAGTGTCCACAGTCACGAAGGACTGAGCGCCTCTGAATGCCTTCAGCTTCTGTCAGACGCGCATTGCGGTCATCGGCATGCGCTGGGCAACGGTGTGACGACGGTGGAGGCCTGTCTGGGAGAACTACAGGAGAACTATGTCGCCTACCGGGGGGGGGATGGCAAATTTAGATTGTTATGATGCACTGAAGTCTTAAAGGAAAATTGTAAAGTATTACAAATGGGACCGATGTACGCATTGGCCTTAAAACACCAGAGAACTCGATAGCTAGACTTACTTCTCTTTGCAGTTTTGTATGCTAGGTAGACGTGAAATACAATACAGTGGCTCTCCGTCGGTAGGGACTGCGAGCCAACCGCTTATCTATGTACATGAAAATGGACAGAAGTCTCACCACCTCGTCATTTCAGTGCCTCAACCAGCCAAGTCAAAGTTCCACGCACTTGCCGCGCCTCTGCAAGGGTCATATCTCTCGGGACTCCAATCCGGTACTTTAGATACTCTAGGCATGCCACCATCCTAGCCCTTGCCAGGGCTCTTTCTTCCTCCGACGAGCCGTACGCACTTTCTGCTGCTGATTTGTCCGCCGCCAAGAGCGGATCCACGTAGTCTCTCCCACGGAGAAGAGCCAGTATCAAGTACCTATAGGCAGTCTCCACCTCAGGAAGCGCCCACTCATCAATTTGGTTGAAAGGATCAGCCAGTGGAGAGCGAAACTCTGGTCCTGGCACCCCCAGCGCACGCAGCATGTAGCGAGGCAGCCGCTTATGATTTATGATGAGCCGAACCGCGGCGCTCTGGCGGGCATAAAGCTCGGTCGGTTGTGTGGCCTCTGGAAGATATTCGCGCACTTTCTCCTCTTCCGATACAGGCAATCGCCAGGCCGTGGGATGAAAACCGTCGAGCTTCTGTTGCAGCTCTGCTACTTCTGGTGTGTTCACGCTGTATGCCCGACCAAAAAGTGGCTCCAAGCTGTTGATTAGGGTGAAAAAATCGGCTTTGAAAGCAGCGTAGGACGGTCGATGATCCAAGGCGTCAAGCCACCTGCTCAACGCTGGCAGATCTGGGTGCTGGCGCAGAGTCAGTCCTTTCCAATAGAGGCAGGAGGCAATCACGCGCTCGACTTTTGGCGCGAAAATGATGTCCACCAGAGACGGCTCAGTGCCGGGCAAAAACCACGGGCTTTCGGCGTATTTCGCCAGAGCACTCTCCACCTGCCGGAGCACGGTCCAAAATTCATCGTGGCCATGAGACTCGGGCTTCTCAAACAGATAGACAAACCAGTCCCGGAACAAGTCCCGCTCCAGGCCCAGCAATGCTTCGGCTTCGGCGTGGAGTGCGTCCCCCTCGTCGGGCCACAGCCGCCGAGGTTTTACCATCACGCCTTCGTCGAAACCTTGCCATTTGTCGATCGACTTGCAAATCTCAACAGACTCGCGTATCATCCGTCCATTTACTTCCAGCAAGGGCAAGAGTCCTGTCCCCGAGATGTCGTATATCCATTCGGGCTTCTCACCATAGGAAAGCAGATTGATGCGCTTCAAGGTGTAGGGCATACACTTTTCTTCCAACGTCATCCAAACCGAAGCACAGTAGGGACACCAAGATGCCGCGTCCTTATAGAATATTGCGCGTAATGTTTCATTGTGTCCAAACTTTCGCGTGAGTGCACCTGCCTGGGGAGGACCATCCCCATCGCTCAGCGCTTTTTGCCGCTCCATTGCATCCTTACAAGCCGCTGTCGGCCACGCCTCCGCCCATAGAGCTTCCATGGAAGGTAAGCTTGAGGACGCACCACCCAACGCATAACGACGGCGCTCGTTCGGTGGTGGTACCGGCATAACTTGGCGAAAACGTTGATATTTCGTAAGTGACTCCTGATCTTTTGGCAGGACTGAGACATTTTTGGGCCTTCGCCTCCGAAAAACAAAGTCGCGTAGATCTTTGAAAAGAGCCATCGACGTTTGTGAAAGCGCAGCTGTTCGGGATCCATACGAAGCTGGGAAGATCAGAGGTGGGGGAGGTCGAAGTGAAAAAGCCGGGGCTAGATGGGCTGACAGGATAAGCGCCAACAAGAGTACACGTTTAACCATGTCAGGACCACTAAAGATGGGCACGATCGAGAGCTACCCTGTGCATACCGTGTGTCGAAGGAAGTAACCCGTGGTGAAATGCATCAAGGCCACAAAACGTCCAGAGGCGCATGGCAGTATCAGGGGGAGACGACGCGCAGACTTGGCGAGACCAGGCAGTAGCCCGCAAGGGCGACCCCGCCAGGAGAGTCAACGTCCATTCTACATTGATGTACGTCTTTCAAGGCTCTTCTTGCTCCAAGTGATGAGATGAGTGGGGTCGAAACGAAACACCGCAGAGGGTACCGAAATTGGCCACGTAATGTGTGTAAAAAGTGTCTCGCTGGGTCCTGTGGGAGGGGTTGTAACATACGTCTCTCCCGTACCCCCCCCCGGCGATGCCATCGCATCGGACGGAAAAAAAAGGTATGAAACAATACACGAACCAACGGCACGCGAGAAAGAAACCAACATTGTAGTTGCAAAGCTGCTACGGAATGTACTAACGTGATCGTAAGGAAAAAACTTGAGCCTTCGTCGTTTGGACAGGAAAGGCGTCATCCACGTTGTTGTCTTATTTTTTTGGCCTCCATCCTAAATATAAGGGCCTCACTTCCCCGGCGCACTTCCCAGGTACTATGCGCGCGTTGTCGGCCATCTATCCCCTTGGCTGCCGCCTGACTTTTTTTGGTCCCTTCTACCCTAATCTAAACCTCTCCACGAGGCGTTATTGAACACCGCGGAAACATTTTGGGCTAGGATGTCTATTTTAAAAGTTTTGAATTGGCAGTCCAGGCCCCTCCCGCTGCTGCTGGAGCAATCCTCACTCCCTGATCTTTTAAAGAGATCCTCTCACCCGTCAGAAATCCCATTGCCGGCAAGAAGTAATTCCTGACTTCTCTCCGCTCAGAGTTCATCCGAGACAGAGGCCGTGTACTGAGAGAGGTCCGGCATGGTGCCCTCCGGGATGACCTCACCCTCATCCTCATCCTCCTCCTCCACTGCGATTTCCGCCTCGTCGTGGAGGTCCAAATTGGGGAGGTGCAGACCCGAGCGCATGGCATTGAGGACGCGGGACGTGAATTTTGGCACGTCATCGTGGGTGAAGCCTGACTCGAGCAAGGCAGTATCGTAGAGAAGCCACGCCGTGTCCAAGACTCCGTCGGCGTCGTCTCCGTGCTCCTGCAGCCGTCGGTTGAGCTCCACGACGATGGGGTGACGAGGGTTGATTTCCATCGTCTTCTGGGCCAAAAGGGCATTATACTTGGCCGGATCGTTGATCGATTGCGTGCGCATGATGCGCTCCATATTGGCGGAGTGGCCGTAGCGGCCCGTGACGATGACGGAGGGTGCCGACTCGATGCGGTGGGAGATGGCCACCTCCTTGATCTTCCCCTTAAAGAGGGTCTTCAGGTACTCGACCAGGGAGGCGAAGGCTTCTTTGTAATACTTCTCGCGGCTTTTCACCGTCTTCTCGTCCTCGTCTCCGAATTTAAGTCCTTCCTTAGAAATGGACTGCAGCTTTTTACCTTCGAACTCGGGGATCTGCTGGATGCAGTACTCATCGATCGAGTCGACCAAGAAAAGAACTTCCAATCCCTTGGACTTAAACTTCTCCACAAAGGGGCTCTTCTGTACCGCCTCCATGGACTCGCCCGCCAAGTAGTAGATGGACTTCTGCCAGTCCTTGGCACGAGAGAGGTAGCCCTCCAGACTGGTCCAGTTGTTTCCCTCTAGGCTGCTCCTGAATCGAAGCAGCTTGACTAATTTAGCCCTGTTCACCATGTCCTCGACCACGCCCAGCTTGATACTCTTTCCAAAGGTCTCCCAGAACTTGATGTACTTCTCGTTGTCCACCACCTTCTTCGTCTCGCTCTCCTCCTCCTCCTCCTCCTCCTCTGCCTCGTCCGGCTCACTCGTATGGCCCTTGCTGGCCAGGCGCCGAAGCATCTCCAATACCTTGCGCGTCAGCTTCTTCGCCATCACCTTCAGAAGCTTGTGCTGCTGCAACGTCTCTCGGGACACATTTAGAGGCAGATCGTCAGAGTCAACCACGCCGCGGATGAAATTCATGTAGCGAGGGAGGAGCTCCTCGAACTCGTCCGAGATCAACACCTTCTTCACATACAGGCGAAGTTGAGCGGTCTTGGTGTAGTATGTGTCATAGAGATCGGAGGGCGCCTCGCCAGGGATGTAGAGGATGCTCTTGAACTCCATCTCACCCTCTGCCTTGAAATGGATCCAGCTTTGCGGGGCGACAGTGTCTTTGGTGAAGGCGTTGTAGAAGTTAGAGTACTCTTCGTCGGTGATCTCGGAGCTTGGGCGGGACCAAATGGCTACGTTGGTATTCACCCGCTCCCAGACCGTCTTGGTGATCATCTCCTTCTTCGTCTTCACGTCGTCGGACACCTCCACCTCCTCAAACTCCTCCTCCTCGTCTTCGTCACCCTCCGTGGTCACGCTCTCGACCTCCTCTTCCTCAACTGGCACCTCCACCTCCTCCTTGTAGCTCTTCTCCAGGTAGATCGGGAAGGAGATAAACTCGGAGTAGCGCTTGACCAGCCCTTCAAGGACATCAGTCTTGGCGAACTCCTTGGCACCATCCTTCAGGTACAGCGTGATCTCCGTCCCGCGGCCTAAGGTGTCCCCGCGAGGGTCCTTGACGACAGTGAAGACGCCGTCGGCCGTCGACTCCCATACGTACTGCTCCGCCCCGTTCTTCTTGGAGGCTACCCGGACCTTGTCTGCTACGAGGTAAATCGAGTAAAAGCCCACGCCAAACTGACCGATGAGGGAGAGGTCCTGGCCCTCCGCCAGGGCGTCCATGAAGTTCGCCGTGCCGGACTTGGCGACTGTGCCCAAGTTGTTCACCATGTCGTTGCGGTCCATGCCCACGCCGGTGTCGCGGATGACCAGGGTGTTCTTGTCCTTGTTCGCCTGGATGCGCAGCTCCAGGTCGGGCTTCGTCTCGAGAGCGGAGGCATCTCCGATGGCCATGAAGCGGATCTTGTCCAAGGCGTCCGAGGCGTTGGAAATGAGCTCGCGAAGAAAGATTTCCTTGGTCTTGTAAAGCGAGTTAATAATGATGTCCATGAGGCGGGAAACTTCGGCCTGGAATTCGAATTTTTCACCCTCTGCCTCCAGCGCCAAATCGAGCTCTGAGGGTGCGGCACTGAAGATAAAAAGGGGATGATAAGGTAAGAGGCAATCGAACAGACTTGCACAGAGCATGCCTGAAATCCATTATCAGGTCTACTCATTTTTTAACGCTCATACTTTCGACCCACACACCCGCTTACAACTACTTACGCTCGATCTTTCTCATCGATTTCTTCTTTCTGCTGGGCAAGCCACTCTTCGTAGTTGAATTTTTCGGGATCGATACCATTGGTCTTGGCGATGTCTGCCATGATCTTGTCCTCGTCCATGTCCGCACCGTACTCACGGTCGAGGATCTCCTCGACTTCCGTATTTTGTGCTGTGACTGTTTCAGGGTAAATGACCGGGAATGAAGATGAGTAAAAGTAACGGGTGAAAGTGTCGAATGAACATCACGGTCGCAAAGCGAAGAAGGATTTGCTCGGAATAGGAGCTCTGACCACACTGACAGCTATGTAGAACATCGCTTTTCGGGATAAACACAACATGAGCCGATGCCGTAATCACCCGCAATGCTTTGAACGTCACAAATAAGAGGGTGGTGAGGACACACAACACGCAGGAAAGGCTGAGAAATTGCACACCACAAGGGAAGGCTATGGACAGAAGGTAGCCACCTAAGTGGGCCTGGAGGGACAAGAATTATTTGCTCGCCGGTCAAGTGTGTTGACCTACCTGACGTCCAACAAATCATAGCCAGCGCGCCTAGCATAAGGCCAAGCTTCGTAATACGACGCATGATGCTCTGTTTTGTTTACGTCGAAAGAAGGCAGAAATTTAAATTGTGAGACGCTTAGAGGCGATCGTTGGTGGCTGGCCCTCAAGACTCCGGCAACAAATTTGTTTGAACCTCGTGTCAATTCATCACTCCCCTGCTCATTTACAATGCCTCTCCATTCCGCATTCGAGTCCCGTCGACGCAATGGCACAGCAAACAACCCTGCAGTCTTTCGATGGAACATCGCTGCTGATTCGAATCGCGGGCGATCAGAGCGAGTTCCTGACATGGTCGTCTCCCATTGGCCCATTGGGACGGGGCAAGCTGGGGTAGGGCTTCCGTGCCCATCACGCCTTGACCTCCCACACTTACTAGGGTTGAACCACTCAGTACCTGACTTTGGTGTGCTTTGCCAATTTAAATACTGCTATTGTTCCCTCCAGCTCCCACCCAGTACCTACTAAGCGTGCGCTTTTCCGATGTACTGCCACTCTTCCCTGCAGCTACCACACAAAACTTCTCTCTGGTACATTTTCTAATGTTGATACAACTACTATCCCCCATGAGAGGTCTTTCTGTTTTTCGAGAGGCGCGAGGAAATTGGTTAGGGCGATTAGGGGCTTACCTTGTGATTCGATTGGGGTTCCAAGCCAAATTCGGGTGGAAAGGTAAAAAATTGTACCATTGGTCGGAAAAGGTAGAGTAATATTTCTGGATGGATGTACATAAAGACGCATGTCGGGCACCTGCGGATGGGACACCGTGCGAAACAAGGGGGCTTAGCGTTTCCCTGGGAAAAGGAGGGATACTTGCAGTATTACCTCGAAGGGTATCTCCAGCACCTTTCTTTCCCCTGGGGGTACCGTCAACGTATAGGGTGTAGTCCTTGGAGTAATGGGACGGGTGACACGAGAGGGTGAGATTCCTGCCGGTTTGCCTTCGTGATCTTACCGTTGTTCTCGTTTTTCAAGGGCGCCTTTTGCATTAAGAACTTTGCCAGGACTTTGGAGCAGATTAGCAAACTAAGTTTTCCGGGGACTTCGTTAAAGATTCTCGATGTTTTCTCTGACGGCATCCTAAAGATAAGTTGCGCAGTCCAGCAGCATATCCGAAACGTGGCGGCGACTGTGGACCTGCTGACCGAAGCGGATGGCCTCCATATCGAAGGTCGTTCCAGGAGGTCGAAGATTTGATAATGCTTAAGGCAAATAACGAACAGAATGGATCACAAATTCACGAAGGTCGGATAGTTAATATAGCAAGTCAATCGATCGGCACTTTAATGCCACGGTGTACTTTCGGTCATGAGAGATGGAGTGACGAATCTCGATTGATGGACCTAAAAGCGCCCTCTACCACGTCTTGGACCAGTTAATATAGCAAGTCAATCGATCGACACTTTAATGCCACGGTGTACTTTCGGTCATAAGAGATGGAGTGACGAATCTCGATTGATGGATCTAAAAGCGCCCTCCAGCACGTCTTGGACCATCGAACGAGAAACATAAATGTCTTTTTGTACCGACAGTACTTTTTAAGACTTAGGAAAGGCTACCCGGGTGCTAGCCACGCTGAACCTCAGGCCCTTCTCAACACATGTAAAATGACCGATCAAAACTCTTTGAGTAACATTACAGTGCTTCCAAAAGATTGCTATCCAGATAAAGTCTAATGCTCTCAACTATTGGACAACAGTTGCTCTTCAACCAAGTCTTATGTCAAGGGCAGCGTATGCCCAAGGCATTTAAAGGCATGTGACCAGGTTCTTATGCAGATCCAGCAAGAATAGGAAGCAGAACCGTCTTTTTCGTTCATCCAAATTTTCGACAATCTATTTTCATCATCCAAAAAAAGTTTCGAGGCCTCAGATTCGGGCTCACCTTGTTTCACTCCCTTCCGAGCCGTTAGATTCGGCGAAGGCAAAGCAGAACAAACCGAATCGGACAAAGACACACGTCCAGAAGGTACTGGCGCAGTTTTCTCACTCATGACGACGTATCTGCGCATCACCGAACAGACTGGACACTGCGTGGTTACTGTGGCGTCTCACTCAGAGCTCGCAGATGCTATGGCTGCTCGTCATCTGCCTAAGCGTCCCTGGTGCGCGGACTTTCCGATTGCCGGTGACCCGCTCCTCAGAGCCCTTGACAAAGGATACTCCCCGCCATTTGCGCTCCGTATGCGAGAATAATTTCTCATCCTTTCCACATTTCTGTCCTGGATTATATGTGTCATTTCCGCATACGTGTCGGTTCGGTGGAGTGCGGTATCCACGGTGCCGGACTGCGCCATCTCCCCCCACATGCCTTCGACAGGCGCTTCAATTCCACGACCCTTTGAAGCCACCGTGGCTAGCACTTCTAAAAGCTGATCATAAGTTAAAGCAGGCAACAGTGAAAGCAGCTGGCAACATGGCTCAAGATTACGAATTGTCGCCTTCACTGGAGCCTAAGATCGCACGAAAAAAGTTTGTAGCAAGTTTGGTAGTCGGGATAGGGGCTTCCATGACACTGCTTGCGTCCATCTGCTTTCGTACCATGCCTTTGGGGAAGCGGGCATTTCTCTCCATCGCCCCTTTGGCAGCGACCTTGTTGCCATACTTCCTGTGTGTGGCCCGAGGGTTACCTTTGGTGAACGTGGGAAGCTGGCGGTCACTTAATGCAATCGGACATCGACTGGGGGGCATCGGCGCTTTGCTCTTACCGCTTGTCCTTGTCGTTCGGGAGGCATTGACTAACACACATGCGCCTGGACTATTGTACGGTGTCACGGTGGCTACAATTCTAATGAATCTTCTGTTCGGCGTCGCCCTGATTCCCAGTCGCTTCCCCGCCTACGATATTCCTGCTGCTCGCGGACTGGCTGTAGGCACTCTGTACGGACTAGCATTTTTGGGGTGGAGCACGACCTTTCGTTTTGGCGGCCAGGCGTGGTACGCGCCAATAGGGAGGCTCTCTGCTTTAGTAGCTGCATATGCCGTTGCATTTTCCTGGAGTGATGCTGGTCAGAACATTCGATGCTGGCGGCGGGGGATGTATAAGACAAAACTAGGCCGGAAATGGTACTTGCCTTTCGAACGCTCTTCGCTCACTCAAGTCTTTGGGAGCAATTTGTGGCGACAGCCGTCGGCGGACGCTTTGGACGCGTCCTTGATGACAGCCTGGCAGGGTTGTGCTCCCACCGTGTTCGTGGCCTTGCTCGGTTCCTCGGCTCTCTTGCAGCTGCCTTACCTGCTTTGGGGCTCTGCCTACACCAGAAGCCTGACCATGGCGTGTCCAGCGCTGACGAGATGGGCGACATATCAAGCCCTGGCGGCGGTGGCGGCCAACAATTTTGCGACGTTTTTGGTAACCTTGGTGGTACACAGCCGACTGCCCTTACACCATGTGGCTTTCTACAATGTGCTGGTCCCCCTGATCCCCACCTTGAACATTGCTGCCTTTTGTTGGCGGTATCCGGGTATGAATATACCTTTGATTCTGCAACTTCTGCTTCGGCCTCCGGGAGCTGGGTGCGTACAGGCGATGCCTGCCGCTTGGTTGTCTTGAGGGAAGGGGCATAAATAAATGGTAAAAATAGGTTCACGAAATTGAGAAATAAGACGGATGCCAGGCAGGCTCTACTACACGCCTTCTTCGTGTGCGAGTATGGCTGAATCCTCGAGCTCCCTTACAGTGGGCGCTATGTGAATATTGTGTCGCTTTTCGATGTTCTGTGACGGATTTGGAACGATACTTGAAAATAACTGTATGCCATGCATGATAAAGGTATTTCGCTTTCGGGGGCCTTCAGTCCTCGCCGATATGCTTTATCTGTTTTTTGTTAAAAGCCTTCTCCTACCAACACGTTCGTCAAGACACGGTCGCAATGCGCTGACTTGTTTACATCTCAAATCAACCCGGTACACTATACATTCCAAGATATACCCTATCCCTCCCCTTAAAGCTACTATCACGCCGATCCTGGATGCCACAAGACGCCAAAGCGCTCCGGCGGCCCCTCCGAGAGAGGCGCTCCCACCTCTCCCGCGCTCATTCCCTCGAGCCCTTGTCCTTTGCCTCTGCTCGCCTGGGTTGGGACGCGCTTGCTGGGCATGGATGCGCGGCTGCTCCAGTTGCTCCGATGGGTAGCTCCGGTACCGTGGATACTTGGAGGGAGCGAGTCCTCGAAGACAGTCACCGGACCCACCATGTCTTCCCGTGAGCTCGAGCTGGCCCGTCGGCGTCGATCAAGCAGGAGGATGCCAGACTCCTCGTCCGCCTCCCGGCATTCCTCCGCGTCCCGCGCTTCCTCGCTTCTGCCTTCCTCCAGGGCCATGCCCTCGCCGTCTTCTACCCTGTACCCCAACAAATCGCTCAACACCGAGCCGGGAAAGTGGGCCGCCGACGGCCACAACCAGTGCCACCGGATCCTCCTGCCCTCCTTGCCCCCGAACACCTCGTTCACGTCAGCTCTACCCACGGAGGTCGATACGGCGTGGTACTGGCCCTTTAAGCGGTCGATGGCCGTCGTATTTGTAGAGACAACCGTCCACTGATCGAGCATCATGCAGCAAGTGAAAAGGCCGAAGAGGACTGCCTCCATCACCAGGAACACCACCAACAAATTCCCGGCCATATCGTCGCAGCCTTCGGCGTCCTCCTCTCCGATACATCCCGCGTACCTGACCAGCACAAGCGTCAAGGCGTAGGTACACATGATGAAGACGTAGAAGATGAAGAGCAAGAAGAGCTTGTGGTTCCCGATGCCCACGCAGTTGTTGACCCAAGGGCAGTGGTGGTCCATTTTGACCACGCAACGACGACAAATGCTGCAATGGTGAGCGCGCGGGGGCTTGAATGCATTACACCGACGGCAAAACTTGCGAACGCGCGCTCGGGGATTGCCTCCCATGCCTGCATTACCCAGGACCCCATCATGGGATCCAGAGAGTCTTCCTTCATCCATGGCGACACCATTGGTGCCGGTCCCTTCCTGTCCGTTTGCCTGCACCTCCGGGTCATCAGCCAGCGGGAGTGCGTTTCGAGGCACTGCGCCGGGGTCTGTCGTCATGGCCCGGACATGGGAAATTATAGCCAGGCAGGCTGTGGCATTGAAGGCAGTTACGTTTAGAAAACCCCATAGAGATAGCACGCCCATCCACCCGAATATCACTATCTTATTGATGGTGTACTGAGCGTACAATATCAAACTCCAGGTCACGCCGGCACACACCACTCCACACGGGTCCTGGTTGCACCACCAAAGCACGTTGTGTCCAGTCCCGCATCCCTCTTTTTGGGCTCCTCGTGAAGATTGGGGTCCCATAATGTTCTTTGCTACAGTGTTACAATCCCAGCAATGTGCCTTGCGGAGACATTTTGCCCACTGCTGTCGTCCCTATGGTGTAATTTTCAGATGAGAAAAATCAAAAAGTGAGCAGGGAAAGGGGCCACGAGATAAGTGATGCAATCGCCGCACGATCTTAAGCACAGAAAGCCAGACTCTGTGCCTACGGACATGCAGGATCTCTCTTGCACATGTCAGTCTCCTTCAGGATCGTGAAGAGCGCCAGTAGAGCCACGGCTACCTGTGCACGCGGTCGGGTGGGACTTATGCGAAGACTCTGACAAGGAAGGCGGCGGAATCGATCATTCCCGCAGATGCAATGTCGCGCATTACCGGACCTAGCGACACAAAAACGCGGGCTGCGGGAAGAACCTGCTTGTTTCGCACCGCTCGCGGGGTTGACATTGACGTTCATTCGGAAGGGGATGTGGTGGAAATGTTTTGTAGGGCGACTGTGCCTTGGTCATGATGTTACGAATGCTCGCGTGCTTCGGAAAGGGCAGGCTGCCCGGCGGACGCGCCCCTCCCTCATCTCGATGCGACCTCTCATCTGGTAGACCGTACTTATACTCGCGTACCCCAACATCTTTACCATCCCCATTAGATAATGCTGTTTTCTACGGCATTTCGACGCATGCCTGTCCAGCGGCTGGCAATGGCGGGGAATGGTACGTGGAGAGCAAACACGAATAGGGATGGAAAGGATAGCTTGGGCAGGGTGGGAAAGTGGTCAACGGGCTGAGAGACTTCGAATAATTTATTTGTTGGCGCGAACTCATTTTGAAAGCACGCCACCAATCAATTAATCTATCCTCTGTATCATGATAGGTCGGCGTGGTCTTGCTACGGCCAGTCCAGGAGGCAGCGGGGCGTTCGTGCATACGCTGTACAGGAATGTGTTCCGCAGCAACATTGCCTATTTGACTTACGTCTTCGCAGGAGCCATTGTTGTGGAGTGGGTGTACTCGAAAGGCATCGATACGGCCTGGGAAATAAGTAACAGAGGGGTGCGTACTATCTGAAAGTCATCCTCCGCCACATGGAGAGCAACATAGGGTGTAAGGGAGGAGCTGGAGACAACGTTGTCGCTCGCGCGCTCAGGCAACCACCTGTCACACAATCTATGCGTGATCTGTTCGTGTCGCGTGCAAGTGATGTCGTCGAGAGTGCTCTCTTTCCATGGTGTCACTTTTGATCACGAGGGCGTGGCACTGACTCCCTCCCTTTTCCTTTGCACTCCACAGAAACTCTTCCATCAAGTAGACTGGACAAAGTGGCACTTTCACCTGGACGAGGAGGAAGAGGAAGAGGAAGAGGAGGAGGAGGACGAATAGGCGGGGGGGATCGCGTCGGCTGCGGTTACGGGTGTACTTGGGTAGGGAGAAAAAAGCGCCTGGCACCCTGGTGTCGACCGGGCCTGCGCCGAGGGAGGTGGGCTAGCGCAGTGTCCGGGACGCCCGTAGGGATGAATGCGGAAGATGTGGGAGGAGATGGTGATGGAATGCAAAAGAAACGAAGTGAGGAACTTATGGCGCGAGGCCTTTTTCCTCGCGCTGGATTCGACATGCTTGGCATCGCGCTCTCCGTTTCCAATCTCACGAGCGTCTACAATCCCGCACACATGTCAACAAGAGGCACACGCCAATGGTCGTGATCTTCGTTTCTTTCTCATGGTATCAAAATTTCCGCTAGCGCCCCCACTGTGGTCCTACCCACAGCCCCCTACAAGGAGCAGGAGAGCCCTCGTCCCCAGAGTATTGCATTCATTCCTGCCTCGTGATGCCGCCCACGATCCTTAACGGGGTACCTCCATCCGAGGCACTGTTAAGCATGGGCTTCGAATCTATTTCCTCGATCAGCATGTCGCCGGGTCCAAACCTCCTGCCCCGTTGCTTTCGCCCGACCCCTCCGAGATACCCTCCCTGCATCCGTCCTATACCCCCCTTACGCCTTCTTCACGTCCGGCAAGGCTGGGTCTATGCTCGGAACATGTCCCCGAAGGGCCTGCGCGTAGATCCCCGCGATGGATAGGGCGCCCCAGGAAAGGCCTGCCACCACGCCCGCGTCCACGATGGACCGGTAGGGGAAGGCCAGCGTCTTGACCGCTTTCACGAGGCCGATCACACCCAAGGCGATCGTCCACGACACGATTTGTCGTTTTTTACTCGCGTGGAAGAGGCCCATGCTGTAGGGGGCCGCCAGGACCTTGTGGAGGAGGGGGGAGCGAGGACCCAGGGTGAGGGCGCGTTTTACTACCAGCGGGGAGAATTTGAGCTGGAAGCCTTTGTAGCCCTCTGCATATGCCATGATGAGAGCAAATCCCACGTATTGCGCCCAGTGGAGAGGTGTGAAGGCCGTAGGGGTCGCCGTCTTCTTGAAAGGCTCCAGGGCGATGGGCAAGAGTCGACGGATGGCGTTGCTGAGCATAGCCACAACCCCCACCACCCCCCACAGTGCTGACAGGGAGAATGATTGCTTTTGACTCGTCTCGACAGCGGGCGCGGCACCGCCGGTTATCTTTGCAAGTTTGGCCATGGAAACGTCACGGGCTGCTCGACGTGTGCTTGGGAGTGCGGCCCGTGCCTCCACTTCCGGTAAAGGCCACGGCGTCGAAGACAAGGCACTCAGCTTGTAACTAGTAGAGGGATAAATGGTGGCTATCGAGTGCTTATTTGAAGACCAATCAAAGGCGGAGGTTGACGGACGGGCGCAAAACAGAGGACGCCGGGTACTGAAGGAGACGATTCGTCGGGAAAGGATGGCGCACAGCAGGAGGGGACGCAGTAAGACTCGCAGCGGGCAACCACCAGACATTACGAATTATAGACAGGGTTGAATCACAGCAGAATGCTGTGGGGGGTGGCGGAGGTCGTACAAGTGAGTGTGAAGGAATAACGGGAATCGCATATGAAGCGAAAGGGCGAGGGAAGCAAGTGGAAAAAGGAAGCAATTTAGGTGCTGCACAATGCAAGCAACCATCCTATTTCTGGCCTCAAGTCACCACTTGTCACGTGTTTCTCCAGGAAAAAAAACACGTGATTTTTTGTGTGGTGTAAGCATCCCCGAACAACTCGCCGCCTCACCGCATTCGTCAGCCTGGGGGCGAGACGGCAGCGAGCGCCGCTTTCCACACAATAAAAGTCACCGGTAATTGCCTGCGTCCGAGTAACACGAACTTTATATAATCCTGCCGACATATTAAAGCTGTTACACAGTCACTTGCTTGGTGAACTATAGGACTGCTGGATGCTGTCTACAGCTGATCATATCTCAGGCGCGCACCGGAGCTGTACGCCAGCATATCAAGAGGGGAAGCTGCCTGTCTGAGTCCAATACTCGAAAGTATGGAATCTCCCGCGACATGCCCCACGTCAGCTATCAATGCTTCATCAATTTTCATGGCGGCTGCATGTAACTCCTTCAGCCAGTGTCTGGACTGGGCACAGGGAACTCCTGAGCCTTGCGAGGTACAGCATCATGAGCAAGGGGGGTCAGGAGGTAGAGCCTAGGGGCTGAAGTCGAAGTGTCTTTGCAAGTATTCAGAGCGTACCCAAAATGTTTCCTCATCCTTTTTTTTTCGTGACTGTGGCGTATCAACCAACCGTCCGAAGGCCCTAAAAGAGAAACTAGTCGTGGCATACGGCGCACATGACTGGGTGGCCATAACGACGGCAGACGGGGCTGTGCGCCATTGCCTGCGCGGGCATAAGGCAAAAGTACATTGCGTTGCTTGGTTGATTCCAAGCCGTTTTCTCGTCTCGGGTGCTGCGGACGGTCAAGTCCGTGTTTGGAGCATAAATGAGGACGGATCAAGTTGGACATGCTCGCAGGTCCTGTACCCGGACACGGAGGAAGGAGAGGCATGCGTCAACCGTCTTGCGGTCCTCGACGGGGAGCTCATCGCTGCAGCCACCACTCTCTCGGTGACTCTCTGGCACTGTAGTATCAAGTCAGGACCGGGTGGGCGTTGGACGCAGGTGTTCTCGACGGCCATGCCCCCCGCCCAGATCCCCTGCGCGGTGGCCTTGGCGCCCTTGGTGAGGAGACGAGGAGACGCTCCGCACGCAGAGCTGGCATTACTGATCGGAGGGGTGGACGGTAAGATTCACGTGTGGAACGGCACGGGGCTGAGAAGAGGACAGGAAGGGTGTGAGGAGGAGGGACAGGAGAGCGCGGGGAGCTGGTCGTGGAGGAGCGCCGGGGCTCTGACCGGGCATCAGGCGTGGGTGCGGTGTCTGGCGTGGAGATCGCTGCGAGAGGAGGGAGAAGGGGAGGGAGAAGGGGTCATGGTGGCCTCCGGGTCGCAGGACGGCAAGATTCGGCTTTGGCGGGTCGGGGCCATGGAGGGCGCCGAGGGGATAAGACCGGGTCGAGGGGAGGAGGAGGCGGAGGAGGAGGGGGAAGGGGAGGGTCGGCTCAGGGTGGAGGAGGAGGAGGATGACCACGAGGTCCGCTTGGTGATGGAGGGGGCCGGGTGCAGGTACGGCATCCGCCTCGATGCCCTGCTGGTGGGCCATGAGGATTGGATCACGGGCCTCGCGTGGCGTCCCCACGGATACCCGGATGTTGGAAAGAAGAGGCAGTCCCTCGCTTTGCTCTCGTGCTCCATGGACAGGAGCCTGATCATCTGGAGGCCTGAGGGGGCGCGGGGGGCGTGGACCCCGCGCGTGCGGCTCGGGGACCTGGGCGCCGATTTGGGTGGGGCGGTGGGAGGCAATTTACTGGGCTTTCTGGGCTGTGTCTTCAGTGAGACGGGCGACAGGGTTCTCGCGCATGGCTTCGGCGGGTCTTTCCACGCCTACGAGTGTGACAGGAGGGCGGAGGGGGGGGGCGGGGCGGAGGAAGAAGAGGAGGGGGAGGAAAGGGAGTCACGATGGGTCCCTATGCCTTTCGCCACGGGCCACTTCGAAGAGGTGAGCGATGTGCAATGGGAGCGGCCTGGAGGAGGCGTTGGCGGAGGACGATACCTGGTGAGTGTGAGCAAGGATCAGACCACGCGCCTGTGGGCCGTGGCCTCCCAGACGCGCCGGCTCCACGAGATGTCGCGGGTCCAGGTTCATGGCTACGACTTGAGCTGTTGCGACATGCTCCCGCCGCGACGGCAGGGACCCGGCGACGAGGAGGTCTGGCAAGAGCACCGCTTGGTCTCGGGGGCGGACGAGAAGACGCTGCGGGTCTTCGACGCCCCCCGGAAAGTGCTCGGCCTCTTGGCGGCCCTGGCGGGGATCCAATCCGCCCAGCCTGCCCGCATTGAGACGGCCTACATCCCCGCCTTGGCCCTGTCGAGCAAGGCGGTGGGCGTCACTGCATCCTCTTCCTCGACCGTGGCCCATGTGCAGGGTGTGGAGGCGGGGGCGGGGAGGGAAGAGGCCTGGAAGGCAGGATCGGCCGTCGGGGGGGGGGGGGGGGGAGGGGGGGGCGCCGGGGGGGGACCAAGGGCGAGCGCCCGTGTCTCGGGGGGGGCCGGGGGCGACAACCCCCGTGCGCGGGGGGGAGCGCTCGGGG
>Ga0102934_1000056_pt1 | contig 56590 bp, 42 predicted proteins | sample SalPonR2_A_D1_MG_FD_78175 | JGI IMG/M metagenome (GOLD analysis project Ga0102934, IMG submission 78175) | Salt pond soil microbial communities from South San Francisco under conditions of wetland restoration - Salt Pond MetaG R2_A_D1_MG | ecosystem: Environmental > Aquatic > Marine > Intertidal... | reverse complement strand
CCTACCTCGACTAGCTCTTTAGCCTCCTCTTTGTCAGAAACACCAATGTCGATCCACAGATTTTCTGGCTTGACGACTTCCTTTTTATCCTCTTCTTCCATTAGATGTATCGGTTTTCTGCCAATAACACCGGTTATGGTTCCATTTTTTCCCTCTAGTTGAACTCTCTGGCCGGGAAAAACTTGGTTGTCCCACCCGCCGATAGTGGTAAAAAACAAATACCCTTCGTCATTGATTTGGCTTATCATTATCCCAATTTCGTCAGTATGGCCGGCAAGCATGACAGTGGGGTTGCCCCCTTTATTGACGACGGCGAAAGAGTTACCGTGCCGATCACCGTGTACATCGTCAGCGAAAATCTGTGCTTCGTCTTTCCACAATTTTGCGGCTTTTTCTTCAAATCCCGAGGGACTGATTGTATTTACGTATTCTTCAAGGAATTCGAGTGTTTTTTCGTTCATTGTTTTTCGCCTCCAGACTTTTGAATATTGACAAAATAACGAATAATTTTCAACAAGCTGAGTTCACCAAAATTAGCCGAGGAAGCCTAATAGCTTACTGCGGGGTTATTGACTAGCTCCTTTGCTGATTTACTTTGGTTGAACTTCGTGCGCCATTCGCTGTTGACACTTCCTCCCCTGTGGAGAACGGGAAGTCTCTCCTCAACGTATGAGTTTCGAGTACATTTATTATGAGTCAATTCGCCTTTGTATCTCTGATTTCGCGTAGGGTCTTGCACCTAACACTTTACATGTTGACAAGGGTTTTCCATAGTCCTAATATTAAGGTGCAGCCTAGATATGGGGGGGTGAGAAAAACTCAAACTGTACTTGAATACTTTTCCAGACAGTGGTCTTACTAACTCTGGATTTTACTCAGTTCAATTCAAGGAGGTATACTTATGAGTTCTACTTCTAAGAAAAGTCTTATTTTTGGACTCTCTTTTGTACTGATTTTCTCGCTTATGATCGTTGGCTTTGCGCAGGATAAACCGGAGGTTAAAAATCCTAACTTACTGAATGTCGTGACCAGCGGTACGGCTAACACCTTGGATCCTGCTTACACCTACGATACTGCTAGCGGGACCATCATTCAAAATGTTTATGAAAACTTGTTGCGTTATCCTTATGGGACAGTTGACGGGAACGAGAAGAAAACGGAAGGATACAGTGTAAGTTCATTTGAACCACTTCTTGCTGCTAAAGTTCCTTCAAAGGATAACGGTCTTATAAGAGAAACCGCAGGTGGCGGAGTGATATACGAATTCCCGATAAGGCAGGGAGTTACTTTCCATAATGGAAACAAGTTGACTCCGGAAGACGTGGAATATTCCTTCGAGAGGACGATGATTCAGGACAGGTCGGGTGGGCCTTCGTGGATGATTTTACAACCGTTAACAGGATATGGAAGTATTAAGAGTATAGTTAAGGCCGTAGCCGGGGTTGACGAGTTCGCGGATGCCACCAGTGAAGACCGCGTTGCAGCCTTTAATTCGTTTATTGACCCAGCCGTAGAGACTAAAGGTAACAGTGTCGTCTTTAAGTTGCCTAAATCCTATCCTCCGTTCTTAAACATCCTCACCCATGGTTCTGCATGGTCGGCAATTATGGATAAAGAATGGGTAATTGAGCAGGGTGGCTGGCCAGGAACTGCTGATACTTGGGTCGAATATCATAACCCAGGGGGCGGTTCGGCTGCAGAGGATTCCGTACTATATGACGTGATGAATGGAACAGGCCCGTTTAAATTGGAACGTTGGGACCCTGGAACGGAAGTCGTATTTAGTCGAAACGATAACTACTGGCGTGAACCCGCTAAGGTGAAGCGTTTTATTATTCAAAAAATCGACGAGTGGGGAACCCGAAGGCTCAAGTTCATCAACGGCGAAGCGGATATTTGCTATGTACCGCTGCAGTACCTTGGACAGGTTGAAGGGACAGAGGGAGTAAAGGTACAGAAACACCTACCCACGATACAAATGAACCCGGCAGCTTTCTTCACGCAGGATGTAATAGTGGAGAATAACGATCTGGTTGGCTCGGGCACCTGGGGCGATGGTATCCCCTCTAATTTCTTCAATGACGTTAAGGTAAGAAAGGCCTTTAACTACGCTTTTGAATACGATGCCTTTATTGAACAGGTTCTCCAGGGCCTTGGATACAAGACGAACGGTCCCGTTCCAAAGAACATGCAACCATATTACAACGATGACCTTGAACTCTACAGTCATGATCTCGATAAAGCGGAGCAATTGCTCAAGGAAGCCCACGGTGGGGAACTCTGGGAGAAAGGGTTTACCTTCACTATTCTATACAATACTGGAAACGAATCCAGGAAGACGGCGTCCAATATATTTGAAGCAAATATTGAGAAAATCAATCCCAACTTCGAGATTAAGGTTAGAGGTGTCGATTGGTCCACGTATCTAGACCAAATGATCGGGACCAAAATGCCTCTGTTCATTATTGGATGGCTGGCTGACTTCCCCGACCCTCATAACTTCGTTACGCCGTTCATGGCTTCCGATGGAACTTTCTCAGGCTGGCAGGGCGAGGGAATGGTCGAAATGGCCAAAGAGCAGTTTGATCCTTTAATTGAGCAAGGAATGGCCACGGTTGACGTGGAGAAACGTAAGAAAACCTACTACGAGCTTCAGAAACTTGCGCACGATCTCGCAATAGATGTCTGGTTACCTCAGGCAGAAGGAACTAGGATTCTTCGATCCTGGGTCCAGGACGTGCCGTTCAACCCGATGTTCGCTAATTCATGGTCCTATGCTTATCCAATATGGAAAGGTTATGAGGACTAACTATCGTTAGAAGGTTTTATGGGTTGGGTCAGGGAGTCAATCCCTGACCCGCCTTTTTATTTAATTTTTTGGGAGGGGACGAGAGCAGAGATAATGTTAGCCTATACCACCCGCAGGGTTCTTGTTTTACCTTTTGTACTTCTGGGGATATTGCTAATAATATTTGGGATGTTACAACTTTTGTCGGCTAATCAGCGGTTATCGACGTTTATTTCAAGTCCTGCAGAGCTCAAAAATACTGATATCGAGGTATTAAAGGAAGAGTATGGGCTAAATGATCCGATTTGGGTCAGATTTGGCCGCTGGCTAGATGACGTTGTTCATCTAAGGTTTGGATGGTCCGAGAGTGCCAAGATGACGGCCAAAAGAGCGTTTTTGCGGTTTTTCCCTGTATCTATAGAGCTTGCCCTTTGGTCGGCGCTACCCATCATTCTAGGAGGAATCTGGTTGGGAACTGTAGCCGCGGTAAATCATAACAACGTGGTTGATCATATCACGAGGCTATTCGCTATTGTTGGTTGGTCTTTACCATCCTTTGTTGCAGGGTTGCTTCTGTTAATGGTTTTTTACGGGGGTATTGTCACATGGTTTCCTCCGGGACGGCTAGGGCTTGAGGCATCCGAAATAGTGCATTCAGCCCAGTTTGTTAGATACACGCAGTTGAACACCATTGATGCATTACTTAACTGGAATTGGTTCGTGTTTACCGATGCTGTGAGGCACATTATCTTACCTGCAATAGTTATGTCCTACGTTCGCTGGGCGATGTTGTTAAGGATTATGAGATCTAGTCTCTTAGAAACGTTACGCAAAGACTACGTCCAAACGGCTCGTGCGAAAGGGCTAAAGGAAAACGTCGTCATTAAAAAACACGCCCGAAGAAACGCCTTAATTCCTGTTGTCACGGTTGCTGGAATTTATGTGGCATTTTTGATCAACGGGCTGGTAATAACGGAGACCATTTTCGACTGGCACGGTCTTGGTCGTTGGGCTGTTACAGCTGCACAGCAATTTGATACTTCTACCCTGATGTTATTTGCGTTATTTAATGGAGTGTTGCTGGTTCTTGCCAATTTGGTTGTAGATTTGATTTACGCCTATCTAGACCCAAGGGTTACCTACGATTGAGATGAAAAGAAAACTCATCAAGTTACTTACCAATCCGTTGTCGGTTGTCGGTCTTGCATTAATCTTCTTTTTTGTGGGAGTAGCAATTGCTGCCCCCTGGATCGCTCCTCCAGAAGATCCTGACGAGCCTTACAGAGTTCCCAGGGATGGCTGGTCTTCTACTCCCAAGCCACCAGGTGAAGGTCATATATTTGGTACCACACAAGGTCAGTACGATATCTTTTATGGCGTTGTATGGGGTACCAGGACAGCGTTTCGGGTTTCCTTGATGGTAGTCGGATTGTCGTCTATAATCGGGATCATTGTCGGGACTCTAGCTGCTTACTATGGAGGAGCAGTCGATAGCGTATTGATGCGGATAGTCGACGTTTTTTACTCCATCCCTTACTTGGTTGCGGCCATGGTATTGACAACGATTCTTGGAAGAAGCTTAACAAACGCGTTAATTGCATTGATTGTTTTCGGCTGGATGGGTTATGCCCGTCTTATTAGAGGTAATATTCTATCCGTTAAGGAAGAAGAATACGTTTCATCTGCTAACGCGGTCGGGGCGACTGATTTTCGCATTATCTTTAGGCATATTCTACCCAACTCTATTTTCCCGGTGGTTGTACAAGCCTCCATGAATATGGGCACTATTGTGATTACTGCAGCCACACTAAGTTTTCTTGGAGTAGGTGCACCGTCTGGTTACGCCGACTGGGGTCAGATGATAAGTTTCGCCAGAAATTGGATACTTGGGATTCAGGGAAACACCTTTCAGTACTGGTATACTGTAGTCATACCTGGAGCGTCAATTACCCTTTTCTGCCTTTCGTGGAACCTTGTCGGAGACGCATTTAGGGACATCATGGATCCCAAGCTACAGGGAGGCGGCGGGATGTAGTGAGGCACCATGGCTCTGGCAATTATCTTTCTTTTGCATCTGCATCCAGACCGAAATTGATAGTAGGACAGTACTGTAACTTGTTGTATTAGTTAGAAGATAATCATTAGGGAGAAAGTCGAACAGCTTAGCTCAGAGTTTGTACGCGCTGTTATTGCGTGACCTAGCCCGCTGTGCTATACTCGATTACGTTTACGTAACTATCCTGTCTTTAAGTTTAGCAAATTTAATAATTGATGCTATGTTGATGAATTGAGGTGATAACTTCATGGCGAATTCTAAGACTTTGAGTCTAATTGGACATTCTGGGACTGGGAAATCTGAACTCGCAAAGAAATTTTTACAGATGAGCGGGATCGACGGGGAACTCACCTTTGATCCCTCGCCTGAGGAAAAAGACCATGGCCATTCCATAGATTTGAGTATCGGTTCATTCAAGTATAGTGGACAATCCTGGAATGTGCTAGATACACCTGGTGCCGATGAGTTTGTGGAAGAGGTCTACAAAGGTGTGTTTATGTCAGAGTCAAGCTTGTTGTTTGTCGATGGGGAAAAAGGTGTTCAAGCCCATACCGAAGGGTTATGGGATATATCGCAACAGTATGATAAACCCACTGCCGTCTTTATGAATAAGATGGATAAGGAGGAGGCTAACTTTGACGAATCTCTAACCGAAATTAGGGAAACTTTCGAGAAAAATATAGTGGTCTTGCAAATTCCGATAACTGAAGGTGGAGAATTTGTTGGTTTGGTTAACGTCCACAGAGCAGAGGCCATATATTTTGACGAGAGTTCGAATGACCTTCCTGATAAACTTTCTGACACTCTAGAGTCAGAGCGCGAGAGGCTACTTGAAGCGTTAGCTGAGCAGGATGATGAATTAATGATGAAGTACCTGGAGGAGGAAGAAATAACGGACGAAGATATTGGTCGTGCTCTGAATAAAGGATTCAAGTCTAATGAGTTCGCTCCGCTACTTGTTGGTTCAGTCGAGGAGGATTTGGGACTTGATTTGCTTTTGTCTCATTTAACCGATCTGGTACCCGAGTTTGATCCTGAGGAGAGTAGCGGACGCTCGGATCTATTGGTGTTTAATCTCTTATCGGACCCCTATTTGGGGCGTCTTTCGTTCGTGAAGGTGTATGGTAAGGAGTTAAGAGAAAACGTGAGTTTGAGGAATGTCCGTACAGGTGATGACGTGGAAATATCCGACATGTATAGATATCACGGAGGAGATCAGGAGAAAATACACGAGGCGTCCTGTGGTGATATTGTGGCTTTGGGGAAACTGGAAGAGGTAGCTTTGGGGGATACTTTGACTGATACTGGCGATGAACTGATTGAATTTATCGAGTTCCCCACCCCCGTGTACGATCGCGCAGTTCACCCAAAGAGCAGGGAAGATGAAACCAAGATGAGCACAGCATTACAGGAGTTAGTTTCAACAAAAGCCACCATTTCTTATCATAGAGATGACGTTACCGAAGAGATGATCCTGTCAGGTATGGGCGCGAATCATCTCGATATTTTCAGGGAGAGATTAAAAAGTAGCTTTAACGTAGAGATCGAAACTTCTGAACCTAAGGTACCTTACAAGCAGAGTGTTGCGAAAAAGGCAAAAGCAAAATATCGACACAAGAAACAATCAGGTGGTCGCGGTCAATATGGAGAGGTCTATCTAGAGGTTACTCCTTTGAAGCGTGGTTCGGGATTTGAGTTCGAGAATAACATAAAAGGTGGTAATATTCCCACCCAATTTATTCCCGGCGTTGAAAAAGGCGTTCTGGAAGCTTTGGATCAGGAATACCCAATTACGGATTTAAAGGCTACTGTATACGATGGTGACCATCATCCAGTGGATTCTTCCGAGATGGCATTTAAAATTGCTGGTAGAGAGGCTTGCAAAAAGGCTGTTGAGAACGGCAAGAAAATTTTATTGGAGCCTATTATGAAAGTTACGGTGAGAACACCCGGCGATTTTACTGGTGATATCATTAGTGATCTGAATGGTCGTCGAGGAAGAATTCTGGGATCTGATTCTTCTGAGGGTTACACATTAATTAACGCTGAGGTACCACAAGCGGAGGCAAAGAGTTACGCAACTAGATTAAAATCTTTAACCCAGGCAAGGGCTTCATTTCAGATGGAATTTTCCAAGTATCAAAGAGTACCAAGTAACATCGCGGATAAGGTCTTCGCAGAGTAGGGCAATGTTAGTAAGAGAATTTATAACGACTGATCCTGCTACGGTTGCTGAAGGAGCTACAGTCTCTCATACCAGGGAATTAATGGAAGGAAATAACTTTCGTATTATTTTTGTTATGGATAGCGAGGAGAGACTTAGTGGTTTTTTAACCTATGAGTCAATAAAAGACAAGCCTGATGACAGGTTAATTGACGACTTTATATCCCATTCCACACTGCACGCGCGGGTTGACGACACCATAGATAAAGCAGTCAGTATTATCAGAGAGTACAGTTTGATGGTTTTGCCCGTTGTTGACCGGGATAGGAAACTGGTGGGAGTTCTGACGCCGGGTAAATTGTTTGAGGAGTTTTCGGAACTTTTAAATTTTGGTGAAGGTGGTTTCTGGTTGACGTTGAATTCTAATGATTTGGTTGACATCGAGAATTTGGTGTCAGTTGTAAATAAACACGACGTACAACTTCTTAGCCTATTAAATTCTCCCTCCGATGAAGAAAATAGATTGATTGTGAAGATTGGTAGAGTCAAGGATGCGGAAAAGTTTCGAGAATCTCTTGAGAGGGCAATGAGTAATGAAAAAGATATCCGTTAAATCCAGTGAGCGGATTGAGTTTATCGATATTACTTCCAAAGTAAATGAACTGATTGAGAAGGCCGGGATTGAGGAAGGTATTTGTTATCTTTACGTGCCTCACACTACCGCCGCTGTTACCATCAATGAATCTGCAGATCCGGATGTGGTTAAGGACATTGCCGGTCAGTTGAAGGAACTAGTCCCGTCCAGCAAGAATTACAGACACAGAGAGGGAAATGCGGATTCCCATATTAAGTCAAGTCTCATGGGAAGTTCGGTACTGGTTTTTGTCGAGAATGGCCAGTTGAAATTGGGGACCTGGCAGGGTATATTCTTCTGTGATTTCGATGGACCCCGGACTAGAAGGGTTTGGGTAAAAGTCCGCAAATAACGGTAGCGGTTGAAAATCCAGAGCCCTTTCGGTAAAATCACTCTGCTCTCAGCCGGTGTAGCTCAATCGGCAGAGCAGTCGACTTGTAATCGACAGGTTGCCAGTTCAAGTCTGGCCGCCGGCTCCAGAGTTTGTTTGATCGTGACAAGGATAAGGTAGGTAATTGTTCGCTGGGAGGGGTACCGAAGTGGCCAAACGGAGCGGACTGTAAATCCGTTGGCAGGCGCCTTCGGGGGTTCAAATCCCTCCCCCTCCACCATCCCCTAAAAATTGCTTCTGTAAGCAGTTTCTTGGCGGTTGAGACGTTGATAGTTTTGTAATATCATTTTGTTATATTTGGTTACGCCCGTGTAGTTCAGTCGGTAGAACATCCCGTTGGTAATGGGAAGGTCGCCGGTTCAATTCCGGCCGCGGGCTCCAAAACCGCTTTAGTTAATAGTCGGCGGTTTAGCCATGATTATTTAAAGGTATTTTCATAATTATATAACTTCGAGGAGGTACACGATGGCAAAAGAACATTTTGAGCGGGATAAGCCGCACCTGAATATTGGAACCATTGGCCATATTGACCATGGGAAAACTACGTTGACTTCTGCGATGACGAAACTATTGGCCAATATGGGATTGGCGGAAGGTAAAGAATTTAATGACATTGACAACGCACCTGAAGAACAGGAGAGAGGAATCACTATTGCTGTACGGCACGTCGAATATGAGACGGAAAATAGACACTACGCGCATATAGATGCTCCTGGTCACGCCGATTACGTCAAGAATATGATTACTGGTGCGGCCCAGATGGATGGGGCCATATTAGTTGTATCAGCTGCTGATGGACCGATGCCACAGACTCGGGAACACGTTTTGTTGGCTAGACAGGTTGGGGTACCTGCTATGTTAGTGTTCCTCAACAAAACGGATATGGTTGATGACCCCGACCTTATTGACCTAGTTGAAATGGAAGTTAGAGACTTACTTAATGAGTATGAGTTCCCGGGTGATGATGTGCCGATTATCAGAGGTTCAGCGTTGGAAGCTATGCAAAGTGATGGTGATCCGGAGGCAGAGGTCAACCAACCAATTTTGGAACTCCTTGAAACCCTGGACGAGTACATTCCATTACCTGATCGAGACGAAGATAAACCATTTTTGATGCCTATTGAAGATGTATTTTCCATTAAGGGTCGAGGCACCGTTGCAACGGGACGTGTCGAGAGAGGGAAGATTACTCCTCAGTCTGAAATTGAAATAGTAGGTTTGCATGGCGATATTGTAGAAACAGTGGCCACGAGCCTTGAAATGTTCAACAAGACGATGGACGAGGCAATAGCCGGCGACAACGTTGGTGTTCTGTTACGAGGAATGGATAAAGAGGATATCGAACGGGGACAGGTGCTGGCAGACCCTGAAAGCATAACTCCACATACACACTTTATGGCGGAAGTATACGTGTTAAGCAAAGATGAAGGCGGGCGTCATACACCGTTTTTCGATGGGTATAAGCCACAGTTTTATTTCCGGACAACCGATGTGACAGGAAGTATTACTCTTCCTGAGGGTGTTGAGATGGTCATGCCTGGGGATAACGTTAATTTGGAAGCTGAGTTAATTGAGCATATTGCTATGGAAGAAGGTTTGAGATTTGCGATCCGTGAAGGTGGCAGAACCGTAGGTGCTGGCGTAGTTACGGAAGTATTGGAATAAACCGAGGCTAAGTTTCATGCACAAGGAACAGGTAATTTTAGTATGTAGTGAATGTGGCAGGCAAAACTACCACACTGTTAAAAATCCACGTAACGATAAGGATAAATTGGAGTTAAAGAAGCACTGTAAGTGGTGTAAAGCCCATACAGTTCATAAGGAGAAGTAGCCACGACAAGTGATTTTCTACACTATACAGGCCTGTAGCTCAATTGGCAGAGCGCCGGACTCCAAATCCGAAGGTTGGGGGTTCAAGTCCTCCCGGGCCTGCCAGTTGTTTTGAGGTGCTATAAGCGTGAATTGGATAAATAGATTTAATAGATTCTTAAGGAATGTAAGATCGGAGATAAGAAAGGTTAGTTGGCCTACCCAATCTGAAGTAATTACTATGACCATTCTTATATTGATAATGGTTGTGCTGCTGTCTGGATATATTGGTGGTGTGGATTTGGTTTATCAGCGCATCATTAAGCAGGTCTTGTCTTTGTGATATTTTTATATACCTCTTTGATTCTACTAAATTGCGAAACAGCTAATTAAAACTGGAGTAAGTGGTTGAGCATGAAAAAATGGTACGCCATTCAAACCTACGCGGGCTCAGAGTTAAAGGTTAAGCAGGAGCTTGAGAGGCGTATAGAAAACCGTGGGCTTGAAGGTCAGGTAAAGAGTTTTGCTGAGGACGGCAAGCGGGATTTTTGTGTGGTGCCTATTGAAGAGGTAATTACCTCTCGTAGCCGGAGAGGTAAGTCGAATGAATATAGAGTACCTTACAACTACGATTTATTAGTCGAGGCAAACGAACGGCTTTCTAGGCATGACCCACTTGCACGAAAGAAACCCAAACATATAGAGTGGGATTGCTTGGTAGAAGAGATTAAGTCTCTGCAAAGAGTAATCATAGAGATGACAAACAGGACGGAGGAAACTTACCTTATCCCTAAGGATAAAAGGATTAGAAGGGATATTAGGAAGGGCGAGAAGATAAGATCAGGCGTCCCCTTGACCTCAGATCAGGAGGAAAAGTTTGTTGTTAGTATAAAGGGAAAAATAGCTTTAAGAGATAGAGTTAAACAAATTACGTTTATTCTCGATGATGGTTCTGAAAAAGAGTTGATAATTCCCGAAAGGTGCCTGGTTAGGTTGAGGGAGGGTGACGAGTTAAACGAAGGTGACATGATCGAGAAGGAAGATGTAATTAAGTCGACGTCGTCTGGAATGGTCAAAGTTAAAGAATACAAAGACAAGCGAGTGGTTACCGTTCAACCTGTGGAAAAACGTAGGTTATTTCCTGGTTATGTATTTGTAAAGATGGATCTTCCGGAAGAACAGATGATTGATTTGATTGATGATATTAGGGGAGCAGTGAGGTTTGTGGGATCTAGATATCATCCAATACCGATACGTGGAAAAGAGATGAAGGTTATAAAAAGGTTGGCTGGTTTGATAGAAGCGCCAACTGCTCCTAGTACTCCGCGTATCGAAGTCGACTTTGACGTGGGAGAGGTCGTGGAAATTGTGGAGGGACCATTTGCTGATTTCACTGGAGAAATTACGGCGATAGATAAGGAGACTGAAGAGGTAACTGTCAACGTTAAGATATTTGGCCGAGAAACTCCGGTAGACATCGGTTTCGAAGGAATAGAGAAAATTTAATAGGGAGGAATAATGGCTAAACGAGTCGAGACAGAATTAAAGTTACAGATTCCAGCTGGTCAAGCCGATCCCTCACCACCGGTAGGTCCTGCTCTTGGTGAGCACAAAGTTAACATTATGGATTTTTGTAATAAGTTCAACGCTGAGACCGGAGACAAGGAACCTGGGGTATTAATACCTGTTGACATAACGATATATACAGATAAGAGTTTTACTTTCGTGGCGAAGGAGCCACCGGCTTCTGAGCTGATCAAGAAGGCAGCGGGTATTTCAAGTGGATCGGGACAACCAAACATGGAAAAAGTTGGAAAAATCACAGAGGAACAATTGAAAAGAATAGCTGAGACGAAACTTCCCGACTTGAACACCTACAAGATGGAATCGGCTAAGGAAATTATCAAAGGAACAGCTAACAGCATGGGTGTTGAGGTGGTTGAATCGTGAGTAGAAGATATAAGACAATCGCCGACAAGGTAGATTTCGAGAATATTTATTCTCTCGACGAGGGATTGGAACTCGCTGTGGAAACTGCAACTGCAAACTTTGACGAGACTATAGAAGTGGCTTTTAACCTAGGCGTTAATCCCTCTCAAACAATGATCCGTAGCAGTACTCTTTTGCCAAATGGAACGGGCAAAAGCGTAAAGGTGTTAGCGTTTGCAAAAGGTGAGAAGAGGCGGGAGGCTGAGGAAGCCGGCGCTGATTATATAGGAGACGAAGAAACAGCTGATAGAATAGAAGATGGATGGCTGGATTTTGATGAGGTAGTGTCTACCCCCGACATGATGAGCGTAATTGGTCGATTGGGGCGGATTTTAGGACCTAGAGGAATGATGCCTTCACCTAAGTCCAATACAGTTTCTGACGAGATTGGTGAAGCTGTTGCCAGGTTAAAAAAGGGTCAGGTTGAGTTTAGGACTGATAAATACGGCGTAATCCATGTGCTAATTGGGAAATCTTCTTTCCCAGTTACCGATCTCCGTGAAAACTTGATAGAAATTGGTAAGTCAATTTATGACCAACGGCCGGATGACGGTATTCAGGGGCGGTATTTACAAAAGGTGACAGTCTCCTCAACGATGGGGCCCGGCATAAAATTATCTGTCGAACAGTTGCGCGAGGAAGTGTATAGAAGGAAACTTTAGGGGCTCTCGGTTAGGCTATTGATGGCTTAATTTAAGGGGAATTTTAAGGAGTGAAATATGCCGACGCAGTCAAAAAAGCAAGAAGTTGAGGAATTAAAGAAGAAACTTGAAAATGCTGCTGGGATAGTGCTTTCGGACTATCGTGGATTATCCGCTAATGAGATGAACAGCATGAGGGAGTTGTTTACCAAAAAGGGAGTGGAATACAGGGTAATAAAGAACACGTTAGCTGCAATTGCCGCGGAAGAGTTGGGTTTCGAAGAATTGTCTGAGCTGTTCGAGGGCCCTACAGGTATAGCTATGGGATATGAAGATCCGGTATTACCGTTCAAAATCTCGTTTGATACCGAACATGAATATGATGTTTTTGCAAATAAAGGTGGAATTATAGAAGGGGATTTTGTTGGTCCTGGCGAGATAGAAAACATTTCCCAATTATCGTCGAAGGGAGAGTTACTTGCACAGGTAGCAATAGGTCTAAAATCTCCATTACAGCAGCTGGTTTATGCATTGAAGGTCAAAGTAAGAGATCTGGCCCTAGTCTTGAATGAAGTAAAGAAAGGGAAAGAAGAATAATCCTTCAGATATTAGTGAGGTTGTTGCCTATTAGAACCCAATTTGAGCAGGCTTTATCCGGGAATTTGATTTATGTTTAAGTATCCGAATAACTTGATAAGAAAAAGTTGGTCCTCCAGCACCTGGTTGAGGATACCTTCTTGGAGGACTTAAGTTAATATACAGACCAACTTTCCATAATTGGTAAGTGAACGATATTTGGTCCCGTGAGGCAGCTCAATTAAGTGCTGAACACTTAAGAGTTGGGTTTTTGTCGCGGAAGAAACTTAAATTACCTGGTTGGGTTCTATCTACTGGGTGAAAAAACTAAGTTGATGAATGATAGGTAATTTTGTCTTGCATTCTTGTTTAGAAGTCGGCCGTAAGAGAGAAAATGGCACAATTTAGGTAGAACTTTTAGAAGTTACACAGGAGGTCTGTTATGGACACAAAAGAAATAGTTGAGTCACTGGGAAACATGACAATTAAAGAGTTGACGGAGTTAGTAGATGCTATTGAAGAGGAATTTGACGTTTCAGCAGAAGCAGCTGCTCCCGTTGCAGCAGCTCCTCAAGCTGGAGCTGGCGGCAATGGTGAAGGAGCTGAGGAAGCGGACACCATAGATCTGGTTCTTACTAATCCCGGTCAAAAAAAGATCAAGGTGATTAAACAGCTGAAGGAAATAACCGGTAAAGGTTTGAAGGAATGTAAGTCTTTAGTTGACGATTTACCAAGTACCATACAGGAAGATTTGGAGGAAGAGGAAGCTGACAAGTTAAAGAACGAATTAGAGGAACTTGGCGCTGAGATTGAACTTAGATAATGATTTAGTCATCTGTGGTTTTGTCGCTCTAGGAGGGATATAGATTGAGGGAACGAACGGATTTCAGCACGTACGGTGAAGCAATCGAACCACCCGATTTACTCAAAGATCAAAAAGACTCTTATACTAAATTTCTAACTACTGGCATTGAGGAAGCATTTAGCGAAGTTTCCCCCATCAAGGCGAGTAGTCGGACAAACTTCAGCTTAGAACTCCTCAATCCGTCCTTGGGAGATCTTCGAAGCTCCGTTAGTGATTGTGCTGATAAAGATCTGACCTACGATAGGCCGTTGCGGGTCGAGGCTCGCTTATCAGACGACGAAGGTGAGGTTGTTGCGGAGAATGAACTTTACGTTGCGGATATACCCGTAATGACACCAAAGGGAACGTTTTTGATCAATGGTTCGGAAAACGTTTTGGTCAACGAATTGGCTCGAGCACCTGGTGTTTACATTACAGCAGAGCGCAATAACCAGTATAAAGCACACATCCTACCAGATTACGGTGCATGGCTCGAATTGATTTTAGACGATAATAGGGAGAGAGTTTACGCTAATCTGGACAGGGAAGCTAAGGTTCCGATAACTGTGTTTCTGAGGGCTTTGGGGATGGATCAGGAGGATATATATTCCAAGTATAGTTTCGAGGTCAACCCCGTTAAGGAAGCAGATTTGTTGGACTACGTGGACTACGTTTTGGCTGAGGACGTCACGAGCGATGATGGATTATTGATTAACGCTGGTGAGAAACTCAGAAAAGAGGACGTGGCCTTGATAGTCAAAGAGGGCACTAACGAGTCGATTTCTTTCTTGGATAGATATATTGGGAACACTCTGAAGAGAGATGACTTACGGACTAAAGAAGAAGCAATCAGGTTTATCTATGCCAAGTTGAGACCTACTGGTCGCGTTTCTACCACCAAAATGGAGAATTACATACACGGACTTTTCTTTGACGAAGAAAACTACCTTCTTTCAGAGGTTGGCAGGTTTAAAGCCAATAGCAAGCTTGGATTGGACGAAGAGACTTTAGCGTTAACAGAGAAGGATATCTTCAGGTCGCTCGATTTGCTGTTACAGGTTCCTTACAATCCAGAGTTATTAGATGAAAAAGATCATCTGGCAAATAAAGTGGTGAATTTGCCCGGCAAGGCAGCTAGAGCGGCTTTTGAAAGGGGTTTAAATAGAGTTGTCCGAACTACAGCCGATAAATTATCTAAGTTTAGTCTGGATGATGACGACACCCTTCGTGACATCGTCCCAACTAGGCCCGTTCAATCTTCGCTCAATCAGTTCTTTTACACGGGAAGGTTTTCCCAGTTTCTCGAGGAAACGAATGCTTTGGCAGAGCTGACTCATAAAAGAAGACTTAATGCCTTAGGGGGTGGCTTGAGTCAACGCAGGGCGAAGCTAGAAGTGCGAGACGTTCACCCGTCTCATTATTCAAGGGTATGTCCAATTGAGACCCCCGAAGGACAAAATATTGGGTTGATAACCTCGCTGGCAAATTATGCCCATATCAACGAATATGGTTTTATTGAGGCGCCTTATCAAAAGGTTGAAGAAGGTCGAGTGACGGGAGAGATTGAATATCTCATGGCTGGCGAAGAAGAGCAGTACGGAATTGCACCATCGACAACGGAAGTAGATGAGGATGGGTATCTGGTTGGCGATAGGATAGAGATCCGGACTGGCAAGGAAGATATCCAGCTTGGGAGACCGGAGGATGTGGATTTTGTTGGTGTGTCTCCGAAGGCAATTGTTGGAGCTTCTGCCTCGTTAATCCCTTTCCTGGAGCATGACGACGCAAATAGAGCGTTGATGGGTGCAAATATGCAGCGGCAGGCGGTTCCATTATGTAACCCGGAGTCACCTTTTGTTGGAACAGGCATGGAAGCCAAAGCTGCCGAGGATTCTGGAATGCTGGTTATTGCTGAGAAGCCGGGGAAGGTCCAGTACGTGGACGCTGATAGAATCGACGTTGAAGAAGGCACTGACACCGTCAAATCCTATAATTTGAAGACGTTCACCCGCTCAAACCAGGACACTTTGGTTCACCAACGGCCTCTTGTTGAGAAAGGTGATAATGTAGAGAAAGGTGACGTGTTGGCTGATGGCTCTACAAGTGATCATGGTGAACTTGCCCTTGGCCGGAATCTCAGGGTTGCCTTCATGCCGTTCGAAGGTTACAACTACGAAGATGCAATAGTCGTATCGGAACGGTTGGTAAAAGAAGACCTCATGGATTCTATACATATAGAGGAATTCGAGGTCAAGGCAGAGGAAACGAAACTCGGTCCGGAAGAAATAACTGATGATATACCCAACATCAGTAAAGAAGACTTAAAAAATCTTGATTCACGGGGAGTAATTCGAGAAGGGACAGAAGTCGAAACAGGTGACGTGTTAGTAGGTAAAATAACTCCCAAAGGTGAATCTGAGCCGAGCCCCGAAGAAAAGATATTCCGGTCTATATTCGGAGAACAGGCCAGGAACGTCAAGGATTCGTCGCTCAAGCTCCCTCCCACAGCCGGCAAAGGAAAAATCATTAGAGTTAAGCGGTTTTCTCGTGATGAAGGAGACGAGCTGGATACGGGGATTAACGAGCTTGTAAAGGTTTACGTGGCCACCCGAAAGAAGATTTCGATTGGTGATAAGCTGGCTGGACGACATGGAAATAAAGGTGTTATCTCCAACATACTGCCCGAGGAAGACGTGCCATTCCTGCCGGATGGCTCACCCGTGGACGTTTTATTGAACCCACTGGGTGTTCCATCCCGGATGAACCTAGGTCAAGTGTTTGAAACCCACTTGGGCTGGTTGGCTTCTTTAAAAGATGAATACGTTTCTACACCCGTGTTCGACGGAGCCAAAGAGGGGGAAGTGCTAGAGGAACTCTCAAAGGCCCAGGCACAAACAGGGTTAAGTGACGGTTCGAACGACGATGGCAAAGTGGTTCTGAGAGATGGTCGAACAGGAAAGCCTTTCGATAGGCCAATTACCGTGGGTTATATGTACGTTCTCAAGCTTGAACACATCGCTGACGAGAAGTTGCACGCCAGATCTACCGGCCCATATGCTTTAATTACTCAACAACCTCTCGGCGGTAAGGCACAGTTTGGTGGCCAGCGTTTTGGAGAAATGGAGGTATGGGCTCTTGAAGCTTACGGGGCGGCGAGTACCTTGCAGGAAATGCTGACCTTAAAGTCCGACGACATTCACGGCCGGACAAAATTGTACAAGGCGATATTAAAGGACGAACCCATGCCTAGACCAGGAATTCCCGAATCCTTTAAAGTGCTGGTCAGGGAGTTACGGGGCTTAGGGCTTGCTCCAAAAGCTCTAGATAAAACCGGGAATGAACTTGACCTGTCCTGATGATCAAACCGCGGTAGAAATTTCTGCTGGTGTAATATCTTATCGTTGTTTTTCTAATACCCACAAGTATTTGTTAATAAAGCACGCTAATGGGGGGCATTGGAGTTTTCCGAAGGGGCACGTCGAAACTGGTGAAAGTTTAAAGGAAAGCGCAGTAAGGGAGCTATCCGAAGAAACCGACCTGTCCGTAAAGAAATTTGTCAGTGGCTTTCGTGAGAAGGTAGCTTATCACATTCGCCGAGAAGGAGAAATTGTTAGAAAACGGGTAGTATATTTCTTAGCCAGGGTCACTGATGGAGAAGTGGAATTGTCTCCAGAACACGTCGATTTCAAGTGGCTTTCCCATGAAGAGTGTTTGGACGTGATTACGTACGAGGACGATCGAAGTCTATTGAACTCTGCAGAGCAGACGTTAATTAATCAAGCATAGACCAAGGTATTCCAAAAAGATGAGCTTACCTGAACACGTGCACCTTATAGATACAGGATTATTTGGTTACCAAAACTATGGAGCAAGTTATGTTATTGGTTGTTCCGAGCTTGCACTGGTAGATCCTGGTACATCAAATGCAGTTTCAGCAATAGAGAGCTGGTTTACGGAAGGCTCAGCTGACCTTTCAGACTTAGCCAGTATTGTACTTACTCACATTCATCTTGATCATGCTGGCGCAACTGGCGAGCTGGTCAGGATGGTTCCCGACCTAAAAGTTTACGTACATGAGCGCGGTGTTCCTTATCTTGTCGATCCAGCTGACCTGATTGAGAGCGTAAAACAAGCTACTGGCGACCGCTTTCCTCAGTATGGTACGTTAGCACCGGTACCTCAAAAAAATATCGTTCCTATTAAGAACGAAACCACCATTTCCATTGGGGATCTAGATCTCTTGGCTTTACCCACCTCAGGTCATGCTCCTCATCATATCTCCTATTTAGAGAAAGAATCTCGAATAATGTTTCCCGGTGATAGTGCCGGGCTTTACGTGGATCACCAGCTTATACCTACTACCCCACCTCCGTCCTTCAATCTGGAGGAAAGTATATCCAGTTTGGAAAAAATGAAGGAGAAAAGACCATCTACGTTACTTTTCCCCCATTTTGGAACAAGAAAGAACCCACTCGAGTTGATGGACAAATACCAGGAACTTCTGGTGGATTGGGTTAATTCTATTCGGGATAAGTACTTAGCTGGAACCCCACGAGAGGAGTTAGATTCGTGGGTAGTCAGGAACTTTGACCAGTGGCTCGGTAATGGTTTTACCGAAGAAGAGCTGTTGATGAATCTGTCCGGCGTGATACGATATCTCTCCTGGCGTAGTTCTTAATTCAGGGGAGTCCGAGATCGAGATGGCGAGAAAAAAGTTTGCTCGGGTCGCCGTTTTCTTACCTATAGACAAAATATTTGAATACTCTGTTCCCTCGGAACTGGCAGGAGAAGTGACCAAGGGTTCTATATGCGAGGTTCCATTTAGAGATAAGGCCGAACATGGTGTGGTTCTTGACCTCCAAGAACAAGGAAGTTATGAGGGAGAGTACAGCGAGATATCCCGGTTACTTTCTCCTGTTCCACTGTCTGATAATTTAATTAAGCTGGCAGAATGGCTCTCCGAATCCACACTCACTCCATTAGGACAGGTTTTCAACCGCATGATTCCCGCTGATCTTTCTATTAATCCAAGGAAGAAAAAGGTTATAGGCATTAACGCTACCTTTTCACGGGTGAAAGATTTTGTCGAGGAATTCGGTTCCCGCGCGCCAAAGCAGGCCGCTTTATTGAAGTTGCTTTTATCGACCGATGGTTACATGACTAAACGAAGATTGTTAGATGAAGCAAGATGTTCTAGGTCTCCTATCGACTCTTTGATAGGAAAGGGATTGGTGCGTGAAAAGTCTGTGCCGAATCTCTCTGATGATTCCGTGTGGTCTGACTTAACCATCGCGCTTGCCAAAGGCAAAGGAAGTCAGGGGAAGGCGAGAATTCGAACTAATACTTTTGGAGTGTTTACCGTTCCTGGAGAGTTGAGATCAAGGTTGCAGGTGTACCTAAACTGTATAGATAAGCTAGCATCTGAAGGTAGCGTGTTGGTGCTCGTTCCCAATACGTTCAGGGCTGAGGAAACCAAAAGGTTGATCAACAGAAAATTGAGTCTCAGCTGTTATGCTTACCATAGTAGGTTGTCAGCAGGAGAAATATCCAGGCGCTGGCAACTGGTCCAGTCTGGCCAACCAGACGTAGTTGTCGGGGTCATAAATGCGATCTATTTACCTTTTCCTGACCTTCGTGGGATAGTCGTGGACGGGGAGGGCGACAGGAATTATGCGTTAACTGAGCAGGACCCCAAAGGAAACCTTGTGGATATATCTCTGTATCGAGCGAGATTAGAAGATGTCCCAATTCTACTCGGAGACTCGAGCCCTTCTGTATCCACGTATTATGCTTCCACTCGTGGAAAGGCAACTTCTTTAACTCAGTATTTCTTCCCTGAAGCCGCGGGAACAGCTGATTTAATCATCGAAGACACCAGCTATTTAGCTGGTACACGCAGTTTAGGTAACGTCATGAAAGAGAGGGTGCTTGAAACCATTTCCGAGGATGAGCCCGTCTTGTTGATCGGTGAGCGGACCAGGCAATCAAATGTCATAATATGTGGTGATTGTGGGAAAGTGATGAAGTGTCCAAATTGTGAGGTAGCCTTAAAATTTACTAGTTCGGGCCATTTTGGCTTTTGCCCATATTGTGGATATAAGGAGGAACTGGTAACTTGCCCGAACTGTGGCGGCGAAAACCTGAATTTCCTCGCAGCTGGTTTGGAAGAAGTTGAGTCAGAATTAACTGATTTTTTGCCGTCCGCTTCCATAGAGAGGTTCGATTCCAGAACGAGTGGCCCATACCAGCTTTTCCAGCTAGTTCGTAAATTGTTGACCGGAGAGCTTGATGTATTGATGGGTACATGGGTTGCTGCTAGTTACTTTCTTTATCACAAGGTAGGGCTTGTAGGATTACTGGATCCAGACTTAGTGTTAGACTGGTCGAGTTATCGCTCTACGGAAAGGTTTATCAAGAAGGTTCTTCGTGGATTAGATTTGGGCGGAAAGGATGGTACTTTGGTTGCCCAGAGTTATCATCCTGATAATCCCGTAGTGAGTGCCGTGCGCTCGCGCCAGTGGAAAAGAATTTATCAAGATGAGCTTGCTTCAAGACAAAGACTAGCCTACCCACCTTTTATTGATCTGGTTGAGGTTCACGTTAAAGCAACCGAAGAGGATGAAGTTAGGGCTATTGCCACTGATTTGAAGGATAGAGTTGCCGGGCTGGCAGGGGTTAATGTTGTGCTTGGTCCGGTGAAACTACATCCGAATCCAAAAAGTGGCGAATACGAATTGAAGCTTTTGGTCAAAGTGAATTACTTAAGTAGCTTCTTGGAAAAATTACCGGAGGTCCTTCAGAGCATTAATCGTGATCAGATACGTTTAGTGCCAGTCTTTTCGAGATTTGACCCTTAGGGATATCGTTCCCCCACCGTTATTTTACTGACTCGATTTGATCTAGCCGCAAATCCAGTATACCATTAGTTAACTTCGTAACTTGGTCTACTGCTGCAGTAGTTATTAGAAATGCTTGTGGGTTGGATGAACTTATCCATGTAATCTTGATGTTGGTCCTGCGAAATTATTGACAACAAGTCGCACCGATATGTAATGGATAGATTTAATACCAGTGGATTGTCGAATCCGGTTTATTGTTTCTTAATCTGCATATTCGTCTTCTCGTTGGGATATGTAGTAGTTGGCCAATCTTACCGGCCAGTTGGAAAAGCCGATCCAATTATTGCTTATATACTTGATAGACAACAGCGAGTATCTAATTTATCTGACACTGAGCTAAAACTGGAATCTTTTATTGGTTCAATTGATCTGTACAGGGATAATTTATTTTTCCCTGCATCTGCCGGGATCAAAGGTACTTGCTCGCGAAACAGGGTTACGGAGAAGGAGCTTGACAAAACCGGTATGTATGACATTGGGGTAATAGCAAAATTTACAAAACCTGCCATATATGTAGATATGCCTGGATTGACCATTACTTCCACCATGGGCAGAATTGCGACTGCGATAGCCAATGTAAATTCCATCTCATCTCTTCTGGCAGCCGACGATGTGGAATATCTTGCTTCCTCACGACCCGTGTATCCCTTACTTACGGAGAGTGTACCTGCTGTTAATGCGGCGTCTTTACACAATACCCAGCCAATGGATCGTGGCGAAGGCGTGATTATTGGGTTCGTCGATTCCGGTATTGATTACGATCACCTTGATTTCCGCCGTGACGAGGACGGTCAAATCCGCGGAGAGGAGACGTCCCGGATTTCATTTATATGGGATCAGACGGATGGCTATGGGTTACCGCCAAATGGCTACAGTTACGGGAGTGAATACTCGAAAAGCCAGATAGAACAGGATATCCGCTCGGGATTGGGTCCTACAGAGGGAGCAGTAAGAGAGGTGGATGAAGAAGGTCATGGAACTCACATTGCCGGGATAGCTAGTGGGGATGGGTCTTCTTCAGATCTCGGGTTCGTGGGCATGGCTCCTGATTCATCTTTGATCTCCGTGAAGACGACTTTTTCAACAAGTTCTGTCCTGGATGGGGTTAGCTACATAGAACAAAAAGCTTACGAACTCGGCCAGCCCGTGGTTGTTACAAATCTTTCATTGGGAACCCAGTACGGTCCACACGATGGAACGTCTTTATTCGAGGAAACATTGACGAATCTCTCTTCCGATAGCCACATTATAGTGGTTTCAGCCGGGAATTCCGGCGATAAAAATATTCATCTTGGAGTGGATACGTATCTAGGAATGAGTGAAGAGTACTCGATCTACCTTCCAGTTTATAGTCCTTCTTCTGAAGTTTCCGATCATTTTAATCTCGATGGGTACTACGACAGTGGTGGTTATATAGAGGCCAAGGTAATTGGTCCAGATCAGGCTGAGACTGATTGGGTAGGTAAGGGTGAAGCGGCTTCGTTTGTAATGAGCAGCGGTAGCGTGCTTATCTCTAATGGCCCATCGACCATTACTGGTGATACTCAATTGTTTGTTCGGGTTGGTGATTTACAACCAGATACCCCTCCTGATCCAGGCAATTGGCGATTGCGTATTCGGGCAGCTTCGTCGTCTCGATTGGATATGTGGGTAAGCAGTAATTTGCTCGGAAATGCCTGTAGGGATATCGAATTTTCGGAGGGCAATACGAAGATGACGATTGCAGAGCCAGGTAACGCTCGGGACGTAATAACGGTGGGCTCATTTAATACGAGAAATAGTTGGGACGGGAAATCCGTTTTCGGCTTTCCAGCTGGGAGCTTATCTGATTATTCAAGCAAAGGTCCAACGAGGGATGGAAGAGTTAAACCGGATGTTTCTGCACCTGGGGCGTGGGTGGTATCTACTTTATCTGGATCAGCGAATGTTGATGATTTTTATCTAGTTTCAGACGGCTTGCACTGGTCTATGGCTGGCACCAGTGTTTCTGCACCTCACGTCGCTGGTGCGACTGCTTTAGTTTGGTATGCAGCACCAGAATCCACTGGTGCTGAAGTAACCGCTCGGCTATGTGAGACAACAGATTCCGAAGGGGTGTTCTTGCCCAATAACGAGTGGGGATGGGGTAAACTGAACGTGGGAAAAAGTGTATTTAGTTTCGGGATTTCAGGCGATGAACTGGATCAAGATCTGTGGATTCGAGCTACTCCAAACCCAGCTCAGGAATACGCGGATCTTTTTTATAGTTATCCCGAAGGTGCTGCGAAGTTAAGGATTGAGATTTATAATGTTCTTGGCAGGGTTGTCAAGGAGATTGACGAAAGCGAATTGACCGACGGTTTGAAGTATCGGTGGTATTTAAAAAACGATGATGGCATACCACTTGCAAACGGACTCTATATTTACTTGATCAGGATTGAAGATCGATGCTCCGATTTGAGTAGACTTGTGATACGGAGATAATTACATGTTTAGCCGAAAAAGGATTGCGGGTAAATCGCTTGTCTTTTTCTTTATTTTACCCTTGCTGGTAGTTTGCTCTTCCCTGGCTGGATACTCTTCGTCCGGGGCAGGGGGAGGTTGTGATAACGTGGCCGCGATATTTGATCTGGGAATGGGAGCGCGTCCCATGGGGATGGGTGGGGCCTTTGCCAGTTTGGCTGATGATGAAAATGCAGTGTTCTATAATCCCGCTGCTCTCGCTTACCTTGATAGGGTCGGAGTTACGTCTCTTTGGTCCCCTCAATTTGGGTTGATCGATTACGGCGGTTTGGGGTTGGCCGGCAAGTATTTTGGATTAAACATGACTATTCTATCTTCAAGTCTCATACAAATCCCTAACGAATTCAGCGCCCCTACAGGCGATAATTTTACTTATTTGAGCAGTGGAGGGGTTGTAGGTTTTGGCCTCCCCCTAATTGATAATTTGTCTTTTGGCGCCCGGTTGAAATACTATTATTCCCACTTATCTATTGACTCTGCAGGTGATGGGTTTGGATGGTCGGTGGAGCCTGCATTGCTAGCGAAAGGTGCTGGTTTTAGGTTTGGTCTTATTTTCGAAAATGCTCTTTCGAGTGATTTGAGGTATGGAAATTCTTATAAGGAAGAATTTAACCGGGCTATTCGATTGGGTGTTTCTTATCGGACTATGGTGACCACGAACGTCAGTGTGGTCATGTTGTCTGATCTCGAATCGGAGTTTGATGACTTGATCAACGCTGACCTTTCTTTCTTAAAGCCGTATGTGGGTATCGAGGTTTGGGCTGACTCTTTGGGTGTAAGAGCTGGTTACAATCAAAGTGGGGTGACGATTGGTTCGTCTATTGATTTAGATTTTGTCAGGTTGGATTGGGCATATATTGCTTATCACACTGGGATTGATGGTAGTCATAAAGTGTCTCTAACTTATAGATTTTGATATACCGGTTGATTTTTGTGCATATAAGGTCTCGCTGGAATAAATTCTTCTTAATTTTTCTATATATTCCTTTTGTAATCACTCTACTTGTTGGTCTGGAGGCACACCCGCTTACAGTTCAGACTGAGTCATTTAAAATTCAGTTGGCGGGAAAAAAGACCTGGGACCTCAAATTCGGGTTGGGTGACGGAACCAGCCTATCTAGAGTTGGTTACCCTGACGACTCTTTTTCATTACAACAATCATTAGTCGTTGACCTATCAGGGGAACTTGGGGACTATTTTTCAGTTGCTGCCGATCTGAACGACAGCGAGCCAGGTTATTTACAGGAATTTAGATTATCTATGGATACGGACAACTGGGATGGTACTCTTGGGAACTTTTCCGTGGGTCAGAAGCATAATTTTACTGTTTACAACAAAAAATTACTTGGATTGAGGCTCTCCGGCCAGGTGGAAGAATCCCAGCTTGAAACAGTATTGGGACGGCTCCAAGGTATATCTGAAACTGAGGTGTTTTATGGCAAAACTGCTGAGGCCGAGGTTACTTTCAGCCTCTATGAGACAGATGAGGGACTTGTAGAGAGAGGTTATAAGACAAATATTAAGGGCCTCGAGCATTTCGGCTTGGATCAGCAGTACGTGGAAGGATTTACGGATCCCACCCTGGATTTTCTTCTCTCTCAGGGGCTGTGGGATTTTCTGGCAGATTGGGGGTTTAGCTATTTAAAGGATACGATTGAAGTCGAAAACAGTAAAGAAGTTAGTTCAGGCCGGTTTAAAGTGGTTAATGTTAAGAAGGATTTTCTTATTTTAACTGCCAGTAGGTTATCCCTCCTCCGATCCAGGATAAAAAGCTATATTTCAGACTATAACGAGGACCAAACGGACGAGGAGCAAAAAGAGTACCCATTTAACGAAAACACGAAATACGAACTGAATTTTCTCCGCCAGCTTCAAGAATACGTAAGGTTGGTAGTGGGGGATGAGAAACTGCAATTATCAAATTATGAGCTTTATAGGTTTTATTCGCTGGAAGAGACGAGCATTGAGGAGGATTCACTCTCTGTAGAAGTCTACAAAAATAACCAATGGACGTCGGTGGGATCTTTACCAAATTACAGTTATAAATTGTTTACGGATCAGGGAATAATTGATTTGGATTTCCCCCAGGATTTTTTCAATGAGCTGAAGAAGAAGAAGATAGAGGTGTCTTTCCAATACGAGATATCAGGAAACATGTACATGTTGGGATTTTCTGTGGCCCCCAATAGTGAACGCGTTTATCTAAATGGCGATTTACTTACCAAAAATACGGATTACACGATCGACTATGAGACGGGCTCGTTGCTTGTGTTTAGAGAGGTTGGCCCCGATGATAAATTAAAAGTTGACTACGAGAGGGCCCGTGGAGGAATTGGTGGTTATGCTGAGTACCCAAGAAACTTATATGGTTTCACCATGAAAATGAAGTCTGATTACGGGCTAGGACTTACTGTCAGCACTTTTCAAGCTGGTGACCAAGCTGGCGAAGATATATCCGCCGAAATCCCAATAATGCCTAATGTTCACACTGTTGCCGGTGTCGATGGTAAGTATCAACAGAATGGCTGGGATATTAACTTTCAGATCAGCGGGAGCATTAACGAGTTTCCTGTTGGAGATAACCAGCGAAAGAACCTAACGAATAGAATTAACGATGTACTTAGCTTATCGGAGAGTGGTTATGACTTAACCTTATTTGCTCATCAAGATGGTTTTACAGTCCTAAAAGGGGAAGACTGGCTGTCATATGGTCCACAAGACGGGCTAGCTGGTACCTGTGTATCGGATGCTTTGTTGGTCGATAACTTGTTGGTACTTGCCGTCAGTTCGGGAATTACTACAATAGAGCTTGTCGGTGAATCGCCGTTGGATAGGGCTGTCAACTGGGAAAGTTACTACGATCTGGACAACTTGGATGATTTAGAGGTTTTGGATCTGGCTACTGATGGTCAAACTGCTTGGGTAGCGACGGGTTCTGGTGTCTTTGGCGCTAGTTTGACCAATCTGGATGAGGATGATCCTTGGGGTCTGATAACTTCGAGCAAATTTGATGATCTTTCGGTTACTGAAATTGAATATACCGGTGGTTATCTCTGGTTTGGAACTAGTCAAGGGTTATATCTGTTTGATCTTGAAACCGAACAGCTCGTTCAGGATGACCCGTTATTATCCCAAGAGGTCGTCGAGTTGAAGGCGCAGTTTGACGATGTTTTAGTGGTTACTACCGCTGGAATATCCAGGATTAATCAAAACTTGGAACCCGTGAATCTGTTAACCAGTTCTTCAGTGATGTCGTTGGCGGTAAGCGGGGAAGAAGTCTGGTACGGTACTGATAGTGGTTTTTCAAAAATTGGTTCTTCACATAGGTATGGGGAAAAAGAGATTACAGCTATATTGGCATCTGAGGAGGGAGTGTGGGCCGGTAGCAAAGGATATACATCTCAAGATAACTACGATATACTTCTTTATCTGTTAAGGGATAATTTAACAGAGTACAGTTCAACTGACACTTCTATACCAGGTAAGGATGAAAATCGTTATCGAAATATTGATCCGACTTTCCATACGGATAGAGGTGTTGCAGCTAACGTGGATGTAACCAAGACTTTTACCCTCTGGTCGAGGGAGTTTTTCTTCTCTACGGGCACCGAGTACCGTCAACCAACGTACTCAGAAATAGGTAAATTTACAGAAGCAGATAACCTTATTGCTGGGGTCTCTCTGGGTGGTGAGCTATTCAAAGGATTTAACTTGGAAGCTAGCGGGGATTACTCATTAACTTCGTTTTCAACTGAAGAAAACACCCTGGTTACAACCACGAGCTTGCTGGCTGAGTGGGATTGGTTTGTTAACAGTAGTACCGAGGTTTACTGGAAAGAGAAGCAGGATGAGACTAGGGAGATTGGTTTGAGCTTCCGGGGGATAAAAGGTCTCTGGGAGGATAGATTGAATTTGGAATTCGGCCTCTCCGGCGTAGATGGAATAGATCTGAAGGATGAAAGTTCTGATATATATGCTAGCCTTTCGTCGTCAGCTAATATTACCCTTATTGAGTCCGTCACTTTTAATCTCTCTTATTCGGTCCCCCTCGCCTTTGAACCATTTACGAAGGAGGAGGCAGAGACGTTGGTTTGGGATTTTGCTCTTTCTCGGGGGTTTCCTTTGGGATCGAATTATGGCTTAAAGGTGCAGTTGGATGATAAGGGACAGGTGGACGATTTGCTTACATCGGGCGAGGTGGATTTAACCAACCAAACAGAGCTTTCTTTAGATTTTGATAAAATAGACTGGGGGCTTGCTACCCTCTCACCGTCTACTCTCTTTTCCTGGAAGTTTTCTGGTTCCGCTAACAAGATATCTGGAAAGATTAGTGGGAACCTTGGCGTGGATGATCTTAAAGCTCGCCTTTCATTAAGCAGGAAAGCAACATTACCTATTAATAGTCAGTTGGTCAAAATTAAGGACCAGCTCTCTGGAAAAGTTGACTATAGCCTGGGTCAGGTTACACCAACTTTGTCCTATGGTTTGGGGAGGACAAGTTTACAACACCCAACCTACGGTCACCAAACACAATATACCGGCAACTTGGCTTTTTCATCTGGTTGGCGACCTTTTACGAACGTGCGAAACAAGGTAACAATTGGCATTGATTATGAATCTGAAAGTGATTTTTCTTACAGGCTTTTCGATCAAGTCGACTGGGAAATAATAACTAATCTTACCCCTCAATTTAGTTTCGATCTGGATTACGTGCCTTCTACAGAAGAGTTCGATTTTACTGCTAGGGCGGAGACTTCCTATCCCTTTTCTGATATGTGGGGTTTCTCGTTCACATCTGGGTTTAATTGGGGGATAAAGGAATCCGGTAATATTTATACTAGTTTCTTTGGCGCTACGGGGTTGAAGGTTACATTCTAGTGAGCACTCAGAGCCCCGGAAACTAGGAACAAAAAGTTTTGTTCCTGCCCGTGCTTTTCGGCTTGGATGCTTGGATATTACTATTTATAATTATTTTGCATCAACCAGTAGTTGTAAAGGAGGTATCACATGGCTGACTTTACTATCTACGTAGTGATTATGGCTGGAGGTGCGGGGACGCGTTTATGGCCGTTGAGCACTTCCTCCAAACCTAAGCAGTTTATAGATATCGATGGTCAATCCCTTCTATCAAAGACCTTCAAACGGATTGAGCCCTTTGTTCCCCGGGAAAGGGTTTTAGTCGTAACGGGGGAGGCTCATGGAGAGCTTGTGTCAAAGTGTTTGCCCGATTTGCCAGAGCAGAACATAATAGAAGAACCAGTTGGTAGGAATACAGCGCCATGCATTGGTCTTTCCGCAATCTACTCTCGAAAGTATCTGGGCCTGGAGGCCGATAGTTCTGTTATGGTAGTTCTTCCCGCTGATCACTTGGTGAAAAAAGGATCCGAATTCAGGGAAATCCTGAGTCTTGCTTCTGAGGTTGCGTACTCCGAGGGGAGTTATGTAACTCTGGGAATTGAACCAAACAAGCCTGCAACTGGTTATGGTTATATCAAAGCGGGCGACTTCTTAGATGATTACAGTCCTGCTAGGAAAGTAGTCAGTTTTACTGAGAAACCAGATTACGCTAAAGCTAAGAAGTTCCTTGAAGCCGGCAATTATTTCTGGAATAGCGGAACCTTTATCTGGAGAACCGACGTGTTACTTCAAGGTTTTAAAAAATATTTGCCCACGATACTCACGGGGTTGGAGGATATTGAAGATTCCTTTGGTATAGAAGATGAACATGAGGTTCTGGAAGGGGTTTATGATAAATTTGAATCGATTTCTATTGACTACGGTTTAATGGAAAAAGCCGAGAATGCAGTTGTGATACCTGCATCCTTTGGTTGGAGCGACCTTGGTGATTGGCCTAGCTTGGAGCTGGTTTTGCCGGAGAGTGAAGGAGGGAATAATTATTCTGGAGACGTTTCTTTTCAGGATTCAAGGGATAGTTTAGTGTATAACGAAACTGACAAACCTGCGGTGTTACTAGGCGTGGAAGATTTGGTCGTTGTGAACGTCCAAAAGGCCTTGCTAGTTATGAAGAAAGGGAAAGCACAGCAGGTGAAACAGATAGCTAAGGAGTTTGACAAGGCAGTGGGAGGAGAAAAATGATTCTTGATGATGAAGAGAAAATGAAAGAATTAGATCCCGAAGGAATGCTTGAGGACCTGGATACTTTTCCAGAACAATGTGCTGAGGCTTTGTCTATTGGCGCCGACTTAGATTTGCCGGTTGATCTGACAGGTTTGGGTCGAGTTATTGTTACTGGGATGGGTGGATCCGCCATTTCGGGTGACCTACTGGCCAGGTTGTTGGACCTTCCTGTGGTCTCGAATCGAGGGTATATGTTGCCCAGATATGTTGATAGTGATGATTTATTGGTTGCCATCAGTTATTCTGGCAATACAGAGGAAACGCTATCCGCGTTAGAAGATGGTTTGAGTAGAGGGATGGATGTGATATGTCTTTCTACCGGCGGGCTACTGGAAGACTTTTGCTTTCAACGAGATTTGCCAATGATCAAAATACCTACAGGCCATCAACCCAGGGCGTCGACCGGTTACATATTGTTTCCATTGTTGGAGATATTCCGACGTGCTAATTTTGCTGGTACTTTGGATACACAGAGTCTAATTGAGGCTCTTGAGAGTATGAGAGATGATTGGAACAGTTCGGTAGAGGTACGACATAACAAACCAAAAGAAATCGCGAAGGAATTTCGGGACAAGATACCTATTATTTACGGTACGAAGTTTAACACGGAAGCAGTGGCGTTCCGATGGAAAACTCAAGTTAATGAGAACGCTAAACAACCTGCTTTCTGGAACGTGTTCCCCGAATTGAACCATAATGAGATTGTGGGGTATGAACTTCATAATACCTTGCTGGACAATGCAAAGGTAGTACTGTTAAGGAATGACTTTGATATAGAACGCAATGTAAACAGAATGGAGATTATGCAGGAAATATTTGACGCTGAAAAGATTGACTACGAAGTCGTAAAAGCTCCCCGGGGAGATAAGTATACGGGGATATTAGGCCAGGTTTACTTTGGTGATTACTTTTCGGTTTATTTGGCGATGCTCAATAAGGTCGATCCGTCCCCCGTCAGATTGATTGAGGATTTCAAGAAGAAGCTTGAAAGTTACCAAAATTAGCCGAGGAAGCCCCAGAGCTTGCCCTGGGGAGGAATCGGCTGGGTCAATTTCCGGTTATTGACCTAAAGGTTCTGTTGTTCATGTGTCTTTTTCAAGCCCCGTCCATTGGGGCGGGGTTCTTGACTAACTTATAATTTTGTAAGATTTGAAAGTCAATGAGATTGGCAATGAATCTAAATTCGGGTTCATTGTTGTTGAAACGACTATGACAGGTAGTTTGAAAAAGTGACGTTAATTGTTAGAATACTTTTATAAGCATGTAGTAGTCCAAAGTTTGGTTGGCTTTATAAGCAAGGGTGGTTCTTGTGAATTCTAGAATTGAAAGAGGCGACGATGAAAGCTGACTACAAATATAGACGGTGTTATGTAGATGGGGAGGGTAATGTCGTCAACCCGAAAACGTCATGGGACGACCTGTTAAAATACTATCGTTCTTACAGGAGACTGTTGGGAGTCGGCGATCAAAGTAGATTTTATGCTTCAAGCACTCCGATGAGAGCGATGAGATTAATTATTGCCGAGAACATTCACAGAGAGAATAAACAAAGAGCTACGGAGCTAGAATCAGAAGATCTAGCGAGAAAGGAGAAAAAGCGTAAGAAACGTAAGCGAGAGAGGGTAGCCGATCTGGCGGCTGATTACTTGGATAAAGTACACTCTCAATACTGATGGAAAGCTACGTTGGGTAAGATCATTCTTTTCTGAAAGTAAGTGGTTTTGGTTGCCCGGAACCTAGAGGTCGCTATGTCTCACGATAAAGAGGATTTCTCCGAGCTGCTCGCGCTTATTAGACAAGTTGTGAACTCACGTTCTAAAAACAAAGATAAACTTCAATTAGTTACTGACCTTCTTTACCGGAGAATCGACCGTTATGACTGGGTCGGTTTCTACCTAGCCAACCCGTCGAAAAAAACCTTATCGCTTGGTTCGTTTACGGGGGAAGCTACTGAATACACTAGAATTGGATATGGTGAAGGTATCTGTGGCCAGTCAGCTGAGACAAAGCAGCAGGTTGTGGTTCAGGACGTCTCTAACGAAGAGAATTACCTTAGTTGTAGCTCCAGGGTTAAATCAGAAATAGTAGTACCAATATTCTTAAACGGCAGTTTCATTGGGGAGCTAGATATTGATTCTCACTTAATGAACTCTTTCACTGAGGAAGACAAAGAGTTTTTACAACAAGTAGCTGGCCTAGTTGCGGACATTATGTAGTTACGTCTATTTTCTTGGAAAGAGCCGGGTTTTACCTTGATTGGTGAGTGATGGATAAACAAAGAGTAAGTAAGATGATGGCGTATCTGCTTCGCCACGATCCCTCTGGTTTGGAGATAGATGATGAGGGGTTTATCTCTCTTGATTCATTGTTGGAAAAATTGCAGAATCGGTGGCCGGACTTGACCTGCTCGGATGTGCAGGAGGTAGTTGAAGAGGATACTAAGGGTCGGTATGAAATTACGGATAATGCAGTTCGTGCTCTTTACGGCCATTCCATCGATGTTGAGACCGATTTGCCCGCTGTGGATGTAGATGTACTTTTTCACGGTACGTCAAGCGGTGCAGCAGAAAGGATTCTCAGGCAGGGTTTAAAAAGCCAGGCACGTCGCAAAGTTCATCTTTCTTGCAACACAGAGGACGCGGTTCAGGTTGGTAAGCGACATACTCCTGAACCAGTGGTCTTAAAAATTGATGCTAAAAGCGCAAGACTATCTGGAGTAAGATTCCAACGAGCATCCCCCCGAGTGTACGTAACGGAATACGTTCCAGCGAAATTTATCAGTCTGTTTCGGAAATAAAGGAGCATTCTAATGCCCTCGCTGTTTGATCCTTTGTCCTATAGATACTCTTCGAAGAGAAATCTTGTATTGTCGACAAACGGTATGGTAGCGACGTCACATCCGCTGGCTGCGCAGGCGGGATTATCCGTACTCAGGAAGGGTGGTAATGCGGTTGACGCTGCTATTGCCACCGCAATGAGCCTCACTGTATTAGAACCGACCTCAAATGGTATTGGCGGGGATAGTTTTGCTCAGGTTTGGTTTGATGGAGATCTCTATGGACTCAATTCAAGTGGACCTTCACCGAACAAAATTTCTCGTAGTGCTTTAGAGAAAAGGGGATTTCATTCAATGCCCAAATTTGGTTGGGAGCCAGTTACCGTACCCGGTATTCCCGCCGCGTGGGCTGAACTTTCTTCTAGATTTGGAGTTTTGTCTTTACGCGATGTTGCAGGTCCTGCCATTGATTACGCTGAGAGAGGGTATCCCATTCAACCCACTCTGGGTAAGTACTGGAGGAAAGCTTATAATGTTTATTCGGGCCTTGAAGGTGTACTATTTGAGAGCTGGCTGGATACGTTTACTTTGGATGGTGAACCTCCGCAAGTCGGTGATGTATGGAGATCTCTTGATCACGCAGAAACGCTCCGCTCCATTGCAAAAACAGACGCAAACTCTTTCTATCAGGGAAAACTGGCTGAAAAAATAGACCAGTTTTCACGAGAGACAGGGGGATTCCTCAGGGGTTCTGATTTATCGTCTTTTGAGCCGAAATGGGTTGATCCTATAACCGTAAACTACAGAGGATACGATGTCTGGGAGCTCCCGCCCAATGGCCAAGGCCTTGTAAGTTTGATTGCTCTTAATATTCTTAGTGAATACGATTTGAATCCTCTTATGGCTGCCGACTACTGCCACAAACAAATCGAATCGATTAAACTGGCGTTTATGGATGGTAAGAAATACATTACTGATCCCAAGTATATGGATGTATCCTACGAGGAGTTTTTGGGACGGGACTGTACCCTCAAAAGAAAAAAACAAATTGGCGAAGGCGTTATGGAACCCGAAGGAAAGCACCCAGGGGAGAAGGGAACTGTGTATTTAGCTACTGCCGATGGACAGGGGAATATGGTTTCGTATATTCAGAGCAATTATATGGGTTTTGGATCCGGTTTAGTTGTACCGGGTACGGGGATTGCATTGCAAAATCGAGGTAATACTTTCTCGTTAGACCCCGGCGATGCCAATAGCCTAGAACCCGGAAAAAGGACTTATCATACAATAATACCCGGCTTTCTTACTAAAGGAAATAGACCGATAGGGCCATTTGGTGTAATGGGTGGATATATGCAACCACAGGGTCATTTACAGTTGCTATGCAATATTCTGGACAGAGGTCTGAATCCCCAGTCTGCTTTAGATGCTCCTCGGTGGCGCTGGGATGAAGGGAAGAAAGTTGAAGTTGAACAGCGGTTTCCTAGATACTTGGCCGAAGCCTTGGATTGGAGGGGTCATAAAATTGGAGTGGCTTTAGATAGTGGAAGCTTTGGGAGGGGCCAAATGATTTGGAAGGACGAAAAAGTACTCTTTGGGGCGACCGAGCCTCGTACAGATGGTTGTGTCGCTAGTTATTAACCAAAAACTCCATTGCAATGTAAGGGAATCTTCCTCTTAAAGTTTACTCTTTCTTGCAACTATCTTTGTCTTCGTACATCTTACGATCTGCCTTATTAATTGTATCATCAACTGTTATATCTTTGTCGGGATTAAATTGTGAAGTGCCCATAGCAAGAGATAGTGGGAAATCGATAAGATCGTTTTTCTCGTTCCATTTTTGCATTTCGTTCCGCAGACGACGTGCGACTACCTCCGAGTCTTTACCCGTTTCTGGAAGAAGTATTAGAAATTCGTCTCCTCCATATCTGAAGACAGTGTCAGGTTCTCGCACGTTTGCTTCAATTACGTTCCCTAATTCCGCTAACACTTGATCACCCATCGCATGTGAATAGCTGTCGTTTACATCTTTGAATCTGTTTACGTCGATCATTAGAAACGAGAGATTGTGGTTGTAACGATCTGCACGTTCCACTTCTTTTACTAGCACTTCATTTAAATAGTGTCGGTTATATAAACCTGTTAGTTCATCGTGGATTGCTTTTTCTCTTAACTCACCTTCCAGTTTTGAACGCGATAAACGTTCTCTCAGGTGATTGCCAAGAATTTGTAGAAGATCCACATCGAATTCTGTGAAGTTATTCTTACTTGTGGAAAACACTTGGAGAGTCCCAAATTCTTCTATGGGTACACTGACGAAAGACTGAAATTGGGTGACGTTGGGTTCAAAATCAGAGTACTCTGTTAAATTTTCTCCCTGGATGACTTCTCCTTTTTTAAGCGTTAAATTGGATAAACCTTCGCCGATTCTCGACAAACCCTTTCCATTTGGCGGACTCGTTGCGATTAGTAAGTTATCTTCTTTTAGTTGAAGTGCGCAAAAATCGTAACAGGTGACATCTTGAACGATGTGCAACGTTGTTTTATAGATATCGCCATCCGTAGAGCATTTCTCTAGTTTACTTAGCCCCTGTCTCAATCTAGTGATTTTTGTATTGCCTTGCTTCGCAACGTAATCTTCGTCTGAATTACCGAGTGTTCTACTGGCTCTAAGTACCACTTTATTGTCGCAGGTTTTTGTTATGGAGACTGCATGTTGGAACTTACCAGTGCCTTTTCTGAGGCCTTTAGCCTTGATATGTTGTTTGCTGTCTCCAAGTTTTGGTAGGATGGAATTCTCAATTCTTTTGATCTCGTCTTGTGGATATATCTGTTCCCAACTGGAATCGGTTAGCTTTTTAGCGTTACTGTAACCGAATATCTCTGCGAAGGAGTCGTCAGCATAAATGAGATTTCTTTGTTGATTAATGATGGCTGTTCCTGTGATGGTATTTGGTAAGTGATTGTCTTCTTTGGAAAGAGATCTCCCGCCGTGGAAAGTTGATTTATTGGTAGCCCCTAAAATCGAATCTTTTGAGTTAGCCATAATATTGCTATCATTCTTATTATTCAATCTATCGACCCAATATCTGAAGCGTTTAAATTCTTAACAATTTAGTATATCGTAATTGTTAGTTTTGATCAACTAAAAAGTTATAATGGTTTCATCTACACACTCAGGTAATTGTATATATTGTTTCAAGATTTTGCTTATTGATAAATAACTGTTTATCCCAGTTCTAGATAGTTGATAATTCATACGTTGGTCGAAGTAGGCTGCCTGTCCGGTCGAGGTGGCTAGATCAGCGTATGCTAGTTAAGTTTCTATTAGACAAATAGGGTTTCTGCTCTTTTTTTGCCCACAGAGATGATTGAAACGGTGGCTTCCAGTTCAGACTCTATAAAACTAATGTAATCTCTTGCTGAAGTGGGAAGATCAGAGACTTTGGAGGCATTTGTGATATCCTCGTTCCAGCCTGTCAAAGTGACATATTTCGGCTTGCATTTGCTGAGATCATTTGTAGATGGAGGAAGCTCAGTTATTTTTTCACCGTTTATTTCATAGTGTGTGGCGACTTTGATTTTATCGAGTCCGGTTAGAACGTCGAGTTTTGTGAGGGCGATCTCATTAAAGTCATTTAACTTGGTGGTGAACTTTACTCCAACTAGGTCTAGGGGACCGCAGCGCCGTGGTCTCCCAGTTGTGGCTCCGTATTCGTCTCCTTTTTCGCGAAGCCGCTTCCCTAATTCTTCAGTATCTTCGGTTGGCATTGGTCCTTTTCCTACGCGAGTTGTGTACGCCTTTACTACGCCAATTCTACGTTTTACTTTTGTTGGAGATACACCTGCGCCAGTTCCAATCCCACCAATAGTGGGGTTGGAGGAGGTAACGTAGGGATAAGTTCCAAAGTCAATGTCAAGAAGGGAACCTTGAGCACCTTCAAAGATTACAGTTTGGCCCTCGTCTATAGCGTTGTTGATTAACGGTGAAGAGTTAACGACTTTATGAGATCTTAGTATCTCCTTTAATTTCGAGACCACCTTCATAAATCTCTCTAAATCCAGTTTTTCAAGTGAATCTGGGTTATCCCAAATGCTCTTGATTTTATTCAACCGATCATGAAATCGTGTCTCAAAATCGGCTTCAAGGATATCAAGAATACGAAATCCGTTTCTCGACGCTTTGTCCTGATAGGTAGGCCCAATTCCCCTTCCTGTTGTACCCACTTTATCCTTGCTTTTCTCTAATATTTCCAGAATTGGATGGTAAGGTGTGATAATGTGAGCTCTAGCAGCAACGTATATGTTTGGTATGAGGTCCCTCTGCTCTTGCAGTTGGTCCATTTCTTCTAGAAGTCCCTCTGGATTGATTACCATACCAGGACCGAGCAGAACATTGCAGTTTTCTCGCAGGCTGGCAGAGGGCAGATGGTGAAATTTGAACTCTCCTTTATCATCAACCACGGTGTGCCCGGCATTTGGACCACCGTTGAATCGTACTACCCAATCAGCGTTTTCACTTAAGAGGTCAGCGATTTTTCCTTTTCCTTCGTCCCCCCATTGAGAACCGATTATTGACAGCGTATCCATAGGTTTACCTCCTCTGTTTATGCAGTTTCATGTTCTGTGTTTTTATGTATTCATATAAGTTGGCAATTTGTTTTAAGAGTTGTATTAATATATCTTGTAGATCAATTTTCTCACCAAGGATTACTTTCATTGAAGTGGACTTGCGTCTTATCCTCCTTGGAAAATTAGCCGGATCGTTGTTAACATTTACTCCGATACCGACGATTACTTTCCTCTTCACTTCTTCTATTAGTATCCCCGCTATCTTTTTCTGGTCAATTACTAAGTCGTTTGGGCGTGAGATGTTTGTATTGACACCGTATTGACTCAACACTTGTTGGATGGACAAAAGGGTTTCTAGATATATCTTATGGTGAAACTTACGAGATACGTAACCAAACAGGATTGAAAACCACAAACCTCCTTTTGGTGACAGCCAATTATGGTTCCCTTTTCCCCGACCCTGGGTCTGGGTACCTGCGGCTACAACCGTGCACGGTTTTAATCTATTTGTCCGGCGGATGAACGAGTTTGTCGAATCGAGCTCTCTTTGAAAAATGAAATTTGACCACAGGTCGGCGTTTTCAATATAAGCATCCACGGCTTTCCAGTCAGTCAATTTTGTCTCTGTGTTATGTTAATTTTTTGAGGCCAATTGTAGCCTCTTTGCCATTCAAGCTCTCTTTTTTCGTTATGTCAACTTCATCCGGTAATGACTCGAAGTAAAGACTTTGGGCCAAGGTTTCCGATTTGAGGTAATCCGAGTGTTTTTCAATCGCGTCGTTAATCGTGTCGTCAGCTCTAAAGAAAAGCTCAATTCTATCAGTAACCTCAAAGCCTGCGTCTTTCCTTAGTTGTTGAATTCTTCTGATTAACTCTCGAACGTAGCCTTCTTCCTTAAGTTCTTGATTGAGTGTTACATCTAGTAGAAGCACGTAATTGTTTCCTTCGACCTGGATATAGTGCTCTCGGGGCTGCTGAGAAATTTGGACGTCTGTTGGCGTGATAATAAATGATTGCCTGGAGCTTTGTATTTTGTACTCAGAGTTAGCCTCAAAGCTACTGACGATGGATTGATCGTCTTCTTGCAATACTAGATCTCCGACTAATTGCGCGTTTTCTTCAAACTTAGGTCCCAGTTTGCTAAAATCAGGCTTTACAACCGGGGAATAGTACGAACCCAAATCGTCCTCGAAAGTGATATCCTTGACGTTCAACTCCTCTTTTAAGAGTTCCACCAACTCTCCCGATATGCTGAGACTATCCCGCTGGGGTTGTACAACTATTTTTTTCAATGGTTGTCTTACTTTGATCTGCGCTTTGCTGCGAGCTTTCCTCCCGAGCGCAGTGAGCTTACGAACTTTGGCCATACGTTCTTCAAGTTCTGGGTCAATTTGTTGCTCGTCCACTTCCGGCCAGGCTTGTAGATGTACGCTCTCATCTTTATTCAGAGTTAGATTTTGATAGATTTCTTCGGCCAGAAAAGGGGTAAAAGGTGCAAATAATTTGCTCAGGTTTAATAATGATTGGTAAAGGGTGTAGTAAGCAGCTGTCTTATCGGTGGAGGAGCCACTGCTCCAAAATCTATCCCGTGAGCAGCGGATGTACCAATTGCTTAAATCGTCGACATATTTTTCGATTTCTGCTGTGGCCGTCGGGACGTCGTAATCGTCCAGGGAACTCGTTACTGACTTAACCGCGTTGTTCAGGCGAGAATTGATCCATCTATCTGTCAGGGCGAGTTCCAAGTCTTTTAAGTCTATTTTAGCTGGATCGAAGTCGTCTATGTCAGCATAAAGTGAAAAGAAATTATACGTGTTTTTAACCGTATCCAGGAACTTGTATAGAACTTCCCCTGGTCCCTCTTCTTCCAAACGTCTTGTTTTCCAGGGTGCTGTTGACGAGTAGAGATACCACCTTATTGCATCTGCACCGTACATATTGATTGTCTCCCAGGGATCGATCACGTTGCCTCTACTTTTACTCATTGCTTTCCCTTCGGAGTCTAGTCCGTAACCAGTGACTAATACGTTTTTAAATGAGCTTTGACCGTGAAGTAGGGTACTGGTAACGTGCAAAGTGTAGAACCATCCACGTGTTTGATCCTGTCCCTCGCAAATAAAGTCGGCGGGAAAGTACTTCTTAAATTCCTCTTGATTCTCAAATGGATAATGAAGTTGGGCGGTGTGCATTGAGCCCGAATCGAACCAGGTATCAAGAACATAAGGAACCCTCTCCATTTTGCCGCCGCAGCTGGGGCAGGTTAGTTTAACATCGTCAATAAATGGGCGGTGAAACTCGACGTCCTGAGCCAACTCTGGGTTCTCTGCATGTTCAACCAGCTCCTTTCGACTGCCGATTGCTAACTGATGGCCGCAGTCTTCACATGTCCAAATGTTTAGAGGTGTTCCCCAGTATCGATCCCTGCTTAACGCCCAGTCTTTTAAGTTATCCAGAAAATCCCCAAAACGACCATTCTTCATGTGTTTAGGGTGCCAATCGATCTTTTGGTTGTTTGCAATTATGTCATCCTTTTTCTCAGACGTTTTGATGTACCATGAATCAAGAGTAAAGTACAGTAAGGGAGTACCGCACCGCCAACAGAAAGGATACTCGTGTTCGTATAGCTCGTGGCGCAGCAATAAACCGCGCTCGTCGAGATTTTCCACTATTTTATCGTCTGCGTCTTTAACAAACTCTCCTTCAGCGAATGGGAACTGAGAGGTGAATTTTCCGTCCAGGTTCAGGGGCTGAACAAAAGGAATATTTTCTTTTTCACCTAATTCAGAATCTTCTTCACCGAAAGAGGGGGCAACGTGAACGATTCCTGTACCTTCGTCCAGAGTTACGAAATTAGCGCTGTGGACTCTGTATGCGTTGTTATCATCGGTTAGTTTGTATGGAGGTTCATATTTTTTACCTACGAGTTTTTCCCCGGAAAATTCGTCGAGAATTTCATAGTCTGGCCCCAGTACTTTATCCAGTAAAGCCTTTGCCATGATAAGCTTGTCCTCGCCGATCTGGACTTGTGCATACCACAACTCAGAGCCAACTGCTAAGGCGGTGTTGGATGGAATGGTCCATGGTGTTGTGGTCCACGCCAGGAAATATTGATCGCCTTCATCAACTATTGGGAATTTGATGAATATGGATGGATCCTCGGTCAATTCGTAACCTTGGGCGACTTCGTGGGAAGAGAGGCCGGTTCCACAACGTGGGCAATAAGGCAGGACCTTGTGACCTTTGTACAATAAGTTTTGCTCCCAGATATTTTTTATCTCCCACCATAGCGTTTCAATATACTTATCTTGGTAAGTGATATAAGGGTCTTCCAGATCGATCCAGAAACCCATCCGCTCCATCATCTTTTCCCATTCTTGTTTGTATTTCCAGACACTTTCCTTACATTTTTCGACAAATTGCTCTATGCCGTAATCTTCAATTTGTTCCTTGTTTTCAAGACCAAGTTCTTTTTCTACCTCCAGCTCAACCGGAAGTCCATGGGTATCCCATCCTCCTTTGCGCTTTACATGGTAGCCCTGCATCGTTTTGTACCTGGGAAACAGATCCTTGTAGACTCGAGCCATGAGGTGGCCAAAATGTGGTTTTCCGTTGGCGGTTGGTGGGCCTTCGTAGAAAACCCATTCTTCCTGTCCTTCTCGCTCTTCTATGCTTTTAAAAAAGGTGTTTTTTTCTTCCCAAAAAGTGAGAATTTTTTCTTCGCGTTCTAAAGGATCTTCGGATAGATCTCCGTATCTCGGCATAAATACCTCCGACTTAACTTATGTACTTGGAACCAATATGTAGACAGAATCAAACACATACTTTCTTGTCCAGTAGGACAGCACTTCATTAGAAATTTTATGCATACAATTTCAGCTATCGTAATGATCGTTAATGATGCAATCAACGTGTACATCGGGAAAGTCCCGAGTTGAATGTTAGGTCTATCAGCGTTGTCAAATAGTTCATGCAAAGAAATTCTGTTTACAACAGCCTGTTGAAACAGCCTAAACTGGGTCCCGTTTGTCTCGATAAAATCCCAAAAAGAATATTGTATCTAAAAAACCATATCAATCCATGTTAGGTTGGGATAACCTGCGCGTATCAATTGGAAAAAGGTTGAGGTCAGATCAAGCTAGATATCCCAAACTTTTTAACCGGTCCTTGATTTCTTTGTCGTTTGTACTATCCCTTTTTTCACCTCTAGAGCTGGGTAACTCTAACTCCACGTGGCGAGGTGGATGGTTCTCCCAATGTTCAGCTGCAAACATGTCTTCTTGAAGATTTCCGTCCATATAGTTCGGTATGTCTAGATCAGAGAGATAAAGGATTATTGATGCGGGGTCCACGATGTTCATATCGGTTAATCTCGCGTTATGGTTGAATTTTGGCCCTTTTCCGGCAAATATACCGTTCATACGGTGAGTTCCCGTTATTGCGAAAGCAGGAATAACTGGTTCCAGAGTTTTAAACACAGTTAGGCCACCAGTATCAGTTTTCAGATCAGTAGTCAGGAATAATATATCTGGTCCCAGTCCAATCAGAGGGCCGTCGTAAACCTCTTCGTTTTTAAGGACGACGTCGATTACTGGTTCATCATTGTAGGGGTTTTTCAAGTTTGTTAGATCCTCCATTAATTGCGACCGTAGGTCGTTTGCCTCTTCAGGTGGGACGCATCCGTACTTTTCGCGTCCCTTAATGTTGAGTCTGATCGCGCCAGTTACACCGCCCCGAGAGTACGCCTTTGTCTTGCTCCAATCGACGTCGTTTAAGGATAAAAATATTTTCCCCAGTATGTCGTCGAAACCTTCCATCTCCCACTCGTTACCTCTGGCTAGTGGTCCCAGAAAGTCACCTACTTTGTATAGGTTCTTTTGGTTAAATCCCAATTTAATGGCGGTATTTTTTATTTTTACCGACACGGACTTCTTTAGTTTTAGGTAGCCCTTTTTTAACAGCCAGCTATTGACGTTGAATATCCATTTTAGTGGTCCAAACCCGTGATCTGAGACGAGCATTATGTTCGTATTTTCGTTAGCAATCTGATTGGTAATAGTTTTTACGGCTTGTTCTACCCTCGCGTATACCTCTAGAACTGGGTCTTCTTCAAGGGAACTCTGTGCTGAGTTTATTGAATCGCCCGTGTTTTTGTGATAGAGGTGATGATTGACAGTATCGGTTTCCATAAAATAAACCAAAGACACGTCCCAGTCCTGAGTTGTCAATAGGTGTAGTGCAGTTTCTTCTCTGTTTTTAATAGATTTCTTTAGTTCGGATATCCATTGTTTGGTGTTTAACGCCATTTCGGCGTGAGTGGGGGCAAATCTGTATTTTCCAACATGATTTTCGAGTTCGTTCTTGAGTTCGGGCGGGTAGACGTAGTCTTCCGCGGCTTTCGGTGTAAGCACGCCGGTGGTGATAAACCCGTTGACCTGTTTTGGGGGATAAGTTACAGGTAAGCCAATTGATCCAACTCGCTTGCCTTTTTCACTCAAGAGTTCCCAGATGGTTTTCGTCTTGATAGAAGAAGCATCAATCATTCCCCTGCCGTAATCCAGTTCTCCGGAACTGCCCCAGTCAAATACTCCGTGTTTCCCAGGATTTACCCCAGTTTGAAACGTTGTCCAAGCTGGCCCGGTTAGTGGAGGTATGGTGCTTTTCATGTCGCTTCGAACACCATTTTCGACGAGTTGCTGTAAGTATGGAAGTTTGCCTTTATCGAACCACGTATCTAATAAGTCGTAAGTTGCTCCGTCCAAACCAAAAATGAGTAACTCTTTTTCAGTTGACATCATTCTCCTTTTACCAATAATAGCTGAGAACCCTCCAGGGCACCCCCTGGGGATGAATCAGCTGGTTTTTTGGTCCAGCAAACACTCAATTGAGTCATGATACCCGGTCAACTTATCGTAAGTTTGTCTATTTGGGTTAAGCTAACCGTGAGATATTTACTTCGTTTTAGCCAAGTTACGCTTCTCAGTTGAGTACTGGGTCAAGTCCCCTTTTTCAAATTCAGACTTTTATTCCAATGTTTTTCTACAAGCCCACCTCTTGGGTGGGATAATTGACTATAGGGAGTTGCATATTAACTAGTCATCGTAATTTAATACTGCAAAAGGTTAACTGGTAGAAGAACCAGTATCAAATTGCCGAGATGTTAGCTAGTACTTGGTTAAATGTATGTGGAGTAGGAGCTGTCAACGTTAGTTTCTGACCTCGTTTTGGGTGAGTTAACGTGATGTTTAAAGCATGTAACATCATTCTTTGGCAAGATGGCCCGCCATAGGAGGAGTCACCGAGAACTGGATGCTCAATGTAGTCCATGTGAACACGTATCTGATGTGTTCTTCCCGTCTTTGGGCATATTTTTAGCAAAGTCGAATTCTGGAATTCTTTTAACACGGAGAATTCAGTTTCCGAGTCTTTGCCATTGAGTTTAACGGCCATCCTGGTGGGAATCTTGTTATTTCTCCCGATTGGTGCTTTTATCAAACCTTCTTTTTCCGTAAAGTGGCCTTCGACCAGAGCGAGGTATTCTTTGTTAATCTCTCTGTTCCTAAACTGGTTCGAGATGGTATAAAATGCTTTTTCGGTTCGGGCAACCACTACAATGCCGCTTGTTTCTTTGTCAAGTCGATGGACTATGCCAGGTCGTAAGTGATTGGTGGGGAGGGGAAGATTCTCATAATGATAGATGAGCGCATTGGCAAGTGTTCCATCCCAGTTACCGGGTCCAGGATGAACTACTGTCGAGCTTTTTTTATTGATCCCAATAATCTGGTTATCTTCGTAAACTACGTCCAGTGGCAGATTTTGCGGTTTTAGTTTATGTATTTGGAGATCTTCGACTGTGTCAATTTTTATTTTCTCTCCTGGAGTGACCTTATAGCTTGGCTTTACTTGAGAACTATTTACCTTGACATTGCCTTGGGTAATTTGTCTCTGCCAGCTGTTCCGGGATAATGAATCGTCGAGAGATGACAACAATTTATCCACGCGCTTGTTTTTCTCGGCTTCTGTTACTATGTGTTTCTTCTTCATGTAGTAGAGTATACCGATGGCTCGATTTCCTTTAAAGTTGTCTTGCACTGCGGAATTTCCTATAATAAGTTGCTAATTATAGAATAGCTGTAGATATTTTGGCTTTTTTGAGCGTACGGAAGAAACGAGGGTCGTTCTAACCGTAGAAAATTGTTCAGTATCAACAAATTGATTCTGGAATGGCGTACCGGGGGGCTAAGGAGATTGTAAGTGGATTACCCCGCTCTCTACCTCTACAGCTATAAGATAATGTTTGAAAGAAGATTATGACATCCGTTAGATTTGTTGTTTAGGTGTTAAATACAGGGAATAATTACATGGTCGAGATATGAGTAAAAAGAGTGAGCAATTGGTTAAACTTGTGGATGAGGTTCTGGATTCAAGGGAAGTCGATCTGTACTGGCTAAATTGGGGCAAGTTGGGAGAAGATTGGGTATTAGAAGTTACTATAGACAAACAAGGGCAAGTGACTAGCGGGGATTGCGCTACAATCAGTCGGGAAATATCTACTGAACTGGATAAGGAGGATTTAATCAACAGGAGTTATGAATTGCGCGTATCATCACCAGGGACAGAGCGACCATTAATGGAACCTCGTCACTACAAACTAGCAATTGGTAAGGCGATTCAGGTAAAAACTTACGCAAAAGTAAATGGCCGCAAGAAGCTTGAGGGAGAGTTGTTGAGTTATGATGAGGAAAAAGACGAGATCAAATTGGCTCAAGAGGAGAGGGTTCTCACTGTGTGTGGTAAAAATATCGCTAAAGCGTGGACCAAGGACGATAATGAAGGAGGGTTATAGCTCCAGCGGGGTGTAAAGATGAATATTGAATTCATAGAAGCTCTCGAGGATATGGCAAAGGATAAGGGTATTCAGCGTGATGAGCTATACAGAATGGTTGAGAAAGGGCTCAAGGCTGCGTATCAGGAGCAATACAACACCAATAAGGAAGTGAAAGTTAATATAGATCATAATTCAGGGGATATCTTTATTGATGGGAATAGAGTGCAACTTGGCCAGTTTGGCAGGATAGCTTCGAGAAAAGCTGAGGACGTAATTCGTCAACAGATAAAGGAAAAGCAGAACGAGATTGTGTATCAGAATTATGCTAATCGCAAAGGGGATCTAGTTAATGGGTCGATCCACAGGTTTGAGGGAATTGATGTATGGCTCAATTTGGGGGAAATAGAAGCGCTTTTACCTGGTTCAGAACGTATTCCAGGTGAAAGATATCATCAGGGAGACAGCTTGCGAGCTTACTTGTACTATGTTGAGAAACGTCAGGGTGGTCCTATTCTTCGTGTATCGCGAGCAAAGAACGAGTTTGTCGCAAAGCTCATGGGGCTCGAAGTACCCGAAATCGAGGACGGTATTTTGGAGATCGTCAAGATAGCTAGGGAACCTGGAGAGAGGAGCAAAGTTGCAGTCAAGTCGAATGATGATCAAATCGATCCAGTGGGGACATGTGTGGGTAAAGGCGGGAAAAGAGTTAAGGAGATAACTAAGGAATTAAACGGGGAAAAGATCGACGTGATCCGCTGGAGCGATGATATTGAACGCTTAATTCGAAACAGCCTGGAACCCGCGAGCGTGCTGTCAATTGAGTTTAAGGAGAATGAAAATGAGGAAAAGTTGGCCAGGGTTATTGTTCCCAAAAAAGATTTGGCTTACGCCATCGGACAAAACGGTCAAAACGTCAGACTAACCGTGAACTTGGCTGATTGCGATATTGACGTGAGAAGTCCTGAGGATAGTGACGAGTAAAAGATATTGCTTTGTTCTAGTTAACGTTTATTCATTTATTTCTTTGTCCCGTTCCTCCCGGTGCTAAGTATAGAGTAGAGGTGTCTTGGGTCCTAGAAATCATTTGACCTGCTAATGGATGTTGGGTAGATTACTAAAGTTTGTTTACCGGATTACGCGTTACCGTGCATACGTGGTGATCGGCGTTTTTTTGGTTTTGGTAGTCTTATCCCTTACATACATTTTTCCTTTCCCTGTACGAAGTTCCTTGATGGACCTCCTTCCCCAGGACGATCCGATAATAAACGAGTACCGTAGACGTGAAGAGACTATTGCCACAACTCAGTACATGTTGGTGGCTCTATCGATAAAAGAGCAGGCGGGGCTTTCCACTGCGGAGAGAAAAAAAAGGTTGATTGCCCTTGCTCAAGAATTGAAACCCCTACTGAAGAAATCGCCACAGATAGACACTGTGCATTTTCGACGTGAAGTTACTATTCCGAAAAAACACCGTCTGTTGTATTCGTTAAATGACTCTACCATTGCCGAAATGAAGAGGCTGAAAGAGAATGTTGAGTCATTTGCTAAGAAAATCAATCCTACTGAGAAATCAGATCCCGGAGACTCCTATTCCAGTTTGCTGGAGAGGTTTCAAGAGAGCGACATGCACGAGAACCTCAGCAAGGAAGAAACCAAACGGTGGTTATCGGAGCTTGAATCACAAAATGAAAGCTTTATGGACCACTTACGAGCACTGGATAGTATTGGTTCCTTGGGGAGAGATGTTTCAACATTACTCAATGATCTAGATAAGGTCTGGGAGCAAAGAAGTCAGGCGATTTCAGGTGAATACTTCTCTTCGGATAACTCCACCTTATTGGTTCGTGCCAAACCTACTGCTGCAGCTTCCCACGACATTACATTTAGTCAGAAGGTGACAAATTCCGCAAGAAGAGCAGTAAGCAAGTTAAAAACTAATCCCCAATACGATGAGGATCTATTTGAGATAGGGTTAACTGGTTCTTTTGTTATGAATACCGAAAGGAATAGCGCACTTCGAGTAGATATGTTGAAGACCACAATTATTTCGTCTGCCGGCATAATGATTGCTTTTTTCTTCGCCCTTGGGTCTTTGTTTTATTCCATGTTGATCGGTTTTCCGTTGATTGTGGCGGTGGTATTTTCTCTAGGCTGGGCGAAGTTTTCTGTTAACGGTTTTAACTTACTGACAACTTTCCTTCCTGCTTTGGTCCTTGGTTTGAGCATTGATTACGGTATTCATTTGCTATTTAGGTATACGGAGGAGCGGAGTAACGGCATACCGGTAAGCGAGGCAATTAAAACTACGATTCTTCGTCAAGGTAAAGGTATCTTTATAGCTGCTCTGACCACTTCTGGCGTCTTTGCGACCTTGATTTTTTCCCGCTCCAGAGGTCTAGTAGAAATGGGAATTATTACCAGCCCCGGAATTATGATCTCCTTTTTTGTTTATTTGTTTTTGTTACCTGCCTTGTTAGTAGCCTATCAGCGCTGGAGAAGAAGAAAGCAAGTTGTAGTGTTATTTGATTATAGGGCGAAATTGAGGAACTTCGTTAGTTCAGTACTTAACTGGAAAACTGCGGTTCTGGTTGTGGCTTTGGTTATTTCAGGTTTAGCATTGTTCAGTGCGTTGCACCTCCGTTTTCAATTTACGAGCACGGATGTGTCTACCGAAGTAGAAGCGTCTATCGTGGACGAAAAGATACAGCGGGAGTTCTCTGGAACCGGTGTCAATGTGGGTACTTCGTTCGTCTTTTTTTCTGATTCCATTGACCAAGTGAACAATCTTGATAGTGAGTTGCAAAATATTGATGTTGTGACTTCCGTTAGCTCGATTCACGATTACTTACCTCAAGGTTTAGAGACTTTCAACGGTTCTTTTTATCGCGGTGAACAAGCAAGAGATTTTGAAGGGTTATTGGATACCCTGGAAAAGGAGATAGGCAAAAAGAAGCACTATATTGCCAATGTGGAAGGTTTAATTAGTGATCTTTCTTCGGCTCAATTCTCTACGACTTTGTCCAGTCAGTCCGATCTCAGTCTTAAGATAAGTCATATTATTGATCAACTGTTGGATATTCGTCAGGAGTTGTTGCAGATTGACCCCAGGGAGATGGAAAGCGAGATTCACTCCCTGAAAAGTAGTTTTCGAATTTTGGACACGAGAATCGATCAGGCTTCCGGAATGTTGGAAGATGTTAACAACTCCGGGGACCTGTTCAAAGTTCTTCCGAAGTCGGTCAGATCCAATTACGTGACCGAAGCCGGAGAGTATATTTCCATTGCTCAGGTAAAGGAAAGTATCTACGAATCCCGAGTTCTTAATAGATTTATAGATCAGGTCTCGGAGATAGCGGACCATTATTTTGGTCTTCCTTTAATTCAGTCCAGACTTGAGCAGCACATAAAACGGGATTTCTTCCTTTCATCTTTATTGGCTTTAGTTATCATTTCTGTTGTGCTCTTTAAAGGAATACGTAATCTGAGATTGGCCGTTCTCGCTATGATCCCGCTCGTTCTCGGTTACTTGTGGATGTTGGGGGGAATGAACGTGTTAGGTATGAATTTCAACTTTATAAATATAATTATATCCCCTCTCCTAATCGGTATTGGGGTGGACGATGGAATACATTTACTTTACCGGTGGCAGGAAGAAAACGAAACTAAAAAGGTCAAGCTGTCCACATTAGACGCGTTTTCTCATACGGGCTTGGCGATCATAACTACCTCAATAACTACGATAGCGGTATTTAGTAGTCTGTTGATTGCTCGGACACCGGGTTTAAGAATTCTGGGTTTAACCGCTCTTCTGGGCATTGGTTTCGCGATGCTACTATCTCTAACTGTGTTACCTGTAGTTCTATATCTTGCATTTAAAGGTGATGAGAAATAAAATTGCCACACAATGAGTGTAAAATTAGATGGAGAAAATATCGAGGTACGAGAAGCTAATTCTGTTAAGTCTCTCGTAAGAAAAATCAAGGAAGACTTGTCTTCTACAAATAGAATGCTGGTAGGAATAAAAATTGACGGCTCGTTTTTGGGACAAAGAGAATTGGAAGAAGAATTAGCTACTGACATCAACGGTAAAGATATTGAGCTCATCACTGAGCCAACTGGCGAATTGAGGGGAAACATGGTGGGCCAGGCCTTATCCTATTTGATTGATTTGAAGGAATGGCATGCTGAAGTGGACTACCCGGATGACGGCAAGATCCTATCTGAAATAGAAATAGAAAAACTGGAGCAAGTTTTTGAAGGGTTTGTTTGGTTGAGTTTAGCATTAGATAATTTGGCCAATATATGGGATAAAGATCCAATATACAATGGTCGCACATTTTCAAAGTTCATGGAAGACAGCAAGTTGTTTCTTGCTGAATTGGAAGGGGCTTTAGAACAACCAGAGGAAAATGAAAGGTTGCTGACGGGGTTATTTTTCAATGACCTGCCGACCTGGATTGCCGAATACAAGGAAGTTTTTAGTGATACCAAGGATTGCCTAGGAGGGTCCTATGATTATGACTGAGCCCCTTTTGGAAATTTTAAGGAGTGACGACAATGTTATTATTGATATATTTAATAATAGTTGGGATAGTCGCGTTGGGAATAGGCTTTTTCTTGGGAAGAGGGTATTACAAGCAGAAGATTTCAGCGAAAGCCGAGGAAGCTGCGAGCATTATCGAAAGAGCTCGAAAAACAGGCGAAAACATAAAGAAAGAAAAGATACTAGAAGGACAGCAGGAGATCCAGGATAAGAGGGATCGTCTCGAAGAAAAATTTCAGGAAAAGGAAAAGGAGCTAGACAGACAGGAAAAGAGACTGATTCGAAAAACTGATCGACTGTCCAAGAAGAGTAACCATCTCGAAAAAATTGAGGACTCTTTAAAGGAAGATCAGAAAAAGATCGTTGAGTTAAAAAAGGAAGGACAGGAATTAATCAACAAAGAGAAGCAATACCTCGAGAAAGTTGCCGGATTGTCTGAAGAGGAGGCGAAGTCAAAGTTACTCAAACGGATGGAGAAGGAGTCGGAGAGATACTTTGCCCGCAAGGTTAACGAAATCAAGAATAGAGCAGAGGAGAAAGCGGAAGCCAAATCCCGTCAAATTCTTGCCACTGCTATGCAGAGGTATGCAGCCGAGCAGGCAGAAGGCGATACGGTAGCTTCGGTTTCTTTACCTTCCGATGATTTTAAAGGAAGAGTTATAGGACGTAATGGGCGAAACATTAAGACCTTCGAGGCATTAACAGGCGTAGAGGTACTGGTAGACGACACCCCGGAGATGGTCGTGCTTTCTTCATTCCATCCTGTCAGACGAGAGGTCGCCAAAATTGCGATGGGAATGCTTGTCGAAGATGGCAGGATACATCCCGTGCAGATAGAAGATAAAGTCAAAAAAGCACGGAATAAAATGATCAACAAAATCAAGGAAGCAGGCCAGAATGCTGCGCTCGATACGGGAGTTGATTTATCTCCGAAGCTTATTCCATTAGTGGGGAAGTTGAATTACAGAAATAGTTACGGTCAAAATTTGTTAAGACATTCTTTGGAAGTGAGCTTTATAACGGGCATGATAGCCGCGGAGTTGAGTTTGTCAGAGAAAATGGCTCGGAGAGCTGGATTGCTGCACGATATTGGTAAAGCGGTTGATCACGAAGTAAGCGGTACTCATGCTGAAATAGGGGCAGAATTGGCGCGAAGGTATGGCGAGAACAATTTGATTGTTAACGCTATTGCTGCACATCACGAGGAAGTAGAGCCGGAATCACTTCTTCCAATCTTGATACAAACGGCTGACACGCTATCGGCTACGCGTCCTGGCGCCCGACACGAGACCTACGAGAGGTATATAGAAAGATTGCAGAATTTGGAAAACATCGCTCATTCGTTCGATGGTGTAGAGAAAGCAAACGCATTTCAGGCGGGAAGAGAGATCCGTGTTGTAGTTGCCCCGGATAAAGTCAATGACAATATGGCAAGCAAACTTGCCTACGATTTGGCCCGAGAAGTGGAAAGGGATTTGGATTACCCGGGAGAAGTTAAGATTAACGTAATCAGAAAAGCACAATTTGTAGAAGCCGCACAATAAGTTCTGTTCACAGTCACCACGGCGGAATAGTATAGAATTTGGGAGGTGCGAAATTTGGCTGAAATTCTCAAAGTTTCTTCAACGTCTAACCCGTCTGCAACCGCAGGGGCACTGGCAAATACTGTCAGAGAGGAAGGTAAAGCTGAATTACAGGCCATTGGCCCCAAAGCCGTGAATCAATCGGTGAAGGCTATAACAATAGCCCGGGGATATATGGCACCTAGTGGAGTTGACTTGGTATTTGTTCCGTCTTTTGTGGATGTAGAAATCGATCATGAGAACAAGACCGCTATGAGGATGGAGGTTACAACCAAACTTCCATTTATATCTCAAAAAGCGCGAAGAGAAAGTTCTCAGGAAGAAGTGGACCAGTCGAAAGAGGAGGAAGAGGAAGATATCGAGTCGAAGGAAGAAGAAACTCTGGAGACTAGGGAAGAGGAGCGAGACGAAGTACAAGATGAAGACGACGAGGATAGGGACATTCTGGACATCTAATGGTCGGGTTTGTTGAATGGAAGATAATCATAATGATGGTTGGAAGTCTGCACTGAAGACTTTTGGCCGCGTGGGCCAGATAGGGTTCATGTTTGTATTCTGCGTCCTGATTTCCGTAGGGATAGGTTATTGGCTGGATAAGATTGCAGGGACGGATGTTGTCTTTAAAGTCGTATTTTTAATATTAGGTCTGGTGGCAGGGGCGTGGAGTGTCTATCAAACCCTGAGTGGTTTTATGAACGGTGGGTAAGCAGTAATACTTCCGATATAAATATACGATAAATAACAAAGATTCAGTGAGGTGAAAGAGTGAATAGGTTCTTTGATCGCTACAAAGCAGTGATAATTTGGATTATGGTTATTGGTTTCTTCTTGGGGGGTGTGGGGCTAGTAGCATTTAGATATTTTGGACCTTCTAGTTCGTCAAGCGACGGTGACAAGATCAAGGACGTCGTTCTCACTGTAAACGGTGATGAAGTTTACAGGACTGAGTACAAAGATGTCTACGACAACATAGTTAGTCGGCAGCAATCTTTGTATAGCAGGTTTGGCCAAGACTTTTCTAAATTACTTGAGGGAACCAGCGGAAAGTTATACGAACTGAGGCTGAAATCACAGACAGTCAATACTTTAATTGAACAGCAAATTATTCATCAGGAATCGGAAAAGCGAGACATAGAACCTGGTAAAACTAAGGTAGAGCAGGCTTACAATGATCAGATAAATTCTATCCTTGAGCAGCAAGATTGGACTCTCGATCAATTAAAAAATGTTTTGGCCTCTCAGGGGAGGAACTACGAGGAGTTTGAGAAGACTGCAAAAACCAGTATAAGAGAGCAATTGAAGCGGAAACAGTTAAAAGAGCAAGTAATAGGCGAAATCGATCCCACTAATAACGAATTACGGACTTATTTTGATGACAATATCGACAACTATGTCCAGACACCAGCTAAGGTGAACGCTAGCCACCTTGTTTTTGATACACAGGCCAAGGCCCGGGCTGTTTTACAAGAAGTCCAGTCTAATGCAAGCGTCTTTACTGAGTACGCGAAGGAGGCCGAAGAAAGCGTCGATATGGGATGGTTTGGCCGGGGTCAAAAAAGTAAGAGTATTGATGAACTGGCTTTTTCACTTAAGGTCGATGAATTTGGTGGACCAATTCAAACAACTGATGGCTGGGAAATCTTGAGAGTCGATGATAAACAGGAGAGAACGGTACCTTCCTTTCAGTCCATTAAGGATCAAATTCGAGAGGATTACGTCTCGGAGCAAGAGAGCAAAAAATACGATAAATGGTATAACGATGTGAAGTCTAAGTCCTCAATTGAAATAACATTGCCGCTTGTGGAGGCTTACCGGGAGCAACAGAAAGGGTTTGAACAGGGACTGGAAGCTTATCGTCAGTTGATGGAAGAGGATCCCAATGAATATCCATATCTCCCCTATTACATTGGAAGGTTGTATGAGCAGGAGATTGGAAATCTGCAAGAGCAAATTAGCAAGGTTGAAAATGAGGAAAAGCGCAAAGAACTAGAGACGAAAATCTCCGAGTACAAAGAGAAAGCCGTGACCAACTACTTGAAGGTAGTGAGAACTACAGGTAGCAACGATTTAGACTTGCTAAACAGGGTTTTACAGCTCAATTCCACGAGTCCCGAGGCAAATTATTACCGAGGGCAGGCACTACTGAAACAGAAACAGTATTCTCAAGCGCTCAATAGCTTTAAACAGGCTATAAAGTCAAAGGATGATTATGTTGCTGCATACATTGAATATGGTGACGTTCTGGTTACTCTAAGGAATTACGACAAAGCGATCGAGCAATACAAACACGTCTTAGAACTAACCGGGAATAACGTGAGCGTGTTAAACAAACTAGCTAATACGTATCAGAAAAGCGGCCAACTCGAAAAAGCTGAGGAGACTTACAAGAAGGCACTGGAAATCAACCCCGGGAATTTCGATACAAAAAAAGGTCTGGGAGATTTATACAAGCAACAGAAAAATTACGATCAGGCAATAAAATATTACAACGATGCTCTGGCAGTCAAAGCGGATAGCGAAACAGGGGTCAGTTTGGGTTGGACCTACTTGGAAGATGGGCAACTAGATGAAGCCAAGAGTGAATTCAATAATGTTCTCGCAAGCGACCCATACAATTCTGAAGCTTATCTTGGCCTTGGTGACGTCTATTCCGAGAAAGGTCTAGAGGAGATGGCGCTGGAAAAATACAGGGATGGGTTGGCTAGAACACAGGATAACCAGCTTATTATCGAGTTGGGTAAAAGTATAGTTGAGCTACAGAAGCAGCAAGCTAGCATCGAGACAAGATTTACTCTGGCCACAGCTTACGAAGAAGAGCATATCTATAATGCAGCGATCGATCAATACGAGAAAATACTGGATTATTCCCAGGATCCAGCGGAGGAAAGGGAAGCCTATAGGGGTCTTGGAGATTCGTACGTGAAAAAAACGGACTATACTAAGGCAGAAAGATACTACAAGAAAGGGCTTGAACTGTCTGAGAGTGACGTTCAAAAACTGCCGTTTTACAAGGGGCTATTGCAGGCGGATGAAGGGGAGCATGGCAAGGATAGTTTATCCAGTGTAGGAAAGGAAACTCTGCTGAAAATGGGACAAATTAACATCGATCAGGGTAATCCTTCAAAGGCAAAAGAACGTCTCCAACGTCTAAGTGACTTGGACCCTAACTTTCAGACAGAGAAGGTTGAGGGTCTCTTGAACCGGGTAGAATCTTCCGGGACAGAACAATAACAGTGACTGATACGGTAACTAGTTTCATGAAGGGTATTCCCATGCCTCCCGAGGGCTCAGTAGAGTTGTACGTAGAAATGGAGGAGTGCGATCTACATTTTTTGGACGCAGTTATCAAGGTGTACGATGGTGTTGCCAACGTGAGAAGAGAATATCGAGTTATTGATGAAGAGAAGCAGTTTTTAGTTTACACGTCACCAGGTCTGTTGGACTTTACGGTTAATGCGATTAGGAGTTTAAGGAAATACATTTACATCGGGAAGATTGTGATAGGAAACGATACCAATGAGTCGTAAATTCTTCCCATGGATCCTTTTCCCGGACCAGGAAGTATCCAGGGTAACTGATATAGATTTTAGATCGTTGAGAAATTCCGGAAAGGAAGCAATTATTTTTGATCTTGATAATACTATTGCCAGATGGGGAGAGGGAAGCGTTGATCAGTGCGTGATCGAGTTACTTTCCGATATCGAAGATCTTGGGTTTAAGATCGGCATATTGAGCAACGGTAAAAGAAAAAATATAGAGTCTTTTGTGGATAAACTGCCTTTTCCATGTCAATTTAACGCACAAAAACCCCGCCGTAAGTACTTCCGCGATCTGTTGAATAGAATGGATGTATCCCCAGAAAAATCAGTGATGATTGGCGATCAGTTGTTGACGGATGTCTTGGGAGCGAACAGAACTTCGATGTATTCTATTAGAGTCGATCCAATGGAAGAGGGTAGAGAATACAAATTTACCAAAATCAACCGGGTGGGGGAAAAGTTGTTATTCTCTTTGAGGAACCTGTTCAGGAAGATAAGAGATTTTAGATATAGTTTGACGTACAAGGAAGATTGAGCTTAAGTTTTAGGTACCGCTAAAAGGAGAATATATTCAATGGCCAGCCAATACACTATTGCAGTTAAAAACGATGACAGAGAAATTGAAGCTAGCTCGGGTGAAAACTTGCTCGAACTCCTGAACGAGTTTGGATACGAATTACCAAGCTTATGTGGTGGGATGGGCTTATGCGGTAAATGCCGGGTTAAAATAGTTCGAGGTGATATCACCCCTACGGAGGCAGATAGGGAAGTTTTTACCGAACGGGAACTTGCTTCCGGGATGCGACTGTCTTGTCGAATTGATGTAACTGATGATTTAACCCTGGAGATTCCCCACTGGGCTAAAGGTAGAGCCGAGGAAGCTACAGCGAAGGCTGCAATGGATAGACAAATTACGGATGTGGAGCCTAAAGCAGGGATTGAACGTAAATATTTCAAATTGTCTAAACCGGGTCGTGGAGATCAACGTGCTGATAGTCAAAGAATCATTGACAAAGTTGGTGACGAGTACTCATTTTTCCTGAACGACTTGAGGAGCCTTCCCACTATATTACATGATGCGGATTTCGAGGTTACAGTGACTTTGGATACTCAGGACAACCGGGTATTATCAGTAGATCCGGGAGATAAACAGTATGAACTTTATGGTATGGCTTTCGACATTGGGACTACCACTGTTGCTGGTTACGGAATGGATCTTGCTACAGGACTCACTTTAAACGTTAACTCCCAAGAAAATCCACAGGGTCAGTTTGGCGCAGACGTAGTCAGTAGAATTAAGTACGCAAGAGAAAGTAAAGATGGTCTGGAGAGGTTGCAGGGCAAAGTTATTGGAGCAATAAACAAGTTGATTGAGCAGTTTGTTGAAGAAGAAAAAGTTGACCGGGAAGACATCTATAAGACCACTTTTGTGGGCAATACGATTATGCTTCACTTGCTAACAGGCGTTGACCCCACTCATTTGGATCAATCACCTTATATCCCAGTATTTACGAGAAGACAGTCCTTTACCGCGCGAGACTTTGGAATCAATATTAATCCGAGCGGGAGAGTGGAACTCATACCCTCTCTTGCTGGCTATATTGGTGCGGACATTATGGCTGGAATTCTTCAGACCAAGATGCATCGATCTGACCAACTGTCGTTGCTAGTAGATATAGGGACCAACGGTGAAATGGTGTTGGGCAACAAGGATAAGTTATACGCTGCCTCTACCGCCGCTGGTCCAGCGTTTGAGGGTGCCAATATCGAGCAAGGGATGACCGCTAGATCTGGTGCCATATCACATGTCGATATCGACAAGGATGGCCAGCTTGAAATAGAAGTTATCAATGATAAACGTCCCATTGGACTCTGCGGTTCGGGTATAGTTGATGCCGTTGGGGAATTGTTAAATGCGAACTTGATAAAGGAGAAAGGGAATATCGTATCCGACAAGGAGAATTTGCCCCGTCCGACCCTTAATCCTCTGGGGAATAGATTGATCGAAATGAATGGACAAAAAGCCTTCTGGTTCCACGTCGACCAAAATCCGGTTTTTATCACCCAGAAGGACGTTAGGGAGGTTCAGCTTGCAAAGGGAGCGATAAGGGCAGGTATTGATATCCTACTTGAGGAGTTTAATGCTAAACCAGCCGACCTGGATCAGATCTATCTGGCTGGTGCGTTCGGGAATTACCTTCGAAAAGAAAACATTATGCGGCTGGGCGTTTTACCCAACGTTAATATAGAAAAAGTCAAGTCCGTAGGTAACACCGCGGGCCAGGGTGCAAAGTTGGCTTTGTTAAATGAAGACAAGATGG
>Ga0102934_1000054_pt1 | contig 57056 bp, 51 predicted proteins | sample SalPonR2_A_D1_MG_FD_78175 | JGI IMG/M metagenome (GOLD analysis project Ga0102934, IMG submission 78175) | Salt pond soil microbial communities from South San Francisco under conditions of wetland restoration - Salt Pond MetaG R2_A_D1_MG | ecosystem: Environmental > Aquatic > Marine > Intertidal... | reverse complement strand
GTCGATGGCCTCGCGCAGGCTCAGCCAGTCGGCGGCAAATCGGGATGGATCACTCATTCGGCCGGGTCCATGCTCGTTGCCAGGACGTTGGCGAAGCGTTGGGCAGCCGTCGGCCAGTCCGAGAGCCCCGCGCGCTCGTTCAACGCCGCCCGGGTCAATTTCAGGCGAAGGCCCGGGTCGTCCAGCCATCGCTCGATGGCCTGGCAGAGCGCATCGACGCGACCGGGCTCGACCCGCAGGGCGGCCGTGTCGGGGAGGGTGTCCTGCAGCGCACCCCCGGTCGTTGCGATCAGCGGCAGGCCGCGGGCCAGGGCTTCGGTCACCACCATGCCGTAGCCCTCGTACCAGGAGGGCAGAAGACAGACGTCGGCCTGATCGTAGAGCTCGGCGAGCCGCCGCGCGTCGACTTCGCCGACCAGGCTCACGTGTGCGCCGAGACCCGCTGTCCTGATGCGGTCCCTGATCGTCCGGGCGAAATCCGGCGCCCGATCGGGACTGCCGACCAGCTGCAGTGTCCATGGCCTGTTGCTCAGTCGAGACAGCGCCTCGAGCAGGACATCCTGGCCCTTGCGCGGACTCAGGCTGGCCACACACAGAAGGCGGGAGGGATCTTCCGGTGCCCGTCCGTTCAGTCGCTCCTCGACCCGGCAGGCCAGCGGTGCCGGGTCCACGCCCGGTTCGACGACATGGACCGGCTGCTGATTGATCAGATGCAGTTCGCGCAGCCGACGCCGGGTGAAAGGGCTGGTCACGATCACCGATCGACAGTGCGACAGCGCTGCGCGTTCGGACGCCAGCAGTCGCCGCTGTTGGCTCTCGGCCAGCCCGGTTTCATCAGCCAGGGGATGATGCACAAGCCCGATCAGGACCCGGTGGTGGGCATACGGGGCGACGCTCTCGGGCACGCCGCCCAGGGCCAGGCCGTCGATGACGGCAACCCCGCCCTCGTCCATGGCAGCAAGCGCCTCGCGCATGGCCCGGCGGGCGGTCTCATCCGCCCTCGGAAACCGACCGTCGAGGCCGACCACCTCGACCGTACGGCCCAGCGCCCGTAGCCCTTCCACGATCCGGGCGTCGTAAAGATAGCCGCCGGTGCGCTGATCGGGTTTGCCGGGGACGATCAGGGTCAGTCGAGTCGCTGGGACTGGGAACGGGTTCACCGGTCGGATTCGGTCTCAGAGCGCGCGCTGATAGCTGGCCCGGGCACGGTCGGACTCCCACAGCTCCACCTGCAGTCGGTCGATGCCTCGAGCGTGCTCGCCGAGCTGGCCAGCCTGGATCGCATCGGCTAGTCGATCGGCGACGACGCGGGCCATGAACTCGGTGGTGGTGTTGTGCCCTTCGAACTGCTCGAGGTCGTCCAGATTCTTGTAGTTGTAGTCGGCCAGAATGTCGTTCAGCACGTTACCGGCCCTGCCGATATCGACAACCAGCCCATCGGGGTCCAGCTCGCTGCGCTGGAACTGGGCGTCGACCAGATAGGTGGCACCGTGCAGGCCCTGTGCCGGGCCGAAGATTTCACCGCGAAAGCTGTGGGCGATCATCATCTGATCGCGGACGGTCAGTGTGTACATCAAACATCCTTGGATTGTCAGGAGGGTGTCGAAGCATTCCAGGGCCATCAGTCGGAATAGCGGATCCGATGGCAGAGAGTGTCGGTGCTGCCCTCGCTGATCAGCTGCATCACGGCGGGCAGGTCGGCGAGCGGGCTTTCGCCCGAAATCAGCGCATCCAGGGCGGGGTCGGCCAGCAGGGCGATCGCCTTGGCCAGTCGTCGCCGATAGTCCCAGCGCGCGCATCGGTCTGCCGGCAGCCCGCCCACCTGGCTGGAGACCAGCCTCAGGCGTCGGGCATGGAAGGCCTGACCCAGGGCAATCGCCGGCCGGTCCGTGCCGTACCAGCTCATCTCGACCAGGCGCGCCTCATCGCCGGCCAGGCCAAGCGCGGTGTTCAGGCCGCTTGCGCTTGCGCTGGTATGCACGACCACATCCTGCTCGCCCTGCGCCTCCCCGGGCAGGGCAAACTGCACCCCGAGGGCATCGGCCAGGGCGCGGCGGCCGGGGTTGATGTCGATCAGGGTGACCTCGGCACCGGGCAGCTGGCCGGCCAGCCAGGCCAGCAGGGCCCCGACCACGCCGCCGCCGACGATACTGATCCGGTCGCCGGCGCTGGCCCCGCTGTCCCACAGACCGTTCAGCGCCGTTTCCATATTGGCAGCAAGGACCGCGCGCGCGCTCGGCACTGTATCCGGCAGCGCAATGACCGCGCTGTCCGGCACGGTGTAATGGGTCTGGTGGGGAAAAAGGCAGAACACGCGTTGACCGATCATCGATGAATCGCCATCGATCACCTGCCCGACGCTGGCGTAACCGTATTTCAGCGGCCCGGGAAAATCGCCATCCTGAAACGGGGCCCGCATGCGCCGGTACTCACTTTCAGGTACCTGACCGCGAAACACCAGTGCTTCGGTACCGCGAGAGATTCCGCTGTAGCTTGCCTTGACGCGCACCGCACCGCCCGAGGGTGGCTTGACGATCTCCTCGCGCAGCTCGCCGTATCCGGGTTCGATCACCCAGAAGGCCTGCGCTTGAATGGCGTGTTCGGCTTGCGTTGACATGGCCACGGCATTATCAATGGTGTCTGTCATCCGAGTGTAACGAGGAACATCGTGAGCCGAGCCATCATTCCGATTGCCGTCGAGCTCCTGCTGGGCCTGATGTTGCTCGGCGCCGGCCTGGCGGTCACCGCTGCCCTGGTTCCTCTGAACGAATCCGGCGTCGGCCTCAGTCTGGCGCTCTATGGCCTGATGGCGTTCCTCATCTGGCGCGCATGGCGACCAGGGCAGGGTGCGTTCGGCTGGCCCAATCGCGTCACGCTGCTGCGCGGCCTGCTTCTGGCCTGGCTGGTGAGCTGGGTGACGTTTCCGAGCTGGCTGAGTGCGGGCGCCTGGACAATTGTCATCGTCGTCTTCGGAATTCTGATCCTGGATGGCATCGACGGCTTCCTCGCCCGGCGCCTGGATCAGTCCACAGGCTTCGGTGCCCGTTTCGATATGGAGGTCGATGCCGCGCTCATCATGCTGCTCTGCGTGTTGATCGTTCAGGCCGAACTTGCCGGCCCCTGGGTGCTGCTGATCGGCCTGCTGCGGTATGGCTTCGTTCTGGCCGCTGTCCTTGAGCCGCGCCTGAGCCGGGCCCTGCCCGACAGTCGCCGCCGCAAGATCATCTGCGTCTGGCAGATTGCCAGCCTCATTCTCGCCTTTGTTCCCGGGATTTCTGCCTGGCTGATCGTATCGACCCTGGCGCTGGCACTCGGCCTGCTGATCTTTTCATTTGCGCTGGATGTGCGCTGGCTCCTGCGGCGTCATCCAGGCGCATCGACTATCGAAAGGAGTACCCCATGACACCGATCATTCGACTGCTTGTTGTTCTTGCGCTGCTGGGATCCGGCCCCCGGGTCCTGGCCGAGCCGCAGACCTTCACCATCGACGAGGACCATCTGTCGATCGTGTTTCTCGTCGATCACATCGGCTACCAGCGCCAGTTCGGTCAGTTTCTCGAGGCCGGTGGGTCCTTTGTCTATGATCCCGAAGCCAATCGGCTCAGCAGCGGCGAGGTGATCCTGTCTGCAGATAGTGTATTCACCAACCACGACCGCCGCGATCGCCATCTGCGCAATGAAGATTTCCTCAATGTCGACGAATACCCCGAGATCCGCTTCGTGGTCACCGACCATCATGCCGGCGAGGGGAATCGTCACCAGGTCAACGGCGAGCTCAGCCTGCTAGGGCAGACCCGTCCGGTCAGTCTTGATGTGACCCTGAACAAGGCCGCCGACTACCCCTTTGGCCACGGCGAATATACCCTTGGCCTGTCGGCCCGCACCACGATCAGGCGCAGTGACTGGGGCATGGACTATGGTGTCTCCAACGCGCTGGTCGGTGATGAGGTCGAGCTGTGGTTCGAGCTCGAGGCGATCGCCGAGTAAGCTCCAAGATGAGGACGCGAATTATTGTCTGAATTCAAAAATATCATCGTCAAGAATTTAGGCTTGATTGCGCAAAAGCGTAAATTATGCAATCTTAGGCTTTGAGCCGGAGGGCGAGCCCCCGGTATCCAACAGCTCGATGCATCCTTGAAAATGCAATCCGATGGGGAATCGGCAGCATGCGGCATCGACTCTAGAAGCGGGGGTTGCAACCGTTCATGGTGACAGCGCAGGACGACATCGGACCATCAGGGCGCTCGCTCGCGCTCGAGCAGGACCGGCGCCTGAACTATGGTCTGCGCTCGACGGTCGCCCTCAACCTTGTCCTGGCCGCCGTGCTGATCGCCGCCCATTACGGTCAGGTCGAGACGCGCGTTCTGATGACCTGGCTGATCGTGTTGATCGCCGTGTCCTTGCTGCGCATGACGCTCTGGTGGTGGGGCCCCGGTCCCGCAGAAGTCTCGGAGGGACGTCGTTGGCGAAGCCTGTATGCCCTGCTGACAGGACTGGGCGCCCTGGTCTGGGGTACGGGTGCCTGGGCGCTTTTCGTGCTCGACTCGCCCGCGCTGCAGACACTGCTTGCTGTGGCGATGGTCGGACTGGCCACCGGCGCCCTGATTCAGAATCTGTCGGTCTGGCCGATCGTCTGGTCCTATTGCACTGCCCTGATGCTGCCCCTGATCCTGAGGTTCTATCAGGCCGAGTCCGAGGCTTCGAACTACATTGCCCTGCTGCTCGCCTTTTTCCTGATCGCGATGATGGGCTTCAGCCGTCGCCTGTCGTCCATGTTCGACGCCCATGTTCTGCTCCAGTTCGAACAGGAAGCAAGGGCCGAATCCGAGCACCGTCAGCAGACCCAGTTCAAGCGACTGATCGAATCGACGCGGGCCGTGCTCTGGGAAGCGAACCCCGAGGACTTCAGATTCACCTATATCAGCCCTGAGGTGGAGCAACTGCTGGGCTACTCGGCGGAGGAGTGGCTCCGCTCTCCGACCTTCTGGGCCGACCATCTTCATCCGGACGACCGCCAATGGGCCGTGAGCTATTGCATGGAAAAGACCCGAGCGCTCGAGGAGCATAGCTTCGACTACCGCATGATCGCGGCGGATGATCGGGTGGTCTGGGTCCGCGACGTCGTCAATGTCGTTATCGAGCATGGCCGCGCGGTCAAGATCGGCGGGGTGATGATCGACATTACCGAGTTGAAGGAGACGACCGAGAATCTGGAGTATGTCTACGGACTGCAGGGTCTGATGGTCGATATTTCGCGTGGACTGATCCGCCAGGCCGATGGGGAGCCCGATCGGTTGCTGAACGAGATTCTGGAGCGTATCGGTCACTGGTGCCAGGTTGATCGCTCCTACTTCATTCGCTTCACCGACGACCTGTCGCACTTGACCAACACCCATGAGTGGACGGCCGTCGGCATCAGCTCTGAAATGGATAATCTGATCGATTTTCCATCCTCGAGCATGCCCAGACTGATAAAGAGTCTTATCGCGCATGAAGATATCGCCATTCCCGACGTCGATGCGCTGCCGACGGACTGGTGCGCCGAACGCGACATCTTCCAGGCGCAGAGCATCAAGTCGCTGGTCACCCTGCCGGTCTTTTCTGGTAATCAGCTGATTGGTCTGGTGGGTTTCGACTCTGTTCGCAAGCATCGCACCTTCCTGCGCGAAGAGATTTCTCTCCTCAGAATTCTTGGTGACCTGCTCGGCGAGACGATGGCTCGGGCACGCGTCAATCGTGACCTGAGAGAAATCGAGGAACAGCGCCGGAGTGCCGAAGCGCTCGCTCATATGGGCGTCTGGCGCTGGAACACGGCAGATGGAACGATCGAGCTGACGTCCGAATCCGCCCGGATACTGGGTGTGCCCAAGGGTTGGCATCCACGCTCCGAGACACTCCAGTGGGTGCACATCGACGACCGGATGAAGGTCGACCGCAAGTTCGAATCAGCCGCTCGAACACAGGCACCCCTGGAGTTTGAATGTCGCCTGGTACGTCCGGACAGCCTCGATACGGTCTGGGTGCGAGTGCATGCAGAACCATCCCTCGAGGACAGTACCGAGGCGATGTTCAAAGGTTATCTGCAGGACATCACGAAGAGGAAGCAGGCCGAAGACAGTCTCTATCGACAGGCCCATTACGATCGATTGACGCATCTGCCCAACTGGATACTTCTGACCGAGCGTCTGGAGCGTGCGCTGGCTCGAGTCGAAGAAGAAAGCGGTAGATTGTCCGTGCTGGTTCTGGACCTCGATCACTTCAAGAAGGTAAATGAATCTCTTGGCCACGATGTGGGCGACGGCATCCTGATTGACGCCGCTCAACGTCTCGAACGGCTGGTGAGTCATCGGGATACGGTCGCTCGCTCCGGTGGCGATGAGTTCCTCGTATTGCTGGACGGTTACGGTCGGAGTGATTATCCCGAAATCATTGCCGATCGGATCACAGAGGCATTTCGCAGGCCATTTCAGGTCGATGGTCGGAATCTGGTTCTGACCGCAAGCGTTGGTCTGGTCATCTATCCGGATGATGGCATCGAGGCCCGCGATCTGATCCGCAATGCCGATACCGCAATGTATCGGGCCAAGGCGCTGGGTCGAGACGGCTTTGTTGCTTTCGACCATTCAATGGTCGAGGTGATCAGTCGTCAGCTGCGACTTGAAGAAGCCCTGCGCGGCGCTCTGGGTCGCGGAGAGATCGCCGTGAAATATCAGCCGGTCATCAGACTGTGCGATCGGCAGATGATCGGTGTGGAAGCGCTGATGCGCTGGCATCACCCGCAGCTCGGTGATGTCAGTCCGGCTGAATTCATCCCGCTGGCAGAACAGATCGGGCTGATCGATGCGCTGTACGATTTCATGCTCGATTGCGTGTCCGACGATCTGCCGAGGTGGCGGGCGCTCACACCGCTTCCCTTGACCGTGTCGATGAATGTATCGCCGCGCCAGTTTCGCAATCAGCAGTTTGCCCGCGACCTGATCCGGTCGCTGGAGCGGGCGAATCTGCCGCCTTCGTCAGTCAAGATCGAAATTACCGAAGGGGTTCTCCTGTCCGGAATCGAAAGCGTCCCCGACATCCTTCGTGAGCTGCTCGAGCGGGGCGTGGGAATCGCAATGGATGATTTCGGCACCGGCTATTCCTCCCTGAGCTACCTGCGGGACTATCCCTTTACCACGGTCAAGATCGATCAGCGATTCGTTCGCGATGTGGGCATTGACCCCAGGGCACTGCAGCTGGTCGAGTCGATCCTCGGAATGTGTGATGCGCTGAACATCGACGTCGTTGCCGAGGGCGTCGAAACAGAAGAGCAGGTCCGGGCCTTGTGCGAGCACGGCTGCGGTTTTGGGCAGGGTTTTCTGTTTAGCGCTGCAGTGCCGGCGGGAACGATTGATCGCTGGTTGGGCGGTGGCGCAACGAACGGTCGGTTTGCTGCTTTTCCCGACCAGAGTTACTCGGAGATTTCCTGATCGTGTGACCGCTCGTCTGCGGATTTCGGATCCATCGCTGCGAGTCCCCCCCAGTCCTCGGTATCCAGCTCGGGTTTTTCGGCCCGGTAGCGGGCATACAGCTCGATGCTGTGTCGATCCTCGAGGATGTCCACTTGAATGCCACGGTCCCTCAGCACTGCCTCGTTACCGGAGGCGTTGGTCACATCACCGACCACCACTCGCGGGAAGCCGCGCATGACGATCAAGGCAGTACAGACATCGCAGGGACTCAGAGAGGTATAGAGGGTCGTGCGGCTGAAATCGATCCGGCCGGCATCCCTGATCGCGGCCGTTTCGCCGTGGTTGTAGGGGTGATTCTCCTGAACCAGCGTGTTGTGGCCCTTGCCGACGATCCGGCCGCTGCCCTGGTCGACGATCACCGCACCAATCGGGCAGCCGCCCTCGTCATAGCTCTTGGCTGCAAGCAGGCCGGCAATCCGCATCAGTTCGGCGTCGCCCAGTTTCTGCGCAAAGGCGTCATCCATCAGCGCCCCCAGGCCGACCGTGGGCATATGGGCAACCGCGCGAAGTGCAGCGGTGCAAACCCTTGAATCTTGTGTCAGCAGTCTGTCCAAGGTAACGTTTGATTCCGAATCATGAGAAGTCTGTTCAGGGGCAAGAATCACAGAAAGCGCCCAAGCCTGCAAACCCTCTGTTCAATCCCATTCACGATGAAATTGCTATTACTAAGCTTTGGTTCTAGAGTTGATGGTCGATGTCAGCCTCCGACCCGCGGTTTTTCCGGACGGGGGCGCACCGATTCCGGTCACCAGGTCGGGCAGAGCAGGCATCCAGCCGCTCGGCAAGCAGGGATTTCAGGAGCGAGAGAATGAAGATAGGTGCACCCAAGGAGACCGCGCCGGGAGAGGCGCGCGTTGCGTTGACGCCGGAGAGTGCCGGTCGGCTGCAGAAACTGGGCTATGACTGCCTCGTCGAGGCGGGAGCCGGTGCCGCGGCCTCGATCACCGATGCCGCCTACGCCGATGCCGGCGTGCAAGTGGTCGAATCGGTCGCAGAGCTCTGGAGCCAGGCCGATGTGATCATCAAGGTCCGGGAGCCTTCGGTCGAGGAGATCGAGGCCGCACCCGACGGCAAGACGCTGATCGGCTTCATCTGGCCGGCGGCCAACGAGGATCTGCTCGACAGGATGAAGTCGAAGCACATGACTGTGTTGGCCATGGACATGGTCCCGCGCATCAGCCGGGCGCAGAAGATGGATGCGCTGTCTTCGATGGCCAATATTGCCGGTTACCGTGCAGTGGTCGAGGCGGGCAACCACTTCGGCCGCTTCTTCATGGGCCAGATGACCGCCGCCGGCAAGGTCCCGCCGGCGAAGGTGCTGGTGGTCGGTGCCGGCGTCGCCGGCCTGGCCGCGATCGGCACCTCGGTTTCCCTGGGTGCGATCACCATGGCCTTCGATGTGCGCCCGGAGGTGGCCGAGCAGATCGAATCCATGGGCGCGGAGTTCGTTTATCTGGACTTCGAGGAAGCATCGCAGGACGGTGCCGAAACCGGCGGCTACGCGGCCCCGTCAAGCCCCGAGTTTCGCGCGAAGCAGCTCGAAAAATTCCGCGAGCTGGCGCCCGAGGTCGATATCGTCATCACCACCGCGCTGATTCCCAATCGCCCGGCGCCCGAGCTGTGGACCGAGGACATGGTTGAGGCGATGAAGCCCGGCTCGGTGATCATCGACCTGGCCGCCGAGCGGGGTGGCAACGTGACCCTGTCGAAGGCCGATGAGAAGGTCGTCACCGACAACGGCGTCACCATCATCGGCTACACCGATTTCCCCAGTCGCATGGCGACCCAGTCATCGAACCTGTACGCAACCAACATCCGCCACATGATGGATGATCTGACGCCGGAGAAAGACGGCAAGCCGGTCATCGACATGGAAGACGATGTGATCCGCGGCGCGCTGGTGACCCACGAGGGTGAAATCACCTGGCCGCCGCCTCAGCCGAAGGTCAAGGCGATTGCGGCAGCGGCACCGAAGAAAAAGGAACCGGAAGAAAGCCGGGAAGAAAAGGCCGCACGCGAGATGGCTGAGATGAAGAAGTCGCTCAACCGTACCGGTGTCATGCTGGGGATCGGCAGCCTGCTGATCCTGGCCCTGGGCACCGTCGCACCGCCCAGTTTCATGCAGCACTTCATCGTCTTCGTGCTGGCCGTGTTCGTCGGCTTCCATGTGATCTGGGGCGTCGCCCATTCCCTGCATACGCCACTGATGGCGATCACCAATGCGATCTCGTCGATCATCATCGTCGGGGCCCTGCTGCAGATCGTTTCGGGCTCCTTCCTGGTCATGCTGCTGGCCGCGGCCTCGGTGCTGATGGCCTCGGTGAATATCTTCGGGGGCTTCCTCGTCACGCGTCGCATGCTTGCGATGTTCCAACGCTCTTGAGGGATCGATGATGAACGAAGGTTTGATCAATGAAGGAATGATCGGTGCGGCCTATGTGGTCGCTGCGGTTCTGTTCATCCTCGCGCTCGGCGGTCTGTCCAACCAGGAAAAGGCCAAGCGGGCCATCTGGTACGGCATCGTCGGGATGGCGCTGGCCGTCGTCGCCACGATCGCTGCAGCCAGCGCGGCAGCCGGCATCGGTCAGTACATCCTGATCGGCCTGATGGTGATCGCAGGCGGTATCGGTGGCTGGATCATCGCCAAACGTGTCCAGATGACCCAGATGCCTGAGCTGGTGGCCGGCTTTCACAGCCTGGTCGGCCTGGCAGCGGTGTTCATCGGCATCAATGCACACCTGGAAATGACGCGAGCCCTGGCCGCGAAGGCCGCCGGAACCGTGGGCGAGCTGGCCGGCTTTGCCGCCACCATTGCCAACAAGACGCCGGTGGAGATCTCGATTCTCAAGGTCGAGCTGTTCCTCGGCATCCTGATTGGCGCCATCACCTTCACCGGCTCGATCATCGCCTACGGCAAGCTGGCCGGAAAGCTCAGCTCGGCGGCGCTGACCCTACCGGGTCGGCACGCGCTCAATCTCTTCGCGTTGCTAGCCTGCCTGGCCCTCGGTTACCTCTATCTCGATGGCGCGGGCCTGTGGACCATGCTGCTGGTCGCGATCATCGCCGGTGCGATCGGGTGTCACCTGATTCTGGCCATCGGCGGCGCCGACATGCCGGTCGTGGTCTCGATGCTGAACTCCTACTCGGGCTGGGCCGCGGCGGCGATCGGCTTCACCCTGGGCAATGACCTGCTGATCGTCACCGGTGCGCTGGTCGGTTCCTCGGGTGCGATCCTGAGCTACATCATGTGCAAGGGCATGAACCGCAGTTTCATCTCGGTCATCCTCGGTGGCTGGGGCGGTGAAACCGCCTCGGCCGCTGCGGTCGATGGCGAGATGATCGAGGCCCAGGCCGACGCCGTAGCGCAGGCCGTTCAGGATGCCGACAGCATCGTCATCGTGCCCGGCTACGGCATGGCCGTGGCCCAGGCGCAGGGTGCCGTGTCTGAATTGACGAAGAAGCTGCGCGGCCAGGGCAAGACCGTTCGCTTCGCCATCCACCCGGTCGCGGGCCGCCTGCCCGGCCACATGAACGTCCTGCTGGCCGAAGCCAAGGTGCCCTACGACATCGTGCTGGAAATGGAAGAGATCAATGATGATTTCCCAAGCACCGATGTCGTCATCATCATCGGCGCCAACGACATCGTGAACCCCGCCGCCCAGGACGATCCGGGCAGCCCGATCGCCGGCATGCCCGTGCTCGAGGTGTGGAAATCGCGACAGGTCTTCGTCTGTAAACGCGGCAGGGGCACCGGCTACTCCGGTATCGAAAACCCGCTGTTCTTCAAGGACAATACGCGCATGTTCTATGGCGATGCAAAGGCCTCGATGGATGCATTGCTGCGCGAGTTATCGGGCTGACCGAGGAGGCTTGATAAAAAAACGCCGGGCAGTGCGCCCGGCGTTGTTGTTTCTCATGATCATTTGACAGCTGAATCAGGCAGTTGCCATGGATCAGTCGATGACCAGATCCAGACGGACGAGATGCACATTACTGGCAACGATTTCTCGTCCCTCGAGCCAGTCACTGTCGACTTCTCCGAGAACGCTGACCCAGTCGCCGGCGCGAATCCGGGTCAGGCCTTCATCGTCGATCGGGTTGATATCCAACTCGTCGACCTCGACGGTGAAGTCACCGACGCCGGTATGAATCCGGAATTCGTCAGCATCGTCAGAGACGCTTGTGACGTTTCCAGCCACCTCGATGAAGCCGGTGAGATCCCGACCGGAAACCATGCCGTATTTCTCGACGTAGTCGTCATCAAGGACAAAGCTTGCTCCGAGCTTCTCGATGTACAGAGCATCTGCATCCAGTTCTCTGCCCTCGAACAGATCATCATCGACTCGGCCCGATACAGTCACTGAATCGCCGGCCAGCAAGGAATAGGCCTGACCGTCACGAAACTGCTCGTCCACTTCGACGGTGATCGTGTCGTCATTGACCAACATGTCGAATTCATCTGAACGCGCTTCAATCACGGTGCCTGACAGGGTGATCGACGTGTCGTCTTCATAGCTCTTGAGCATGTGGTTTTCTGATTGGGCCAGGGCTGCGCTGGAGGCGGAGCCTGCCGCGACCAGAGTGGCGATCGTCATTGAAAGTAGCTTCTTGTTCATAAATCCTCCGTTTGGAAGTGATCGGTTCGTGGCTTTTCGCCATCGGTCGTCCACTACACTAACGATCCTGCTCCGAGCAGCATTAACCCACATCAAGAAGCTTCTGAAACGCTCCGCAACGTTTCATTCAGAGGCTCTCTGACTGCTCAGTCCTTGTTGTGCACTGGCTGCTTGCTTGCGTCATCGAGGTATTGCCGAAGGCGCTCGGCCGTCGCTCCCGTCTGTTCAATGATCGTTTCAACCCGATGAAAGTGCAGCAGGCGAATGCCCTCCACCTCGGGACGCAGATAGAGATCAGGTTCGTTGGTTCGCAGCTTTTCGCGCACGATCGACTGCTGCATCAGCTCGAAAGCCTTGAACAGCATCTCGCTGGCCGGCAGGGTGCCGTCAACGGGGCGCTCGCGCTGGCCCGAGACGTCCACGGCAATGACGTAGTCGACCTCCTCGCCAAGCAGGTCCCAGGGCAGGGGATTGGACACGCCGCCGTCGACCAGTAGGGCACCGTCGCGCTCGACCGGCAGGAACAGCCCGGGGACGGCCATGCTCGCGCTGAGCGCCTGGAACAGATCGCCCTGTTCCAGGGTGACGCTCTCGCCGCTGAAATAGTTCGTGGCAACGACCACCAGAGGAATGTCGAGATCGCTGAAGCTCCGTGCCTCGATGCGCGATCTGAGATGATCGAAGAAGGGTTCGGGGTCGATCACACCGCCATCGTCGAGATCCAGGTCGATCAGACCGGTCAGGCTGATGCCATTCTCGCCGCTGGCCAGATTGCCCAGGAGCTCGAAGCCCGAGCCGCCGAACTCTGCGAACAGGGCTTCGATTTCCGAACCGCTCATCCCGGCTGCGTAGAGTGCGCCGATGATAGCCCCGATACTGCTGCCGGCGATCCTTGTCGGGCGCTGCCCGGCCTCATCAAAGGCCTTGAGGATGGCGATATGGGCCAGCCCTGCCGCACCGCCCGAACCCAGGGCCAGGCCGATTCGAGGATGGGAGGGCGCCGTTGGTTCGGTGGCGACGGACTCGGTCTGCGAGGCCCAGGCCTGAGCGGTCAGAAGGAGCAGAATCAAAAGTCCGAAGGGGGTGTGCCTGAATCGTTGTTGGAATGGCATGGCGGTGGTTTTCCTGTTGGCCTGCCCTTATGGTCGGGTGATGAACCTGGGCGCAATCGAATTCTAGCGACTCCTAACCCGGAAACCGAACCCGTGTGACCTGTGCCTTGAAGAACGGAAAGTAATCGTCGCTGCCGTAGTGATTCCCGGCAATGACCGTGGTCGGAAGCCGATAGCCCTCGAAGGACTCGAAGTCCGAGAAATCGCCACCGAAGGCCTGAAGCCGATGCCTGCCTTCCGGATTCGCGTTGCTCCAGCGCTGGAAGACGATACGCTCGGGCTGGCCTGTCTCGGCAACGTGCAGGTCGATGGCCTGCTCTAAGTCACCGTATTGCGCGACGGCCCTTGCGCTGTTCTCGCCCAGCGTCTGCCATGAGACATATCTGCCCGGCAGCATGCTGGCCGGTGCCCAGAAGGTGCTGTCGGCGATCAGGCGACCGAAGGAGGATCGTTGATGATCCGGGCCGCTGGCGCGGACTACGGGCAGCAGACCGAACAGCCAGAAGCGGGTCCATGACCGATCGGGCAGCGCGCCGTCGGAGCCACGCACGCCGTTCCAGCGCAGCGACCAGATGAATCCATGGGGTGCGGCCAGGAGCTGACGGGCCCGCATCGGGCGGTAGTTCGGCCGCTCCCTGGTGCCCAGGCTCAATTCGCCTTCCATCTCGATCTCGACGACCGGGTGCAGCGGGGTGCCGGGCTGGATGGTGAAGTTGAAGAAGCGCTGCGCCGGTTCTGGCAGTCCGTCGACCAGGACGGGATCGTACACCGAGGGTGCAGTCGATCCGCGCTGGATCAACGCCTGTCGGGCGCGCCGCTCTGCGCGTACATCGGACAATCGCCACAGGCCGGATAGACCGATCAACGATAGCGCGACTGTGCTCAGAAGTCCGATCCAGAACATGACGTGCCCGGCCAGAGATCGCGATGGGGAGGGTCCGATCATACGCCTGGCACGCGCCGTCATCCAACCCGTGCCCGGATTGCCCGAAGCACACTTCTTCACACTTCGATTCTCTGTGTGACCCCGCTTGTTCTGGTGCTGGGTCAGACTGCAGTCGTGGCAGAAGGCCACCGCCCAAACCCCAAACTCGAACCAAGGAGTACTCCGAATATGAAAACCAACAGACTCTTCGCATCAATCGCCGCCCTGGGCCTGCTCAGCCTGTCCTCCATCACGCTGGCGGGTGGGCCGGTCGACCGCCTTGCCGACCGGCTTGATCTTTCCGGATCGCAGATCACGACGATCACGGCACTTTTCGATGTTCACCGCGAGACGATGCGCAGCGAGTTCGGCGAACGTTCCGAGCGTGGTCGTCCCGACAGCGAGACCCGGGTTCGCATGAAAGAGGCCCGCGATGCCTTTCATGCGGAGATTCTTGCCGTCCTCGATGCCGAGCAGGCTGAAGAATTCGTGCAGATGACAGAAGAGCGCAAGGAGCGCCGCCGCGGCCAGCGCCGACAGGCCCGTTGATCAGCTGCTCTGATCATGCCGGGCGGAAGCTGGATGTCGGTGGGCTGACGCCGGCTATCGGCCGTCGTCCAGTGGCGGGACCCGACTCTGATTGGAAAAAAGCCGGGCTCGCGAATGCGGGCCCGGTCTTCTGAATCAGCGCCTCAGGAAGGCGCTGATATTCAGGTCCGGCTGATCAGCGGGAATCGTCCTGCATCATTGCATTCAGACGCTTCTGCAGTTCCGGATCGCTCTGAACTGCGGTGGCGATGCTGTTGTAGGAATTGACATCAAGGCCGACCTCTTCGACCGCCTCGGTCATCTTCTCGTTGGCCTGAACCTGTAGTTCATGAGCCCTTTCGGGGTCTTCAACCTGCTGAAGCCGACCAGAGAAATCCTGCTGGATCGCAGAGATCTGACCCTGTGCCTCCACGAACTGGCCGAGCTCCTGGTCGGTGACTTCCGTGGTCGTGCCGGGCGGTTGCTGCTGCATCTCGTAGCTCTGGGCGCTAATGGCAGCTGAAAAGGACAATGCAACAGCGGCAATAACAAGGGCGAGTGTATTACGAATTTTCATCAGGTGACTCCTGTGGGTGGATGAATGTTGCGGAAATCAGTAAGCATTTTTTGCGCCAACTAACTGCAATCCAATGAATTCAGATAGTTAGTGTTGGGTGAGGGCTCAAGCCATCTCTCTTGATGTGTCACAATGACGCATGCGTCTTTTTTGGTACTGCGATGAACAGCCTTCGAGTGCAGTTGATTCTGCAGATTTTTCTTCCCCTGAGCCTGATTGCTGCCGCGTTGGTTTGGATGACCTTCAATGCGGTCGAGGATGCTGTGGAATACCGCTTGGAAAAGGAGATCGAGTTGGTCGCCCGGGCCATGCGGGGGCCGGTCGAACAGGCCCTGCTTGACAATGATCGCGTTCGAATTCGCCAGTCGCTTGGGGTGGTTTCAGAGATCGGACGCGTCTACGGAGCCTTCGTGTATGGCGCTGACGGCGTTCGCGTGGCTGCGGCGGGTGAATCACGGCCCGGATGGCGCGAGCAGATTCAGGCCGCTGAAGTAGTCGCTCTGGGTGAGGAGCTGGGAACCTACGAAAATCTTGGCGGTGAAGCGGTTTATTCCTATTTTGTCCCACTCACCGCAGCCACCGGCCGCATCGAAGGGCTGCTACAGGTGGTCCGCCAGGAAAGTGAGATCGCCGAGCGCCTCGAGGTCATTCGAGCGCGCGGCTGGTGGTTGCTGGGCGGGGTGATCAGCCTGATGTTTCTGATTCTTCTTATTGGTCACCGAGTCGCGGTGGTTCAGCCTGTCGAGCGTCTTCTCGACAGCATGCGGCGCATCGAATTCGGGCGTAAGGAGCATCGTGCGCGCGTCAAGGGCCCGCGGGAGCTGTCGAATCTGGCCAGAGGGCTGAATCGAATGCTCGATGGCATTGCGGCAATGCAGGCGGAGCTCGAGCGCAAGCGCAGCGAACATCTGGCCATGGCCGAACGGATGCGCAGGCAGGAAAGCCTGGCCGCTCTGGGGCGCTTTTCATCGGGCGTGGCGCATGAGCTGGGCGCGCCTTTGACCGTCATCGACGGTGATGCCCGCCGCTTGATCGACGAGCAGTCACTCTCAGACGATGGTCGACGCCGCCTTCAGCGCATGCGACAACAGGTCGAGCGAACCCGGCTGCTGATCCGTCAACTGATGGAGTTCGTGCGCAGCGACCGCATCGACAAGATGCCGGTCGATCTGGCGAGGCTGTTGCGCAAGGTGGTCGTCGCCACTCGTCCGCAGGCCGAGGCTCACGATATCCGGGTCGAACTCGATACGCTCACCGATGGCCTGATCGTGCCGGGATTCGATATTCGCCTTGAGCATGCGCTGATCAATCTGTTGCGTAACGCCATCCAGGCTGCAGTGTCGCAGGTTGTTCTGCGAGCGCGACTGGTTGATGTCGGCGTTGAAGTCAGCGTCGAAGACGATGGCCCGGGGGTTCCAGAACATCAGAGCAGACAGATCTTCGAGCCGTTTTTCAGTGTCCGGCCGGACGGCCAGGGCACTGGGCTCGGCCTAGCGATAGTGCGTTCCGTACTCGATGAGCACGCCGGGCGGGTGATCGTGGAGCGGAGTCGTGATCTCGGGGGGAGCCGCTTTATCCTCATTCTCCCGCGAGATGAAAGTAATGACTGATCGCCGCTATCGCATCATGGTCGTCGAGGACGATGCGAGCCTCGCCGAGCTTCTTGTCGAGGAACTGGAAGCGGAAGGACATCAGGCTCGAAGCTTTGAATCGGCCGAGGCTGCGATGGAAGCGCTGGACGGCTTCGAGCCGGATGTCGTCGTCAGCGACCTGCAGCTTCCCGGGGCCGATGGTCTGTCTTTGGTCGAGCACTTGCGCAACCGCCATGCTGCGCCTTCGGTGCTGATGATCAGTGCCTATGGAACAATCGACCGGGCCGTGGCAGCGCTCAAGGCCGGAGCAGAAAATTTTCTGACCAAACCGCTGGATATGGATCATTTCATTCTGAGCGTCGAGCGCCTGCTGAGCACTCGACGCCTGCGCCATGAGGTGCAGCGCTTCCGAAAAGCTCTGGATCAGACCTCTTTCCACAGCATGGAAGGAAGCAGTCGCCCAATGCGCGTGTTGTTCGATCGCATCAAGCAGATCGCACGTGCCGATGGGCCCGTTCTTGTGAGCGGTGAGTCCGGTACCGGCAAGGATCTGGTCGCGCAGGCACTACACGCGGAGAGCGCGCGTTCCAACGGGCCGTTCCTTGCCGTCAATTGCGCTGGTGTACCGGCCGAGCTGCTGGAAAGCGAGTTCTTCGGGCACGCCGAAGGAGCGTTTTCGGGAGCGGCATCGTCCCGACCGGGGCTCTTTCGCCAGGCCGATGGCGGCAGCCTGTTTCTTGATGAAATCGGTGAAATGCCGCTGGCGCTGCAGGCCAAGCTGTTGCGGGCACTGCAGGACGGTCGCATTCGGCCAGTCGGTAGCGATCATGAGCATCAGGTCGATGTGCGGCTGCTGGCCGCAACCAACATCGACCTTCATGAGAAAGTAGCGGCGGGCCAATTCCGCGAAGATCTGTACTTTCGCCTGGAAACCTTTCAGCTCGAGTTGCCTCCTCTGCGCCAGCGAGGAGAGGATCTGGATCTTCTCGCAATGCGTTTTCTGGCGCGATTCGCTGCCGCCAGGCAACGGCCGGCCCGACTCCTTTCCGAGCGCGCCCAAGCAGCGCTGCATCGTTATTCCTGGCCAGGAAACGTGCGCGAGCTGCGCAATGCGATGGAACGCGCGGTCACGTTCTGTGAAACCGAAAAGATCGAGCCAGAGCATCTGCCGGAACGCGTTCGTCGCAGCCAGGGCGCAAAGCCGGCCCCGCGATCGCAGGCCCTCCCGGAAACTCTGCTCGAAGGCGATGTGCTTCCCAGCCTGAATGAAATCAGACAGCGCTACGTGCGCCATGTCATCGACAGAGTCGACGGCAACAAGCGTCGAGCCGCCGCCTTGCTCGGTGTCGGCAGAAGAACACTTTACCGCTGGCTTGAAAAGGACGACAACGGATAAGGCCTGTGATTACCAGGAGGATCAATCAGCGCGCAGAAACCGACCCGGGCCCGCCACCCGGTCAGCCACGAAAGCTGCGCCGAACTCCCATCTGATCCGGATGGCATCAGGACCCGCGCAAGTCTACCTGTTGCCTCTGTGTATGAAGCCTGCCCTTGATCCAGGTTAATGACGCAGGCTTCGTCGCAATCTAGTCTCGACGATGCAGTTCGTCGATGGGCGACGGACGGTGGGGTCTCTGCTCAATCCAGCTGAATCGACAGGATTCGGAAAGCCCCGCAATGCATCTGAACGCCACAGCGCAATCCAGCGGGGTCGAAGAAGATGGACAAGTTGATCGATCCTCTGCTCGAGATGCAGCCATTGACAATCTATCTGCTGATCGGGGCGTTCTGCTGGACCGAGGCCGCTTTCTTTCTGGGTTTCATCACGCCGGGCGAACTGGCCGTCGTCACCGGCGGGATCCTCTCGTCAAGGCAAGTCGTCAGATACGACATTCTCCTGATTGTCGTGACCTGCGCCACGCTGCTCGGTAATGCCACCGGGTTCCTGATCGGACGGCGCTACGGTAATCGTGCTCTGGCGTGGTCGCCAGTTCAGCGCTATCTCGGTATCGCGATCGGCAAGGCGCGAGAATTCATGCGACTGCGCGGCGAGTGGGCCATCATTCTGGGTCGTGTTTCCACCCCGACCCGTGTCATCACACCCTTCCTGGCCGGGATGGCGGGCATGAGCTATCGGCGCTTCGTCGTTTTCGATGTCTTTGCCAGTCTGCTCTGGGCAGTCTGTTTCCTTTCCCTGGGATACTTGCTGGGCGAGTCCTGGACACTGATACGCGAGATCAGTGGCGCTGCAGCGATTCTTGTCCTGGGACTTTTCATTGCCGCGCTGGTGATTCGCTGGGCAGCGGTGCGCATCATTCGTCATCAACTTCGCTTCCGGGCGGCCATCAGGTTGGCCCTGAGAGCGACCGGGACTCGCGGACTGGCCCGTGCCCTTCGGCCGGGATTCCAGTGGCTCAGTCACAGACTCGATCCAAGAATCGCTCGTGGCCTGAGCCTGTCGATCTGCTTTCTTGTGCTGATTTCAGCCGTAGCCTGCATCGGACTGGTGGTCAGTCAAACCCAATCGCTTTGGGGATTGGCACGATTCGACTATCCCGTGCTCGACTGGATGGTCGCAACGCGCACCGATCAGGCCGTCGAGGTCGCACGCCAGGCCCTGTGGTTCTTTCAGTGGCCCGGCATTCTTGCCCTGGCACTTCCAGTCGCAGTCTTGACCGTCTGGCTTGCCGGCAGCCTTGCGGCCCTGCGCATCGGTGTAGGAGTGATCGGTGCGGTCGCTGGTGCCACTCTGCTGGATCGGTTTGTCCTTGAGGGCCATGTCGCCAACGCTGAATTTCCTTCCATTTCGCTCTCGGCTGCTGCCGCCCTGGCTGTCCATGCTGTCGCCCTGACGATGCGGCTTCGCGACTGGTCGAGCGCCGTGGCCTGTGCCGGCTTTGCGCTTTTCGGCGTCTTGACGATCGCGCTGGCTGTCATCGTGGCGGGCTGGTCGGCCCCGTCGGGCATCGCCCTGGGCATCGGCATCGGGCTGAGCTGGGCTGCGCTGCTGGAACTGCCCTGGAGCCTTCTGCAGACCGTGCATCCGACTCCGGAAAGGGGGTCGGATGAACAACATCACCAATCGAGACTCAGGGAATCATCCACGTCTACCGAGCCTGTACGACCAATGCCCTGAACTTCAGGCAGCTCGGGGTTTTAGCGCTTGGGCCGTGGCGAGCAAACCCCTGATCACTTCATCAACCAGATACTTTCAAAGGAGACTGTATGGCAACTTCAACAGACAAGGAACTTCAGCAACTCAAAGCAGAATTCTCGACCTTGAAGGACGAGCTGGCGAGCATCGGCGAAACCGTTGGGCGCATTGCCTCGAGTGCAACCGAGGAGGGTCAGCAACGGGTCCGATCGGCGGCAGACCGCACGCGCCACCAAGCTCGGGAGAGCTGGAGCGCGTTCGAGCACGAAGTCGAAGAGCGCCCGATGACCAGCATCGCCGCGGCGCTCGGTATCGGTTTCATACTGGGCCGATTGCTTGACCGCTGATCCAGTCACGAATCGGATGCATCGCACTACGGCAAGGAGTAGTTGATGATCAAGAGGATCAAGCAACGCGCAGAAACCGGCCTGCTGACCCTGGCCCTGGTGATCCCTCTCGCGCTTTGCGTTTTCGGGTTTCTCGGCCTGGCGGGCTATTTCACTTTCCGCCAGTCCCTGCCACCGAACCTGGCGGCCCTGGTCACCTCGGCCTGCGGAATCATATTGATCGCCGTGACGCTGCTCCTTGCCAAATTGAGCCAGTTCAATATTCGCAGCAAGCCTTCGAGGGATGTCGATACGAAAGCCGGCTTCGAGATCGGCGATGAGCTTGAAGGCTATCTTCGTGACCACGCCGATCCCGTGCTGACCGACTGGATCCGCGGCAATCCCGACAAGGCCGCGATGGCTACGCTTGCCCTGGGGATTGCCGCCGGCTACAGCGACCAGTTCCGACGCCTGCTTCTTGATGCCTACTCGCGCTATGCCGAAAGCGAGTCAGCCCGGCGTTCGAACACCTGAGGTGGCGCCCGTACGGAGTTATCCAGAGGCTCTCTAATCCTCGAAATCGTCAGCGAACAGGAACTCCTCGATGACTTCTACTTGCCCGAGGGCCTGGGCCTCAGCGCCGCGCGCGGCACAGATGATTTGCAGGGCGGTCGTCTCCTCGATGTGAATGATGCGGCTACCGCTGGGCGGGATTCCCAGGACGCGACCGCGGTCGTCAGAAATGCGGCAGGCCCGCGCGCCCTCGGTAACCCAGCTCACCTGGACCAAACCGGCACTGTTCAGGCGCGGTATATTGCTGCCGCCCCCCTGGGCTGGTGCCGCGCCGAGCGCCTCGAGGCTGAAGCTCATGATGCGCAAGGGCTCGTCGCTGTCCTCTACCGTGATGGAGGATTGAGCCAGAGCGCTTCCGAGTGCGTTCCGGCATTCGAGCGTATAGGTGGTGCTGGACGCCGGGATGAGTTTGAACTGGCCTGACGGCGGCAGACGCCAGACGACGTTCTGGTTCGTTTCACGCAGGCGGCAGCGCGTGGCCCCCGGGGCCTGCCAGCTCAGAAAGGCATTGTTACCGCGCGCGATCGTGTTTCGATCAATGCTGAAAGCAGAAATGACCGGTGCTTGCTGGGCTATCGTGACAAGAACTTCGGTGCTCGATGTGTTCGACCCGGCAGCGTTCTGGCAGCGCAGCTCGAACAGCGTGTCGCGTGCAACCGTGACGCGGATATGACCCCTGATCGGCACGGCCAGGGACTGCTCACCGTTGCTGATTGCACAGGCGCTGGCGCTGCGAGTTTCCCAGATCAACCGCGTCCGAGCGCCGATGGGCACATCGTCCCGGCTCGCTGCGAACAGAATGATTTCTGGCGCCCCCGGGGCAGGTGTCACTGTGGCAGTGACCTGCTCGATCGCTGTACCACCCGGGCCGGCACAAGTGAGGGTCCAGACGGTATCGTCGCCGGGACTGACCTGGAGCTGGCCGGATGGGGGAACGGTCAAGATCCCGGCAACTTCGCTGGACTCGAGCCCGCAGACGGCGATGCCGGCAGCATCCCACGACAGGGTCGCAGTCTGACCGGCCACGATGCCGGTCGGCTGAACCCCGAAGTCAGCGATTGATGGAACCGGCAATGGGTCTGGGTCGGGACGGCCGACGAGCCTCGTCGGATAGCCGGCACTCTCGAAGAGTTCACGACTGCAGTCGCCTGGAGTGCAGGCCAGACCCCGGCTCGGAAGCACGGCCACGATGCCTCCGGCGTCGACTCGATCGAGAACACGGCTGTCGGTCGCGCCGTCTGCCAGTCGGAGCCCGCGGATCGCCTCGCTCAGGCCTGGCACGGCGGCGGCTGCCTGGCAGGTATTGCGCTGCGGCGAGAAGGCGGCGGGACCGAAGACGCGATGACTGCGGCAGACCGCAGCCATTGCGCCGGGGCGAACCAGACGACCGTCGGGTCCGACGCCGCGAACGGCCAGAGCGCGATCCAGACGCGTCGTATCGAGCAGCAAGAGATAGTCCGCGCTGCTTGCCGAATCAACAAGCAGAAGGGCAATGACCATCACAACAGCGCGCTTCATCACCAGCGCTCAGGGATTGATCGGAAACTGAACGAGATGGCTCGTGCCGGTCTGGACATCGGTGAACTCGATGGCCTGCCAGACAAATCGGACCTCTTCCAGAAGCTGCCCCGTGCTGCCTTCGCTGAAGGGCCGGATGCCGGCAACGCGGCCGCCCGTCAGGTCGATGCGGTAGACCTCTTCCTCGGACCCGGCTCCGTCAGGGGCAAACAGCCGCAGTACCAGATCGATCTGCTGATTCTGATCCAGTGCCTTGCGCAGCAGGACGCTCGAGCGTGCCAGTGGCTTGACGATCCGCAGTGGCCCGTAATCCTCCCGCGAAGTCGCGATGCCGGAATCCGGATCGATCGCCAGCTGCCCGATCCAGCCGTAGCTCAGGGCAGACGCATAGTCCTCGGTGGCGACGCCGCCGACGGTCAAGGGGCCTTCGCCCTCGGTAATCAGCTCGCCGTTCGCTTCGATTCGAACGACCATTTCGGGCTGGGCATAGGCTGCGGCGCTGAACGTGCAGCACAGGATCAACATCAGGAGTCTTTTCATCGGGAATCTCACGCTGGGTATTCGATGGGATGTATCTACCCATACGGACACGCAGTGGGAAACCCCGCATTTGCTCTCCGAAAACAATGACCCTTCCGGACTCTGCCGACCATTGATCTCGTGAGTATTTCAGACAGGAAAGGCCCTGCGGCTGCGATCAGCGATAAGCCAGTGACCCGGAAACATACTGCGTCAGATGCTGAACCTCCTGCTCCTTGTCCTCGATCTTGTGCTGGACAATCTCACCGATGCCGAGGACGCCGACCAGCTTGCGACCGTCGACGACCGGTAGATGTCGGATATTGTGGGTCGACATCAGTGCCAGGCAATGATCGAGCGAATCGTTCTCGGTCACCGTCACGACATCGGCGGTCATGATTTCCGAAACCGGAGTATCGACCGAAGTCTTGCGCAGCAGGGCGACCTTGCGCGCGTAATCGCGCTCGGAGATCACGCCGGCCAGCCGATCCTGGTCGTCGAGGACCACCAGCGCGCCGCAGTTCTTCTCTGCCATCAGCTCGAGCGCGTCGAAAACGGGCGAGTCTGTGCGAACACTCCACACATCGCGGCCCTTGTTGTCGAGAAACTGTCGAATGGTGTATTTCAACTCAGCCTCCGGCAAAAACATCATCAAAAATGACCCTGAATAATGCACCCGCCGCGGTGAACGGCTTGTGAGCCGTCGACCGTCCGGGGATTGCTCGACCAGTCGCTCCCGGGATGGTCGATGCGATCCGACCGATCATTCGAAACGATCGCTGAAAAGCCGAGCGGATTCAAAGGCCCCGATATCGACGCCAGGCCCGATTTTCCTTTTCAGCCTCGAAATATCGAACTCGCGTAGCATCCAATCCAGCTCCACGGGAGGATTGGCGGTGCCCGGCGGGGTGTAGCCCGCATCGATGCCGGGCGAGCCCTGTCGCAGGGAGAAATCCGCATCGAGCATGGGATCGCCCTTGCTGTTGCCGATATTGGTGCCGCCGAAGCCCAGGGCGTTCTGAACGATGTTGTACAGCAGGTGATTGTTGCTGATGCTGACGCTCGACATGCCCAGATCGAGATTGCTGTTATTCCAGAACACATTGTTGGCCGCAACGTTACCACTCCCGTTGTCGTTGAACATCGCTATGCCGGCCGCGCCATCAGCGGTCAGAGCCACATTGTTCACGACGGTATTGTTGATGAAGTAGCTCGCACCGGAACCGCTCGGATCGCGAGAGATGTATGCAGTGAAAAAGGAGTTGGTCGTGTTGTCGCGGAACAGACTGTTCGCGATCTCCACTCGGCCCCTGCTTTCGATCAACAGTGCCGAGCCGACTACGGCTTCATTACCGATGAAAGCCACGCGGTCGATGACGACCAATGCAGCTTGATTGTCCTGGCCGAAACCCTTGATGTGCAGGCCACCTGCCGGCAGGGTGTCGCTGGGCTGATTGCCGGACCGGATGGTCAGATTGGCCAAAGCAATGATCACGTTGCTATCGCCTGCCGCGATCAGCATTACCTGGTCGATGCCACCCCCGTCCAGAACGGTACCGAACGCATTGACGGTTCCATGAGTCCCGACGCAGACATCGTTCCAGCCGCCGCTGATCGTCAGATGTCTGGCCTCGGTCGCCGCGTAGTGGAAGCCAAGCCCGAGACTGCCGTTGTCCTGGGTCGGGTAGTGGCCAGGCATGATTCGGATTTCGTCGTGCTCGCCGTTGCCCTGGGCCTGCCACAGGGCGGACTGCAACTCCATGGCGTTGCCGACGCAGAACGTCTCGGCGCTTGCAGTGTCCAGGCCGAGCACGGCCAGGACCAGCGAGGTGAGTAATTGAAAGAACGTCAGGGATCGGATCATGACCTGGGCCCCGTGGGTTGCGTGGATTGGAGTTCATCGTGGATCGGATCGAGCGGCCGGGCCGAGCCTTCACTGAGTGAATGACGCTTGCGCTTGGCCTGTCTCGATGCCCGCAGGTGGAAGCCGGCTTCGATGAGCAGCAGCGGCAGCAGAAAGGCCAGCCATTCGCGCGTGAGGTTCCGGACTTCATCGTTGGCAATAAAACCCAGCAGGATGGGATCGAGCTGACCGAGAACGCGGACCAGGACAAAGGCCAATGCGATGCCATAGGTTCGAACGACAAAGCGCGCGTGGACCTCGAAGGCCCGGCGATAGGCCGCCAGCCAGGCCGCGGCGGCGAAATAGAACCAGAGAAGGGCGAAGATCACCAGCGGTACTCTCCGACCCGGTTCGTCGAAGCCCAGGCCGAGGTAGAGCGCCCCGATGGCTGCAAGCATCGTGGCGCCCAGGTAGATTCGCCCCAGGGCGCGATGAAGCCCGGGCCGCTTCGACCTGAGCCGCCTGGAGAACTGCAGGATGGGAAGGAACAGCAGCGGCAGAGTGAAGACCAGATGCGCCAGGCGCATCGCCTCTTCGAAGGCACCGAACTCGCTACGATCCCGAGTCGCTGCATACACCAGCTCTGCCGCCACGTAGAGTATGGCGGTCACGAAGAGAAGACCGAGCAATACGATCCTGGCCGTTTTCATGAAAAGGCCTGCCAGGGCCCGCGATCGGCACAAGGTGCGCCGATGATCGGATCGTCCAGCTCGTCGCCGTTGATATCTCCGGCCGCGCTGACCGATCTGCCCGCCAGACTGGCAACCTCGAAGGCAAGTCGCCGCTTGATGTGCGGTTTGCCCTCAATCGAATCTGTTCGTGTGCGTGTCATGAACATGCTTTCTCGATGGCCTTGTCTTATTGAAGGCCGGTCGAGCGTGATTACGCACAGGCATCTGCGGGCATCAGGGGCTCCCTGATCGCCAGTCCGCAGCTGGCGGCGATGCAACCAGCTGACGCCGAACAACACAAGCAGCTCCGCGGCAAGCAGCCAATCGAAGAGCGTCCACAACACTTCGGAGAAGGTCGCATTCGAATCGACCCCAAGGCAGGCCGAGAATTCGAACTCGGCCCGACCGCGGCAGCCGATTCGGGCCCGGTCTACTCGAAATTGTCGTTGAATATCTCGTCAGGAGTTTCAACGGCGCCCAAGTCGACGGCTACCCCGGCGACCCGCAGGAAACCGAGCACATCGAATTCACCCAGTTGCCAGTCGAGTTCCGGGGGTGGATTGGGGAGTCCTGGAGGCGGTTCAAACCCGGCATCGATCGCGGGAGACTCAGGCCCCAGACTGAAGTCGGATTCAAGCAATGGGTCGGTACTGCTGTTGCCCATTTCGACGCCTGCATTGCCAATCACGTTTTGCACCGTATTGTAGAGAAGGTGCTGATTCGCGCTGTTCCCTGAAAACTGGATATCCCACAATGCGATGTTGTTCCACAGGATATTGTTTGCCGCCACGTTGCCGCCCGGGCCTGATTTCCACAAACTGACGATATTCCCGCTATTTTCTATCGCATTGTTGACGAGGGTATTGTTGATGAAGTAAGTGGCCTCGCCGTTATCGTTAATTCTGCGAACTTGCACGGTACCCGAGATGGTTGCGATGTTTTCATGGAAAAGGCTGTTGGTGACGTCGACTCGGCCATAGCTTTCAATGGACAGGGCGGAACGGTAGTTCGCCTGGTTGCCGGTAAACACGACCCGATCGATGGAAACCGTGCCCGCTTCTGCGCTTGATTGGAAGCCCTTGATCAGCAAACCTCCCCCCTCATTATCAAGCACAGGGGCCATGCCTGACTGGATGGTCAGGGTCTCAATGGCGATGTTGACATTGGCATCGCCCGCTGAAATGGCGAGGACTCGATCTGCGTTGCCGCCGTCAAGGACGGTCTCGAGTGCACTGGAGCGAAAGCGGCTGGGTGTGCAATTGGTGAGCCAGCCGCCGGTGATCGTAAGGCTTCCAGGCATGCTGTTGGCGTAGTTGAATCCCAGATCAGGGTTGCCATTATCGGCCGTATGGTAGGTGCCCTTTTCAATCCTGATATGGTTATTCTGGGCATTGCCCTGGGCTTGCGTAAGCGCATTCTGTAACTCAAGTGCTGTGCTGACGCAGAAGTCTTCGGCGGCGGCGGTCGACACGATCGATACAAGCAGAAGTGTCAGCGCAGAGCCACGAGCCATGATCAGTCCTCCGATCCTGAGAAATGCTTGAACAGGCCCACGCCTGCGCGTGGTGATGTCACGACTGCTCAGTCCTGGATGGCGACCCGGTAGAAGTCGAGAAAGGTGGTGCGTGGAGTATGTATTCATAGGGCAATTTCGCTTGAGGACTTACCCTGTTTAAAGGCCGGCTGCGTGCGAATCAGAACATGCACGTTGGAGAAAGATGCTGAACGCGTTCGATCCAGAACGAGTCAGGGTCCGTTGCGCGACCACGTTTGCGCGGTCGGGTGGTGCGGTCAGGGCAGGCTCTGCTTCAGCGCCGCGATCCTGTCGAGCAAGGGGTGGTCGGCGGGCAGGCGCTCGAGCGCTGATTCAAGGGCTTCGAGCTGAATCTGAGCGTCTTCGACTCGACCGTGATTGGCGAGAATTTCGGCATAGAAATAGCGGGTCTCGAAAGTCTGGATCGAGTCTCGATTGTGTTTTACCTGGAAGGCCAGGGCCTGGTGGAAAAGGAATTCGGCTTCGGCGATCTTGCCAGCTGCAGCAAGCGCGCGGGCCAGGTAGGCCTGAGCGCCCGCCGAAATACCGTGCTCTGCACCCAGGGCGTCCAAGCTCGTTGATAACGCGCGTCGGCCCAGGGCCACTGCCTCCGCCGTTCGATTCAGCATCAACAGCACTTCGACCCGATTGACGTGGTTTATCAGGGCCAATGGGTGCGTGGTGCCGACGGCCGATTCAACGGCGTTCGCGGCCTCGGCCATGGCGCTCTCGGCCTCGTCGAGCCGGCCGAGTTCCTTGAGCCGGATGCCACGATTGGACATCACCGTCAGGGTAAAGCGATGCGATGCGCCGAGCTGCTGATTGGCTGCTTCGAGCACGCGATCGTTCAGACTCAGCGCCCGGGCGCTGTCGCCTGCCCGTGCCAATGCGGTGGCCAGCGTCGATGCGGTCGCGATCCATTGAGAACTTTGCGGGCCGCTCCTGGCGTCGACCGCAATCAGGGTCTGTTCAAGCATCGAAACGGCTTCATCGAACCGGCTGGTCTCGATCAGCATCTGCGCCATGGGCGCTGCCGAGCTGATCGGGAAGTCGTGCTCTGGACCGAACAGCTCGAGCGCCCGGCTTCGGGCTTGTTCCATCAGCGGCAGGGCTTCGGCAACGCGGCGCTGGTCCAGCAATACGGTGGCCAGTCGAGCGGTCGTTCCGATCGCTGATTGGTCGGCCGGAAAGCGGTCCAGCGGTCGCAGCGCCAGGGCCTCGCGCAGTTTCTGCTCGGCCAGCGCATCATCACCCCGTCGCTGCGCTGCGCAGGCCTCGATCTTCAGCGCAGCGGCGAACACCGAATGATCCGGCGGTAGTTGATCAGCTGCAATTCGACGGATCTCCTGAGCAATGGTGTCGGCCCGGACAGCGTCAGCATCGCACCAGTGCAGTCCTTGCTGGACGTGAATCCGGGCCAGGGCTTCCGGCTGGGATTCCTGATCGCTGGCCAGCAGCGCGCGACTTTCATCGAGCAGGGCCAGTCCGTCGGTCTCCCGTCCAAGGCCAAGATAGGACGCACCGACCACGTAGTGCACCATGGCGCGGACATAGGCGGGTTGGTTCTTGTCCAGAGAGACCTGACGCTCGGCCTGCTCGAGCACGTCGATCACCCGCGCATCCTGGCCGTGGGTGCCCTCGAAGGCCGCGCCCACCACGTCCTGAAAGAGCTGCAGAGAGGCGCGCGCCTGCTCGGCCGCGTGTTGCTCGGCGTCGCGCGCAGTGCCGGTCTGCCACCAGCCGAGCGCGGCGATCAGCAGGCCGATGGCCAGGCTTGTGGACACTGCGCCCGCTGCGAATCGTTTGCGCCGTCGCTCGGGGGCCGTCGAGATGGTTGTCAATCGAGCCAGAACCTCATCGGGATCGGGTCGATCGGCCGGGTCGCTGGCCAGCAGCGAGGCGAGCAATGGCCGATAGTCGCGCGGCAGGCCTGAGAGGTCGGGCGGCGTTTCCTGCGACTGCCTGAGCCTTGCGACATCCTCGCCGGTGAAAGGAAAGCAGCCGCTCAGGCAGCGATAGAGCAGTACGCCGAGCGCGTACAGATCGGCGGCCGGTGTCAGCGCCCCACCGGCCAGCACCTCCGGCGCGGTGCTGAGCGGAGACCCTGTCTGCGCCGGGCCCCTGGCGGCGGCTTCGGTGGCGGAGCCGAAGTCCAGCAACAGCGCCCGGCCGTTGGGTTCGACCAGCACGTTGCTGGCCTTCAGATCACCGTGAACCAGCCCCTGCTCGTGAATGGCCAGCAGTGCCGAGACCAGCGCCCGAGCCAGCGCCTGCACGGCCGGTTCGGGCAGGGTGGCCTCATCGTTCAATACGGAGTCGATCGACCGACCGTCGCTGAGCTCCATCCAGATGCCGGCGAAATCGCCTTCAACCTCCGCCCCGAGGATGGCGACGACGTTCGGATGGCGAACACGGGCCAGGCGCCGAGCCTCTTCGAGCCAGCCGGCGGCGCCAGGAGCGTCGGCGGGCAGCAGCTTGAGTGCCACTTCCCGCTTGAGATGGCCGTCCCAGGCCCGATAGACAGTGCCGAAGGAACCGGCACCCAGCGGCTCGAACACCTCCAGCGAGCCCCAGCTGAAGGTCTCGACGCCGATCTCTGCCTGCGGCAGGTGCAATCGATCGAACAGATCGACGACGCGACGCAGCCGATTCAGGTTGGCGTTATTGCCGCCGCTGTCGGCCGCGATCGCGGCCCAGTCGATGCGACGCTGGTCATGACGAGCGTCATCCTGCCCATCGTCGTGATCGTCCTTGCTCATGGCGTCGGTAGATGCTCGGCCAGATCGGCCAGGGCGCGCTGCACCATCATGCGCGCGGCATTGGCCGACGGGCAGTCCAGCTCCTCGGCGATGGCCGCGTAGTCGAGTCCGAGTTCGACGCGCAGAATCACGGCCGATCGCTTGGGTTCGGGGAGTCGGTTCACGGCGTTCTCGAACACCTCCAGATCTTCCAGTTCGGCAATCGTGTCGGTGCCCTGCGCCTGGTTGAAACGAATGCTGTCGGCCAGCACCAGACGCTGACGGGCGCGGTAGGTGCGGCGAATCTCGTCCTTGGCGCAGGACAGGAGCACCGTGCGCAGATAGGCAAGAAAGGCGCCCTGACCCTGCGCATCGAACTCCTTCAGATTGTTAAAGGCCCGAACCAGTGTGATCTGCACAAGATCGTCGGTTTCGGACAGGTCGCGGCCGTAGCGTGGCAGGCGACCACGCGCCCAGCGACGGAGCACGGGCAGGCAGCGTCGGGCCAGTTCATCCCGCGCTGAATGTTCGCCATCGGCGCCGCGGGTGATGAGCTCTCGTGTGCTCGCCAGATCAGATCCGTCATCGGTCTCGGGCATGGAATCACCTGTCGCTTTAGGGGCCAAAGGCCGTTCGGCCACATTACCTTGCGCTCCGGGCGTCGGCAACAGACCGAGCAGTGTCGCATTCCCGGGCCTTGTGCGCTTGCTGCCCTGACCGGCCTCTACCAATACTGAGTCATTCGGGAATTGAAGATGCCTATTGTTCGCCCCCTCCTCGGCCTGTTCGTTCTGGGCATGCACTCGACGGTGCTGAGCTTGCCGAACTACTGTCACGGTGTCGAGTTCATTCTCTACCGGACCGATACGTCGGATCAGATCTATCGCGGTTTCTGGTTGTCCGGGGTCGATTTCGACTCGAGTCCATTTTTCAAGACGCCGCTCGATCCGGGCAGCTATCGGGTCACCGCCCAGTTCAGTTCTGCCGCAAGCAGTCTGTCGGGCCTACCGCAGCGTGGCTGCGCATTGATCGGCAGCGAGCTGAGCTTTTCACTCGATCGAACGCCGCAGACGATCGCCCAGACCCGCTACCTGAACTTTCGATCGACCGTTCGCGATGACGACGGTCCTGGCTTTTTCAGTAACGACCCGGCCGTTCTCGATTTTCGGTGCGGCCTTCGAGGATCATCGAATCAATACCGCACAGTCTGCGGTCACACGCGGCCGGGGATACTCGCGCTCGACCGGTATTGGGCCCGGTGGGTCGGGCTTTGAAATGGGGTTTGATGCTCACGTCAACGTCGCCGATAACTTCACCGGTACACCGCCGCGTGCATCCGGTGTCAATGTGCTGTTTACGGAATGGGAGTTTGTACTGGACGATCCCAGTCTCTGGCATCTGGTCGCATCGGCGGACGTTTCAACGACGCCGGGTCTGACCCCCTATTTCGGCATCGCGCCTATCGGCCTGCTGTCGGAGGACGAACCGATCACCCTGGTTTTCACCACGGAAACCGAAGAAGGCTGGCTGGCACCCCCGGTGGTCGAGGGTGCAGTTGTGCTGCCGCAGACACCGATCGAACTGGAATCGGTCACCTTGCCGCCGGCCAACATCAATCGCGGTCAGCCCTACCGACTTCGGGTTGTGGCGGCAAGAAACCAGACCGATCTCGGCCTGTTCAATGCGGGCGAAACCGTCGATTTGGTCGCCTTGACGGGCTCGGCGGTGAGCGCGTTGTTCGTCGAGCCCACCAGGCTGCCGGATCCTGATGCGCCGGGCTACCTGCCGCTGAAGCTGGTGCTTAGCGGGGCGCCTGCACTGGTCCAAGTCATCGCGCACAGCGCACCGCTGGACGTTGTGTTCTCAGATGAGTTCAGCGCAGAATCCAGCGATGACTAAGCAAGCGAAACGCCCCTCGGGAAGCCGGGGGCCCCGAGTCTTGAAGCAAGTTGCTGGAGGTCTGATGCTGCTCGCGCTAGCCGGCTTTGGCGCCGTGTATGCCATGAGCGAGATTCATCTGCGCGATGTGGCCGAGCCCCGGCCCTTTGAGCATACGATTCCGACCGATTCAGGAAGCATCGAGCGCGGACGCTACATCGCGCGCACCCGCGGCTGTTTCGGATGTCACGGTCAGCGGCTTGAGGGCAAGGATTTCAGCGAGCAGTGGGACTGGCCGGCACGGGCTGTGGCGCCGAATCTGTCGCGCTATGCGCGTGAGCACGATGCAGCGACCATCGCGGCCGCCATTCGTCAGGGTATCGGTGCCAGCGGCAAGGGCCTGGTCTCGATGCCGTCTTACAACTTCACTCGCTTGTCCAATGCCGACACCGCTGCGCTGATTGCCTTTCTGCGCTCGACTCCGGTGGTGGATTCAGAACTGCCCGGACCGGAGTTGGGCTGGATCGCCCGGCTCGATCTGGCGCTGGGCCGGGAGACCAGCTATGCGCACTGGGTCCAGCACGTCCCGGAGCGGCGCTTGGTGTCCGAGTCCGAACGAGCGCACGGTGAGTATCTGGCCATGACGATGTGCAACGAGTGTCATGGTCTGGACCTGCGCGGCTACGACTTCAATGGATCGCTGGCACCCGATCTGGCAATCGTCGGGGCCATCGAACTTACGGAATTCGAGCGCATCATTCGCACGGGACGCGGGTTGGGCGAGCGTCATCTCGGCTTGATGTCTCTCGTCGCCCCTGATCGCTATTCGGTGCTCACCGACCAGGACGTCCACGCGCTCCATCTGTATCTGTCGTCCCTGCTTGGAGAACCGGTGCCTCAGAACGTGTTCTGGCGGTAATCACCGGATCCCTCGGTCAAGCATCCTTCAACCCTGTTCGGATTTTGCAGCCAAGTGGCCTTGCCGACGGCGGGTATCTGCTGCTGCTTCCGCCCATGAACGGTTTCGTGGTCTGACCCAGCGGTGCGCTTCTACGCCACGCCAATTCGTTCACATCGGCTTATCGAAAATCACAGTGCATTTCGACGGTACTGTCGCTTGAGCGCTGAAGGTATTCTGATCGCCGGCAAGGCACTCATCTGGTTCGCGATCCCGCTCGGGCTTGCGGTCTGGGAGCTATGGCGGCTCAGGGACAAGGATGGCGAGTGACTGCGGAGCCGCTCGGGACAACCGGGCTCATCGCCAGAATTGTGCCTTGTTTCGGGCTCTGATCAGTATTGTTCAGCCCCCCAGGGATTCGATCATGCAGGCCATGAGTTAGGATGATGAGGAGGACAGGTCGGACGGCGTTCGCTGAAACGTCCTGACGATCCTCTCGATACACATTGTTCGGAGCAGACCATGAGCCCATTCAGACTTCTCTGCATAGCGGCATTCCTGACCCTCGTGCCGCATGCCGCCTTTGCCCAGAAGGATAGTTTTGTTCTCGAAATCGAAGCCGGGTCGACCTGGCAATCCAAGAACGATGTCCAGATCCCCAATGACCAAACGGCAGACCGCTTCGATCTGACCGATATCCTGGGGTCCGGGCCCTGGGCCTCGGTTCGACTCAACGGCATCTGGAACATCAACGAGCGCCACGGGCTGCGCGTGGTGCTGGCGCCGCTCGAAATCGAGGAGCGCGGCCGATTCGACAGCGACGTTCGATTCGACGGCGAGACCTTCCTGGCCGACAGTCCACTCGATGCTCGTTATCGCTTCAACTCCTGGCGCCTGGGCTATCGCTATCAGTACTATGATGCGAACGGGTGGCGGCTCTGGGTCGGCGCCACGGCCAAGATCCGTGATGCGGAAATCACCCTGAGGCAGGGCGAGACCCGGGCCAGCGATGATGATCTCGGCTTCGTGCCGCTGCTGCATCTGGCCGGCGAATATCGACTGGCGGACCGGTGGCATTTCGAGTTCGACTTCGACGGTCTGGCCGGTGGTCCGGGACGTGCTATCGATCTGAGTCTGAAGCTGGGCTATACGCTGGATGAGAACTGGCGCATCACGGCCGGCTATCGTGGACTGGAAGGTGGCGCCGACACGGATGATGTCTACAGCTTTGCCTGGTTGAATACGGCGCTGGTGAGCGCCCAGTACCGGTTCTGATTTCCATCCCGGGCCGCTGAGGCCATCGGTAGCCGTTTCATCGATTCATCCGATCATCCCGGAATCGTTACCAGTCCCCAGTTGATGAAGCTCAGGCCTAGCGCGGCGTAGGCCAGGGCGAAGAGGCTGAAGTGGATCTGGCGAATCCGGTTCCAGCCCGAGCGGGCCCAGACGGGGATCAGGCAGATCAGCAACAGCGCGCCCGTGCCGGCCACCACCGTCGCGGCCAGTGAGAGATTGGCGATGAAGGGGATGGGCCAGTCGGAAAACACGGTCGCAAAATCGAGATTTCCGGTGTCCGGCATGTTGGCTGCCAGCAGGCCCAGGCCAGCCACGGGTAGCGTCGCGAGCAAGGCGACGATCGACAACACGGTGCCGGTGCCTCGCGTCTCCGGCTGCTGTCGGAAACGGCGCCAGAAGCCGAGCCAGGTGGTCAGTGAGAACAGCACCGTGGCCGCCAGCGCGCCGCCGAGAATCAGCGGATCGTTCTGCCAGGTGACCGGGACAGCATCCGTCGCGCCGCTGGGTGTGACCATGTGGGTGATGATGCCCTCGTCGTTGCGGGCGAAGGCCAGTCGGTCGCCAAGCCGGTTCTCCCAAAGGCCATCGCCGATCCGTAGGAAGGGTGTGTTCGATGCAGCTCCGATCAGACGGCCCTCATCGGCCGAAATTCTGATCGTACCGTCCAGAACGGCGAAGAACTTCAGCGGGCCATGAAAGATCCGGCGGCTGGTGATGTAGCGGCCCGCGACGGCTTCGGCGGCCAGGATGTCTTCTTCGGTCGGGTTCGATCTGCTGATCGTCGACGGCTGCTCACCGCGCAGGGTCAGCGCTCGATCGAAGACCAGCGTCGGCACGCGGGCCAGGGGGTCGAAATCATCGGAAGTGTTCTGGGCGATGAACACGCCCAGGCCCAGCTCAGAAGACATCGCGAATTTCGAGTAGAAGGCGTTGATCGAGCCGGTATGGCCGTAATAGTGGGTCGAGCGGTAGGGAATGTCGGCAAAGCCGCTTGTTCTGCCCGAAGCGCCGGGGACCGGGTCGAAATGACGCGTCCGAAGCGCGGCATATCCGGCCTCCGATAGCAGACGCACGCCATCCAGCTCGCCACGATTCAGATGAAACCGCATCCAGCGAGCCATATCGTTGGCGGTGGTGGTCATGCCGCCGATGGGGGCGAAGGATCCGATGTCGAGCTGCTCGAGCGCCTCGGGTCCTTTCGAGCCAACGCGATAATTCACAGCCACCGGCGTGGTCGGGTTGGCCGCTGCCGGGCTGGCGTCGGTCAGGGTGGTGGCCGTCATGTCCAGCGGATCCAGAATTTCCTCGAACAGAAAGTCCGCGTAGTCCCGACCAGTGGCGTCCTCGATGATCAACGTGGTCAAGTTCGATCCCCAATTCGAGTAGGCGGCACGTTCGCCGCGGGGAAAGACCTGTCGCGGTTCGGATGCAGCGATGGCTTCGGCGCGTTCCATCGCAGCCACTTCGACAGACCAGAGGTCGAGGTTTTCTTCCACCCCGGCGCGGTGTGACATCAGATCGCGCAGCGTCAAGGGGCGCTCACCCTCAGGTACGGTGTAGCGTTCGAGGTAGGTGTTCACGTCCGCATCCAGGTCCAGCACGCCGCGCTCGACCAGCATCATGGTCGCAGTCCAGACGAAGGTCTTGGAGATCGAGGCGACGTGGAAGCGAGTGGCTGCGGGATCCACGGCAACGCCGGCCTCGACATCGGCCAGACCGTAGCCCTTGGTGAATACATTGCCGTCGGGTCGGACCACGGCGACCGTATAGCCCGGCGCTCCGTGGACCACTTTCCAGGTCGCGATCAGGCCATCGACGTAGGCTTCCAGCTCGCGATCTGCTGCGCGCTGCGAGTCTGGTCGAGCGCCCCCCGTTGCCTGCTCGACGCTCTCCGGGCCGATCGACGACATGGCCTCGGAATCCGCGAGCAGGGTTTGATTCGGGTTTTCAGCCTGATCGAGCCGTGGCTCGGCCTGTGCGTGTGCCTGGCCGATCCCAAGTGGCAGAACCAGTACCAGTGCCTGAACAATCCGCGCGAAACAACAAGAATCTGAAAGGCAGCGCATGGTCAGCTATTCACCGAGTCGGAAAGACTGAAGTTTACTCCGATCGATACCCCTTGATCCCCGGCGGCAGTCGGGCGGCAATCGCCGACAATCGATTCGTCTCCCTGCTTTATTTGTTGTCCCATGAGTGGGAGACTTCATGCAACCCCGTATCGACCGAGTGCAGCCATGGCCAGCAGCCTGTTTCTTCTTCTCGACGACATCGCGACCGTGCTCGACGACGTGTCCGTGATGACCAAGGTGGCGGCGAAGAAGACCGCCGGTGTGCTCGGCGATGATCTGGCGCTGAACGCCGAGCAGGTCTCGGGCGTCCGGGCCAGTCGAGAGCTGCCCGTGGTCTGGCAGGTGGCCAAGGGCTCGGCGCTGAACAAGATCATTCTGGTGCCAGCCGCCCTGGCGATCAGCGCTTTTGCCTCCTGGGCCATCACGCCCTTGCTGATGCTGGGTGGCGCGTATCTGTGCTATGAAGGCGTGGAAAAGCTGACCCACAGGTTTCTTCACCGCAAGGACGCCGAAGCCAACAAGCAGAAACTCAAGGACGCGCTGGTCGATCCCAGGGCCGATTTCGTCGCCATCGAAAAGGACAAGATCAAGGGCGCGATCCGGACCGACTTCATCCTTTCGGCCGAGATCATCGTGATCTCGCTTGGGACCGTGGCCGACAAGCCCTTTGCCACCCAGCTCGGCGTGCTGGTGGCGATCGCCACTCTCGTGACCATCGGCGTCTATGGGCTGGTGGCCGGGATCGTCAAGCTCGATGACGTCGGCCAGGCGCTTTCGCGGAGGGCACATCGCGTCGCGCGCGCCTTCGGCCGTGGCATGCTCGCGTTTGCGCCCTGGCTGATGCGCTTTCTATCCATTGCCGGCACGGCCGCCATGTTCCTGGTCGGTGGCGGCATCGTATCCCACGGCGTGCCCGCGCTGCACCACATCAATGAGGCGCTCGTCGAAGGTATGGTCCAGCCGTGGGCGACCATGACCGGCATGGGCTGGACAGCGCTGGTGGGAATCGTTCTGGGTATAGTCTGTCTGGCCATGGTCACGCTGGCGCAGCGGATCTTCAACCCGGCGGATTACTAACGAGATCAATGATCAGCAGACATTCAGCGCTTCAGAGGTTCCTTATACTGAACACGATTCCGTGCAAAGGATTCTGATTTGAGACCGCCCGCCTTAGCTCTTTTCCTTCTCGCCCTCGGCGGTGCCGATGCGAGCGCCCAGAATCAGGCCTTCTATCTCGATGCGCCGGCATCGACCCGATTTCACGATGCGCATCAGCTGTCCGATGGCACCATGCTGCTATCCGGGCAGGCCGATGACTTCGACTGGCTGCCCCCTGGCGTCACCGTTGAGGTGCTGAATGCCGAGGCCATCGATTCAGCGTCCAGTGCAGCGGGTTTTGTCCTGCAGGTCACCCCGGACCTCGAGCAGATTCTGTCCGTCGTTCACTTCCCGACAGGCACCGCGCGCAGCGTGTTCAGGGTTCGAAGTACCGAAGTCCCCGGGCAGGCCACGGGCGAGCTGTTCATATCGGGTCATCGCGACGGCGGCAGCAGCAACGGCTATTTCATCGCTCGCCTCGACGGCAATTTCGTCGATCAGGTGCCGACGGCAATGGACTGGGTCGCGAACATCGATACGCGCGGTGATTCCGACGACGGCAGCAATTCCCACAAGGGTCTGCAGCCCTGGGACGTGGGCTCGGACGGCAAGGTCGTCTACGCCCTGGGCGAGGCCTTTCGCTCCGGTTGGGCAGCCATTCAGCGTCTGGACGTGAATGGTCAGCCAGAGGTTGTCGAGGACTGGCGAATTCACTGGCAGCAGGCCGGCGGCGAATGGCGCGGCACGCCGGCCTCGAATGCCCCGCAAGCGCTCTCGCACAGTGCCATCGTGATGAAGAGCCGGCGAATCGGACAGCTGCGATCGGCCACCGCCGCAGACCATGCCGCCATCGCTGTCGATGAAAACGGCAACGCAACGCGCCAGGGCCGCTGGCCGGATGATTACTATTTCTCCGGCCATTGCCAGCTTGCACAGAGCAACTGCGACACGACGCATCCGGGCTATACCGGTTATCGCGTTGGCGCCAATGACACCCAGCGTGTTGGCAGCATCGTCGTCGATCGGCGCAGCAACGATTTCTATTTCGGCTACAGCACTCAGTCGCGACTGCCCGGCGGAAACCCGGATTTCGAGCCGGCCGTGGTCGCGATGACCTCGACCGGCGCATTGAAGTGGTGGGCAAGGCTGTATGAGGAAACGGATCAGAACAGCTCGCCCGATCAATACGTCGACGGCCTGGCGATCGACTATGGCAATGATCGCCTGGTCGTTCTGGGTCGATCACACGGCAACAACGTGATCAATTTCTGGTCCGGTAATCAGATTGCCCTGAACCCGGGCGGCAGTGGATTCCAGAACCGCTTCACCGGCACCAACGGTAATATCCACATCTCCTGGCTCGGAAGCTATGGACTCGACAGCGGCCGCATCGATGCGGCCACTTGGGTCGCCGAGTTCAATGAGGGCGAGAGCGGCGGTGCACCGCACCCCGATCCGAATCTCGGTGGCTGGCCCGATCCCAATGCCGGCTGGCCGAATCTCAATACGACCCGCTGTCGCTCCGATATCGAAGTCTTCGCCGATGGCAGCGTGCTGATTGCCTGCACGGGTCGCAGGACGGTCACTACCGTGAATGCTTATCAGCGTATGCCGCTACCGGGCCAGGGGGTGGGGACGTGGAATGAATTCGTGCGCGTCTACAAACCCGATCTGTCCGGCCTGGTCTACAGCTCGCTAGTCACCGGGGATTGGGATCGGACAACGGGACAGGGCGGCGGTAATACCCATCTGCAATCGGTACTGCCACTCGCCGATGGGCTGCTGACCCTTGGCCATCATGAGGCCGAAGCCGGGACGCCTCAAGGTGAACCCATCCCGAATGCCGGCCCGGCGCCCGACTGGGGCGGGACAACACCTCAGGCTGAAACCGCCCTGCTGGCCAGACTTCGCTTCCAGCTCGATGGTGTATTTGCTGATCGCTGGATGGCCGAGGGTGATTGAACCCGGCTCGGCTGACCTAGCCCGCATTATTCATGAATTCACTCGCGCCCTTGCTTGCTCCTTGTCCGCACAGCGGATTTTCCTCCCTCGGAGATGCGGCATGGTATTCCGTTCGGTCGGAAAATCCCCTGTGCGAACAATTCCCTGCGCAACCTTCGCGGCGATTCATGAATATTGCGGGCCAGGAAGGTTCAGCGCTCCAGAGTCACAAGTTGATAGTGAAGCTCGTCACACTACTGACCCGGTTGCGTGACTGAGATCCGAGTCTGCTTTCAAAGACCTTTTCGCTCTGACTTCCATTGGTCATGACGCTCCGCTAAGATCAATCGGTACAAGGGGGTTGGATCAAGTCAGAAAGGCAAAAACCGTATGGCCGATCAAGACACTGCCCTCGAGAACCCTTCTCTCCGGAAGCTGTTCCAGCCGAAATCCAGGAATCGAACGAGTCTTCGCCAGGCCGTAGCGAAACAGGGCGAGAATCAGACTGACAACCTGTCCGACTCGGCCGTCGTTCCGCCGTTCCCGGTGCGCGTCCTCACTCGCATGGGATTCGGTCTGCGCCGCACCGAGCTGGTGCCCGTGGAGGCACCCGACCCGGAGCGGATCTTTTCCGATCGCTTTTCCTTCGGTTCTGATCTACTGGGTCGGGACGATGTGGCCTACTTCCAGTCGCTCGGTCCGACAGACGATCTGCGGCTCGAGCGCTATGTCGACGAGCAGCTTCGCGATGATCTGCCCGATCCGGAATGGGAGCAGCGCAAGGCAGCCTATCCGAACAGTTTCGATATCCTCGACGAGGACCTGGCGACCACCTTTTCGCAGCGAGAATGCCAGGGGTTTACCGCCTATGCCGAGCCGCAGCGTCAGGTCGAGCGCGCAGCGTTTACCCGAGCCTGCTACAGCCGTCGACAGCTGCGCGAGCTGATGGTCGATTTCTGGCACAACCATTTCAATATCTTCAGTGGCGCGGACGAGGACACCTACGTCTCCTGGGCAGACTGGGACAAGTCGGTGATCCGCGGACACGTGTTCGGAAATTTCCATGACATGGTCCAGGCCAGCGCCAAGCACCCGGCCATGCTCCAGTACCTGGACAACTACGCCAACGAGGCCGGCGGTTTCAACGAGAACTATGCGCGCGAACTCTACGAGCTGCACACGCTTGGTGCCATCAACTATCTCGGCAACACCTCGCCGCTGGATGCACCGACGCTGCCGACCAATCCCTACGCCGGCCTGGGTGATCCTCTGCTCGATGCCCTCCAGTTCAGTAATCCGACGCGCGAGATCCAGAGCGAGTACACCGATGACGACGTCTATGAGGCGGCGAGAGCCCTGACCGGCTGGCGCTACGATGACGAGAACGTCAATCAGGGTGGTCAGTGCGTTGACGGCGGAAGCGGCGCGTTCTTCGTCAATGAGGGCGAGCACGATGGGGGCGGAAAGGCGATCCTGTCGAAGGGTTCGGTCCTGCTCCCGGCCGACGGTGGCGCGGTCCATGACGGTGAAGTCGCCATCAAACTGGCCGCCTATCACCCCGGGACCGCGCGCTACATCGCCCTGAAGCTCTGCCAGCGCCTGATCGCTGACGACCCGCCCGAAACGCTCGTCCAGGCAGCAGCGGATACCTTCTATGCCAACCGGACACATCCGCGCCAGATTGCCCTGACCCTGCGCACGATCCTGCTCTCCGACGAGTTCAAGGACCCGGCGACCTGGGGCAGGAAAATCAAACGCCCATTCGAATACATCGTCTCGGCGATGCGCGCGGCGCGCTGTGACTACACCTGGCGCTTCGACGACAGCGATACCGATCGTTTTCTCGGTCAGTTCGATGATGCCGGTCAACGACTGTACTGGTGGCGTACGCCGGATGGCTATCCCGATGAACGCGCAGCCTGGATGGGCTCGAACACCCTGGTCCAGAACTGGCGCATCATCGACTGGTTGGTCGACGAAAACGTCGACGACGATGCCAATCGGGTGATGCGAATCGTCGACACGACGCTGGAGAATTTTCCCGGTAACCCCACGCCGCGTGAACTTGTTGCATTCTGGTGCGACTGGATTCTTGGTTTTACCCCTGAAGGCGGCTGGATCGGTCCGGTCGGCACATTCTGGGCAAATGAGCCGACCGCCTTGGGCCGGGCCCTGATGCAGTTCATCACCCAGCAGGGCTTTCCGGTTGGCGAGGAGGACGCCCCCCCGTTCCCTGCCGACCAGCAGATTCCTCGCAATCAGTTCACCGAAGACGACTTTCCGGATCGTTGGCACCGCCGTCTGCGCGGCATGGTCCAGCTGATTCTGTGGTCGCCCAACTTCATGCAGCGCTGAGGAGAGAACGATGAAAAGAAGAACGCTCGAAGACCTCAAGCGCGTCCTGACTCGCCGCCAGTTCCTGCAGGTATCCGGCGCGGCCGCCGGCGCTGCAACCATGAACCTCAGTTTTGTTCCCAGAGTGTTTGCCGGCGGCAGCACTCAGAAAGTCCTGGTCTATGTGTTTTTGCGTGGCGGTATCGACGGGCTCGCGCTGCTGCCGCCGATCGACGGACCTGACTATGGCCATCTTGTAGATGCCCGTAGGGAGGGCCGGACTCGGGTCGATATCAATGACTCTGATCCGAGCCGGCGGCCCTTGACCATGCCCGATGGCCAGGGCCTCGGCTTTCATCCCTATCTCGGGAACGGCGGATTACGGAGCGTTTATTTCAACGGTGGCAGCACCGACGGTGGCATGGCCATCGTGCAGGCCGTCGGCCACCCGCCCGGCACCTTCACTCGCAGCCACTTCGATGCCCAGGAACAGATCGAACTCGGTCAGCCTCTGGTTGTCGACGGCACCGGTCAGGGCCTGCCGGGCAACGGCTGGTTGACCCGCTATCTCGCCACCTCTCCCGGCGTGCCGGCTCCGGGCGCGATCTTTACCGCGATGGTCTCGGGCAGTACGCCCCCTGTCAGTCTGGGCGGCTGGTCGGATGTGGCCACCCTCGACTCGCCGGACAATTTCTCGCCCAACACCGGCACTTTCGGCTCGACCCATCTGGCGACCCTGAATTCGCTCTACGGCGGGGCGGGAGAACTGGATATCGCCGCTGGCGCGGCCCTTGATGCCATCGATCTGATCAACAGCCTGGATCTCGACAACTACACGCCAGGCGGTGGCGTGACCTATCCCGACTCTAATGAGGGGCGCGATTTCCAGCTCATCGCCCAGCTGATCCGTCAGAACCTTGGTATTGCCACGGCCACCGTCGACATCGGCGGCTGGGATACGCACAACAACCAGAACGCCTTCGGTGGTCCCTTCGGCAACAACGTGCGGGACTTGAGCGAAGCCCTGACTGCCTTCTACCGCGATCTCGAGGGCGCGGGCTATATCGACGATGTAGCCATTGTGGTGCAAAGCGAGTTCGGGCGTCAGGTCAAGGAAAACGCCAGCTTCGGCACCGACCACGGGCTGGGTAATCCGATGTTCGTTCTCGGTGCAGGTGTCAAAGGACGACAGGTCTATGGGCCTTCCCAGGGCATTGCGCCGGCCGATCGTATCGGCGACAGCCTGGTGCCGCAGACCGATTTCCGCAACGTTCTTGCTGAGGTCGCCGGGGGTCTGCTTGGCCATCCCGATGTCGAAGGGATCTTCGCCGATCCCGACTTCACCTATACACCGGTCGGCTTCTCTACCTGATCGTGCAGCGCTGGTTCCGATCGGTCATCGCGGTGGCGCTTGGCGCGATGACAGGTGCTGTCAACGCACAGAATCTCAACTGTGTGGACGTGAGCGCTGTGACGCCCAACCCGGGCGTGCGTTTCGAGCAGGACGTCCGCCCCATCATCGAAGACGAATTCTGGGGCTGCACCAACTGCCACGGCGATTCCGGCGGGCTGGCACTCGATCAGGGCAATGCCACCCACGCCAATCTGTTCTGCGCCGACACCCAGGGCAGCGTCCCGCAGCCGCCCGGAAAGCGCATCGTTCCGGGCGCGCCGGATGAAAGCTGGTTCTACCTGCGCATCGCCTGCGATGACATCGACGATCCAGCCTTCAAGATGCCGCGCTTCGGCACGCCGCTGGCCAGTGCGGAGCTGCGCGTCATCTACGACTGGATCCTGCAGGGTGCGCCCTCGGCCGAGACGATCTTCACCAGCCGCTTTGACGATCGGGGATTCTGCCGCTGATTCGATCGGTTCAGCATGCTACGATCGAACGGCGGCCAGCGGGAAAAACGATTCGGGCTGATTCCTGAGCCTGAAATCTACTCCGCTTGTGCCCGCAGTAAACAGGGGAGCACCAGGTGAAACCAGGACAATCCGTGGAAGATCCGGCCACCGATGTGTCCTCGTGGCCCGAACGTATTGCCTCCGGCGATGCAGGGGCTGAAACAGAGCTGGCCCGATATTTCGGGCCGAAGATCGAATTCATCCTGCGTCGCCGCCTGCGCGATCCCGCGCTGGCCGCCGATCTATGCCAGGACACCCTCATCGTCGTGATCGAACGCCTTCGCGGAAAGGGCATCGACGAGGCCGACAAGCTGGCCGCCTTCATCTACAGGACAGCCGAGTACCTGGCCAATAACCGTGGCCGCAGACGCCAGCGCCGGAATACCCACAGCGATACCTCACACGTCGAGGAAGCCGCATCGAAAGCCCCTCTGATCGAGGACTTGATCGAACGCGAGGAATTGGCTCGGATGGTCAGGGAGTCGATCGCAGAGCTTGGTCAGTCACGAGACAGGCAGCTGCTCAGACGCTTCTACCTGGGTGATGAGGACAAGACGGATCTGTGCCGGGAATTCGGGATCTCTCCAGCGCATTTCGATCGGGTGCTTTATCGAGCCCGCCAGCGTTTCGGTGAACTGCTCCAACGCCGGCTGGGGTCTGACCACATCGAGGCGCTGCGATGAATAGCCGCGCTCAGCTGACACCGATGCGCGAGAGATTCGACCGCATCGCGACACTTGACAAGATGGGGACGGAGGTCCGGTAGTGACAAACGTCGATTCAAATCCGGAGGCGCGCCGCATCGACGACTATCTGCGCGGCCGCCTGTCCGAAGACCAGACGCGCCAGTTCGAGCTGCGGATGCTCGAAGACGATCGCCTGTTCGCCGAAGTTCAGCGCGTGGAGCTGCTGCGCACCGGCCTTGCTCGGCTGCCTGATCAACTCAAGGAGCCAGCGCCGAGTGCAGCCATGCCGATTGGTCAGCGTGAGGCGCCCTGGCTGCTGCAATGGCTGCAGCCAGCGCTGAGCGCTGTGCTGCTGCTGGCTGTAGTGGCGCTGGGCATCGGAAACACCAGTCTTCGCCAGCAACTCGAAGAATCCCAGGCGCCTCGCACCGGCATCCCGGTCATCACCCTGCACGACCAGCGTGCCCTGTTTCCCGGCATGCAGGGAGATGCCGACAGTTCCGTAGCCCGCGATGGGCCTGTGCTGCTGGAAATTGACGTCTCGGCGCATCAGGAACAAGCATTCAGGGTGGAGATTCGCAGCGCTCGTGACACGACTATCCATGAGCGCGTTGTTCCAGATGCGCGTGGATACCTGACCGTCTACCTTCCCGACGGCCCGACCAGCGTTGCTGTGTCGACTGAGCAGGGAGAGGTCGTGAGACGGTTTGGAACCGATTAGACGGGAAAGGCAGGGAGGTAACATGATTTATTTCGGCAAGGGATTCGTGCTGACTCTTTTCACTTTTCTCTGACTTCACAAGCTGAATGTCTGCTGATCATTGATCTCGTTAGTATTGGATTTATCGAAGGCTGCGAGCACCCGTCATCAACGACTACTCCTGGGGAATATCGAGATGCCTCTTACACACAACCAACATCCGGAGCTGCTGCTGAATCACACCTGGAAAATCGAGATAAGCCGCGATGAAAAGAACATCGACGCGACCAAGAAAACACAGTTCCTGCCAGGCGACCGAATCAAGATCGTACGAGAGGAAGGAGCTGACCGGGTCCAGCTCATCATTTGGGCTGAACAAGACGGAATGATCTACGTTCTCGACGGGACCCTAGAAGACCATGATCAACTCAACGGCGGGGATATCTGGAGCCGCGCCAAGATCAAGTTCAAAGATACCGTAGGCGGGAAAAACCAGGAGCGGACGCTTGAACTTTTTGCAGCAAAGTTCAAAAAAGCGGGCTACAAAGACCAACTTGATGAGTGCAGGACAAGAATCAACGATATCGCAAAATTCATGAATGATGCCGATATTCAGTCCTCTTGCGGCCACGACAACCTGATGGTCTGGTACATCCAGGACCCGACAAAAGACAAGGACAAACTCGGTGCCTTGAACAAGCCAGAGCCGGGCCAGGGCACCGGCAGCGGGGGCTCCGACTGAGTGTTGGCCTGGCGGCGACCGTGAACACGGCCCAGCGCCTGATCGGGGCTTGCGCGCTCCTTGCCGGTTCCATCAATCTCGCCGCCACGCCCGTCCTGCGCGAGTCGCCGGACGGGCTTTTTATCGACCCTCCTGTTGAATGCGCTGTCGTTTCGAATCAGGGCCTCGATACGATGGCAGAGGCCTTGGCTCCTGACGACAGCAGGCTCATGCGCATGGCCTCCTGGCGTGGGCGCGAGGGACGCTATGTGGTGGCACCGCCCGCAAATACTGCCGCGATTCGGATCACGGCCCTGGGTCGCGCCTCGATTTCAACCAGCGACATCGATATCGCTCCCTGCCCGGATGGGCTCTCCCTGATGACCGCCCGCGCGATGGCACAGGCCAGTGATCTTCGCCTGGCCAGCTATTTCGGCGGCCAGGCAGATCCAGCGCGCATCGAGGCGGCGTTCAACGAAGCGCTGGCGGGCCTGCCCGCCGAGTCGCTGCCGGACTGGCGAGCCGATTTGCTGTTCGAGGCCGCTGAATGGCATCGCGACGCCGGCCGGCCCGAGCTGGCCGAAGAGAGCTGGTCCAGTGCGCTCGATCTCTACCGGGTGGTTGGCAACTCGCGCGGAGAGGCGGCCACCCTGAATGCCCTGGGTCTCACGGCCTGGCGCCAGGGTCGTCCTGCCGCGGCCAGAACGTTCTACGAGCAGGCGCTGACCATCCGCCGATCGCTGGGGGAGGCATTCGCCTCGGCGGCGATCCTGAACAATCTGGGCCTGATGTCGGCCGAGCATGGCGATCAGACCGCCGCCCTCGAACATTATCAGCAGGCGCTGGCGGTCTTCCAGAACGGCATCGAGCTACGCGTCGCGATCGACCCGGGCGAAGCCGCTGGGCCGGCCCGTCAACTGGCCCCCGAGGGTGATCTGGGCTCGGCGTTGAATACCCTGAATAACCTGGCGCTTCTCTATCGGGATACTGGCCAGACAGCGATCGCCGAGCGCTACTGGCGCAACTACCTTGCCTTCGAGGCCTATCTTCCCGAAGCGATGGCCGCAGCGCAGGCGCGACATAATCTCGGTCTGCTGCTGTACGCCCAGGGACGTCTGGACGAGGCCCTGCGCCTGCTGCTGGATGCCCGAACGCGCTTCGACAATGCCGGTGCCGGCCGCTGGCAGGCCGAGTCGCGCGTGGCATTGAGCCTGCTTTACCTGGAGCTGGGCGATCAGGACGGAGCCTTGGTTCTGGCCGAGCAGGCGATGGCGCTACCAATCGACGATCCTCGAGCCCGTAATCGAGTGCTGCGCCAGACCGGTCGCATTGCACTGGAGCTTGATCGCGCCGAGCTTGCCGTCGAAGCCTTTCAGGCCGCCTCTGAGTCGTTGGGCGGCTCTGCTCCCCTGCAGGAGCGATCGGCGCTCGAGTCGGACCTGGCCCGTGCCGAGCTCGCGCTCGGACGGCTGGACCTGGCCGGAGCGCGTCAGCAAAGAAACCTTCAGTCCCTTGAACAAGCGGATCTCCCTGCCCTGACGGCGGCGGCGCGGTCCCTGCTGGGCGAGATACTGCATCGTCAAGGTAAGACGGCCGCCGCCCGCGCGATGCTGGAGCAGGCCTTGACCGTCCAGCAGGAGCTGGGCGTCATCCTGGCTGAACTGGAAACGCTGGAGCGCCTGGGTCGGGTTCAGCAGCAGACCGATCCGGTCGCCGCCCGGTCGAATCATGACCGCGCGCTCGACCTGCTCGATGATCCCCGCCTTCGGCGTCTGCCGGAGGTTCGCCGGGCCGGCTTCCGGGCGCGCTACCGCAAGCTCTACGAACGGCAGATCGCCCTCCTGCTCGACGCTGATCGGATCGAGGCGGCATGGGTGGTGGGTGAGCGGGCGCGAACCGGGGATCTGATCGCACTGCGCCACGACCGGGCGCGCCAGCGTCAAGGCCCGGCCCGGACCCGGGCGCTGGATCGACACGCCAGTCTGCTGGCCGATCTGCACTCGCTGACCGCCTCGTCAGAGCGTGATGCCGATGAGATCCAGCGAATCCGCTCCGAGCTGGATCGGCTGGAGGGCGATTTTCAGCGCCCGGAAGTCAAGATCCAGCCAGCCGCACTGGAGGACGTTCGGGCGGCGCTCGATCCCCGTCAACGCCTCCTGAGCTTTGTTCTCGGCGAGTCGCGTGGCTGGGTCTGGATCATCGGTGGGTCCAGCGATCAGGTGGTTGCGATCGACGATGTTGCCGGTCTGCGCGACGATATCGAGGCGCTCCTGGCCCAGCTGCGCAATCCGCGTAACGCCATCGGTCGGATCAGTGCATTGATCGAATCGATTCAGGGGCGTTTGCCTGCGGCGGTCCACCGGGCAATAGCGAATGCCGAAGACGTTCTGATCCAGCCTGACCGTGAGCTGCATGCGCTGCCGTTCTCGCTGCTCTGGCTCGAGGACGGCAGGGGCGGCGCAACACCGGATTTTCGGCGCATCCTTTCGGCAACGACTCAGGCGGCTTCATCGGGAACGGGAGTGGATCGGTCGCTTCTGGTGCTGGCCGATCCAGGATGGAATGAATCCGACGAGCGCCGTTCGATGTATCCGGAGCCCAGCCTGCTGACCCGTCTGATGCGTGACAGCGCGCTGGCCCGACTGCCCGGAACAAGAAACGAAGCCGAAGCCATTGCCGCACTGGACGGCAATGCCATTCGAACCCAGCTCAGACTCGGTCCCTTCGCCAGCCGCGAGTTCGTCCTGGGCGGAGGTCTGAGTGGCTACACGCACCTGCATATTGCCACCCACGGTCTGGTCGACCTGGAGTATCCGGAGCTCTCTGCCCTGCTGTTGGCCAGTGAAACCGGCGCCGGCCCGGCATTCCTGCGCCCGAGTGACATTGCCGGGCTGGATCTCGATGCCGCGCTCGTCGTGCTCAGTGGCTGCGATACCGGCTATGGGCGCGTCTTCGCCGGGAGCGCTGCTTTCAGCCTGGCCCGCCCGTTTCTGCTGGCCGGTGCCGAGCAGGTCCTGGCCTCGCTGTGGAAAGTCGATGACTTCCGCACCGCCCAGTTCATGACGCGGTTCTACCAGCATCTGTTGATCGATGAGCAACCATCCGAACAAGCCCTCACGCTGACAAGAGACTGGATGCGCCAGCAGCGCGGAAATGCTCACCCCTATTACTGGGCGGGATTCACCATCAAGACCACCGGCCTGTAGTCACTTCAGCACTGCCGAGAATTTGCTGGGCTCCATGGTTTGTCAGCCGCGTGGCTTGACCCGGTGGCTGGCGACGGCGGTCAGGGGCTCCTCCGGCCAGGGATGCTTCGGATAGCGACCGCGCATGTCCTTGCGCACGTCCGGATAGGCATTCGACCAGAAGCTCTTCAGGTCGCTTGTCACGGCCAGCGGTCGACCCGCTGGCGATAGAAGATGGATCAGGATGGGATGTCGCTGGGGACCGACCGTCGGCGTTTCCGTCTGGCCGAACAGGGTCTGTAGCTTGGTCGCCAGTACCGGGCCGGAGTCGGCGGTGTAGTCGAGCCGGGCCTGCTGGCCGGTCGGGAGTTCGAAGCGCGGCGGGTACCAGCGATCCAGATCCTGCTGGCGGGCATAGTCCAGCCGGCCCTTGAGGGCGCTGAGCCAGTCGATGCGGGTCAGATCCTGCCAGCGGCTGTGGTCGGTCAGAAAAGGGGCAAGCCAGTCATCGAGTGAGCCCTGCAGCGTGGCCTCGTCGAAGGCGGGCCATTGATCTGGATCCAGCCGGTGGGCGAGCTGAGCGCGGGCGCGCCACTGTCTGACCGTGTCCGACCAGTCGAGTGCTTCCAGGCCGCGGCGTCGGATGGCGGCAAGCAGTCCGGCCTGAAGCGTGGCTCGATCCAGGTCGGTGATCGCTGTTTCGTCCAGCACCAGTTCGCCGAGCCTTCTTTGCTGATTGCCGACGACTCTGCCGCGCGCTTCGTCCCAATCGACGGCGGTCTGGGAGGTGATGTGATGGGCGAGAACGGCCTCGATGTCGTTCAGCGGGATCTCGGCGGCCAGAAATATCCGTGATTCTCGCGACTGGCCGTCCAGCTCGGCGGCAACCAGATAGGGGCTGCCGGCCAGGGCGTCATCCTCGGGCAGAACCGCGCCGCGTCCGTTGCTCAAGCGAAATCGACCGCGACGATCACGTGCCTGGGCGACTCGGTCAGGGTAGGCCAGGGCGAGGAGTGCGCCGATGGGAGCTTCCGTGTCCCGGTGCTGGTCCGCTCCCCGGCTCAGGGACTTTGCCACCGCCTTGATCCGGGCCTTCCTGCCGTGGTGAATGCCAGTCCGATGGCCGCCGCGCAGGGCCCGGAGGCGCAGGCTCAGATCGCAGCCGGGGCGGTCGGTGAGCAGGTCGCGCTCGCTGAGCAGGGCGGCCAGCTCGGCGGTGGTCCGACCCCAGCCCGATTCCCGACCGCGAATGATCAGGTGGGCCAGCCGGGGGTGCAGGCCGATGTCGAGAATGGCTTCGCCGTGGCGGGTCAGCGCACCGTCCTCGTCCAGCGCGTCCAACCACTGCAGCAGATCGCGCGCCTGGGCCCAGTGCGCCGCAGGTGGTGCGTCCAGCCAGCACATCGCATCCGCCGAGCGCGCGCCCCAGCGCGCCAGTTCCAGCACCAGCGGGGCCAGATCGGCCTGCAGAATCTCCGGCGGGGTGAACGGCTGCAGGCGTTCGGACTCCGGCCACAGACGGTAGCAGACACCGGGCTCGAGGCGACCGGCGCGACCCGCGCGCTGTCCGGCGCTGGCCCTGGAGACGCGCTCGGTCACCAGGCGGCTCATGCCGCTGTTGGGGTCGAAGGTCGAGCGGCGCTGCAGGCCCGAGTCGATGACCACCCGGATGCCCTCGATGGTCAGACTGGACTCGGCGATGGCGGTGGCCAGGACCACCTTGCGCTGCCCCTCGGGCGCCGGTGCAATCGCCGCGTCCTGATCGGCTGGTGACAGGTCGCCGTACAGGGGCGCCAGGCGCGTATTGGCGGCAAGCTGGCCATCAAGCTGCTCGACCACGCGCCTGATCTCGCCGACCCCGGGCAGAAAGACCAGCAGCGAACCGGGCTCTTCGTCCAGCGCCTGAGTGATCGTTCGAGCGACCTGCGCAGTCTGTTCGCGCCAGTCCGGGCGGTACTCACGGCCCGGTCGATGCTCGATGCGCACCGGGTGGGAGCGGCCCTCCGAGCGCAGAATCGGTGCATGGTCCAGCAGGGTCGCGAGAGGCTCCACATCGAGCGTGGCCGACATCACCAGAATGCGCAGATCCGGGCGCAGGGCCTGCTGGGATTCGCGCACGAGGGCAAGACCGAGGTCGGCCTGCAGCGAACGTTCATGGAATTCGTCGAAAATCACCACAGCATAGTCCGCCAGTTCGGGATCGGACTGGATCAGCCGGGTCAGCACGCCCTCGGTGACCACTTCGATGCGGGTCCCGGCCGAGACCCGACTGTCCAGACGGACCCGGTAGCCGACGGTCTCGCCGACCGGTTCGCCCATGGCGCCGGCCATGTAACTCGCCGCCGAGCGGGCCGCGATGCGACGCGGTTCCAGCATCAGGATCTTCTTGTCACCCCGCCAGTCAGCGTCCAGCAGTGCGGGCGGGACCTGGGTGGTCTTGCCCGCGCCAGGTGGGGCCTGCAGCAGCGCGGTGGTCGCCTCGCTAAGCTGCGTCAGCAGTTCGGGCAGGACTGGCGTGATGGGCAGATTCAAAGCGGTTGAAGGGAGGCGATCGATAGTCAATCAACGATCGTATCAGCTGATGCCGGTTCGGGCGCCAATGATCTGAATTTCGAGGTGCCTTTCCCGGCCATCCGCATTCCCGACACCGTTGGACCGATCCCGATGTCGATCGATATCGGCGAATTCGATTCAGCCAGCAGTTTCGTCAGCGTCGACGCCGGTTTCGGCATTGCCTTTCCACGTGTGTCGCTCAACGTGCTGACCAGCGAAGTCGCCTGGGTCCATACCGGCTTTACCCTGCAGTCCAGCCTGCGCTTCGGTCCGATCTGCAAAGTGGGGATTGCCGGTCTGGTGGTACAAGGCGGCTACAAGCTCGAGATTCTGGGCGTCGAGCTGCTGTCCGATCAGGCAATCTTTGCCCAGGAAGAGCGGCGCGTCGAGAGCGAGGGCTGTCCGCAGCGCTCGCCCGGCAACCTCAGTCCGCTGGCCGATTGATGTCGGTCTCTGGTGTGGTGGTGAGCTGAAGTCGTTCGTTGAGACGGGTCCTGTAGGACTTCGAGCAGGGCAAGGTCCGGCCGCTGTGCAGCACCAGGCTGGCGTCGCCGTGCTCGCCGTGGCGCATTTCCTCGAGGGCGTCGATTCGAATCGCATGGCTGCGATGGACCCGCAGGAAGCGCTCGGGATCGAGCCGGGTCATCAGCTCTTTCATCGTGGAGCGCAGCGGGTAATCCTTTTCGCCCACGTGAAGATTGACGTAGTTGCCGGCGGCCGATACCGCTTCGATCCTGTCGGCCGGCACCAGGAACTCGCGGCCCAGCATCTTGACAAGAAAGCGCTCGGGGCGCTCATTGGCCGCGTCGATGCCCGGCTCGGGTGGGTCGGGCCAGCGCGCCTCGCCACGCAGCCGCCGCAGCACGAAGCGATATCCCTCGATCATCAGCACCAGGCCGAGATAGCTGCGCGCATCCTTCAGATATTCGTAGGCCAGCTCCCTCGGCCAGGGGCCGAAGTTGTAGTTCATGCCCATGGTGGCGTACACCGCTTCGCGCAATCCCACCATCAGGCAAACATGAACCAGGGTGTAGACCACCGTCCCCGCGACGTGGATCAACAGCAATGAACGCCAGCGACGCCAATCCAGCGGAAAGCGAGCGGTCAGCCAGACGATCGGCAGGATCAGAGTCAGCGCAGCGAGGGCGCTGCTCGTTTCCCAGGTGATCGCTTCCCAGGGAGCGACGTCAAGTGACCGGCGTTGGACATCCTGCAGGACGGTGAGGCTGTTGGCGGCTGCATTGACCAGGTAGTAGATCAACCAGAAGCCGATCTCGAAAGGCCGACGCCGCGGCTCGTAGCGATTCAGAATGTCGATTGCAGTGCTCATGATGGATCATGGTAGCCAGTCCTCCTCACTCGCGGTGGGCTGTTCGTCCCCAAGGTAGACCCATTGGTCCCTGAGTCCTTGCCGAACAGGCGGTCGGGATAGAAAACTGAGGAGCAGCCAAACGTCACTGGAGAAGAAATGCGACATTCAATCATGTTGGTCACACTCACCTTTTTCTGGACTTCCTTGATGCATGCACAGGAGCCGGAGTTGTCCCATGAGCATACAGTTCAGCGATTTGTCGAAGCATTCAACCTGCACGACAGTCATGCCATGGCTGAATTCGTTAGCGATGATGTCACCTGGTTGAGCGTTACGGGTCAAGATATCGCTGTTCAGGTCACGGGCAGGAGTGCGCTGGTTTCAAGCATGGATGCTTATTTCGAATCCTGCCCGACATGCCAATCGGAATTGTCCGGGATCCTGTCGACTCGCGACAGGGTCAGCGCGATAGAGATCGCAAGCTGGCAGGGAAAGAGTGGTTTGCGGTCGCAGAGAAGTATCTCCGTCTATGAATTTTCTCAGGGCCTGATTCAACGCGTTTACTACTTCCCCTCCGAGGCGCCTTAGGATGGGTCCCGTCATGACCACTCGCCGCCATGACATCGACACCCTTCGAGTCCTTGCCTTTTCGCTGTTGATTCTCTATCACGTTGGCATGGTTTACGTCCATGACTGGGGCTTCCATATCAAGAGTCCCCATCAGTGGGAATGGCTGCAGTGGCCGATGGTGGCAGTCAACCGCTGGCGCATGGACCTGATCTTTCTGATTTCCGGCATTGCGCTGGGACTCAGTCGCGCTCTCGATCAACCCTGGCGGATGGCTGTGCGACGCACGGGTTTGCTGCTGATTCCGTTGATCTTCGGCATGCTGGCCATTGTGCCGATTCAGGCCTGGGTCGAAGCCCGGGTGAATGGCGCATTCGATGCGGGGTTCGGTGCGTTTATTCTGCGCTACTGGCAGATCAAGCCCTGGCCGGAGGGTGGTTTTTCCGGCGCCGAATTCGGCATCACCTGGAACCACCTCTGGTATCTGGCCTATCTCTGGGCCTACAGCCTGGTTCTCGTGCCGCTACTGGTGCTGGCAAGACAAGTAAACGTTATCGGAATTGATCTGAAGCGGCCCTGGATCGGCAGCGCGCTCTGGCCGCTGCTTCTGATTGTGGTCCCAACCTTTGGCTGGTTTGCCGTGATCTACTGGCTGGAGCCGATCTTCGGTGATAGCAAGGCGCTGTTCGGTGATTGGGCAAACCACGCAAAGTTCTTTCCGGTGTTCCTGTTCGGGTTCGTGATTGCAAGAAACGAGGCGTTCTGGGCTACCCTGATTGCTTCTCGTTTTCGCGTGTTGTCCCTCGCGTCGTTCGGCTTCGTTCTGTATTTCGGGCTGCGAATTCTGGGTCGCGTGATCACGCCTGAAACGGTGGCCGAACTACCGAACTGGAACTGGCGGGCGATCTCGGATGCTGGCCATGCCATCTATGCCTGGTCAGCGCTGATGAGCATCCTCGCCTTCGGAGCTGTGTGGCTGAACAAGCCCTGGTCCTGGCTGCCGCTGGCCAATCGGGCGGTCTATCCCTGGTACATCCTGCATCAGAGCCTCATTGTGCCGCTGGCTTACCTGCTGATCACCTGGAACCTGCCGGGGTCCCCAGAGGCGCTCGGCGTGATTCTGGGTACCCTGCTGGGGTGTGGCCTTTTGGTGCATGGCCTGATCCTCAGAGTCCCCTGGCTCTGGCCCGTTTTTGGTGTCCAACTGTATCCCGTAGGACACCGATTGCCGACTCGGCCCGAGTCAGCTCCTGGCAGCACGAAACGTGAGGTGTAGAAAACTGTGAACGCGCCAGAATCAACGGTAGGTCTCGAGAAGAAGCGCCCAGTCAGGGCAATGACCGAGAAGTGCTTGCATGACCGCATCTGATGGATTTCGACACAGCAAGTTCTGGTCTTACGTCCTGCTGATTCTGGTTTTCTTCGCGTGCCTATGGGTTGGTTGGCGCGATTTTGATCCATGGATTCCGCAGACCGAGTTCCGCGAGAGTCTCCGTGCAGCCATTCGTTCGGTCATTCAGCTGCTGGTTCAATTTGTGGTTCCGGGAGCGATTCTTCTCTTCCTCGGTCGAGAAATTCTGACGGCACTTCGCCACCGGAAGAACGATTGAGCGGGGCGAATGCCCAGGTCGCCCTGAGGCTCTCAATGCTGAAGTCGAGACTCTCGCTCAGCTGGCCCACTTGATATTGCAGCCTACGCTGGGTTTCTGTTCCGGATTGATCTGCTGGCCGAGCAGCAGGGCGTTGACGGCGGCGCGCAGATCGGCGCCGGTGACGGGACGCCCGTTGCCGGGCCGGGCGTCGTCGAACTGACCGCGGTAGACAAGCTTGCGTTTGTCGTTGAAGAGGAAGAAATCGGGCGTGCAGGTGGCGTCATAGGCGCGGGCGACGTCCTGGGTTCGATCGTAGAGGTAGGGGAAGGGCAATTCCTTTTCTTCGGCGAGCTCGGCCATACGCTCGGGACGGTCCTGGGGGTAGCCGGTGACATCGTTGCTGCTGATCGCCACGATGCCGACCTGTGGCCGGTCATAATCCGTGCCGAAGTCCACAAGTCCGTCCAGCAGGTGTTTGACGAAGGGACAGTGATTGCAGATGAACATCACCACGGTGGCTTCCGATCCGGCCACGGCATCGAGAGTGAGTGTTTCCCCGCTCAGCGGTTCGGGTAGCTCGAAATTCGGAGCCGGGCTTCCCAGGTCACGCATTCTGGATTCGGTCTTGGCCATGGCAGCAGTCCTGTGTCGATCCGGTTCTGATCGATAGTTTAAATTTTTCGCGAGCTGTTGTCTTTATTGCCGGCTTTACAGGGTGAAAGGTCTCGTATCGGTCCCACTCTCATTGTGATGACATGCCTCCTTGAGCAGGATCGCCAGGCGGCGCGCGCCGGGGCCGGCGGCATCGGCGTCGGCGTAGACCAGGTACAGGGTAGCCCAGCGCTCGGCGCCTTCGACCAGCGGCAGTGGCTTGAGCGTCCCGGCCTCCAGCTCTTCGCGGATGATCTCCTCGGCGTACCAGGCAAAACCCAATCCCATGCAGGCAGCGCGCAGCGAAGTGGCCTTGGCGCTGACGGTCCAGCGCCGGTCGCTCACCCGGTACGCTTCGTCCTCTGCCTTTTGCGTGCCGGAGTCGCGCACGACCAGATGACGATGGTGGCGCAGGTCGGTGGAGCTCAGCGGTCGCCCGAGTCGATGCAGGGGGTGATGCGGCGCGGCGGCGGCAATAAAGCGGACCTGGGTCAACGGATTGCCGACAAAGCCCGCCGGGATCGACGAGGCAATGGCCAGATCGACCTGGCCGGAGTTGAGTAGTTCGGTGGTTCCTCCCAGCACCGATTCGTGCAGCTGGATGCGCATATCCGGCTGCTCATCGGAGAGCTCAGCGAGGCAGGCCAGCAGGCGCCAGGTCGGGAAGATGATCTCGGCGGCCAGGCGCAGCTCGGCTTCCCAACCCGCGCTGATCCGGCGTGCCGCCCGTTCCAGGCGCTCTGCTTCGGCCAGCAGTGCCTTGCCGCGGCGGTAGAGCAGACGGCCAGCCGCACTCAGTTCCGCCTTGCGCCCGACCACCTTCAGCGCCTTGATGCCGAGCAGGTCCTCAAGCCTGTGTACAGCATAACTGACCGTAGACTGCGACTTGTCCAACGTCTCGGCGGCCTGGGCATAGCCACCGGCATCGACCACCGCGATCAGGGCTCGCCATTGTTCCAGGCTGATTCGAGGTGCGCTCATGGAGTGATTCTAAATATCGATAAATTCGAATACTTTACGCAGTATTTTGCGCTTTTTATTCGATTAATTCAATATCATACTTTGCCCTGGCATGAATAAAAGCGGTCCAGCAGTGACCCTGAGGAGTAACCCATGAAGACCTTGCTCGTGATTCGTAGCAGCCTGTTCGGCGGCCAGGGCCAGTCCAGCCAGCTGATCGAGGCCTACACCAGGGGTTGGCGCGATCGGAATCCCGGCGCGCGCGTGGTGTGTCGTGACCTGGCGGCCGACCCCATCCCGCATCTTGCTGGCGAAGCCTTTGCCGGCTTCCACGTCGACTCGGTGCAACGCACGCCGGCCCAGCAGGCCACCGTGGCCGTTTCCGATGCCCTGATAGCCGAGTTGAAGATTGCCGATGAGATGGTGATCGGCCTGCCGATGTACAACTTCACCGTGCCCTCGACCTTCAAGTCCTGGATGGATCACGTCGCCCGCGCCGGAGTGACATTTCAGTACACGGAAAACGGCCCGGTCGGCCTGCTCGAGGACCGGCGCGTGGTGGTGATCGCCACCCGCGGCGGTCACTATGCCGGTACCCCCGCGGACACGCAGACCGGGCTGGTACGGAATTTTCTCGGCCTGCTCGGGCTCAAGCAGGTCGAGTTCATCCATGTCGAGGGACTCGCCATGGGGCCCGACTCTGCCGAATCGGCCCGGGAGACCGCTCGGAAACGATTGAAAGGTTTAGTGTCCCCCGCCGTTAATTCTGTAACATTCAGCGAGTCGAAAAGCGCTTAGCTGCAAGGCAGAGCTCGCAGGGAATGCTTATTGCCTTTCCAAGAGCTCTAACACGCGCCACGGCACTCCATCTTCGCTTGTTCGAGCAAGCTCGAATCCGCAAAGCCTGCGTGCCTGC
>Ga0102934_1000052_pt1 | contig 57142 bp, 44 predicted proteins | sample SalPonR2_A_D1_MG_FD_78175 | JGI IMG/M metagenome (GOLD analysis project Ga0102934, IMG submission 78175) | Salt pond soil microbial communities from South San Francisco under conditions of wetland restoration - Salt Pond MetaG R2_A_D1_MG | ecosystem: Environmental > Aquatic > Marine > Intertidal... | reverse complement strand
GGCCAGCACCATCTCCGAGAGCAAAGGGGGCTGGGAGCGGTTCAGGTAGTAGATACGGCCGCCATTGGGCACGAAGCCAAAGTTGGCCACGTCGTCCAACAAGTTCTGCACCAGGCCCCGGGCAGTGTCCTTCATGTCGCAGGCCAAGAGCCCCAAGACGATCCAGTACGAGTCCCAGTAGTAGCTTTCCCGGAAACGCCCGCCAGGGATTACCACTGGGTGCGTGCGCCGCAGGATCGAGTACCGCTGCGGGTTCAGGAAGACGTCGTCGGAGACCTTGCGTGTCAAAGAGGCGAAGGCCTGGTTCAAGGTTTGGGCCCATGCGTAGTAGGAGGAGCCGGGTGTCAGGCTCTGCAAAACGGAGGGCGAGTCGGTGAAGTCTTGGGGCTGTATGGCCACTAGCTCCGAGCCTGGGGTCGAGAAGTGCTCACTTACGAAAGCAGCGAGGATTTTCGGGTCTTTTCTTTCCTCAGGTCTGAGGGCATAGAACTTTTCAAGGACCACCTCGGGATCCATACGCATGGACATGTCTACAAACTCCTTCGAGTCTTGGAAGATTCCGGCCGTCTGGACTGCCTTCAACAGCTCGCCCTCGCAGAAGACTTTACAAGCTCTTTCTGCAGGGCTGTCGAAGGCGCGCTTTCGGCGCTGCCAGACCCATGACCCTACCCTAGAGCTGCTCGCGGCCCCAAGTTGTCTGCGTTAGAAGAAGGCGTGGAGTGAGAGTCAGGGCGACAAAATATCAGGACACGAGGGATCGGGCCGAAGGCCGGTGCACACATGTGAAATTTATCATTCGGTGTTCGAAACAGCATGCTCGCTTCACCTCTCCTTCCTTCGCTTTCAAAAAAAGACCAGGTAGACGTGCAAACAAAGCTCGTTCGCCTACTAACCTGTCACCACGTCGTAGGTCGGCCTTCCCCTGCGCAAGGACCTGGTGCCTTAGCGGCAAAGATGCTACGCGTCTTCGAAGACGAGATGCAATGCCCGGCTTACGATTCAATTCGTCTGTTTGGGTGCCTCTCCAACAGCTTAGCAGGCAAGTAGCCGCTAATAACGCGCACCAAAAGAAAACATCTCTGCCGCGAAGAGCCCACGACGACAAATTTGGACCTCTCTGGCGTTTGGGGGTGATAAACGATCCATAGTCTCTGCGCATCCCATCCCAGCCCCCGCTATGGGTCCTGTGTCATATTGCTTTCGACTGTGAGATTAAATCGTGCTAAACGCGGTATGGATATGTCTGAATCGTTTCCCCTTCGCCTGTGCCAGACCCGCCCCCTTCAAGTCCTCGTCCGCTCTTGGCGCTTGAGCCGCGGGCGAGTCTGTTCCGAGACGAGGTTGGAAATGAAGGCTGCGCCACAGCGACTGGCGTGTGTCCCCCTCCGCCGTGATAAATTCGATGCCGTACTTTTTCTTCGAGCCATGCGCTCATCGTGGCAGTTGTTGCAGTGCGGCACTGTGCTAGGCCGTGACGGCAGGGGCGAGGGTCTCGCTGAAGCCCAAGACGAAGACGAAGAAGCACTCAATGCCGTGCTAGCCTTGCTGGGACCCTTTGTCCTCCCCGCGCTCACCCAGTGGATTCGTGAAAGAGTCTAACGAGAATTCTTTGCCCCTACTACAGCGCGGTGTCTATGTTTGTTGTACTCCAGAGCTTACGCATGAGAGATCACTAACTTCCTGCACCCCCTTACCGTGGACAGATAGCCCTTGCTTTACTTTGCCTTTCCTTTCTTCCGAAATGCACGCCATTGGCACCGATATTTTGGATTTGGGAAAATCCCTACGGGCTGGTGGAAAGCGAGGAGCGATATTGTCTCCACATGCGAAGGCTGAGGAAGCAGGATTTCTCCTACCGGCCGTAGAGGACCCGGCGTCGTTCTGCAAAACGAATTTTGGCGTCGGATATGGGACAGATCAACACCAGGAGCTGAAATTTGCAAAGGGAACCACAACGCTCGCATTCAAATTTGATGGAGGCATTGTTGTAGCCGTGGATTCTCGGTCAACGCAAGGCGCCTATGTAGCCTCGGGCACCGTCAAGAAAGTCATCGAGATCAACCCGTACCTGCTCGGGACTATGGCAGGAGGTGCCGCAGACTGCTCTTTCTGGGAGAGAAATCTGGGCATTCAGTGTCGTCTTTATGAACTGCGGCATAAGGAGCGCATATCGGTGGCCGCAGCGTCCAAATTGTTGGCGAACACGGTAATGCAGTACCGAGGCTACGGTTTGTCCATGGGCACCATGATCACGGGGTGGGACAAGACCGGGCCCCAGCTCTTTTACGTGGACAACGACGGCATGCGGCTCAAGGGCAACCTCTTTTCTGTGGGCTCGGGATCTACATACGCCTATGGCGTGCTCGATGCGCACTACCGCAAGGATTTGAGCGCAGACGAGGCCATCGAGTTGGGCCGCCGCGCCATCTACCACGCCACGCACCGAGATGCGTACTCTGGTGGAATCATTAATGTCTACCACGTGCAGGAGCAGGGGTGGGTCAAGGTATTCTCGGGGGACTGTAACGAACTCCACTACAAGTATCAGGAGGAGAAGACGGCAAGCATGGCCATGTAAAGAAGGCGAACACGGGGAGGGGCGGGTCCAAGAGTGTCGGGCGAAGTGCAGGGGCCAACATAGAAGGAAACATACGGGACTCGTCCCTTTTGTAGGCTAAACACGAGACACAGGGTCTCAAAGCAAATGAAAAAAGGTGCTTTCAAAACCTCGCTACTGGTCTTGTGACATGCTATCTACACTTTCAATCACACAATATCTTGAAAAAATTGCACATTTCAAGCATAGAAAGCAGTGAATAAAATTCGATATATCTATCAACGATCTACTTACCGCATACCACAGGCCTGAGAGTTCTTTCACTCATGTCTTTCCCTCGGACAGTCCCCATCCTCTCGCTGCAGCCGAAGCCGCATCAGTTTGCCCGAAGTGCGGTCTCCGGACACCAAAATTGGCAACAGCGCATCTTTATCTTGATTGTCAAACACCCCGGGGATTTCCTGGGCTGGAAGCGCGCCGAAACCCACCGAGCATTCCCAACGACGGCTCAGGAAGTGGCGAGGCGGGGCCGGATGGGACGAAGGCGCGTGGGCGGTCAGGGAGCCGAGGAGATGGGCCCGCCCCCCTTGCTCCCCTGGCTCAGAGGCTTTCAAGTCGTACGAGAGGAGGGAGCCATCGGGAGTCATGGTCATGCAGAGGGTTCCATCGTGCGGATCGAGGACGAAGCCCGTGCTTGCGGGCCTGCTTGAGGTAGGAGGGATGTCGCACAGACCCCGGGAAGTGGCAAAGCGCAGGTCTAGCAGCCGAATAGCTCCCAGCCGGTCGCTCACCGCCAGCCTTCGCTCGTCGTGCAGCAGCTCGAGCTGATCCACCAAGCAGCCCATGCGAGTCAGCGGCCTGGAGGACGTGGCGCCTGACCGCAGGTCTACTCGCTGTACTTGGCCGTTGCGCAGGCCTAAGAAGACAGGGCGGTCCTCCGCGCCGCCGGGGCTCCAGTGGGAGGCGAAGCAATCACTGGCTAGGGAGAAGGGGTGCCTGAGCTGCCGGCGAGCCTCCAGGTCCAAGACGACCAGGGGCCCCGGGGAGAGGCCTGGCAGAAGGCGCCGCCCCGCGACGTGGTCCCACTCGACGCCCCACAGGTCGCGCGATCCCAGCAAGAAGCGGGTCGACGCCAACGCCGTGCACTCCTCTAGCGTCGACCCGTCGTAGCTCTCGCCTCGAAGCGCACAGACCGTTACGGCGGCCGCCCCTCCTCCCGAGCCCGCGCTCGCTCCCGTCTCGGCGACAGCCAGGAGGCCGGGGAGGGCGTGGCTTTGCCCCCACCTCCTGTCGTCGCGCCAGCGGACCCTGGTGATGGAAGAGGCAAGGCTCAAAATGCCCGTCTGAAAATGCTCGCCTTGCGACAGATGGCTGAGACAGAGCGTTCCGTTCCTGGCGCCTGTCGCCACCCACCCTCTCATCACGTCCACGTCCTCCAGTGTCGAGTCCTGGCCCAGGACGGCTCCGGCGGCACTCAGGCGCAAGAGCCCACCCAAATCGCCCATGTGGAAGCGCCGCCCGCGCTGCCCTTCCCGCAGCCTCAACCGCCGGTAGATATTTTGCGGCGGACCACGCGACAGCTGCGGCGTCCTTGGTGGCGGTGATGGCTTCTCGGGCGGGATCCGCGCTTGTCTGCTTGGAAGGGACCCTCGCAGGGATGACTGCTCAAGTCGAAAGTACCGTCCACAACCTTCGTCAAAGTAATATCCTGCCAAGACCGTTGAGATGTTGGAAACGTGAGCAATTCACGAGAAGGACCCCCAATTAAGAGTATACCTTTTGGGCCAAGTCTCAAAGTGAGCACCGAATTTTGCTCATGTGCCGCCTTAACTTACCTCGGATTACTGGCTGACGGCCACGTCCCAGTCCAGGACGATATCCGTTGTCAGAAATAGCTAATGATGACGGCGGTGCGGCGCAAGGGGAAGAAGCGGGTCCTGCGTCCATCCCGGCTTCTTCACTATTGACTACCGGTTCTTCGATTTTTTCCTCTCCATCTCCTCCTTTCGTTTTTACCCCTCCTCCCTCCCCTGCTGCTTGCTGCCTCCGCCGCTGCTCCTCAAGTTGGCGCTCGAAAGCGTGCGGATCGACCCTCCTGCCTCGCCTCCGCCTCCTCCCTCTTGCCGCCATCCCATCCTGACAAATGCGCAGCTCATGTTCGACCCTAGGGCCTCTAGTACCGCTACTCTGACCACGACTATCACTACCTTTCATTATCATGGAAGCTGGGCCGACGCTTTGACTTTTCCGAAGTAGCGGATGCTCGTCGTACGTTCCATGTTTTCTTTCCTATGTTGGAAACGGAGACTTCCTTAGACTTCAATTTCATGCCTACGAGAAGCGGAAGTATTGCGCTACAGATGATGTTACCTGTAGATAGAGACATTCCCCGACATCGATGACTATTTTTTTCGAGATGCATTTCGCGATGGAACCCAAGCAAAGCAAAAAGACTTGAAACTAGGCTAAGCATCGCATCTCCTCACGAGAGGCACCATGCTGGACGGAATTTATGGCCCCTTCTCTCGCTCCTTCACGAGCACCAAGCAAGTTCACAGCTCGCTGCGTCCCTTACATTGAAAAGCGTTCATGGTTATTGAGGACCAGAACTGTTGAGCTCTGGACTTCTGGGGGCTGCCCTCGAAGCACCGGCTGTTGGGAGCTTACTACATGCGTTCAGCGATTCGAAAGGCGCTGCTACGCTTTAGATTAAGAGAGGCCCTCTCATGTAATCTCACGTACGACAAAGCTTCAAAAGTAAAAAAGAATATTTGCCGTCATAAGGCTTCAAAGGAGCTTTAATGTAGGAAGACCATTGCCGCAATTATCCGGCGAAACGGTCCTTTCACCGACGAATTAGACAAGACAAGCGAGTCTACCAGGACTGCATCCTGTGCAGGCGCTAACAAAGCACTGAATTGTTCCGCATTACTTTGACGTTTATCGTTTTCCTCCATGGAAATTTTTCGCATCCAATGTGCTAAGATATGCGGTACCATGAAGCTCAGACGTATTGAGGGCACGAAGCGAGCGGGGTCGGAAGCTTTGCCGAGATGGTTGTCCAGGCTTACAATATTCCAGGGATCATTTTGTAAGGCACAAGCGCGCAGTATTTATCCCAATGCTTGCCATACTTGTCACGGCAACGGGCATCGTCACGGAAAGCCCGGTCAAAGAGGAGGGGGGTCAAGAAAATCACGTAGAAGTAGGCCAAAAAGAAGCGAAGGCCGTAGAAGCCTGCCGGGCAGCTCCATAAGAAAGCGCCCATAATCTCTGGGACGTAGTGAAAGTGGCGCGCTACACCCCACCAGCCTGACGCGAGAAGGATAGAGGAGCGCTTCTCGCCCTTCTCGGTCGTGTAGGAGGCGGTGATGAAGACAGGAGGCTTGCCCCAGATGCTGCACTTCCCGTCCGAGGCGCGGAAGACCTGACGCTGACGGTCAGCCCAGTAGTTGATCCCCACGCAGGCAGCGCCGGCCGAGAGGAGAAGGAGGGCAGTGAGGCTGCCGATGTCGCGGCCGCCGTGGTTGACCAGGAAGTAGGAGGGGGAAGTGTAGACGGCAGGCACCCAGACCAAGCAGCCCCAGCAGATGTAGTAGCCCGCGCGGTCGTGCTGGATGTCCATGGAGCAGAGGTAGCCCGTCTCCCAGTAGAAGAACTTGGTGATGTAGATGAGCTGGAGGAGCACGCTGACGAGCATGGCGTTAGAGAGAAAACCGTCCTTCTCGGCCTGGGCCTGGGCGTAGCAGAGGATGCCGAGCGCCCAAAACATCATCCCGAAGCGGCAGTTGGTGAACATTTTCAGGTCGAAGCCCAGCACGCGCGGGTAGAGCTCGGTGCCCCAGTAGAAGTCGATCACCCAGTTGCCGGAGGAGCCCGAGTCTGAGGAGGAGGGGAAGGTGAGGCCCTTGACCAAGAGGAAGAGACAGAAGGCCAGCGAAAAGACGTTCATGGCCGACAAGAGCTCTCCCATGTGGTGGTAGACCCAGGACACATGCAGGCCGTGGGCGGGGCCGTACCGCTGTAGGAGGAAGAAGAGAAGGAGGGAGGCGGCGTACGCCTGCATACCGTTGGCACGGTAGACCGGCACGTTCCCTGCGGGCGTCACGGTCGCTTTGAAGGTCTTGCCGGGCAGGAGCCTGAATGAGAGCACATAATTGAGTCGTTCAGGGTTGTGAGCTGATAAAGCATGAATCGCCGACACGTGCGGTTAGCTCAAGGTTCAGAAGAGCAGTCGGATGTAGCGAGAATTAACAACGAGGGTTAGAGACAAGTCGACCTAAACATCCCCACCACAAGAGCCCCATCCTCCCCGTATAAGCATGGTTTTGCTGGAAGATGCCAGTTGGACGGGTAAAGTAAAATTGTGCCGGGGGCGGAAGCTGTCAAGGCACTCACCGCATGAAAGCCAACTCCACCGCCATGTAGGAGAGAATGACCTTCCAGGCTGTGGGATCAAAGGGCGAGGGCACAATGATTTTTAAGTAGCCCCATCCATGCTGTACTTAGGGATGTCAGGGCGTGAGTGAGACATCTACGGTCGATGATTCCCGCTCGTGTTAATGGCCTGTTGTCCGCATCAATGAGGCTGACTCACCGCTCGGAAACTCTCGATCAGCCTGCCAAAATCTCCGTCCAGATGCTGCATGGTGAACCACGTGATGAAAATGAAAATAGGGGTCGTTCCCATGAGAAAGAGAGGTCCCAAACTCTCGCGACCAGGCAGGAGGCCCGAGGATTTGCCATTCTTGTTCTGCCACATGCCCTGAGCGCGCTTGTATTTAATCCGGATCAGCGACCGACCACACCGTCAAGGCGAGACTCCTGGAGGATTTGGTGAGAATGAAACCGTCACGCGGTCAGTTCTTACGATGATGCAGGCGGCAACCCTCCTCCCTCCCCCTGCTTGCTCCCGTCGCCCTTGTAAGAAGGAACAATGGAGGGGGCGGCGATTCCCGGCGAGGCAGAGGCGGGGACTGGCGACCTCTTCCTCACGCACTCGTGACCGCCGCAGCCCGCCCGACACGGCCATGTTCGTCTGACGTTGTCGCCCTCAATTTCGATCCCGCCTGTTCTAGACAGCCCACACATAGATAGCTCGCAGCGAGTGCGTGAGGGGCACCGTGAGGGTGAGCAGCCGGCATAAGGGGATTGGCGAGCAAGCCGAACACGAAAAGACGGCGTGCGTCTCTCAGCAACCCTCAGGAGCAAAACCTAAAATAGACATTGAACCGCACACTGCCTCGCAATGGAGAGAATTAAGAAGCTATTCGAGAGGAAAGAAGCACCCACGAGCCGAGTTTTTCATGTAAGTCCTCCAGTTGTTACTCGGCAGGCTGCTGTCCTCTGGAACATGTGTCATTTTAAGAATGCCGCGTATTTGAGGCTTCTAAGGCCACTCGGGACACTTCACTGGCAACTTTATGCTTCTCTAACGAAACTTTTGTAGGAAGTCAAACGCCTCGTCAGTTAATAAGCATATGATGATCTTCAAGCGTTCTAGCTGTGCGGGAGGTAGCCATTCGCGTTCCTGCTCCCCAGCCAAAGAGTACATCCCTATGAGCGCCTGCGAGAATCAAAAATAATACCTATGAAACTGACTTATTTCTCAATAAATACTCCTATTATCTCGTATCTCAGGTAGCTTCGGCCGAGGCGGGCCACACGGGGCACGAACATGACGGACATGCGTACTGCAACAATAGCGTTTCTACGTCCAAATATACCGTGCTTTCATTCTTCCCCAAAAGCCTCTTCGAGCAGTTTCGCCGGCTCGCCAATGTCTATTTCCTAGTCATCATCATATTGCTGATGTTGGGGACTTACACGCCGCTTTTTGACGCGCCCCTCACGCCCTACACCACTCTTTTTCCCCTTCTGGTGGTGCTGGCTGTGACCATGGGCAAAGAAGGTTTCGAGGACGTGAAGCGACACATAGCCGACCGAGAGACCAATACCGCCCCGGTAGAGATGCTGAGCTTAGAGAAACCTGGAGAGTTTGATTCGATGCAGCGGCAGGAGATACGGGTGGGCCGCGTGGTGCGGGTATTGGACAAACAGATGGTGCCGGCAGACATGATCCTCCTCACTTCCTCGGAGGCGGAAGGCAGCTGCTACGTAGAGACCAGCAACATCGACGGTGAGACGAATCTAAAGATCAGGCAAGCGGCCAAGACCGCGGCGGACGGCGTCGGATCCATGTGGCAGGATGACCCCGCCGATCTTCACGGGTGAGTCGTCCGGGAGGGCCTCAGCTCTGCTGAAACATTTCCCTGTCTCGCTTGCGTTATCTTCGCGTGCCAGACATTTTAGAGCCCTGCCTCTATCTCGCCCCGATGTGGGTCCTGTTCCACTTTCTTACCTTCGTCTGTGTCGTTGATAGCTGGATGTTTACATCGCTCACTCATCGTTGACCTCATTCTGCCCGATTTATAATGTCTTGCAGCTGGCAAGGAACAGTTGAGTGCGAATTGCCCAACTCCCACATTCATAGCTTCAGCGGGGTTCTGCGTCACGAGAAGGAGGGAAATCGAGAGACTCCGGTGGACGAGAGCAACCTGTTGCTGCGCGGCTCCTCGGTGCGCAATACGAAATGGGTCCTAGGGCTAGTGGTTTACACGGGCAGGGACACAAAAATAGTTCAAAACTCGCGAGAGGCACCCAGCAAACTCTCCACCGTGGAGCATACGGTCAATAACATGCTCTACCTGATCTTGACGGCCCAGGTGGTGCTCGCCACTGCCTCCGTCGTGTGCTTTGTCGTCTGGAACAAGGTCCGGCGTTTCAAGCTAGACTACATTTGTATCGAGGCGGCTAGCAGCGAGAATGCATTTTACGCCGAGAATTGCGGGACAGCGATCGAGCCGTCCAATTTGGGCATGTGGTTTACGTTTTTTACACTATTTAATAACTTCGGTAAGTAATATCCGCTTTCGAGATCTAATTAAATTTCCGCAATCGCGCCCTCATCCCCACGCGTATTTCGACATCCCAGTGCCCATTTCACTTTACGTGACAATGGAGATGGTGAACTACTGCCAAGCCTTTTTCATAGACAACGACATCAAAATGTACGACTCCGAGGCAGATATGCCGGCGATGGCACGCACCTCCAACATGAACGGGGACCTGGCCTCGATCCAGTACGTCTTCTCGGATAAGACGGGCACGCTCACTCGCAATGTCATGGAGTTTCGGCGCTGCTCCGTTGCCGGCACGGTATTCGGGAATATGGAGGTGAGCGAGAACGCCCCACCCGACAAATCTGTGGTTGAAGGCCAGCCCCTCTCCGACCTTGCCAAGCAGGCCATCTCGCAGGGTTCAGGCTCAGCAGCATACTCCTTCATGCTTGTGCTGGCTGTGTGCCACACCGTCGTCATGGAATCGCTGGACGACGGGGGCACGGCCTACCAGGCTGAGTCCCCCGACGAGGAGGCTCTAGTCTCGGCAGCGGCCGATCTGGGCTTCCGCTTCACAGGCCGCGGGCCCGGGGAAGTGCGACTGAAGGTTGGTGGTGACGACAAGGCAGGCGGCGAGGAGTTGACCTTCCAGTTGCTCTGCACGATCGCGTTCACGAGCACTCGAAAGCGCATGTCTGTGATAGTGAAGACTCCTGATGGCAAAGTTCTCCTTCTGACTAAAGGTGCCGATAACATCGTGGGAGGACGGGCCAAAGAATTTCACAGCACGGACAGCGATGCCGTCGATGCTCACCTGCGTCTCTTCTCCGAGGACGGTCTGCGCACTCTCATGCTGGCAGTCCGCGAGCTGCCGGAGAGCGAGTTCGACGCTTGGTTCCAGGGCTACCAGAAAGCGGCAGCATCCATTCAGAACCGTACCGAGGCCATCGGTGCGGTGGCCGATGAAATTGAGCGAGACCTGGTTGTAGTTGGCACAACGGCCATTGAGGACAAGCTTCAAGAAGGCGTGCCAGACACGATCGCGGACCTCTTAGATGGAGGAATTAAAGTTTGGGTCCTGACAGGCGATAAGATGGAGACCGCTATCAACATCGGTTACTCTTGCCGGCTGTTGAGCTCGCGAATGACACTCCTGAAACTGAAAGATACCGGCGACCCGGCCACCATCCGTCGGCACCTGAAGAAGCTTCTGAATGCGTTGGACTGGCTGGTGGAGCGAGAGCGGAAACTCGGCGACACGCTTGGCCGGCGCATCATGGAGCGAATGACACAATGCGCGCGGCGGGGCCCCGGGGACTTTCGCTCCTCATGGCAAGCCGGCGAGGAGGATGTAAAGATCCTGGAGGATGAGGACCTAAAGGTGTGCTTTCGGCCTCAGAATGAGGCACCGCACTTCAAGGAGCTGACGAGTGACACTGTCGCACTGGTGGTGGACGGCCCGGCGCTGGCCCACGTGCTCGGTGACCCAGAGTACGAGGCCATGTTCCTGCGTCTTAGCAGCATCTGTCGTTCAGTCGTTGCCTGCCGCGTCAGCCCGGCGCAGAAACGCTTGGTGGTCCGTCTGGTCAAGGCGGGCGTCAAACCCATGCCCATCACCCTCTCCATCGGCGACGGTGCCAACGACGTGGCCATGATCCAGGAAGCACAAATTGGGGTGGGAATCAGCGGGAAGGAAGGGCAGCAAGCAGTGAACAGCGCTGACTTTGCTATTGCGCAGTTTCGGTATTTGAGGAGGCTGCTCTTAATCCACGGGCGGTACGACTATCGGCGCATGTCCAAGGTCATCCTCTACTCCTTCTACAAGAACATGGTCCTCACCTTCATCCTCTTCTACTACCTCTTCTTCACGGGGTTTTCTGGGCAGTCCTTGTTCAACGACCTTGTCTACAGTGCCTTTAACTTTCTATGTGCTATGCCGATCATCTGGTACGGTGTCTTTGGTGGTTTCTCATTTCCCGAACCGTGAGCTTGCCTTTCAGTGATGCTCGTAGTACAAACACGTTTTTTTTCCTCCTTTCATCCCTCCTTTCTCCCCTCTCAGTGTCGGCTTCTTTGACATCGACATCTTCCCCCAGCACGTGCTCGCCTGGAAGTGGGTCTACATGTCTGGTCGCGACCACATGGACCTGAACATCCGCCTGATGGTCCAATGGTTCGTGCAGGCCCTGCTCGATTCCGTTCTCATTTTCTGCTTTAGCCTCTTCGCCGCCAGGAGCGCCCACGAGATATGGGGCTGGGACGGAGACGTGGCGGGGCTTTACCTCTTCGGGACAACGGTCTACTCGGTCATGCTCTTGGCCGTGTCCTTGAAGGTCGCCACCATCACCTACACCTGGACTCGCGTCAGCTGGTTCTTCTTCATCGGGTCCCTGCTCCTCTATCTCATATTCATCTTTTCGTACTCCGCCATGCCCGCCTCCACAACCTTCTACAACGTGGCTGCACACATGATGCGCATGGCGCCCCACTGGTTGCTTGTGCTCCTGGGGTCCGTAGTATCGGTGGCTTTGGACCACTTCATAATTTCAGTCAAGCTTGCCTTTTCACCTACACCAGTCGATGTTGCGGTTGAGAAGTCACGAATTTTGGCAGGTTGTAGTAATACCCGTCTTTCTTCGGCCCCATTCAGACACGCAACGGGACTATCCAAAAGGACCGCCGTATCTACTAGAAATGTGCAGAACATCACCTCTGGAAGCGAAGAGGAGGAGTTTGATCCTTCAAAAACTCAGACAGGGGAATCAACTTCCAATGGATTCATAGCCAAAAACGTTTAAGGGATGGCGTGTGAGAGCAATTACACGCGAGTCTTTTCGTAGGGCTACCGAGATCCATATACATATTGAATGAAGCTAGGGGGGAATATGAAAGAACAACCATGTCTGCCTAACAAGTAAGATTTCGCCTTCAGTATGAATACCATTCGATTAAAATAGAAAACAGGCGTGCCATGCTATAACCTTTCTTTTCTCGCCTGACATGTTAGTCAAGGTTAAAATGTCGCGGCGAACATTTTGCCGAGTGTAAAGTGCGAACGATGCGAACATTTACTCCGCATCAGGCACAATATTACAACAGGTTTGTGATCAATGTGCCGTTTTTAGTAAATTTTCGAAAGGTTGGAGACGCGGGGTAAAAGGAGTGAATCATGCAGAATCTTTTGCCGCCGGCGGAGGGACTCTCGGGAGCAGCGATCTCAAGCGGACGCTAGGCTTTTCCTTGCGCCGCGCTCGCAGCTCTGGCTACCTTTTACATCGCGGTCACGACATGGGTGCGACATGTCTCTCCCTCATGCACACGCGCTGAATATTTTTCGAATGTGTTCGGGCTGGGATAATTATCAGCGTTCTGTTTAAGCTTCCCTTTGATCGCCCGATTTCCCTCAGCGACGGAAAGGCTGCCAATGATCGCACCACAGAAAGGGGGTTTACCGAAAGCAGTTTGTCTATTCGTCGGCCCGTCTACCTGGAGTCAAATATTTAAAGCTCATCTCGTTGACCTAACACACCACATCTCATTAAGGAGCCGAACTTGGTCGTGGGACACGTCAAGGTTTGAAAGTAATTTCGCCCGGGGCAGCACACGCCGCTCCCCCTTCTTTCTTCGCTCGCTTCCGCCCTCAACCATGAGCACAACCGGCTGCAAACCCAGCAGTGCTAGCAGCACGCCGCGCCGCCACACTCCCAATCGTAGAGTAGTTCGGACACTGAACGGCCAGGAGCTGAGCATCAGCATCCCGGATAACTTTCACCAGCAGCACATGCACATCACACACCATCTGCAACAGCAGCACTGTCAACAGCTCCAGCAACCCGGCAGTGCCAACTCCATGATGGTTTCGCCGGCGCTTCCGAGCCCTAATTTCAATAATTTTATGCTAACACTGTCGCCTTTAATGCAACTGAGTTCTCCGCAGCCTACCATGTCACCGCGGGACGAAATGGGAGTGTCAAGCAATGGGGGTATTCCCTCGAGCATGTACGTCGCTAAAGTGCCCGAAAGACTTTTGTCTCAGCTGTGTGAGGGTGCGTGCACTGTAATATCAATGTGTGCGGACAGAGGGCCGTGTTCTCATCCTCGTGAGATTCGCAGTCGCCTCGAGGGATCCTAGCTCCTCGTGCAGGACAAACACTCATGCAATGTTGCAACCCAGTTTCCTATCCCCATTAGTCAGCGCATGTGTGTGCGTGTTTTCGCTTTTTGGTAATATACATATTTGCATGTACGACAAAGGATTGCCGCGCTTATAGCAAAAGATGACCTGATTTCAATGCTCGCACCCTTTCTGTCGGCAGGGCACACATGGTCGGCACCGCGGATGAGATCCAGTTTGCCTTCCAAACTGGAAACGAGGTGGCCACGCCAACCGTGACATCCACCACGAATAATAATACTGCCTCGCTCAATCTTGCCCCCCCGCCTCTGCCGACGCAGGCCCTTATGCCACCGCCCCCACCACGCGTTCGCCCTCCGCGTGAGCAGGAAGGGGATCTTGAGAGTCAGGGGCATGAGGGCAGTCGACACGAGCGAAAAGGTCTCGACGATTTCCAGGGGCTAGAGCAACATGAGCAGCAGCAACAGCTTCTGGAAAGAGAGGAAGAAATTGACCCGCACAATCAGCACCTGCCGGTGGCGGCCCCCGAGGCCTTGGGGGGCGGGGACGGCGCCCTCGCTGACAAACTCAACTTGATGCACATGGTCATGGTCGACGCGGAATGCATTATGGAAGGAAAGGGCTCGCTCATGGGCCCGACTACCCCCACAATGCAAGGGGTGGGGATGGAGAGCTATCCTCGCTCTTTGGTGATGGGTTTGGGGGCAGGCGAGGCCTTCGACGCCTCAGGCTCGGATGAGGGGGAGAAAGGGGAATGCGAGGACGGTGGAACGGGGGAGGGAATGTTTGGAAAACATTTGGAGCGGCGGGTGGTACAACTTTACGGGTATGGGGTCGAGAATGAGGAAGATGAGGAAATATACGAGGCGGAAGGGGGCTATATCTCCTCATCTTCTGAATGCACGAAAACAACCTTGGAGCATCTCCAACAAGAGCACCGTGGTGCCCACAACCATAAGCACCCTAATCATTCGCCTTCACCGGCTGTTCCTGGTATCAGTCGTAGCCAAGGACAAGGGCCCAGCGCCGCAGCAATGGCTGCTGCTGCTGCCGCGACCTCAAGCCGCTCCCGGTGCAACTTGAGTTCCCAGAGGAGGAACCAATCATCAAATAACAGTCATCCCGGCGGCTCATCGCGCCCTGTCCGAGTGGAGGCAGCCATCCGCCGACAGAACCCCAGCCAGGAGGCACGTCGGTCTCCGCCGCTAAATGGCTCTGGAGGGGGAACGCCGCAGGGCCGTGGGACCTCCGGTCTGGCTGCAACGAGGAGCAGCAAGAAGTGCAATTGCCGGAAATCAAAATGTCTGAAACTGTATTGTGAGTGTTTTGCGATGGGTGCTTACTGTCGAGACGACTGTGGCTGTTTGGACTGCAATAACACGCTTGCTTTCGAGCAAGTACGTACGCAGGCTGTGGAAAGTATCCTGAGTCGCAATCCCCACGCCTTCACCGAGAAGATCCAATTCATCGAAACCGGGGCAACTGGCCCTGTGGCCATGGGTACTCATCGCCGCACGAGCTTGCCCGGTGGACAATGCAGCGTGGGTGACAATGGGGAGACGACCATGATGGGAGGCCTCCAAGGAACCGCGGGAGGGGCATTGCCCACCGCTGCCCATGTAAGAGGATGCAACTGCAAAAAATCGCTGTGTATCAAGAAGTACTGTGAGTGCTTCTTTGCAGGCGTGTACTGTGGTGAAAATTGCCAGTGTGAAGGGTGTCAGAATAATCCTGAGGCCTCCGCGGGTCTTCACGTGAAGAAAAAACGTGGCAGCACGACTCACGGAAAAGGGCAACACCCGAAGCAGGTCCAACGCCGACAGCAGGCATCCCCATCCCTGTCCGACTCGCATGACCTTACCCCAACTCGTGTCACGGGAACGGCGGTGATCTGAAGACAATGAGCAGTCTGTATGTCAGAAGAGAGAGCGAGGGATAAGATATGTGACACAGACTTTGTACATCATGTCATTTTGGGAACATGAATGAAAAAAGCGACGCTACGGGTCCAAGAAGGACGCATTCTAGCGCAGTATACATATCTATAGATATGATCAGAAAGTAGGGAAACAATGTTTGGAAAATAGGCAGCCTATTTTGAATCGAAGCGGGAAAATACAAGCGTGTAGTTGCTTGCAGCATGTCATTGGATAAGGAAACCGCTATGGAACCAAGGAGAAACAGTGTGCAGACCGCAGTGGAGGGAAGATCAGTAGAAAGGGTACTACTTAGTTTGATCTATACACGAAAGCAAAGGCGAGACGCCACGTAATCCTTTATTTAGAAAAGAAGCACCTCAACCACCTTTCATTGGTAAAAGTTCAATATTTTGATGCTCTCAGCATTCTTCTTTTCCGGGCGCCAGGTCTTTGCGGGCAAATTTTTCTTCATCAAAAAATGAAGCTTGCACTTGCCGACCACCAAAAAAGCGACCGTTCATGGCCACATACGCCTTTACCGCGCTTTCCTGACGTTCAAAAGCAACGAAAGTTCGAACACGTTCCTCTTCAGGGTATGAATTATCATTTACCTTAAAATATGTGAAGAGGGTGGGAAGCGTGGTTGAAACAAATGAAGCAATGGAGAAGCTTACAATACGTGCAACTTGCTGAGACAGAATCCGAGTCAAGAGATCATACATGTCACTATACAACTGAAGCGCAAAGGTATCTGGCCATGTACAAATTTGTCCTACAAAGACATGAGTCTTTTTTCCACTGTATTTCACTCTCTTTACCTCAAAGACCAAGCACTCTGACACGGGCCCATGCTTTGCACATTCCTCCGCTGTCTCGCCCTGTAGGTCATCGTCCACCTCTCCAGGTCCCACCATATTTTTTAGCAGGACGATTTTTGTCGGATTGCTGAAGAGGCCGCGCTTTTTCTTTTTGGGTTGCGGTTGCTGCTGCTGTCTGTCAACATCTTGGGCTCTAGAATCGAGATATGAAATATATCAATCTACGAAGACAGAACAACCTATCTGCAAAGAGCTTTGTCAAATCAATGCAACCACTTTGTAATCTTCTTGGGAAAATGCTTATGCAATTGTCATTTTTACATAATGGGTATGCAACATATTAATCATTGCACTGTGCTCCCAGAATGTGTCGTGAAGCACCACATAACTCTCTTTAAAAAAAAAGTGTAAGAACAATTTTCTGACACGCTTCTTGAATGGAAACAATCCTTACCCTTTGCCGCCCTGTGCAGGTCCACTGATCACTCCCTTTCCGCCACCTAGAGCACGGGCTTTGATGGCTTCTGTGATACCTTGCCGATCCCGGCCCAGGCCCGCGCCTTCCTGGTAGCCTAGCTTTTTCATCAGAGCAGCGCCAATCCCCTCCGTCCTGCCTCTTGGCTCTACTCCACCACCGGTGGCGATCGCGTCCTATATGCGATTTGTCCCGATACTTAGATGCATTTCTCAGCCAGTAAAAAAACTCAGCAGTACTGGAATGAATGTGTACATAAAAAAGGCCTCAGTAGCATTCCAAACTTACTTGTGCATCGGCAAATTGAGTTTTTCCTGATTCGAGCGCAGACAAAGTGTCAACGCACCTATTCTTGTCCTCCACAGGCGCACCCTGTCGAAAAAGTTTTTATGATAAGGAAGAAATTGCTGACTTACCGGTTAAAAGGACATTTCATCCCGTGCATCACGCAGACGAGATTTTATCCTTGGGCTTAAACAATTACCTTGGTCATCCAAGAGGGCAAATTGCTTACACCACCACGCCCACGCCCGCGTGCAGGCATTATACTATCCGGCATTGGATTGTCCCCATTACTTGGCAACGATTGGAGGCCTGCGAGGGTATTCCGACCGCGGCGCATTTCTTCTTCGCGTTCCTTTCGAAACTTTTCATATTCCCTCTGACGCTCTTCGTCCTTTGCCCTGTTTTCACGCTCCTGCAGTAGAAGACAGTGTACATTTACTTTCCTCTTTTTATGACCAAAGTTTGAGCCGGTAGTACCCTTTGCAAAGCTGAGTGGGCACGGGAATCTAGCCGCTAATTTCTCTTCAGAAGTTGATTAACAGACAATAAGATATCACTGTAGAATGCTCCACGAAGGATGAAAGATCTTTCTCCCAAATCCATAGCGACATCCTCACTCATACCTTGCAAAACTCCATATAATCATTTGGTCTGGCTGGATCGTAAGCCTCTCCTTTAAAGGCTAATTCTTGCAAATCTGCGCAATCCACGTGAATAATCGTGTCCCCTTTAGATGTCGCTGAATTTCTACTATGGCCATGGATCTGTTCGTAAATAGATAAACTAGTGAACAAAACATATCTAGAGGGCCGAAAATTGTGGACTTCTCTGGCGTACAAGCCCTACCTCTATGGGCTCGTGAGTGACGGCAGTCCGAGGGCGGGTCTGTGGTGGAGCCATCAATTGAGTAGGGCGTGCTGCTAGTCGCTGGGGCGGAAGCATTATACTTGAGGTGGAACGAGGTTTGAGAAAGGTCGCCGCATTCTTCTTGTGGGATGCCTTTGTGGACGCCTCCGCCTTTTCACCTGCCGCGGGCGGGAGGTCCCCGAACAAATCCATGACACCGTATCGCTTCTCTTCGTCAAACTGTGTCAGAATGCATGCCGTTTAAATGAGATTCTATTTGATGAAAACGCGTGGAAGGGCAGTGCAACCTCCCGTCTGTGGAAAGCCTGCCGCCCTCCTGGGGCCTCGCCCACTCGCTTCTTGAAGACGCTGGACAGGACTGGCGCGGCCGTGGGTGGGCACTGGAATGAAGAAAGTCTTGATCGGGCTTGACAGACATACCGTATGCACTTAAAGTCACCGCGCAAACCCCCGGATGCTATTCTTTTCGTCTCTCGATCACTCATTTTCTGCGAGATAGTACTGTGCTGTCATGCAACCTCCTCTTCCTCGGGAGTTTCTCCCTGTATTATTGCAAAAGCTCCCACGTTTTATACCCATAACTACGTTATCTCGGAGGCTAACTTACTTGCTTTCTGTGAAATATGTATGCAGGCGGAGAGGGCTGTGAAATTTGTTTGCCACATTCGTCACACGATCAAGTGGTCTGGTTGGGGACACCACGATGTGTAGAAGCAATGTTTGGCGGATGCCTTTTACATGTGCCCGAGCACAACACCCAGGAGTATTCTCCTCGGCACCAGCATTAATTGTCAAGCGACAAATCAGTGCACAAGCGCCTCATCATAGGGTTTGTGGAATGGTCATATTGCATCGCCATGGGGAGCGCGCACCTGTGGTTAATTTTTATGACAACGGTTCGGACGCTGCCGTCGCTCAGGAGGAGCAAAAACGATGGTTGCGACGCCTCCCAAATGAGGAAGATATGGCTTTCCTCAATTTACACTTCCCCATACAATCTGCTGCAACCCGCATTCCACACGACGTTATAACTCGGCCCTTCGGTTGCTTGACGGGGAAGGGGCTAGAGAGTATGCGGAATCTCGGGCGCAGTATTAGAAATTTGCATCCTGAACTTTTGGGTGGTGGCGAAATAAAAAAACACTCGGATACGCCAAAAAGGAGCGAGTCGGTAAAAATCAAAGTGAGTAAGGAAGCAGAAGTAAACTGGCGGAATTAATTGGGTGTCATATCTACAGGGGAGGGAGGGAGAGGACTCGGCTTCCTCTCACCACTTGGCCTCAAAGCGAAATAGATTGGGTCTTTTATCATATGCCATCGTAATTGAGATGCTTCCTTTTTCAAATCTTTCATCGCAGAAATCATCTCTCATTGGTCTTTTCAGGTTTTTTCCTCGAACTTCTCTAGGACTCAGCAAAGCGCGCAAGGGCTGCTTCACGGACTCGGAGCCCAGCAAGTTGCCCATAGTGGTCAAGTACCGGTTTTTGTCCGAGAAGAAAACGATTGCACGATTCACATGTACGATAATAAACCCGCTGGTATTCAAGACGAAGTCAACAAGGTACTGACTTCCTCTTCCTTTCTTTGCCGCCAAGAAGAACAAGAGGTAAGGCGCAAAGATGCCGGGCGTACAAGACGCACTTTTTCATTTACAATGCAGTATCAATCATTCCTTCCAATATTTTCACGACTGTTGTAAAACTGGAAGGTATGTCCAGATACGGGTGTGTATTTTTTATGTGAATCTTACGACTTCCACAGACCTTGAAGTCCGATCTTGTCAAACTTATCCCCAAATTTACCAAAGAGAACTTCAAATGGTGAGTAACATGCTTATGTTTCAAATGGGCGAAACTTATGCACTTACTAGTGGCCCTCCTGCTTTCAGTGTGGAAATTTTGCTTTATTCTTCTTGTCCTCTCGTCCTTATCCACGAATTCACGTCTACTTGGTTATCGGTACGACATGATGATGAACAGTTTGTCATTCACGTTTCATCCTTCAGCGATGTCGTATTTCTTCCTGTCAAACTCCGAGCCTCTATTCGCATCTCGCGATCATCGCTTACTTGTTTTGTAAAGCGGGACCTGTGACTTTCCTTAGTATGTCCACTTACCTAGTCCTGTGGTAGTGACACACTCTCCTCGGCTGCATACCAAACTCAGGATGGAAGCAGCAGATTTTTTTTGGTGTTGGCCTGAAGACGTAGACATGCCAACGAGATTACAAGTAAGTCTTCGCGTAGAGGCAAATGTATGGGTAATGAGCACGCAACATGCCGATGAGTTCTGGGAGCCGCGTTTCCTTTCTAAATTTTGAAAAGAGTTTTAATGTTTCCTCCTTTTGCTCTAATGTGTAATATTGTGTACGACACAGAAACTTCGACGGCCGACGCTTGAATACGTAGCTTGGCGATTCAAACAATACTACTCTCACCGCCCATTATTGACTCTGGTCATTGCCCCCCTTTTGGAGGAAGTCCTGCGTACGCTGCATGGAATGAGCCATGCGCACTTCGAGCGCAGGGAAAGCAAGGAAAGAAATTTGGATGTCAATGTGTACAGCGCCCATGACGTGACCCTGTTGGCATTTCTGCACGCTTTGGATTGGCCTCTCATACACGATCTATCGTGGTGGCCGCCTTTCTGCTCTGCTATCGTTTTCGAAGTGCTCGAGCCAGTCACTCCTGATCGACAACAAGAACATCGGGTTCGTGTTCGTCTCGACATGGTTGATAAAAGTTTTTCATTGTTTCTACCTGCGGTTAGGAGTCATGCTTTGAATGCAAACATCGCTGATGAGGATAATGGTATACCTTTGTCAGAATTACAAGAATGGGTTGACAAGCATGGTCCTGTGGGCTTGATAATGAATTCTACGAGCCAATCGTGTTGAGAGTGGATTCTAACACGTAGCTGACAAATGCAGATTCGATGTGTGTATGTGATTGAAGGTGTATCGTATAAAGGAAACTCGACTGACTGCTTGTGCTCCGCTTAACAGAGTTCCCTATCCGCATGTATTGCTCCTTCGATGGACTTAGCTTGCTTTTACCTCCGAAATTGCTGTCAATTGCCACCGTCATCTGGCCGCTGTGGCTGCTCTTCCCGCAAGTCAGTACTGGCACCGTTGATCCAAGAAGACACGAGAGACAGAACAGGAAATGGTAAATACATTATATGTTTGTTAGGGTTAGGGCTAAAAGAGATATGAGCGACGGCGAGGACCTGCATCTTGGCAGCGAAGACGAGAATATATGTGTAATATATTAAAGTTTATTGGGGGACGTGGTGCTGGAAGTTTGGCCAATAACAGACAAGTACAGAACAAAATTTATCGTTAAAGTGTGCTCTCTAGTTTTTCTTTGTCGAATAGTGATATATGTAGTCGTTTTGCATCACCTGAAATCCTACTTTTGTGAAGATGACACCATTATAGCCCATCAAATACAATTTTCTCACGTCATAGTGAGACACTCCGGTTCTCTTCTTTCCTATCGGTGAGGCGACTGAGGAAAGCCTGTAACATGCCGATGAAACGCCAACTGCTCTTGACCAAGGAAAGGCTTCAGAAAGAAATGCAGAAGACCGCGTTTTAGTGAAGTCTAAGTGAATAACATGCATCATTGTGGGTCCACGAAGTCGGATTAGCATGTGGGTCTGCTTACATTCACAAGGACGACGAGCCGTCCTCTTCCTTCTGTACTTAACAGAGGCAGAGGCCTACATTTCGAGGCTTACTGAAAATGGGCTTCGTGTAATGCCAGCTCATCTCGGGATATGCCGCAGTTTCGCGTGGGAGGCTGGGGGCCCGTTGAAGTTAAACGGTTTCAGATTTTGGCGATCGCCGACGCCAGCAGACGTTCTTAGCCGCAGAGCGACCACTCGACCGCCAAGCTCCCAAGAGCAAAGCGGCGGCGTCATTTATGTATTGCATAGCCTTCACCTCGGTAGTAAAAATCCAAATTGCTCGCAATAAAGTACTTAATTGGACTACGTGGCAGAGCATGGCGGGTTAATTGTTGAAATTGAATGCAGCGGGCATTGCTCATTTGTTCTATGAAACCCTTGTAAGGTACTTGGTTGCTACCAGGCGGAGTTGGTCTCCACCTCGATTGTACAATGTGCTTTTCATGAACTTTACGCACTCGCATCAAGCGATCAACTGCATTCATGAGGTGTTTGCATCTGATCGCTTCGATCTCTGCCGCCCCCACAAATCTGGATGAATCCGCGCACATATTCACAACAACCAGTTTCAACAAGCAATGTCCCCCCACATGTTTATGCAAACGTGTATTTTGATCTGCTGAAACAGGCGAAATCATGTCAGGATCTTCTATCAAAGTGAAAGATGAACAAGGCAAGTCATTTGATCTGCCTCTTCGTAGCAAGAACTCTGGTCGCAGGCCTCCAACCACTGGCAGCAAAAAAGCTACCACACCCAAGAAGGTGACCACACCCAAGCGTGCGACCCCCAAGAAGAGTATGTCTAAGCAGAGTCAACGTTCAAAAAGGTGAGATATCGAAGACAGATATATTCGCCCGGCTCAGACGGCTCATCGTGCCACTCTGAAAATCAAGAGCACTGCGAAAAGCACGCTTTGGAGTAGTCCTCTGTGATAGTATGATGGTTTCACAACTCTTCTTAGACATCAGATTTTTTATTCGATTGGTGGAACTGATACCACATTTTGATTTTTGACCATGCATCAATAAGATGTTCTCCCCAAACGAGTACAGAGTACAGTGTAACTTAATTTTGTCAGCCTACTTAGCTAGGTGTAATCTGTTGATGTTGGATTGCTGTCGGTCACATGTCCCAGCCCCTCACTCTGTGGACCTTTCATTCAATTTTAAGCTATAGCAAACAGGCCGGAGCGGCAGACTTAATGTTCGCAGGCGGGAATTCCCTTGCCGATACTGAATTCTCTTTAGCGTCCCCTACCAAGCGTACCGGTTTACCCTCCTTCCCCCCCTCCCAAAAAAATGCTGGTTGCGCAGAGGACAAAGATGAAGAGGACAGTGGTAATTTGAAACTTGGACGAAAAATCTATCTTTTTTCGGACAACGACGGCGAAGCGGACGTAGACTTCGAAAAGAAAGGCACGGGCAAGGAGGAAAATGGTGCAAAGGACGATTGCCCGCACAGCTTATTTTCGACACCGCAGAAACCAAGAAGCACCAAGTCATTTGCTACACCGACCTCCATACAGTGCTCTCCTTCCGTCAAAAATGTATACTCCATTATTCGGCGTTGCACTGGCTCGCTAGGCGGCAACGGAAGTGGAGGCGCCATCTACGGAGAGCTTACCACAGGAAGCATGCAACGGGTTGTGGACATGATGGTAACACACTGCGCACTCGGCAGAGACAGTATTTTCATTGATATAGGGGCAGGTCTAGGGAAGCCTAATATTCATGTGTCCCAGTACCCCGGAGTCGCAGCCTCATACGGCATTGAACATGAGCAAGTACGATGGCAGCTTTCCCTTCACAACCTCAGGCACCTCCTCCAGGCCGCTGGAGCTGAAGCAAAAGACGGTGAGACAGCGGATGCGAAGGCTGATGAAAGGGGCGCTGAGATGAGTGGGAGTGGTCGGATTAGTGAAGAATTTGCGTCAAGCCGCATAAACCACAAAATCTTTTTCCACTACGGCGACGTCACCGAGGCTCGCACGCTTGATCCTTTCACACACGTATACATGTTCGACATCGGCTTTCCACCCACATTGTTTTATGAGATTGCTGACAGATTTAATATCTCGCAATGTCCTTTTCTCATCTGCTATCATGGCCCGAAGCTGATCGTGGATAGATACGGGTTTGACGTCACCTTGATTTCGCAGGTTCAGACCTCTATGCATGGTTCCAGTGAAGGCCACACGGCCTACTGCTATAAGCGCACCAAAACAAAGAGGCGGTCACTAAAAGTCTCACCTGTAGATGCACTTTTCAAGGAGGGGCTTGACATGATTCGCGAGGGTTCGTTGGAGAGCCTGCACGCTTGGGTCAAGCAGAAGATGGACATTCACTTTACGAGCCCCCGACCCGCGCGTCGCCGCCGCTCCACTAATCTTTTCTTGAACCAAATGTGAACTCGAGGACAGGCCGAGTTGATGAAGAGATATGGTGAGGATCGTCTTATCTATACTACCTTGGAAGAACTTAGGTTCTTTGCACTGCGTGTCTTCGGGGGCACCTCACAAGTCCTCGAATTCTAGGCGCGCACGTGCATCGTCAATTTTTCCTCGACCCCTTCGTGGTAAAGTTTGTTTATAGAAATAAGCAATGTCCACGCATTATTTTCACTGTCCGAGGCTGTAGGTAGGATACTTACAGTCCTGACAAAGATCACCATGTGAACTGATTTATTAAGTGTACTGCTTGTATCTGAAAGCCATCTTTCGCCCCCAAAAACCCTGTTTGAGAGACAAAATAAAGACAATAAAGTATGCGAATTCGCCACCGAAGTGCCTTCAGCAATTGTCACACTAAGAAGGAGGTTGAAAACACTGTCGTGTTTCAGCTGTCGCTCGCAAGAGGTACATGAGGCACCGATGTATTAGGTCGCGCCAATGTGGTGATTATATTTACAATTATGGTGAGATAACGCTTTGGAGAAGCGCAAGGAACTGTTCCCACACGTAAAGTTAATAGGAGGCTTTAAAGCTCCAAATCCACTTGTGCACGTTTTTCAATTTTTCTACGTTTATCCATGGAAAAGAGACTTTTGACTTTTTAAAGAGTTTGCCACGAATAGTCTACAAAGTCATGCAACTACATTTCTTTATCCGTGTGACTTTCTCTTGTTCTCAATCACAAGCTTATTATCCTCAGGCCCCGGATCAAGCGCGTTTCGATATTCCTCAGAGCAGCGTATTATTTGAATGGCATTTTGCAATGCCACAAACTCCACAGCGATGTCGTCAATGTTGCAGGTAAAAGGCTCCGAAAAATTCGCTCCCCCCTTTAACGAGCTTTTGTCCTCAACTACAGTCCCCCGACCCTTGTGAATACTTCGCACGTCTTGCAACAATACATCGCGCAGTAGCGCTCTCAACTCCTCGTATGTCGAGTAGAATGGGGAACCTCGTTCCGTTGCTAGCTCCCTTAATACTGCCTCCGCCTCGGGCATAACCTGTAACTGCCAAGCTGGTAAATCCTCGCATACGACCCAAGCGGGAACTTTATGCTCTAAGACTACGTCATAAGGAATGTTGGGCTTAATGTCCAGGATCGGGGTGCCGTCGGTCAGATCCACACCAGAGATATGGATGACACCGGCCTTTTCGTCTACAGCCTGTATGGCTACGACGCTCAGACCTATCGGATTGGGCCGATGCGGGCTGCGCGTACTGAAGACACCGACTCTTTTACCAAAAAGACGCGGCGGTGCAATTTTGGCGGTGTAGGTAAAGCTTTCACTTTCAGAACATAGAGCATCAGTCCAATTCGTGTTCTGGTCGAAGAGGAAGATTACCCACATGTGTGTGAAAGCGTTTAGTTGATCCAGCGATGTTTTACAAATTCCGGACTGAAGTTTTATCTGTCCTCTGAGTAAGCATCAATCTCAAATGAGCGCTAGCGATGTTTATTTGTCGGCCCTACATGAGAACGTACCGTGCATTAGGCGCCAGCAGTCCTTGGCGCGGTGTGCCACAGCGCCCTTTGAAGGGAGAGCTTATCCTGGCAATGGGCTTAAGACACACGCCTCCATTGGTTTGTCCCCTGATTAGTGCTTTAAGTTCACATCGAAGACGCCGCTCTGCTTTCGTCCGCCCCGCGCGCTCCATGTTACGCAGCTCCTCCTCTCTGCGAAGCTTTTCGCGCGCTTCTTTAAGATCATGTTGCACTGCTAGACACTTTATCGCCGAACAGCAAGCAATTGCTATTGTCAGTATCCATAAGTACGTAGCCTTTGAGATCGAGGGCATGACTAGTCCTGATCTGGGACGCAGCGAGTAGAATTTACTGAGAAATTAGCCAAGAAAAGTACCAAAACAACATAAAATGAAAACAATTAAAGATAGGGCGGTATAGCTGACGTAAGGTTAAGCATTTGGAATGAGGTAGCACGACTTAAATTCAAGTACTCCGCAATCCCTTTGCCGCGCGTCTGGAAACTGCGCCCTGGCAAAAGAGACGAGAGGGCGAGAAATTAACCTCCCCCCACAAGTTGTCGAACGGAGCGCGACACGCATGCGTTTCCAGACCATCGAGCATACGTCGGAGACACATCTTAGTTTCCTACTGTAAAAATCGGGAAAAGACGGAAGTGTGTACCTTGACACTCTATATTGCCTCTTGCGTCGTTTTCATCGAGACGCAATTTCTACTGAGTAATGCGTTGATTAACGTAAACCCCTCCATAACGAGCGTGGTTCTCCCTCGCATTTTTATCATAAAATACGATAGGGCGCCATGCAAACATATGATGCATCAGGTTCTAACATGTCAATGCTTTGGAAGCTTCAAATTATTCCAGGCAACGATCAACTTTCTTTTCCGATCCCTGTTTGCCGATCGGCAGGCTCTTTCTTATTAAGTCATTTACAGACATACCTTGCCTTCACAGAGCCTGCGAAGGGTTCAATCTTTGCAGTGTTCGTCTCTACTATATGACAAGCGGATAATGGAAAAGTTAAAACCGGTAAAGCACGCACCTGTGCTTATTGCTGGCGCGGGACCTGTAGGCTTGACGTTGAGCGCCCTGCTCTCACGCTGTGGCGTCCAAAATGTTATATTCGAAAAAAATGCAGAGTTGTCGCAACATCCGCAGGTAACTTCAATTTATACGTGTGTTATTTCAAAGGGCAAATCAGAGTATCACTTGGCCTCTGACCGGAGGGTCAAGATTCGATATCAGGAACTTACGAAGTCAAAATCGTGCATTACTCTCTTACACCACAAAGGCCCATTTTATAAACTGTCGAACAATGGAGATTTTCCGACACGCATATTCTCCTAATTTGATGCGCCGGATCACTGAAATCGTTCCAGACCAGTCATGTTGGCGCCATTTCATTTATGCCACGTCAGTGTTGAATGGCACAGAGATTGGTCGTGTGGATAACTTCCCGTCATCCTCCACCTCCCGAAACACTGCCGCTCCTCCCCTTGCCGCGCATCAAGTTCTGGACCGGCATAGTCCTGCGAAAGTCATACATCTGTCACAGAGCCGGCTCATGCCGCTGCTTTTTGATGAGGTCTTGGCAGAAGCAGGAGATACAACTCGCAGCCGAGGAGGCAAGGGGGGGCATGTCGTCCGGTTCGGTCACGAGGTCAAGGACGTTCGAGAGGTGGTGGAGGGCGTGCAGCTGCTTGTCGAGGAGAAAGAAACGTGCGATATGCATGTCTTCCAGGGACACTACGTTGTTGCTGCGGACGGGTCTTCCAGTGTCATCCGCCATAAAGCTCAAATAAGTATGCTCGGCGAGAGAGGTGTCCAGCATCTTATGAACATCCATTTTTCCTCTCGCGCTTTGGCGCAGGCCACATCACATCGACCAGCTATGCTGTACTTCATTTATAACGCAGAGGTTGTTTGTGTATTAGTGGCGCATCACTACCCATCAGGGGAATTTGTGGCCCAAGTGCCCTACTTTCCGCCTGCTCAGTCTCCTGAGGACTTTGGCCCTGTCACCGTGAGGGCATTGCTAGATGCGGCCATTGGAACGGCGTTCACGGATTTGACTGTGCACTCTGTGCGACCGTGGATCATGGACTGCCAAGTTGCTCAGCGCTACCGATCTGGGCGCATTTTCCTCGCTGGAGACGCAGCTCACAGATTTCCTCCAGCTGGCGGCTTCGGTATGAACACCGGTATTCAAGATGCTCATAATCTATCTTGGAAAATTGCTTCAGTGTTACAAAACTCGGCGAATGGTGCATTATTGGACACATACGAGGTACGATATATAAGGTGGGCCCTGCTACTTTTTTGGGGGGGGGGGAGAATGCATGCGCACATTCTGGTGACTATTAATGTTACCTTATATATGGCTTTGGATGAAATGTAGACAGAGCGACGACCTGTAGCTGAGCGTAATGCAAGCCTCAGCATGCACAATTTCTCAAGAAGTCTAAGAGTGCCGCAGGCTTTGGGCCTAAACGTTGAACAAGCAAAAGATGCTGCAAGAATTTCAAGTCGGATCTCAAATGCCATGTCAAAGGCCCTTCTGCCATACATGTTTGCTGTGGGTCGATGGCCTTTAAAATCATTGGAGAACGTGAGGCATCCTTATGGAGAAATGTGTCTGGCCAAGGCTCGAAAAATTTTACGGGATGGTGCCAGCCTCCCGCTTCTCTTTCCAACGGATGATATTGGGTTTCGGTACCGGCCTGAGTTTCCCAGAGCACAAAATGCTGAAGAGTCGATACATCATGGACTGGGTCTCGACCATCTGCAAGTAGGAGGGCGTTTGCCACATATTTGGCTTCAATGTCTTCATCCCGACACGGGAGAGTCTTTAGGAAATATATCATCGACAGATCTAGCCGATCAATTACAAGCTGCCTTTCTTTCTAGTGGCATTTTTGATTTCACGAGATCTAGACCCTTTGCCATACTGCTTTCGTCTTCCGCAGAAGAAAAGATAACTCTCTCAGCATCTCAGACCGTTTTGAAGGGATGGAATATGCCTTTGATAGGTGTGAAAATTATTATGCGTCCTGAAGTCTCATCGCATAGCAGCACAACAACCTTTGGAGAATTCGGACAAGAGGATCAACAGGCACTCTTTCGACATTTGATCAAAAAAGGGGGCTGCCTCACATTGAATGATATTGAAGGGAACTGGGAACAGCGTATCCACTCGCAAGCCAGCTCTATCTTAGTAAGACCAGATGGGCATATTCAGGCCCTGTTGCCAAGCGATAAAGATCTCGACATTGATTTTTGATAGTGTACAGGAGACATGCGACTATGCAAGAAGAAGAAAAGGTCTCGCGATGTCATCTTTTTGGCGATCAATATTTATCATGTATGAGGAACCCAGGCTCCTGAAAACTCTTATGCATGACATGTTTTCTGACCCAAACGTCTGAATTATTCTTTTCTTTGGCTCCAATATGCCCTTAATGCTCGTTCGTTTCGTCCGATACGTGAACGCCCAAAATATGGACTCTTTAAAGTAAACAGAGCTTGAAACCTAGATTGCAGAATTTGCATGCCTCAAAAAATCTGTGCACAGCTTTTCCTCACGGCTGCCGGGCATAGCAGATTGATGGACCTCCCGCACCATCGCAAGTGTGACGGATGTCAGAGTTATATTGACAGAAATCTTACTGGTCACTGGATCCTCAAGCAAAGTATTTATTATCCCTAAGCCGTCCCTGAAAATTGGTGCAGAGCGCTTATGGCGTTGCATAATAGCTGGAACATGCCCGAGTAAGACGTGACCTTCAGGGTCGGTGACTAAACGCTTTCGGGCCTCGGTATCCATCGTCAACACTCGGAGAATGTACAGCAGGTTAAATGCCGTTCCTGGGTCGTGGTCTAGTGTCCCGACTCCACGAGTAAGAGCCTCGAGACCTCCACCTTCAATAAAGTTCCGGACTTCCCCATGCGCTGCCTCGTGACCTTTGCCCTGCGCATCCATAATGCGCCTAACTATCATTTTGAGAGCGGTCCGAGCACACTCACTCGCTGCCACTGCTGTGCTCTCGCTCACATAAGGTTCGGGAACCTCACTTCCGCTGCAAGGAGGATGCGGCAAATTCCAGTGCTGGAATCTGGTGCTGGCAACAGACTGATCCAAGCTCTCTTCAGCATTGTCTCTGCCATTGTGTCTTCTACTTCCCTCTATGACATCTGACGCGCGAATGGAGAGCCGCAAGTTGTCACTTTCGTCCAAGTTGTACTCGATCTCAGGTGCTCTGGAACCTTTAAGCGAATCCATATCTGTGACATCACACTTGTAGTTTTTTTGGGCCAACGTCAATGATTGCTCGGAGGGGTAAGACAGATTTAATTCATGTGGCGGCTTAGGCGGTGTCATAATTCCCATATTGGCCAGAATATTCAAAGAGCCCTCTCGCAGCTGACATAGAAGGCCTGAGGACGTTGATATCCTACCACCATGCTGACTTGAATGAGGGATCACCCCTTTTCCTTGGATTTTGATTGGCGCACTTACGCTTCTGCTGGTGCGCCCACCGACAGAGCCTAAATTCCGAAAACCGTAAGCCTCGTAGTCACAACGGGCGGGAGGGGAGCGATGGAGTCCGCAGCCTGTTGGCGAATGCGCGACAGAGGAACTTCTCTGATGCCACATTTGCCTCTGCAACTTAGAGTCGCACGCCGCGGGGAGGCCATTGTCTCCGTCGTTGTTGGCAATTCTTCCCGTACCTGACGAAGATATTTCCAGACAGCGTGAGGGGGAGCTCGTGAGAAGAGAATTCGGTGGTGTACTCAGCGTCACATCTGCAGTCGACATAGAATGAGGTAGCTTTGCGCAGTGTAATCGGTCGCGACGGATAACCTTGTGTTTGTCTCCAGTTACGTCAGTAACCTCGGAGCGTAGATCAGGGACGTGAGTGCTGGTGTAACCCGGTGCATTTTCGGGCCCTTCATGCCCATTCGCGCGTACTATAGCCCCAGAAAAATTTGAATTTTTTGTGGTAGGGCTCATAAACTTTTGCGAGCCACGCAAAGATGCCTGCGATGCCAAAGTTGCACTGATATGATCCTCTTTAGGAGCCCTCCGCTGCGAGCAAATATGGGGCACACCGAGGCGCTTACTTGACGAACCATCTGTGGCCAAGGTCCGAGCAATCGTGAAGGAATGTGCATGAGATGATGTTTGAATCTCCTCCCCACAACATGATAATCGCCGCGGTTGCTGCTGACATTGAGGCATCAGAGTACGCTTGCAAAAATTTCGAGTGATTCCGTTTCCCGCGCCGACGTGTTGCGTCTGCCTTTCCTGACCCGTGCTTTCCTCGTTCAAATTGAAGATGTCGCCTGTACCTTCATCGAGAAATGTGTTTATGACTGGAATATCCAGTGCCCCGTGGGATGATGACACGATGACTTGTCTACTGCTGTCCTTATCCTGTGGTGCGTGATTTATGAAACGCATGTTGGCCTTATTCCTGCTGGAAATTGGAAATTCAAGCTTTACCTTTACACCGGAGGAGTAAGGATTGTTGTTAAAATAGGGCGTAGGTGCCTTGATGAAGGACGAGTATGACCCCTGATCTGCTCCGCGGTGGTGTCCCTTTTTCATTGCGATTGACTGTCCTCACAGCGCGACCGAGGATCTCAGAAAAGAAATAATAAGCTTATGAATTGTACACTGCGATGACAGCAAGTAAAAATATAAAGAAGAGGGGCAATGTAAGTGAGCCCAAAATTCGTCCTCCTGGACGAGTTTTGACAATAATAGAAAGGGGTCCGGGGGCCCATTTACGAGGCCCTCGTCACCGGACAATGCGGTGGCTGTCCACACGAGAAACATCACGGTACGAGAAACATCTTCCTGATCATTTCCGGTACGAGAAACATCATGTTATTGGGGATCCCTTCCGGTACGAGAATCATCAGCCATCCGGTTTCCAGCCTGAGGCAACTATGATATGCGATGTCGATATGCGTGAGTGCTGGTGTACTCTCCCATTCCCTCTTCCCTCGTCTTTATACTCAGTCCCACCACAGGTGATAGGGAAATCCCTTACCATTTGCATAGGAAAATTTCTTATCGTTGAATTGTGCCTTCTTACTTCTCATGCACTTTCCTCAAAATTCACGAGGGGGGCTTTTTGAGGAACAAATAACAAGGCCGAGGGGACCCGTTCCCGTACCTTGCGTCGCTTATGACATTGTCCTACAAGGATCTTGTTCTTGGTAAGTGCGTGTGTATGTGTGCCTTTGTGTATACTGTACCACCGAAAGTCTCATGTCATGCAACGTACAAGGCTATATTTTGCTGGTGACTGAAATACAACAGTGTTTCTCATCGTGAGATGACTACAGGACGGCAATTGTCGAGCAATTCTATTTGAAAAAAGCAAAGCTATTTTGATCGGCATGCTCATTTCAAGTGACGTGCAATTTCTTATCGAAGTGCCTTTCGGAGGTCGCGCCACGGCCGGGAAGGAATTGCAGAACCTACGTTACACGTGCAAATGACCACAATCTGCATAACAACATTTACACACACTGTACATTTTCGCGTCTCTTTTCTATTGGACCTGGAGAAAATACTATCTCACATCTTAGCGCATTCAATCACGCGCTCTACACCCAGGTCTTTGTGTCAATGCGGACACCCACGACGATGCAGAATGCACGCAGCAGAGTGTAAGAACCAGAGATATTGCCCTTCAGGGAAAAGGGCAGCAACTTGTTTGTATAAATTCACCTAATTCTGGCATGACTCCTGTAATCGACGATATCGCAGCTCAAGGCGATTCGAGAGCGCGACAAAGAGAGCAGACCGGTGCGCTGGACCCGTTATGTACAAAGGGGGGGGGGTCGCAAGGCTGCGGAGGCACGGACCAGCCTTTCCAAGTGGAGGCACTAGGGCGGTTCGACTTCCGGTTGAAGCCCACGAACTTCGCACCGGGCTTCAAGACTGTCCGCTCGACGATGCTTATGGACTGGGACTCGATCAAGCTTTGGTACCAGGGGCAGAACCTGCTACGAGACTTAGAGCGCCGCGAGTACGTGGCGGCCGGTCTGCGTTGGAGTCCCTTCATGCCTTTCCCACCAGCCGGCGAGCCTGTCGTGAGACGTCCTATCGAGCCATTAGATGAGGAGGAGGGCCAGGCCCTTCGAGTGCTGCGGGACTTGGGCGTGAATTTGAGGCCTGTATCAGTGGACGGCGATGGCTCTTGTCTCGTACACGCCGTCTCAACCGCCCTCACTGGCTCGCAAATTTACTCGGACGCTTTGCGTTGGGCCGCGCACAAGGAACTCCGCGACCATGCTGCTTTCTACCGACAGGCTGGCTTCGTCACGGACCAGGATAAGGCGCGCTTCCTCCCGCGCCTGGACAAGGCCGCGAGAGAGGCGCGCGCGCGGGGGCAGGATGATAGAGAGAGGAGTATGCGACAGGCAGCAACAGAAATGCGAAAGTTTGACAATGTGAAGACCGGGAGGCCCAAATGGACGGCTGCCTTCGTAGAGGAGGCCGTCGAGAAAGCGCGACCCTCGGAGGGAGAAGCCCGCGGGCCGGCTCAATACCTGGAGGAGATCCACGTCGCGGCGCTGGCCAATGCTGTTCGCAGGCCCATAATGATCCTTGCAGAGGGCTTTCAAGGAGGGCTCTTTCTCCCCTTGCGCCATGATCCAGAGGACTGCCGTCTTCTTGCTATCCACAGCCCCGATCGGAGAGACCGGACTTCAGGACAAACTGAGGACGAGACATGGGCCGATGCGCTTGCTGTGCCCCCTGTCTTTATCTTCCTGCAGTACAATCACTACATTCCCCTGGTGCAGCAGGATCCGCGGGACTTCTGGACTTGGGCGGCGGGACCCGAGTCCGGGTTGGAGGGGGATGAGGCGGCGCTTGAGGCTCTGCGTATGTACGAGAGCGAAAGAGGGACGGCAAACCACCGCATTCCTGAGTTTGTGGAAGAAATTTTGACGATGTGCGTGGGTATCGCAGCGCAGGGCATGGAAGAGATGCTCGCGACATACCAAGTACCAGCAACGGACAGGGAAATGTATCGGCAGGCTTTCGGGAAGCCAGAACTCATGAAGGCGTTACCCTTGATGGTCGTTTTTGAAGAGACCCCCGCGCGCTGCGAAAAAAGCGTCCGGAACCTGAAGACGATGAATGCCTTATTCCGGGCGCTTGGCTTGGAGGTCGACGACGATGACCTACCGACCGTGCGCGATGTTGTATTCCTTAGCCTCTACATTCACAGAGTCGATTTCAGCCGCTATCGGCACCTCGTCTGGGCTTTATATTATCTGATGAGCTGTGAGCATCAGTCTGTAGACGCCTCTTCCCTCGTGGACCTGGCTACCACGACAACGACCTCACCCGCGTCGCCCGCCCCGCTCGCAGGCACGGCGCGGAGCTCTCCCACAGCACGCGCCTTCAACAGTACCAGCTGCATTGGCAGGAGCAAGAAGCTAACAAGCATCTCAAAAGGGGACAAGAAAAGTCATACTTTTCCTTCGCATGTTTCTTTTTCAGCTGTCACGACCGACTCTATTCTTCAGGATACGGGCAGGATAGCGGCCGCACCGTCAATGTCGCATTCAACTTCCTTGCAACAAAGCTATCCACACATTGCAACAGCAGGCATACATGTCTTCCCAAGGGGATTGTTACCATCGTCGGGGGATCTTGATCAGAAGGTGTTCAAGTTTGTACTCAATTACAGTCAAAACGATGACCTTAACCTTGGATTGGCACGTCTCTACTGCGGAGCAGAGGGATGGGATTTGAGGCTCATGCTGAGACCTTCACGAGACCCTAAAGCCTTCCTGACCAAAGAAATGGCGCGATTGGAGCGTCGCTTCCAACGTCTCACAGGACTGGATTATCGGCGTGTCATGGACGAGGATTTGACCCAGGATGGGAGGACAGTCGGCGCACTGGGGGGCGTGGAGGCGACAGCGTCGGCGGAACCTCGCGCAAGGGTCCCTAAAGCCCTCGCAGTCCTGCAGAATGCTATCCGTACGCGCCCCTACCCGGGCCGAGGAGCAGTTCTGTCATCACATGTGTTGTTGGAGCAACCGAATCCCGATCTATTGTCGTGGTGTCTTTTGGAAGGAGAAAGCACCACCACCAGTGTGAACAGCTGTGATGAGGGTATATGCAATGTTAGCAGTGCTAGCAGTACTAGCAGTAATGGCCCTTTTATCAGCAGCAATGCAGGCAGCAATCAAATGGACGTCGCTCGCAACGCGTTTGAAGGAGGTGGGCTCGCCAGCTTTCTGCTTCCGCTAGCCCAAATTTTTTTGCAGCACACTGATGCCCGGCGAGAGCTACTCAAGGAGCTCCTTAGGCGGGGACTTCCGCAGAATCAGCAATTTGAGCAAGTCGCGTGCGCAGTCCTACTACCAGAACGTTTCAACGAGGCGCGTACTCGCTTTTGTTTCTTAGACTGGATCCTCAATGCAGCGGATGCTGGCCTTCCCAACGTTGAGAAAAAGCAGCATCCTGCGGCGCATCACCGTGCCGTGAAAAAAATAATTGTCCGGCCCCTTACGTCTCCCGCCTGCGTACCTCCTTTGGCCGCTCTTTTCTCGCCTCAACATGCCATAAGACGGGAGCAGAAACCTGCTCTGGCCGCACCGGCTTCCAGCGAGCAATACAGGCAGCAAATGGTCCAGCCAGAGCCTCCCTCTTGGTCTACTGTTCAGGATTCATCGTCGCTTCCTCCTCTCTCTCCACCCTTCCCCTCACCCACATCAGGGAGTGGAAGTAATCTCGTAGTTCTGAAAACTTATCGGCCGGAGTGTGATGAGCGCCACCACGGGCGCGAAGAAGAGAAGAAATTGCAGCAGCACTGTCGTCCTATTCAATACCACATCCCTTCCGATGTGCATCCGAGTTGTACGCCGTCGTGCAGTCCAGCTCACAAGAAAGTTGCCTGGTCCGTGAAACTCGGAGACGGCACAGATGTCTGTACCGCACACGTCCAGGGAAATGGAGGCCGGAAGGGTATTGGGAGGGCGGTGGAAAATATAGGAATCGACGCAACGAACAGCAAGAGTAGGAGGGAGCATCTTGTTCAAAAGCCTAGTAAAGTTTTGCCTGGTAAGACAAGCTCTCAAACTGTAGGAGGAATACAACAAGGAAAGGAGTTTGGGGTCTTGGGAAAGCGAGGCATTAGCAGCCCGCTTTGACGTGATTTTCACTTCTAAACATGTCCTGACATCCATTATACAACTTAATGTATAGATTTTTTTAATTTTTTTGATAGAGGTCGATCAGAAATTTGAGATTTGATTGAAACATGCGGCTAAACAATTGAAGAAAAATATTTTTTGAAAGTAATAATAAAGTTCACGGTTCATTCAAGCTTGACACTTGCAATCAATGATTTCTATTTCAGATTTACATCCAAACCGATGGATACTGCATCGAAATCTCGCAGCAACTCAAGGGAAGAGCGGGGTATATGTATCTGGAAATACGGCGAAGATGGTTTACTGGGGAGCGGTAACTTAATAACTACACTAGACAGCCCGCGCTCTCTTGCCTCTCGAAATCCTACACGCAGAAGGCTGAGGATCATGTCACGCACCATAAATTCTAGTTCAAATCTGCCTCCGACAGGGGGCACTTGTTTCCATAGCCATTCTGCGATGTTCTCGCCTTTTTCACGTGGAGAAAGGGGCTCGGGCGCGCCCAGTGCTCTTCCATGCTCCTCCCACTGCCATTGCTCTAAATCGATGTCAAGCATACCTTTGGCGACTCGACAGGACAATTTTTCCAGATCGAAGAGCTGACCACGTGGCAAATAAATATCCGGCGTAAGTCCCACGTATTGCAGTACCTGGCGCAGGAAATCAAATTCATCGGCTCGCAAAAAGACTGAGATTAATTGAGAGTATATTTGCGCAGTACGACCTGGCACGAGAATCCGATTTTGCCTCATTGCGACCACTCTGCGCCATCTTTCTAGTGTTCCTTCAATGTCATTGAAATCAGCTGTCACAGCGAATTCGTACGCATCTAGAGACAAGCGTTGTGATAAAGTGTATTTCTCATTGGCTTTGGAGATACCTGAGCTTGCCAGCGATTCCTTTGCAGTAATGCGGCATTGAGAGGATAACATTACCTCCCATTCGCAACGAGTTACGCTTTGCCTTTCAGACAGGCTTTCGATAAAAGAAAGCGGGTCGCCGGGCGATGTGGAGGCCCGAGCAGAAAGGGCCAAGTTATGCAGCGCATCGTATTGCACCGCTGCTGGTGTCAAAGAAAGATGTAACTTCAAAGCATAATACATGGGCAAGAAAGCGAGCATTGCAGCGACACTAGCGACATAAAGAATCATGTCCGACATTCCAGGGCTTATATATTTCAAGTTTTTCAAGCCATATATGGATAGCATGCTCCAAAACGATTTCCGGAAATTATGAGGTAGCCGCTCAGTACAAGGGAAAAAATTTGCGTCTTCCTTGTCCTGCAAAAGTCATCCATTGGGATAAGACGTAGTTCGTAAGTCGTATTAGAAGAAGTAATGAGTTTTTAATTGCCCTGGGACTGTGCCGCCGCAGCGAAGCCATCCCCTCCAGCCCTGAAAAATATGCCATTCCCTCTTTCATGAATGTGAGCCTTATAAAGAAGCCAGACACGAATGTACCAGGAAAATAGGGCGCATAGGGGAAACAAAGAGTGGGATGGGGCGAAGGATTGGGTAGGGCGGCGCTGATGATGACCAATGATTAACGGGCGGCCCATCATCCTACCACTTCTTGTATCGTGATTACAGCGGGGGAGGCTCAAGTCTGAACTTTTTCCGCAGAAGCGCTCACATATGATTTGTAACACATGCTCACACTTTGCACAATATTTTTACCAATAGGAAGTTCTGCAAACGACAAGCACGAAAAATTGCAAGTATGAAGGGCATGCATTCTTGCCTCAAACGTTCATACACAAAAAATATAATCAACACGACACAACGAGAGACTTACTCACCAAATTACAGGCTTCAATGTTTGTGCAACTTGCATATGCATGCAGTGCATTCTATTTTATATGATAAATTTCTATGCGTCATGCAACGTAGACGGATCTTGGTCTATTGATTGAGAAATAGTATACCATTCATCAACTTTAAAAGCAGGTAGGTACGAGGGTGTTCTACATTTTGGTGCCCTCCTTTGTTCGTGTACCCTTCCATAGGAAGCTTAAAGAAAAGTTAATGATTCATTTCAATAGACAGAAGCTGGGCCCCTATGAAGTCAAATTCATGCGCTTATATTTGCAGCATGCAAGAATTTATGCATCTTTGCATATTTTACACGGACCTGGAGGGGCTAACAAAGAAACATATCCAGGAATGAAACAAGTGGAGGATGGGCAATCATCGATTTTTGCATTTAAAGGTAGAAGCATTTTTATGCTTGAAGCTATGGTATGCAAACCAGACCTTTCAGCCAAACTGTGATAATAATCTTTAACAGTCGACAAGTTCAAGTCATTGACATTGTTATATGGCGTAAGTCAGCCATTCCATAGATAGCAAGAGGTAAATTAATGCACACATTAGAGAACATGATCAATTCAAATATGCTGTCCGAGAGTCAAAATAATGTACACCTACAACGAGGAGATTTTCGTCACATCTGCTGAAGCCAAAGACTTGAAGACTGAAGGTCAGCCCAAAATATTTCCAGCGGAAATTACTCAAAGCTTTTTGAAAATACTCAGAATACAGCAAGATGTTACTAGGTTTCCGAGCTCAATGTTCAGCTTACGAGGACGATTCTTGCTGTTACCATAATTGGCTATTATTTTTTTCAACTTCTCTAGTCTGCTTAGAGTCATGTAAAATGACATAGAAAAAATTGCGACCCAAATAAATAAAATGTCACATCGCGGAAAGAATACAAATCAGCACATCTTCTACATCGCATGCTGTGAGTATAATGTAAAACACGTCTATGAAATAGACTCTCACACCCCTGTAGTATGACCTAGAATTTATCTGTCAAAAAAAAAGAAAAATGCACGCAAATTTTCCTGTTCTTGTCTATAATTCAAATGATGTTCATGAAATATGCCACCATTACAATCGTCAACACAAAACGTCTTAGTAATAGCTTATAAAAAGTGCTCATCCAGGAGTGCAACGTAAGAACGAAGGTCAGCTTCAGTATTCTATTTTAAACAAAGATTTGAATTTATTCGACATCATGAAATGCATGAAATTCTCTCTGCTATATAACTGAATTCCTCTTCACTCCTCAGTCCCTCCAGATTGCTTGGAAGAATTCTAAAAGCATTATGGCAGGACTGTGCGACAATGAAAGAAGGTCATGAGATGGCATTTACCAAGCAATAGGAAGGATTACGGGGTTAAGTTGTCACCACCAACAACAATACGAGAAACGAAAAGAAAATCCAAAATTTGAATTACCTTCATTGGAAACTTTCTTTCAACAGATATTCTGCAAAATTAAAGTTGATCTTTGTATCTTACTTCAAAGTAGCTCAAAAGATTTTAAATATCACAAGCCTACCTCAATATCCTTTTGGTCAAGTAATTAATTAATGTGTCGTTCAGACTCTATGCTCTCATAAACAAGTATCAAGATCAAAAGGATGAATCACCTTGCAACGTATGCCTGGACTTTCCCTCCATTCACATAGCAATCACTGATAACATTACAAGCTATCCATAGTTTAAAATTTTCGAGGGTTCTTTTGAGGGTCCTTTATATCTTTTGTAGGGTTAGGGTTAGGGTTAGGGTTAGGGTCCTGTCCCATTGTGAATATGGTAGCCTCTCTTCATGAGCTTAAAAACTGTTTCTTTTTGAATTAACGACAAGACAATTTTCTCCCAATTACCCCTCTCGTTTTTCTAAGAAATAACACGCGATGTTTCATTTCACATTCTTAGGGATGATTAGAGGGTTTGAGGCATAAAATTTTCCTTTTCTGTTTGATAAGAAAGTTTTTTACGAGTACTTTTTACACTGACAGTGCGGTACAGTGGAGACTTTCAAAGTGCCATTAAATTTCTTTCCAAATGGTTTCAAGAACGAAGCACAGCATCGAGGAAAATTATGAGAATTTTATCTGCAGGCTCATGCATTCTATGTGAGCGGAAAGGGTCCGAGTAGATATTGTACTCTATCAAAAAAGCTTCGGGGATAAAAGTTGCAAGGAAATAATGAAGAAAAATCGCAGTCATCCACTAAGAAAAAGGATACTAGGATGGCAGGATGAAGTACGCCTCTCGGGTATAGATTGACAATCCCCAGCATTATTCGTACACAAGCGTGTAACAGAATGAGAATGAAGTTTTCAAAATGCCATGGGCCCCAGAGGTTTCAATTGTAAACCTCACTTCTACCGCAGGTCTGGAAAAAAATTCACGTGTATTGCAAATCTCATTTTTAGCCCCTTTGCACGTAGCTAATCGCCATACACAGGGGGAGGTGGTGGAGTGGGTATTTGGGCTTGGATTTGAATTCAAATCTTGCATTCCAAACTTTGATAGAGTGTGTATCAACAAATATTACGCATGCTATTGCATTGCGTGGCAGCGAGCGGATGTATGTTTTTTCAGTACCTCGAGCCGCTGCATACTTTAAAATGATTGATAATGCGTTGTTTTAGTTGAAGGGGAGAGAGCTCACTCTCACGGTAGGGAGTGTTAAGCCGTCGGGGATTCATGGCAACGCCTGATGATAAGGTGCGGATTTCATATGCCACACATTCTTAAAGTCTTCAGTCTCAAAATCCTAACACGCATAAAGTACAGTGCTGTGCATGGTACCTGTCGGTATAAGTCTGCTGTGAAATCATGATATACACACAAACCAGCACGAATATGCACGCTGAGTTTTTGATCCTAAGCGAGCAAACAGCAAGAAGTGAGCGAGAGCGTGATCACAGTGTCACTTGTCACAACGTTTGATGTTGTGGTGTCTAACTTGAAGCGAAGAGAGCTTACCCTCCTCATGGGGACTTTGGCGGTCGGTAATTCATGGCAACGCTTGGTGATAACGTGCGGAATTCATATGCCACGTCTACGTGTCTTCGGTCTACAGTTCCTGACAGATATAGAGTACACTTCAATGTATGGTACCTGTCAGTATAAGTCTGCTGTAAAACCATGATATACATATAATCTGCACGAATGTGCACGCTGACATTTTCATCCTAAGCGAGCAAACAGCAAGACTACCCGGAAGTGAGGGAGAGCATGGCCGAGGCGTTGTGCGTCTTCGTTTGTTCTCGCTTTTTTACGACTCTGCATGACCCGCTTTGCATTTAAATCCCGCATATATCCAATCCTGTGAAAAAAATAAACATTTTCTTCCAAGCTTAAAGGTTCACGTAGCCTGGATGACAGAGTTCTGACCGTCGGAATGTTAGTGAACCTGTGATATATCCGAAGTCCCGATGTTTAAAAAATTACGAATAGGGAACTCGTTACGAGCAAACCATCTAGCTACCCACACTCACAAATCGTACGCAACATCGTTCACACTGTAATTTTGATTTGTTTACGTACTACTGTGTACTCTCCTTCAGCCCTTTGAATGCCTATCTTGGTCTACCACCTCAATTGTTTCTCACAACGAGTTTATCTTTTTAGTCGGTCTGCCGCTTTACGATAGTTTCGGCGATGAGCTTGAATTTGTACGGATACAATTATTACCTTCGTCAATATTTTGACCCCTACATGGTACCAGACCGGCAAGTCAGAGGTATTTTGCGCGAAAGAAACAAACAACTACGTCAAGCTTTAATTTCAAATTTCATACCAGAAAACATGCATTGGAATTGGTTTGGTGTCTGATGAAAACCTAGATCATCAAACGTTGCTTGAGTGACTTGATCATGCGGTGACCAGCACTGCCATGATCGACACGGGCCTGGAAAATGTCAAAAGCCTCCAAGCCGTTAGCTGGCATAGCTTGGCGGACTCTTTCGCGGCACCCCATGTCACAAGTGAGACTCAACAGAATTAGCAAACCCTCTTCTATGATATCGTTCTCATTCATATGCTTATCCATGGCACCAAAAAGCGTACACAATGCCTTCGGACTGGTGAGCAGTTCCTGCGTGTCTTCTTGACTAATGGCCGCTTCAAACCGAAGCGCATTGAAAGCGCTTGCGACCAAGTGTTTGCACGTCAGAGACTCGTCTAAAATCGCGAGTATATTTTGTATTTGCACTCCAACTGCCCCATGTAATATAGGGGAATGAGCCGGCACCGTGCTTTGATGCAGTAATGCCGCTAAATCGTCATTTACCATGCAAACCAGTGATTTCATATCGGCTGCAGAACCTGTGAACCATATGGGAAAATTGGGTTTTGACCTTGAGTGTTATAGCTCAGTGCCATGTGCCCCGCCGCAAGCTCTCAGATCCATTCGGTGTTCGTTACGAGTGAGCTACTTACGATATCGGCGATCCCGCTCGTTTTCAAGCGAATCCCGGACTATTCGGCACGGCAAAGTGGTAGTGGGAAAGGGCCGCTTGCAAGGATAGCTACTATTGTAGTTACCTTCGGAAGGCCGATGAGTAGCGTGCTCAAAAGAAGAGTCATTGCAACTAGTCTTGTCGATTTTTCTTGAAAAGGCGTTACTTGGGCCACTGGTGCAAGCATTTTTCCGTCGTTGAAGGTTTTCTGCATTAGCAACGAGCCGATCACATTGCATTTGATAAGAATTGTCATTTACAAAGTGAGTGGCTTGTGGAGTTGTACAAATGGACATATCTGCTCTTCTCCGTATTTCTTCTTGCGATTTCCGCCTTTGTCTGGTCCTATCTCGTCCTCCTGTGTCTTTTTCTCTCCGTTCCTCATTTTTTTCTTGCCTCCATTCCCTCGATGTTCCACCGGCGACATGACTCGAATGTTTCCGTTCGCATATTTTGGCAACCGATGGCTCCTGAATTTGCTTCGATTTCTTAGCGTTGCCAGCAGTCATGTGCAGAGAAACGCTCCTAGTGGAAACGCCGATGAGGTGCTTCTTTGGGGAAAATTGCTTGCTTTGTCCTTGAAGACAGCTCGACGCATTGATGTGGGCCAAGTTTTTCCTTGTGCAGTATCTTTCCATGTGCTGCTTCGGCAAATAAGAGTAACGAGCCTCAGACTTAACTCTGGCAGGGGGTTGTGTTGAAACGCTCTCCTTACCAGGTGCTGCGCCAGAAGAGCCACTCCTTTCCTTATCAAGATGAGCGGTTGGAATGCGTTGTACGCCTCCACTAGTGAATTGACTTTCGGGTCTCTGTTTCTTTAAATTTGATAAATGATCGTGATGCCAATTGGAACTTATCACGCTTGATTCATCGTTGACTTCCGCTCTTCGGGCTGGATCTGGGGCATGTGGATCCAAGACAAGCCTGATGGCCCCGATAGCGCGTGAGACGCGCATACCCCCTGATTTTTTAGGGGCCCTCTCGCCGCGCTTACACCGAATGGACGGTAGCTCAGACGTTGATAGTTTCGCCAATGGCAACGGTGCGGACTCCTCATTAGATTTACAAACAAGTGGCACACTTCTATCCGTCGAGGGACCCTCCACGGCCTTCGAAGCTGGATCTGCTCTTCTTGCATTTTGCTTATTTTGTGTTCGTGGCAGGTGTATGGATGTGCAAGCTTTCGTTATCGTTTTGATGCGCGTGAAAGTGCCCAAAAGGGCAAGTGGGTTGCATCCCACCGATCGTGTCCGCACCTCACGAGTAGAGGGCGATGTAGCATTGCCACAATCTCCACTTTGAAGCATCAAGGTGGTGCTTTCATAATCTTCTGCCTCCTCTGTCAAGGGTGAAAGACTCAGAAGCTGCTCCACAGGCCGGTCATCCTCCTCGTCCTCTAAGACATTTCTCTGTAGCCGCTCCGAGACAACTTCCCCCTTTCCTTCGCGTACCACCAACGGCATATTAATTGCGATTTCTTGGTCATTCACAGGAATAAACCTCTTCTCCGCCAGCGTAGGAATCGTCTTAGAGCGACAAAGTGGGCGAGCATAATCCATTTTACCGTCTTCAACGCTCTCCGTCCTGCACGTTCGCGACCAACCACTCACACCAAGAATGGAGGATTTACGATGGACTTTGTCGCATCGAACGTTGTTTGTGTTTTCATTGCCATGATTTTTTCCATAGTCTTCAGTGGGTGCCGAAGTGCTGAAGTCCAGGGCTTGTGCCTGCTCTTTCGATTTTCCTGCATTGCACCTCAACAATGCTACCAGACGACCTGGGCGAGTCGATGATTGTGGTGACGAGGACGACGAAGGAATTGGTAACATGGCAAGAGTTGTCACCATAGCATTATTACTAAGATCGGCTTCCTTCGCTGTTTGGAACGCCTCTGCTGGAAGACCCGAGCGCTTATAGTTGTCGACTATTGTCTTTTCATGATAACCTGACCACGCCATTGTTCTTTCATCATTTGTGGCGATAACATCAACACAGTCAACATTGCTTTCTGTATAAGTCGTGGTAGACTTGACACGAAGCTGTTTCATTTTAGGCAGGCCATTCTGAAGAGGCCGTCTGGGCGGGTCGTTTTTCAGTCCTTGCCCGAGTGCTCCTATTGGCGTTACGTTCATGCGCTCAGCACGCCAGCTATGCTGCAATCGAAGCATATCATTGGTCACACCGTTGAGACCGTCGATATCCTCATTTGTCCGACACGTGGGCATCCGTTCATGATGCCAGCGACGTACGAAGCGCTTCAGCACCTCTTTCGCCTTCGTCTCTTCAAACTCTTCCATTTTTCTCGTCAATCCAGCTCCTGCTTCTTGTAAAGCGCAGCATCGACGAGACTCTGCATCAAGAAGAAGTTTGCGTAAATCCCGCTGAAGTAAAGAAGCCGCGTCAAAACGCTTCTTAGCTTCGAGTGCTAGCGCAGCAGACCTTACCCCCCATCCGCGTGCCACGCGTTGAATCGTCAACACGGCACTCACGCGCCTCGTCAGATCCATATTGAACTGCTTATGCTGCTGTTTTTGACGCTTTCTCGACAAACCTATGGCCATATTCTGCCACTTTGTGGTGACATCGGTATCTAAGACCAGCCGACGCCGAATACATTTCCGCAACCAAGTCTGAAGGCGGAAAATGGCAGCTTGGTGACGTTTTAGCCGCTGACGGGCAAGACATCGAAGGAGAAATCGCTGCACTCGAGCTACCCCGCTAGTCTGAGTGCGCCAGTACCGAAAAGCAGCAGCCATCTTGTACCGGTCATGCACATTGATGACCTTGACAACGAAAGCACACGACTTTCTTATCGCGGCCCATGCGCGCATCTTGTCCCGGCGTCGAAAAAGTGATAGAATTTTCTCTGCACAGGCGTGACGATGCGTTTGAAGCATCGCTTCAGACTTTTGAGCCACATCGGCCGCTTCCCGTCCCCTTGCAGAATTCGCATTGAGATAGAGATACGCAAATGCGTGTTTCTTTTCATGTCTGCTAATAAGACTGAGAAGTTTATTTAAGGCCGTGGTCAGAAGCCGCATGTCATTCATTCTGTTGTGAATCCTAGCAAGTGCCGCGTATAGTGTCCTTCGTGAGTGTATGCGCTTATAGATGTCATTCAAAGTCCAAAGAGCGCCGTGTTTTTCTTCCCGTATACCCAGCCCTGCGGTCGGAGAGACAGTGTTAAGCATCACAGCCTCTTGTCGGACATGGATTGCTCCTTGTCGCTGCTCGGTGGACGTAACACGGTTTGACTCCTGGACGTGTTCCCCAGGGAGGCATGACTTCGAAGAAGACAGAGTCAAGATCATTGTCCTTTGTACACCTGTTGTTCTGCTTTTCCCCGCCACCTCCAGCTCTTCTTGAACACCAGAAACTTCACGCCGGGCCAATACCATGCGCCACTTGCGCTGTAGCCGCAGAGCTGCCGCTTTCTTCTCAGCAATCATGGGAAAAGAAGTTCCTTCGGCACTTGCAATTGTTCTAGATACGTCCCTGACCCCGCTTTTTCGGGTTCCATTTCCAGTCACACCTTCGAGTATCATGTCATTTACGACTATCCCCTCTTTCTCGTGGCATTTTGGAGATCTATCTCCCTTCAATTCTTCTTCATCCCCATCCATCTCCTCTAGATTTTCAATATCCCCCTCTCTTTCCACTGCTTCCTCTCTTAATTTATTCTTCTTTTGCTCACGTGGGGCCATCTCTTCTCTCTTGTCTTCTTGTCGCTCCTTCAATAGCTCAAAGCATCTAACTTTGCCCTCATCCCAACGACAACGGCTTGCTGTAGGCCCCTCTTGTTCTCGATGCTCGTGCCGATTAAAATTATAGATGATTTCCATGTCCACCATCGGAGGTGTAGCTGTAGCGTGCATTCGATCATTATGAGCTTCATTTTCTCGGCCGTACAGCAGGCTGGACTCAAAAGTTCTCTGATCAGAGGTAGCACACGCATTACCCCACGCCACTTCTTGAACCGGTGAGAAATTGTGAAATTTCGCCTCCCCCCTTTCAACTTTCACGTGATCCAATGCTTCCACAGCATCGCTATCTTTCAGACTCGCAGAACTTTCTCTTGACAAGGCGTGAGCGGCTCCTTCCTCTTGATTAAGGCAGAGCGTTAAATCTTTCGCGCACTGTGGCAATAAGATTTTGGGAGGAGACGCCGCAAGCGTGTGCCCTCGTGTAATGGACGACGATGTAAATGCGCAAGCAGACATATCGGACTGCTTGACGACCTCGAACGAGGACGGAGGCTGCACTGAGGTCGGACCGAGAGAAAGAGGGGGCGTGATCAGGATATGCCGGGGGCTTTCGGAGTTAGTTGCAGACGTGACACCAATTTGGCCGCTGCCTGAGGCACCAGTGCACCTGGCAATGGGGATGACGCTCACGGCGCCCCTCTGACCCGAATATACGCGCTCTTGCCCCTCCCTGCTTTCTTCCTCCTCGATTCCATGATGTATTCGTCTTCCTCTGGCTACGCGTGCATCTCCTCCTTCAATGTCCCCCTTTAGCCCCTGAACAATCTCTTTGGTCGACAAGAGGAAAGTGCCAGACGAAGTGCCTTCCTCGGGATCGATCGCCGGCGAACGGACAGATGACCCGGAAACCGCACCAATGCCGCCCCGCTCTGGCGTTGTGGGACTGAGGTCGCCGGGGACAGAGCATGTCACGGACGCCTGATCGGTCACATCCGGGATCGCTCCTTCGTCTCCGGCGTAGCCGCACAGTAACAGAGAGTTGGTTGAAGATGCGCGGCTGGTACCTTTTCTATCACCAAATTGTGACTGTAATTGCTTGCAACCGCCCCTTCTATTCCCTTGGCCCGATTCGGTGGACACTTTAGGAGCCCGGGATGGCGCAAGTTCCTTCTCTGCAGCTTCGGCCTCGTACTCACCGACTGCAGGCAGGGCCTCAAGCCTCTCAAATTTAGTCGCTTCTTCAGCATCCACGTCAGCTATTTCCTGGAAGCTGTTGCAGGCCGATATCGCAGGCTGGAACACAAAAACACCTGGTCGAGAAGCTGCAGGAAAAGCGGAGCGGGGAGAAGGGGCGACGGAGGACGGGGAGAGGACAGAGGAGGACCCGGAGGCCGCGGGCAGGGGGTAGGAGCGGGAGGATGATCGGGAGTGATGGCGTTCTTCCCGTCTCTCCCTTGCAGCCAGTCTATCGGGCAAGATAAGTGCCAGATAGCCCCAACCCTGCGCGAGGATGGAGGATCTTGGGGGCGAGCCCTGGGGAGAATCCTCAGCGCCCGCACCCCTTGGTGACGCCCCGGCCGCCCTAGAATGGGCACCTTTCTGAAGGTACACGCCCGATATGAGTTCTTCCTCACCCAGCCCTTCGACGCTGTCGAGACTTTTGAACCCCGACAGACTTCCCCCGTCCCTGTCTTGGCTGGAGTCGTCTGAAGGAAGCTCCTGCGCGTCTTTGAAAGAGGAATTTCCCAGGCCCGCATCTGCCTCGCTTTGCCTGAAGCTAGCGTCTTCAAACCTCGACGACGAACCCTGAAGCCTTTCGGCCTCCATCCCTAGACGAGGAGGCACGGCGCCCACCGCAGAGAGGGAGGGCTCGGCTTCTGACGGGGGGGCGGACCTCCCGCGAGCTTCCACCCGCCCCGCCTTTACTTCCTCAAGGCGCACCCCTCCTTCCCCGCGGCTGTCGCCAATCGGGTGCAACAGAAGGCTCTCAGGAGACGGCAGCACTGACCGGCGGAGGGGGAGCGGTCTGGTGGTCACGTCGAGCGCCGAGGGCCGGGCAAGCGGGGCCCCGGCAGTGGAAAAGGCGACGGGAGAAGGCAGCTCCGGAACTATTATTTCGAAAGCCTTTGCAGTTGCGGAAGGGGGTAGATTCGACCTCCTGTCTACCAGCAGGCAGTGTACGCGCTCTTCCGCTGTCGCAGCAAGCGGACAATCAGGCTGGGCCTCCTGGGCCAGGGCCTCCGCCACCCCTCCTATCCGAGCCTCACACCCAAAGTCCACAAATTTGTCTTGCCGCGAACCCCCGGACTTTCTACCGATTTCCCCCTCGTCTCCTGACTCCTCCCCTCCCCCCTCCCTTTCCCGCTCCTTTACCTTTTTATTTCTTCTGCTTTCAGGGGTTCTCCTGTCGCCCTCCTCTACCTCCTCCATTTCCTCCACCTCAACCCACTCCTTATTCCCTTCCATATCCTCTCCCTCCCTCTCATCGAACACCTGCTTCCACCCTTCCTGAAGGGGACTGTTCGCGCTGCCGGTTGAGCCGTTTGGGGCTGTTGACACCGATGAGCGCAAGGGACTTCCCCTTTGGCTGGACAGCTCGTCCTCCAAGCCCCCCCAGCTGCTGCCCCCGCTCCCAAGAGACCCGCGGGCCTGAGCTTCTGCCTCGTCCTGAACGCCTCCCCATGAATTGTCTTCCAGATCATCTAAGTCGGCTACAACATCTTCTTCCAAGGTCATCAATAGGGCATCCGCCACGGCCGATGGGGATGAGAAGAGTAATCCTAGCTCCATTTCATCTTCTCGGAAATAGCTCTTGGCACTACTGCATGACAAGGAAGACGGTGCTTGACTTCGCGCAGCATCTTCGCAGCATTCCACTCTAGGGTGAGGCAAAACATGCATGAAGGCCTGATCTCTTGGTGCCGTCTCACGGCCAATGATAGAAGTAGACGGAAGGCAAGACGCGACTGGCGACGTTACAGCAGGAAGATTGAGGCCCTTGTGTGTCGTTTTCATGACGCACGATGATACAGGCCTGCTCTTATTTTCCGGTGATTTATCGTACGTACACGATAAACGCAATCGCGACTCCCCTTCATGTCCAGTACCCATATTAGTGACTGGTGCAGGCACCGAACACGGCGAGCTATCGTAGGCAACGGGGCCAATTTCGCTTGTGTGAATTGAAGGACCCCTTTTTATTGGACAGTAACAGGGCAATTGAGATGCTTCGCCGGCCCACGCGCGTGTTGATCGGTTTGGCGGCGTACTGCCCTTCATTGTGCACTCGACGCTGCCGCAAGCAGTGCTGCTAACATGAACTGGAGAAGGAATTGAATCTGACAAACGGCATCGTGGTGGCATTTTTGTGAGAGTCTCCGACCCATTCGCGCCTAGATCGGGCGACAAAACTCGTTCTGTCGGTGGCGGAGGGTCTGCTTGTTTCTCCATATTCTTACGGTATCTTGCTATTTTCCCAGTCAAAAGTGATCCTGCCATGCAGTTAAAAACGAAAAGGCTGAAATATAAACTGAAGCTACATCTCAGACAAATCATCAGCCGGTGTCAGTGATTTACTGTGAGACAGAGCACAGGCAAGCAAAGGGCTCTTAAAGAGCCGCCAGAGCAGGGCGGGGGAGGTCGCTGTAACGGCCAGTAACGGCCAGGCCGGCGCCTGAGCAAGGCGGTGATGAGGAGAGAGGGCCTCTCTCCTCATCACCGGCCCCTCCACGGGCACCCATCCCTCGTCCCCACTCCTGTGCCGCCCGCGGCCGAAGCCGCCCTGGTGACGATGTCAAGCTGGCAATGGGTCGTCGTACGGCTTATTCACGACAGTCGAGAAGCTCATCGCCACGTCTTCTGCTCCCCTCTCGCATTTTCCACCTCTTGTTCTGGAGGAGGACTGACTACGAAATGGTATACTAAGCAGGAAGCTTCCTCTTCGCTTGTGGTACTTGCGAATAGACGTGTCCGACACACCTGAAGGAGCTTGTGACTTGGGTACTTCATTGCTGTTTTCTCCCTTAAAAACTGTACTGTCACGGCTATAGTCACCCTGAGCACGTGTCACGCACGCAACGAAAATGTTCCTGTTCCTTTCTACCTTTCAAAACACCCGCCGTCATGCGAAGCTCCTCCTGATGCACACAATAGCAACCACCTCTTCCCGCAAGTTTATTTGCTGGTGGACTACAAGGGCGTTCGAAGCAAAAACTCACACCAGTATTCCCCTTTCCATTTAATACAGCAACATCTTTGTCGGAAAAATGGCTGATCAGATTAAGCTCCAACTTTCCAAGCTCCGCATCTGGCTGGATAAGTACCCTGCCATGAAGGTGCTGGAGGAAAAGACTCACGTGCCCAAGGAGTACGCTGTCTGTGGGGCTGGGGTTCTCGTCTTTCTCTTCCTTCTTTTTAGTAATGGGGCCGGCTTCCTCTGGTAGGTTTAAAGCATCCTGAAAATTGTTGCAAAGCTGCCTGTCCGCCATACAGACGAGAAGCTAACTTCGCTTGCCCCCGTTGCATATAAAAACAGCAACGTGATTGGATTCCTCTTCCCGGCTTACTACTCTTTTAAAGCAATTGAAAGTCCCAACAAAGAGGACGACAAGCAGTGGTAAGGAAATTTGTGCTTTCAGTGCATTTTTCATGAAAACGTGACTGTCCACTTCCAGGAGAAGGCCGACCTATGTATACTGTCTTGAGCGTGCGAGTACTCGCATGAATCTCTTACACATATACCTTTTGTCATGAGATAGGCTGGTTTACTGGGTAGTGTACTCCTTTTTCACCATCATCGAGGCATTTGTCTCCGTCATTCTCTACTGGTAAGTCCGAGGACACGGGCGGAAAGGAGACTTTCGGGTTTCCTGACATTTATCTGGTGCAATCAGAGGCCTTCACATTTCAGTAATATTTTTTTGTATCGTGCTTATCCGCGTATCAGGATCCCCTTCTACTACGCCTTCAAGCTCGCCTTCTTAGTCTATCTTGGCTACCCCGGGTGGAATGGCGCTACTCTCATCTACAACAACTTCCTGAAGGGCGTTCTTCAGAAGTATGAGTCTACTGTCGATGCCCATTTGGATGCCGCCAAGGCTTCGGCTGCGGCGGCCGTCGCCAATGCCAGCCAGAGCAGTGGGGAAACCGACATTAAGAAGAAGAACTGAGCGGTGATTATCGGGAAGGCCGCGAACTTGTACGAAGGATACCAATGCCAGGCACAGCTGAGTAAACAGAGCAGAGAATTTTGAGTCAGTATGTACAGACGCAAAAGCTTGTTTCCTCGGACTTCTTATCACCCGTCGCACACCTATAACTGCGATCACGTTCACATGGAGTTGTACCCCTTACTAGGGAGAGACGGGATGCAAGAAAGACCTCCATAGAGGGCTTGACTGCTTGTTTCCTTGATGCACATTCACCAAGTGGCCCTTTAGCATTTTTCATTTGGTTCTTTTAAATTTGGGGATGGTTCGCGCTAAGGAAACATTAATCGAAAGAAGAAATTACACGTCAGGAATTTGGAGCTCAAACCCGTGAAGTAGGGGAAAGATTGAAGAGAGGCCCTGATAGAGGGAGGCGAGCCGGTAGCTTTCTCCATTACGTCCTATTTATCTCCGTGCCCGCAGTTTGGTGAGAAAAAAGAAACATCGAGGCCTCAAGTTTCACACCGTAACGTTACGTCCCCTGGACTGATTTCTTAGATGTGTGAAGCAAACAAAGCACGTCCTGCTACTCGAGGTCCGCCTCCACGGGTCTTGTAATTCATTCATCACATTTCCCGCCCCAGTCTCCGTTCTCGACCGCCTGCTGGCTCCTACAGTCAAAACCCCTCAATCAGGCACGCCTGCCCCCATTGCCCTCACGTAGAGGGATAGTCAGGGTCCGGGTGCGCCTCTCTAATGTGGTCTGTGAGCTCTTGTGCCATACCCAGGCGCCGCATGAGCCGAGCGTACTGCTCAACCCGCAGGTGACTCCGCAAGCCAAATGGCAGGGCAAACCCCTCCTCGTCGCAAACTTGCAAGACCTTGGCAATGGGAATCTCGTGAGAAGCAGCTAGCTCCCGCAAGCTGTCCCACGTGTACATATCAAACATGATCGCATGATCCCATCCATGCATTGCCTCAAGCAGCGCGAAGGCCTGGTCCCCATCGATCACGTCGCCTATGCGCGCCGTCCACTGAATCGGTGGCACAACCCCAAAGTTGCACAGGGCGTCGCCGACCCAGGAGATGGGCACTTGGTACGACCGAGCCACTTCCTCCACGGTCAAACAGGTGAAGTCATACCTGTCCTTCGTGGCGCGAGCTCGGGATTGCCGCTCCTTGGGGTCGGAAAAGGTCTCTGTGTGGGAATCGGGGTCATCCCGACTGAAATTCAAAAGCCACTCATCCTCTTCTTGTAGGCGCTTCTCTCGCTCAGCCTCGGTCTCAGGTGACGTTGAAGAATTATCTTCAAGCTCTTGCTCGCCAAACTCTGATGTGAAGAAAGGATTGTGTGGATCAAAAGCAGCACCTGACGCGGGAGCTGTTGTGTCGTTGAGTCTACGTGCGCCGCTGCTACTGCGTAAAACGTTACCGCGCAGTCCGCTACTATTATTCTTTTTCCTGTTCGAAGAAGAGGCGGCAGCAACCATCATCAAGACACTTCTTCCAAAATTTCTGCTCTTGTCTGCAAACCTCGTCTTGCTCCTTTGACATGAAGTTTGTGGACGTGACGACAGTGGACATGAAGACGAAAGATAAAGGAAAGCACTGGCCTCCGATGATATGCTTGTCGAAATGAGAGCGGTCATCAGCGCAACTGACATAGAGGCCCTCAAATCCTTCATATTGATACACCGACTTCTCGAACTGCTTTCTGTTGCTGCACGAGGGATCAGTGGCGCTGCCGGTGGAGAATACCTCTCGGTCAGTGTAAATTAGCTAGAGCGACAAAAGAGTCTGTATCCTTTGAATTGTGGGGGAAATATGAGATCAATGATGAATGGGAGAGTTCTATGGAGCCGTTTTGACTTGGTTAAGGGGGAATCTTGCAGGGTTCCAAACGCCGGTGCGGTGTTCCCGTTCCCAGGAGAACGTGCGTGCTGTTGAAGAAAAGAAGCGACGCGGGCGACGGCGTGAGGTCACGGCTTGCATCTCCGAGGCAGGCACGGGTGTCAAGATAAACCTTCCATATTCTTTCGAAAAGAAATTCTCTAGACTTTAAGGTGCATTATGCGTCTAAGAGTATGCATATAATCTATGTCAATGTTTGTTTCGCTTAAGTCTTTCGTCGACATTCTCGAGATTTCGTGGAGCCCTCGAGCAGAACATTCATAGAACATACTCTACACGCTGTCACTTTTACGGGACTTGTAATAGCTCACATACTCCACCCCACAATAGAAAAATGCACCCCTCTTCTCACCTTTGTATTTATATTCATGGTACTTCACCACCTTCCTCCTCGCTATCTCACTATAGAGTTTCTCCGATTCACTAGTACTATCCAATCATCCCAGTGCTGATGCAGTTACAAGCTTACTTGTAGCGTATAGTATACATATGTCAATTAATTCGTTTCTAAGAATGAATACAATTCTCAATTGTTTCAGCCCGCAGTAGCCTCGGTACTTTGTACTCTTGTTCCTGCATATTTTGCTCGCCCGAGGTGAGAGCAAAAGGTGGAGAAAAACGGGCGGAAGAAGGCAGTGGCGCAAGTGAAGGGGTGAGATTTGGAAAAGCAGGCGAAAATGCGGCAGACTCATGACTGAGAGCCGGGGAGAAGAGCTCTGACGTGGTGGCGGGAGAAGGGGGCCAAAGGCCGCTGCTTGTTTGTTCTTTGCGGCGCGAGAAGGTGTTGTCAGAGGGCGACGAGGGAGGATAAGGAAATGAAGGGGGATGTGAACTTGAGAAGCCACTAGGAGAGGATGAAAAGTGTAGAGACGTGGCTGTTGTGCTATTGTGGCCGTCGCAATCATCGTGGCGGGAAAAAGAAGGCAAAAAAGGTATACTGAATGCCGGAAGCGGGGCTACCGACGCATTAGCACGGGAGTATCCCCTGAAGTGATCAATATACGATGGAGCACTTTCACTGGGAAATAGAACATGAGCAGTCTTTGTGGCTGTGTTATCATCCGATTGAAGGTGAAGGGCTTTTTTGTTGCCTGTCGCATTATTGGCAAAGCCGGTACAAGGTGCGCAACAAGGTTCGCCTGCTTGTACGAGGCCATGACGGGTACAGCGATTAAAAAATGAGGATCAAAAGCTGGAAATTAAGGAATGTGAGTGAGACACGGAGGCAGAGCGAACCGAGACTTACCGGCTACATTGAGTGCCTGCGCCAATGGCTTGAGATTTCGTGCCCAAGATGATTCTGTAGGTGGACATTGCTTGAATTCGTGCTGCTGTCGGAGCAAAGAGATGGTCTCAAAGATAACCAAACGTCGAATCGAAGCTCCACAACTCTTATCCTCCTTGCATTCTTGCTCGGCATGGTCCCCATATAGGGACGCACAAGACTCGTTGCCAAGTGAGGGCAGGTTCGTCATAACACACCGGTAGCTCTCCCAGATATATTTTACCGTCTTTTCAAAATATGTAGGCCCACCGTCCCGGCCTATGACCTCGTATTGAGTGGCTGAGGCTCCGTACAAGGGTGCTGTAGAGGAGTAAGGAGAAGGAGTGTTCAGAGACGACGAGCATGCAGATGAGGGCATGGAGGGAAGAGTGGGCCCAGAAGCTGAAGAAATGTTAGAGGAAGGGAGGTCAGGCCACCAAAGCGGAGTATTTTTGCTGGAAAGATGCGCGTTGTTGGACCCAGGCGTTGCAAAAAGATATGCCTCCTGCTCCCCACGTACGCGCGGATCGTGAATGAAAACACAGCGATCGCGGTAGGGGCACGCGCCTGTCATTACCCACGTCAGGCACGGGAAAACGCGGAACTTTCCTTTGTTTGGAATGCGCCCAGACTCTTCCATCTCCTCGAGAGTCAGCCGTCGAAGTTCCGATTGGGAGTGAGCGAAGGCACAGGAGGCGCCGTAAGGACAGCGTGGGTAATTGCGACACATTTCTGTCTGGGGTTATAAAAATGAAGTGCACGTGCAGATTGCGCGTGAGAAGTAAATGTAGCTTTGGCTTGCTGAGTAATTGAAAGCAAGCGTCCTGACATAACTGACCTTGCGATGGCTCTCAATAATTGACGTTGGCGAGGGAGACACGTTGGACGCTGAGCGGCCGGCCTTACTCTTCGTAGCACTGCCCATTGCACCATTATTGGAAATTGATGCACTCATTTCTCGAGAATTGCTGTGACTATTCGAGGACAAGGTCGACGACAGCGAGGCCCAAGGAGACGGGGTGTGCAGCAGTTGCGGCGGCTTGCTTTTATAGACGTTCCAATACAAAGGTGAGGATTCCGAAGAAGCCTCGACCCGTTTGCGACTTTGAACAGAGCACGTTTTGGTCCTTCGTGCTAGAGAGCGTTTGTCTGATCCCAGCTCTTGCTGTTGCGGTTGGTGGGGTCCGTAAGGGCTGCCCTTCGTGTCCATGCTCTTCGCCCTACCATTTTTGGATTTCCATGAGTTAATAGCACTTATCTTTTTTTCCAGAAACATAATCTGTTTCATATATAAATCTATAATGAATATTTTGACATGCGTGTCTACTGTTTCATTGGTTAAAGTACTCCGGGGGAAGGGAAGAGAAGGAGGTTCGGGAACGTAATTCCTCCTCAACTTCTGAGATTGTGTCCTCAAATATCTCACGCAGTTACGTCGGCTCTATGAAACTGGCATTAAAGTTTACTTTCTAATCTGAAATTTTAACAATTTACGTGTTAATGCGGGATGCTTGCAGCCTGGGGTTGACTCATGAGTTTTTCCGGGGGAGGCTTGGGAAGGTACGCGCCGTCCGAGCCTCCGCGAAAGCGTGCCGGACTTCGCTGACGCCGGGCACCTAGAAGGAAAGCATCAAATCGTACGACGTTGGCTTTGTGACGCTCGTAAACAATCTTTTTCCATTGTCCCTATCTACAGGCTCATGGTAGAAAAGCAACGGCGTGATCGAAAACGAAAGCGAAAACGCTCCTCTCCGTTGCCATCGACTCAGGAGGCAGAGTGGCCCCGTAAAAACCCAAAATTCGATACTCCACCGACCAGCGGGAGCACCGCCACTCCTGAGGGGCAAGCCTACCATGAGCATGGAAAATTCTCCTCTTCTTCCGCCTTGCCTCCAGCGTCAGACGCCATCGCACCCTCTCTTATTGGCAAGTACCACGTCGCCAGGCAACAACTCGGCCAAGCGTCTGCCTCAAAGCGGCGGCTCTCCTCTCCCCGGCTCCCTTCCCTCTTTCAGCCTTCAGAGCCTTCAATAAATAGAAAATTCAAGTCGACGACTTCAACATTGACTGCGAGAATTCAGCCAAAGAAGACCCAAGCCTCTCTTCCAAGCTATCCCTTTCCCACTGATTACGCCGACCATTTCGAAAGCCCGCTGCGAGCCTACGAAGACCTGGAACCTTTTCTGCAGTGGCTCCGCCGAGCTCTACGTAGGGAGAAGACCTCTCTCCATATTTACGACCCCTACTTTTGTCGGGGTGCGGTAGTAAATCTGTTGAAGAGTCTAGGCTTCCCACGGGTTACCAACAAAATGCGGGACTTCTACGCCGACGTCGCTGCCGGCACAGTGCCGAGCTACGACGTCTTGGTCACCAACCCCCCCTACTCGGACGACCACAAAGAGAAAATCCTACGCTTTTGCCTTGGCTCTGATAAGCCATGGTGTCTCCTTCTCCCCAATTACGTGGCGAACAAGAGCTACTATCTGGACGCTATCAGGCCCCTCCCCCAGGATAGGCAGCCCTTCTACCTCGTCCCCAACGCCAAGTACGAGTACCAACACCCCGAGGGTACGGGACATATATCGTCGCCCTTTTTTTCTATATGGGTTTGCAATCCTGGACCAATACCTAGAAGAGACATTGGCTGCGTAGTCTCGCGCTTGCAGGCGGCGCAGCAACAGCACTCCCTCCCCTGGCGGCTGGTCCTTACGGTTGAGGATCTGCGGAGCACGGGAGCCGCACCTTCCTGGAAGCGGCCCAGCAACAAGCGCCGGAAGAAGATGAAAAGGCTGATGCTGACAAATGTTAAGGGATAGTTCTTCTTGCGTGGTAGGGGCGAGGGAATTGCGATAGACAGTATCATAGACGTCAGATGTCGACCGCCAACTCATTCGATTTTTTAAAATCGCGTACCATGTCTCAGGAAAGAGGTTACCTTGTTTTTTTCAAAAAATATGTTTTATGCCTCTCATCTCGTCTTGCTGTGTCCGGGTGGTGCTGTAACTCCGCTAGCACGATTGTCTCCCCAGACTCCTCAATTCCCTCCCTAGTACAAACAGTGGACACGCAATACCGTCTCCTC